>Ga0302324_100013224_pt1 | contig 16765 bp, 11 predicted proteins | sample Palsa_T0_1_FD_201949 | JGI IMG/M metagenome (GOLD analysis project Ga0302324, IMG submission 201949) | Peat permafrost microbial communities from Stordalen Mire near Abisko, Sweden - Palsa_T0_1 | ecosystem: Environmental > Terrestrial > Soil > Palsa > Peat permafrost | place: Sweden: Abisko...
CGTTCTGACGATTGTAAGAATCTGGCATGCCGTTACTTGTGCCCTTAATGATCCGACAACCACCCAGCCGCACCGCGTCAACTGCATCAAGATATCGTCAATTGAGTACGTTAATACGGAATAACGGGCCTTACATAAAACGGTCGCGGCTTGCCGGGATGCGAAGCTCACTTCCGCAGATCATCCAGAAATTCTGACGCAGGCTCGGCGCCTGTCACTAACAAATGATCACGTGCTCGCGTGCAAGCGACGTAAAGTAGATGCCGTTCCGTGTTGTAAACCTCTTCGAGATCCGCGTCGTCCGTAACTGTCTCGATCCGCTCCTGCGATGGAATCACTTCATCGTCACAAGCCATCACGACCACCGTTCGGAACTCAAGGCCTTTGGCGAGATGCATTCTGCCGATGGAAGCCAACCCGGTGGTAGTTTCAACGTTATCGTCGAGTATCTTGTAGGGGAGCTTCGCCATCTCGACCGCCGCACGAGCTCGATCTAGCTCCGCTGTGGATCGGACGAACACGCCGATTTCGTGGGGCACGATTCCCTCGCTGGTCCTTTTCACTAACCATTGGCTTACGGCCTTGATCTCCTCTTTGGGACTCGCGAGAACCATGATCTCAGGCAGCGGACCGTTGAACGTTGAGATGGTGCTTTTGCGATCATCCTTGTTACCGTCCACGTCAGATACTTCAGGGCCCAGAAGCCGATCGGCCTGCGTCCTGATCTGGTGCGAAGTCCGGTAGTTGATGCGCAGCGCAGACGAGCGCCCGCGAACATCAACGCCCAACGCCTTCCAGGAAAACGGCTGCTGAAAGATCCGCTGGCCCAGGTCGCCCGCGAAGAACAAGCTGTTCGCCCGGCCACCCCCGAGAGCCGCCAGGAAACGCAATTGCGGAACGCTGATATCCTGAGCCTCATCCACCACCGAGAATTCAAAAGGCGGATGCACGATTTCTCGAAGCTTCAATGCCACCCGGCCAAACATGTCCGAATATGTGATCAGACCTCGCGCCTTTAGCGCCGCTCGAACACGCTCGAAGATCGACCACAGCACCACTCTTTGAGCCTCCTGAAGCCGCGTCTTGCGTCCCAAACGCGCAACGTCACGATAGGATTCCCAGGATTTCAGCTGCCACGCATCAACCACTTGTTCCCATTCCGTCAAAAGGAACTGCAGGGAGAATTTATGCCCGTCGACCGCTCGGGAGGCTTCGCTCACGAACTCCTGGACCACTTCACGGGACGCTATCCGCGCCGTGCCGACGTTTACTTCATATAACCGCCGGCCGATTGCGTTCATGGAATGAACCTCAAGGCGCTCCCCTAGCTTGGGCTCATTGCTGATGAGCCGCCGCAATTTCGTCCTGAGCGCGTTCGCCAGCGTGTCGGAAAAAGTCGTGAGCAATACTCTGGCATCCGGATTCGCCCGAACCAGGAAGACGGCGCGATGCAGAGCAACTATAGTCTTGCCTGTTCCTGCCGAGCCCGCCACTCGCGCAGGACCACTGTAGTCGCGCTCCACCAAAGCGCGCTGCGCGGGATGAAGGAAGACGGTCCATTTGTCCCAGGGATAATCCAGCGCGCGCTCCAGTTCGTCTACGTTTGCCATCACGCGGAATCGGCGCTGGGCGTCGGGATGCGCAAACGGATCCGCGCCGACGGCCACGGGCTTGGCGATCTTCGGTGCGACGCCGGTGGCCAGATCCAGCAACGCCTCGGCAGCCTCGCTCGGCAAATGATCCGCCAACTCCAGCAACGTGTCTTCATTGGCGCGGCGTACGTCGGCCAGCCACTCCGCAGGCACGCCATACCCCAGCAACTCGTCCTCCGAGATGCCGGCGAACAAAGGCGGCTTCGGCAGCGCGACCCTATCCACAGACGGTTGCAGCGCCTCCACATACTTTGGAATCGTGATCTCCTGCACCGTCTCCCGGACTTCCACGAACTGCGCTGCGCCGGTCTTAGGATGAGTTTCGAGTCTCCGCCGCTCGGCCCACTGATACGCGTTGTCGTGGTGCCCGACGTAGCACAGCAGCAGGCTGGATTCGGTCCTGTGCACAATCAACCGAACATCGCTGTTCACCCGAATGGACCAAAATCTGCGATCCTTCGGCTTGTCGAGTTTGTGGAACTGGAGGCTGGGGTGAGCGGGATTTAACTGGAGATCGAAGGCCGCAGTCTTTACGGCCTTCTGCTCATCCCCGGTGAGTTTGGCGAGGCTGTCCGTGAAAGTATCAGCAATGCGGAACTCCATGTCGGCGCCGTGGGGCCTAATGTGAATGCAGTCGGATGTCCTCAATCAGGGGTTCCAAGTTCCCGAACGTGTACATTTGAACACCATGTTTCCTAAAAACAGTCTCCGCCGTCTCTTGCTCGTGCTTCTGGTTCGGTGTGAAGTTCGCGACTATCACCAAGCTCAATTTTCCGAACTCTGGATCGGTGTAATCCGCAAGGAAACCTCCTTCGACCGCCTGCACGCTCGTCTTGTTGAAGATCGTCGACGCTGTCTGCCCCTCAAACTGGATCGGATCTATGAGGTTCAACTTTCCGTTTCTGTAGGCGAATGGCACCTTCATAGGCTTGGGCAGCGACGGCGGGTAAACCGTCACGTTCCTCTGGAGGCGGTCCGCAACGCCGGCGCTTCGGAGTAGACTCCCGAGTTCTCTTGATATACGCGCTGCGCGTTGGGTAGCTTCACCCTGCGAGCCCACCAAACGGCGAAGCAAGTGCTTCAACTCCCTCTCGGGATTCTCCACCTTTACGGATCGCGGACTCGTGAGAGTTAATGCATTCGCCCTGCGTGACACGTACGCCTCAAAGTCTTCCAGCTTTTCGAATCCGTCCTGCTCCCGAGCCAACCTAGCCTCGATGGCGGATTGTTGCAGCGCAACGAACTCCCAGTCCTGCTTGCCGAAGACCTGACTCACCTTCGTCTTCCTGCGTCCGAACCTTGCCTTCAAAAACCCAAGCTCTGGGCAAAACAACGCGACGCCGATATTAACTGCCTCCAACCTGGACGGGTCGGGGCAATATTGAATGATGGAGTAGTAGCCCTTTGCAAAACTCATATTTCAAACCCCTGTCTATTGTTCATCGCTCAGTTTCGGCCGCATCTTTAGGGCCAAAGCCATGAAGTAACGTTAGCGGCCACGAATGTCGCCCGCTCGACAATGAACGTACTCCAAGCTTCCCTCGCAGAGTCTTCAACCTGCCACTCCTTCGGCACCTCGGCCACGTAACTCTCGGCCTGGGCCTTGTCCATCTGAACAAGGCGGCCAGCAGCTGATCGCACGTGCTCGCGGTCGATAAGTGACTCGAATTCGGGGAAGCATCCAAAAACCGTAGTATCCCGAATTTCATGACTGATCCGGGGCGTTAGATCGCGCCCACACGTGAAAGCGTGAGTGTGATCAATGGCCTTTAGCGCGATCCCCCGGTCTGGTTCCGTTTCCCAAGCTAGAAACACATTATCTCTGTTCACCCGCAGGTTTGGCGCGGGCCGATAACGGTCGCAGTTTCGAATCCAGGTGTCGAGCACCACGATTCGAGAAATGTCTTGAGGCTGTCGAACACGCAGAAGGGCTACTTCGTCGCCGCCCCAAGGGAACCCCTTCTCCACCTTTGTAATAAACGCCGGGCCTGGAGCAGCTAGGCCTCCCCCGGCAAGTGGAATCTCGTCCTCAGTAGTGACTTCAATGACAGCATAGTCCAGCGTCGGCAATCCCAACCACTCCGCCAAGATGGTCCCCACCAGTTCACAGGCGAGCACATGAGGTCCTTCCGGATTGCCCATCACTTTCAAGAACCCCTCTCCCGCGTCGGTGTCCACGCGCACAACGTTTGTACTTGTTGGAAGGGACTGAATAAACCGAAGAATCGTCTGCGGTTGCCATTTACCTCCGCTCATCGCCTGTCGTCCTAAGCTTCCTGGTTGGCCTCGGCCTTGCCAGTTGCCGGATGATTCTCTGGGGCGGATCGAACAGACCGAGCTGACCCTTCAGGGGGATGAACCGTATCCTCTTTGGTTTGGAGAGAACCCACCCCACCGGTCCTTCAAACCACTTGCTTCGGCTGCTAGTGACGCAGTCGACTAATTGCACCATGCCGACAATTCCGCCCTGTTCCAAGACTTCGGGCACCTTGACGCCGCGCTTTTTGGCCCACAATCGGTTTTCGTCGAGTTCCCACTTTGGAGGAAGATTGGCGCTGGCCTGGATCAGGAGCGTACCCCGATACCGCGTTTTCCAGGTGCGATTCTCGATGTCCTTGTAGCCGTGGACGATGAGCCACGCCCAAGGTTGGCGAACGACGAGTACCTTGAAGTCCATCATGAAACCCGGAACACCTTCATCACTTCATCGCCGAGATGATTGATGACCTTTACGGCGATGCGCCCGGATTTCGGCTTGTCGAAGGGGCGCGACGTGTCGCTGTTCAGCGTGGACCAGGCTTCCTCGTTGATCTCAGCCTTGAGCGTGGTCTTCAAGGCCTTGTACGGATCATTCGCGCCCAGGAAATAGGCCTGCCGGACGAAGAAGCTCTCCTCGTTGTAATCGGTATCGATGAACCAGCAGGCGATCCCCTCGGCGCCGTCGCTGCGGACCTCTCCCGTGTTGGGATGAAACACGTCCACGCCGTTAACCTTCACCTGGATCTGTTCGGACCCATTGTTTGATGCGACCTTCAGGATATCTATGTCTGGCTCACCGAAGATCACGAACAGATTGCCCTTGCCGGTGTTCTTCAGATCGTCAGCCATGTGCAAATCGGCGTTCATGCGCGCTTTGAGAATCGGGATGCGGCCGAGTTTGTCGAAATCCGTGGAACGAGCGTCGTAGTTGAACGCGCAAGCAACCAAGACATCGAAGGCGGCGTCCCCAGCCTCCCGGGCAGCTTCGACTAGATCGGGGCGAGACACAGTGCCGAACTCCGGTCCAATGAAGATGGCAGCGCGCTTCTCGGTTCCCGAAGCCGTGCCTTCCAGGTAGCGGCCCTCAGCGCAAACCCACCTGCCCGGCCAGGGTATGACCGAAGAAAATGCAATCTTGTCTTCCTTGTGCGCCTGCTGCACGCCGGCGGTCCCGAGGTTTTCGAGAATCATCTGGACAAAACCCTGCTCGTCATCGTTCTTAGATTTCGAGCTGTCGATCAGTTCATCGTCTTCGTCCACTGCCAGCACGCGGTGGGGGGACAGGCTTTCGACGGTGAACGGCCCAGCGACGCGGACCTTTCGCTTGTCGTCATAAGGCTTGTCGTAGAGGTATTCGTAGTCCGCCTTGGCGGCAATGGATGCATCGATTTCCTTCTGGCGCGCGATACGTTGTTGCCACCATTCGGCGTGCAGCTTCTTGCCTTTGTCCGGCCATTTGTTGTCAGCCTCGCGCGGAATCTCCCATTCCTGCCACTCTCGCTTAAGAGCCTGATTCAACTGCTCGCGCAGTGGTTCGAGGATGGTTTGGCACTTCTCCCAAATGACGTCGATCTCGCCGTTATTCGCGATCGACTTGAGCGTAATGTGAGGAACACGCTCACAGACGAAGCCCTGGCGAAGGTCGCCGTGGGTGGGAGCCTCGGATGGAACCGAGTGCGTGACTTCGGCTTCCTTCTGTTGACCGTCCTTACTGTCGGCCAGTAAATAATAGGGATAGCGGGCGCCCATGATGCGGGCACGCGCCAGCGCGAGCGCGACACGAGAGGTGTCGATGGTTATCCAACGCCGGCCCCATTGCTCGGCGACGTAAGCCGTGGTGCCCGAGCCGCAGGTTGGGTCGAGGACAAGATCACCGGGATCGGTGGCCATAAGCATGCATCGCTCCACTGTCTTCGTGCCTGTTTGAACCACGTAGAGTTTCTCATCGGTGAAACTCCCGGTACCTGTGTCCATCCACATGTTGACGTGCGGATAAACTGCAAAGTCGTCGATGAATCGCACGTACCCGAGGCTCTTTCCAGCAGGTACCAATCGATTCGCCATCGTGAGACGTTGCATGCCAAGAGGATGGGTCTTCCAGTGTTTTGTGGGTCCGCAGGTGTACGACTGTCCATTTAGGGTGATGTCGATGGAGAGCGTCTCACTGAAGCCGCTAGAAGTGGAATTGTCAATGCGAAACACTCTGGCCCGTTCGGGCAAGCGATCAGACGAAGACAGTTCGTCGGAAGTCATTCTCCGCCGGATGCCATCGGGAAATTGAAGTCGCGTGTATACACCAGCGGAGTCTGATTCGACACCCTTAGATTGAAACAGCTGACGATACTTCGCATGATCGGCATTCTTCGCGTACCACAATATCAGGTCACTTACAGTTGCCAGCACGTTCACTTTCGCGTTTGGGCTACTAACGGCCGCGGTCTTTCTGAACGCAACCTCACAGCAGAAATTATCCACGCCGAACACCTCATCAAGTACGGCGCGCACGACGTGGACGTTCTCATTGCCAATCTGGACGAAGATCGAGCCTGATTCTGCCAGCAGATCCCGGGCGGCTGTTAGACGATCCCTCAGATAGGTCAGATACGAATGAATCCCATCTCTCCACGTATCTCGGAACGCCTTCACCTGCTCCGGCTCGCGAGTAATGTGATCAACGTTCCCGTCCTTCACATCACGGCTTGTTGTTGACCATTGAAAGTTGGAGTTGAATTTGATGCCGTACGGCGGGTCGAAGTAAATGCACTGGACCTGCCCCCGTAGCCCCTCCCGTTCCGCCAGAGACGCCATCACCTGCAGGCTGTCGCCGAGGATCATTCGATTCGTCCAGTTGGCGTCGTGCTGGTAGAACTCGGTCTTGGCGTTCCCCTCGGGGACGCCGTTGAAGTCGGCGAAGAGGTCGAACTGATCCTCGGCTGCCTTCTGGCCGGCCGCGCTGCGGCGCAACAAGTCGTCGATCAGAACCTTGGGGTGAACCTTTTCCTGAATGTAGATTGGCGGCGCGTGCGTCACCAGGTCGGACCAATCTTGCTCGTCCTTGCCGCGCCAGACCAGTTGCGGGTCCAGATCGCGGTTGCGGCGCTCATACGCCACTCGGATGGGGCTCTGCTCCTCCTTGTGCATCACGGATTGGAATTCGGCGGTAGGAATATTTTTTCGCGAAGCCTCTTCGTGGGTGAGTGTCTCGACCGTCTTCTTTTTCTCGGATTTCGGGGTTTTCGTGGCCATGCTATCCCTACGCCACCGGTTGAGGACTAACGGATTCGATCATCTTATTGAACTCGGATTCCACTTTGGCTTTGAAGTCGGCCTGGATCTGATAGGCATCGGTGAACTCGGCGAACGCCCAGCGGCCGTACTGGCCGTTGTTGTTCACTCCAGGCACCCAGTAAGTTTCCATCGTTGCCTTCTTCTCCTTGGCGTCTTCGCGCCGATAACCCTTGATCTCGATGATCAAGTTTAGAAGGTCGCCGTCACCATGGCCATCGTCTACCAACACGATGAAGTCGGGAAGGTACTTTCGCATTTCGGAGCCATAGCGGTAGGGCACTTCCAGCCCAAGGTTGTGATTCTTGACGTAGGCTTTCACCCGCGGGTGGGATTCGGCCACGCGGCAGAACTCCGCCTCCCAATCGCTATCCAGGATCACCCAGTTGATGTGGCACCGGCGGGCGTCGGTCTGCCAGCGGTCTGTGCGCGATGTGTTGAACCGCACGTGCGCAGTTGAGCCGGTGGGGTTATAGGGATCGAGCACAGCCTTGATTGGGCTGGTGCCCACCAGGGAGCGCGTAATAGCGGCTGTGATCCGTTCGCAGGCCATGTTCCCCAGGTCCGGGTACAAGAGCTGCGCCGGCTTGGTGCCGCCCTTACACACGAGGCACGTATCGAGCCATTGCTTCGTGATGCGCTTGAGTTGCCCAAACAGGTGCAGCTTCGGGTCCTCGCCTGCGTCGCGCCACTTGGTGTAGACAAGACGTTTGGTCAGGTGGAAGAGCACCGTGGATATCCGCATGTCGTCCAGGTGTTCCAAACTGAGTTCGACTCCTTCGCCGATGATGCCTTCATTCTTGGTGATGGATGGGCCGACTAGGTCGGGAGTCAGTTCCAGGACGGAATCGTCGTTAAAAGCGGCGGTGAGGCGTTCTTCAGGAAGCTCCACTCGGTAGCCGGCGACCCGCGGGAAGCGAATTTCGAGGGCGTCACGGTCGGGCCGGATGGCCTTCACTTGGATGGTTTCGCGGGGCGGCTGGACCGGCGCGATGACCGGGTTCGCCGTGAAATCGAAGGGAATCCCCACCACGTCCGCGTATTCGACGTTGAACTTGTTGTCTTCGTTGAGCTCGTAGGACTGTCGTCGAAGCGCTCGACCGATGACTTGTTCGCAGAGGAGCTGCGTACCGAAAGCGCGCACACCGAGGACATGCGTGACGGTGTTGGCGTCCCAGCCTTCCGTCAGCATTGAGACCGAGACCACGCACCGAATCGCTTCGCCCAGCCGGCCTTGCTTGCCAACGGTGTTCATCACTTCGCGGAGCAGTTCTTGATCGGTGATGTTCTCGGCCTGCTGGCGGTCGCCGGTGCGTTCGATGATCTCGCGGCGAAAGCGCTCGATCTCGTCAGAAGCCATAGTGCGGAAGTTGTCGTCCAGAGCGTCGCCAGACTCAATTTCCTCGCTATCGATCAAGAGAGTGTTAGGCCGGGCGAGCGGGTTTCCGTGCTCATCGAAGTTTCGGAACAGCGCCAGGCGCCCGTTCTCCAGGGTAGTTGTTCCATCCTCATTCGGCCGATGGAAGCCCGAGATGTAATCGTAAACCAGTTTAGATGCGGAGGTGTTGTTGCACACGACGATGAAGCAAGGAGGGACCCGAACCCCGTGCTTGATCCACTCCGCGTACGTCTTTCCATAGTGCCCGTAGAGCGCTTCCAGGGCAGTGATCAGCAGCATCGGCAACTTGAGCGGATCTAGAGTCTCTGTCTTGCCGCGGCCCTTCTTGGGCATCTTCGTGCGAATATGCTCCCAAAGGTTTCGGAACTTCGGCATATCGCCGCCGGGGATGTTGTCGGCGACTGGCACGCGAGGTAACTTAACGATGCCGCATTCGATGGCGTCCATGAGTGAGAAGTCGCTCATCGTCCATGGGAAAAGCGTTCCTTCGGCGTAGCCCGAGCCCCGCAGGAAAAAAGGCGTCGCAGACAGGTCCATCACTCGGGTTATACCGAGCTTGCGCTTAACGATTTCCAGGCCGGAGATCCAGAGCCGTGCAGTCTCGTTGTTCTTCTTGGCTTCTTCCTTGTCATCGCCCTTCAGCTCGCTGATCTCGTCTACCTCGGGCTTGGTTCGGTAGCAGTGATGAGCCTCGTCGTTGAGCACGAGGATGTTCTTCAGGCCCATCAGGCCTGGCATCACTCGCTGGATCATTTGTCCTTCGGTTTCCAGCGTGTTCAGCTCTGCTCCGCGACCTTGCAGCAGCGAGCGGCCACCTTTGGAAAGGTCGATGCGCTCACGAAGCTTGAACGCGTGGTAGTTCGTGATGACGATCTTGGCGCGATCGAGCTCGCCGAGCATGTCGCCGGGAACCAGCTCCCGGTCTTTGTAGTAGCTGTCCGGATCGTTGGGCTGGAGTACGCGGAGACGGTCGCGGATTGTCAGGCCGGGCGTCACGACGAGAAAGCCCCGGGTGAATCGGCTGCTTCCGGGTTGGCGAACAGCATTGATAGTCTGCCAGGCAATGAGCATCGCCATGACCGTGGTCTTGCCGGCACCAGTGGCAAGTTTCAGAGCCAGACGCATCAGTTCCGGGTTTGCGCCGTTGTTGGCATCGGCGAGATGTTCCAGAAAACGCTTGCCAGTCTTCCCCAATTGTGGGGCGACTTCGGTCAGCCAGATGGCGGTCTCCACAGCTTCGACCTGACAAAAGAAGGGCCGGACATCGCTGAATTTGTGATGACGCCAGTACTGGAGCAGGCGCTGGGTGTCGGGAGTAACCTTCCAGTCATTAGGATTCGAAAACCTACGCCATTGATTGACCTGGATTCGAAGTTCATTGATGACAGGCGAAGTCTTGTCGTATTGCTGCTCCTCGGTCGAGAGCCCCTTGCCTTCGTCAAGGACCAACGACCGCTGCTCCGCCGGAGCCTTGCGCTTGCGGGGCTGAGGAATGGGTGTGATGAATTCGGCTTGGCGACGGCTCTGGATAATCCGTTGCGTCGGCTGGCCGTGTGGGTCCAGCTCCCAATGTTGGCTGGGATACTCGTATGGAGAATTGAGAATCGGCCGCTCGAAGAACTGATTATTCATCAAGGGTCTCTGTTTTTGCGGAGGATAAGTCCCTTATCCAGCGAAGATTCGGACGACGCATCCATCCGCCTTCGGCGATCTCATTCACGGAGTTCAAGGATATTAAGAGAATAACCGAGACAACCAGAGAATGCTATCTGGGTCTAAGCCCTGACTTGCCAGGAATTTGCGGAAGGACTTCGAATGGGACATTATCCGACGACGGAGATTCGTTTTCAGAGGACTATTCTTAGCTTGATCGCATCGTTCGGTGCATGCACGAGATCCTGCTTGGTGCCGAGGTAACGCTCCGTGGTTTGAACGGACGCGTGGCCAAGGAGCAACTGGATCTGCTCAAGCTCGCCTCCACCGGCGCGACATAGTTTCGCGCACGTGCGGCGAAGATCATGGGGGGCGATACCGGGAACTCCCGCTGCCTCGGCGTAGGGTTTGATAAGTTGCCAGACGACCTTTTCGCCCAGCACTTCGCCTGTGACTCGGTCAGCGCGATTTACTGGACGGAAGACGTAACCTTCCGCCACATTGGCTGGAGATCCCCAAGCATCGACGGCCACCTTAACCCAGGTCGGCATCGGAGCGGTGCGGACACGACCGTGTTTGCCGACGAGGTCAACGATGCACCAACGGCCGTCGCGTTGTTGCAAGTGCGCGAAGGTCAGCGCAGCCACCTCGGAGCGGCGCAAGCCGCAGCCGAGAAGAACGGCGAGGATAGCTCGGTCACGCAGCCCCCGGAGTGTCGAGATATCCGGCGCGCTCAGCAGCGCCTGCGCCTGCCTCTGCGAAAGCCAATTACCGGTACGTATGCCCTGCGTTTTCGCGCTCTTCACGCGGGAGATGCCGGCCGCCAGCTCGGGTGCCAGCAGGCCATTATCGGCAGCTTCCGCCGCCAGTTTGCGAATGGCCGACATGCGGATGATGATCGACGACGAGCCGAGGCTGCGTTCTTCGAGCGATACCCTCCATGCGCTCACGGTCGCCTTGGTGAAGCCAAACCGCGACGCCTGCTGAAACCAGCTATAAAACTCGTCCAGAGCCATGTTGTACACCCGCTTCGTAATCGGCGAGGAGACGCTGTCGAGTACAAGCGTCTTCAGTCGTTGCCACTGAGCAATCTTCTCCACCACAATCAAATCGTTCATTTCGTGTCCTTTTGCTGCCCGTTGTTGGGCATTAACGGCCACTTGAACATTAGCTCTGCGTAGCGCGTACATCAAGGCAAATTCGCGAAATTGTCGTCAATTCAGTGGATGTGAGGACGCATCATCCCATTCCCGCCGGCCCGTGCGTCTCGTGAGCAGCGTTTGCCAGAAGCAATCCGAAAAGGGCATAGGTCGTGTCGTCTCTAAAGGTTTGCATCTGATCCGTCAATGTGGCTTAAGGGAGAGGCGGCTCTACATTGGGCGACTGATGGTGGGTATTGGTTCCGTATCGGTCTGCCAAGGGTGGCTATGTATTCATTACCACCAGCCCCGAACCCGGGAACGTATATACTTGCAAGGTCATTGCTTGGATGGAGGCGGGATGGAGACGATTGCACTCATAGGTTCAACCATGGGTCTGGCTTTTGTCGCGGGTGTCCGGCTGTACGCCACGGTCTTAGCACTGGGGCTGGCAATTCGATTCAACCTCCTTCACCTCGGGACCGTTGGAGAGCCACTTCGGGTCTTGTCACACTCGGCGGTGCTCGTCGCCGCTGGACTGGCCTATCTTGCTGAGTTTTTCGCGGATAAGATCCCGTGGGTCGATAGCGTTTGGGACTCTTTTCACACCTTTATTCGACCCATGGGAGCGGCGATACTTGCGGCCGACGTTCTTGGTGACATTAACCCTGTTCTCAAAATATTGTTGATCATCGTTTGCGGGGGTGTCGCGTTCGCCAGCCACAGCTCGAAGGCGGCGGCCCGGCTGGTCGTGAATCACAGTCCAGAACCTTTCACGAATATCGGTATCAGTCTCATCGAGGATGCTTTTGTGCCATTCGGTGTCTGGCTATCGCTTCGTGCCTGGCCAAACGCGTCCCGGCGCGCCTGGCGGTACGCGCTATGGCTGCTGGTGAAAGGCGTGAACGTTCGACGCTGGAGGGATCAAGCCAACGCAGAATGAAGGCTACCGTCTAGTGATGCGGCTGTTCGGCTACGCCGCTTACTATGAACCGATCTGGTGCGCATGCAGTTGGTTCAATAACTCGCATAAGGAGAAAGAGTATGAGCGCAGCAGAAATGATGAAGATCGCAAAAGTGTCGCCGCGTTTCAAGGCCCGCATTGCCGGTGCCCTTTATTTGCTCAGCGTAGTGACGGCAGCATTCACCGAGCTCTTCGTCAGAAGCAGGTGGAATATCGCAGGGGGCCTCATCGCGGTGGCCGTCATGGTCGTTGTGACGCTACTCGTCTATGACATCTTTAAGCCAGTGAATAGGGGCCTCTCTTTGCTCGCGGCGTTTTTCAGCCTCGTGGGACTCAGCTGTGAGGCTCTCCGATTACAGCCTCAGGGCGTGAACATCGCCATTGTATTTGCCGGATTCTATTGCCTCCTGATCGGCTACCTCATCTTCAGGTCGACCTTTCTGCCTCGAATTCTGGGCGGGCTCATGGTGATTGCCGGTTTGGGTTGGCTCACTTATCTGTCAAACCCGCTCGTAAACTATCTGTCCCCCTACAATCTGGCCTTCGGCCTCCTCGCGGAAGCATCGGTGTTCCTGTGGCTTCTCGTTATGAGCGTGAATGTCCCGAAGCGCCAGAGAAAGCAAGAGCATGGCGAATTAACTGAGCCTAGCCGCCAATGGGGGAGTGCACATCCACTGACGGACGGCCATGAGCAGAAAGCAGACCAACAACCTCCTCCGACTGCTCAGGTCATCTTGTAACTGTCGAAAACAAGCAACAGCGCCCACGACCCGGGACTCGTTGGCCCTCGGATTCTGGATGTGAATGACGAGCAAAAAGGAAGTAAGGCCGCTAAGGAGATAGGATCGGTACTGGGATACGTGCCAGGAACCTGCATTCCGCACCAGCGTAGCGTCGGCTACGGGTTGAAGTGCCACCAGCGCTCCAGGAAGCGACGTGTTATCTGGTAATATCGGCTTTAGCTATTTCCGAGGCCTTGTTCTTACCGTGGTGTGGGGTAGACACTAGAACACGGTCCCCAAAAAATGGCAACGTAAACGTTGAAGCCGAACCTTGCGGGCAGGCGGGGACAACAGCGCCCGCGGGGCCTTGAGACCCAAATTGGACAGGGTCTCGTGTTTTCCAAGTTCCGGATCGGAGGCTGGCCTTACGAGCACCACTCCAGCCTATTGGAACAGGGTGGGGTCGAAGTAGTCCAGATCTACGGTGGCACCATCGGTGAGACCGAATATATCAATGTCACCAGGACAGGCTGACGGGGTTTTAACTCCCAAGTCGTACTGATGACCCACCTGTGTCTGCCAACTTTTGGCTGAGTAGGGAGTGAATGGGACGAGTCCCGCGACTCCATCTCCACAATGCACGACCCCGTCTCCGCCGTAAAATCCACCGGTCCCAACACTCCACAAAGGCATGTTTATCAGTGTAGGACAAGAAGTGCTGTCGCAGCTATCGGTAATCTGATCCCATCCGTTTTTGCTAGTGTAGATGATCACATGATTCGGCGTGTAGGCATTAGCAGCCGTAATAGCAGCCTCGATCTCTGCCACATTGGCTGCTGTATTAGTCTCGTCGAACACAAGGCCGGTATCCTTCCACACGGCCCCACCCATGCCCCCGGCACCGTCATTAGTCTCGCCGCCTTTATCGTTCCAGGTGACTGGCCCAGGGCCAGACGTGCCTGCCCTGGCAACTTCCTGTATATGATCCGCTGGGTCCGTGATCCTGGTACCTGTTTTGTTATAAGGGTGGTTAGACTGCCAGCTCACAAACTCCCCGCACTGCGCACAAGGCTCGACATCTATGGCTATTACCTTCACACCTGCCAATGCCGACAACGATCCTGCTGCAACGGCAGTCATCGCCTGATTGACCTGATCCATGGCCCCTGCGCCCGTAGTCATGTCTTTCGCAGCATCGTAATAGTTCAGCAAGATGTAAACGCCGGTGTATAGACCCGCTTCCTGAGCTCCGCCCACCTGAGCATTTGCATTCGAGTTCGACGATAGTCCGCCCCATGCCTGCACCATTACGTTCGATACACCAGCTTGCATAGCGTTTGCGAAAAAAGAGCCTGGTTGAACGCCCGTATAGTAGGAGATGTCCATAGCGTTGGGGACTCTCCCAACGAAACCGTCGATTGAACCAGCGCCGCTTCCGGGGACATAGGACCCCGTAATGGCTCCGCTGGAATTGATGCTAGCCGGGTACGTTGCATAACTGTCAGGCAGGTTGAACGTGGTGATGTTGCCCAGCGGATCGCGGACGAAGCCATGGTCCAGGCCGGATACATCGGTGTAATACCCTACGGTAGCACCACTGGAGTTAATGCTCTTCGCAATGGTTTCCACGCTATCGGGTGGGTCGAATGAGGTGATGTTGCCCAGCGGATCGCGGACGAAGCCGTGGTCCACATCGGATGCGTCGGCGTAAAACCCTACGATAGCACCACCAGAATTGATGCTCAGCGCGTAGGTCGCGACACTGCCAGGCGGGTCAAATGTGGCGAAGTTGCCCTTCGCACCCCGGACGAAGCCATGGAGATGGAATACTTCGCTTGCGGCGGTGGCATAATACCCAGCGATAGCACCGCCAGAGTTGATGCTCTCCGCATAGGTACCCCTACTATCCGGTGGGTCGACTGAAGTAGGGATGTTTCCCTGCGGAGCCAGAATGAAGCCGTGGCTCTGTCCCACGGCACCTGCGCTTAAGTAACTTCCCACCACCGCGCCTTCGGAGTTGATGGCGGTAGGGCTCAGGCCTGCCCCACTGTCAGGCGCGCCGAACGTGGTGGTGTCGCCATTCGCGTCGAGAACAAAGCCGGGACCTCCAGCTAAGCCAGCGGGATCGTAGGTTCCCGTAATTGCACCGCTAGCATTGATGCCGGCAACGACGATACAGCAGCTGCCGAGGGGGTCAAACCAAATGATCTCCCCCTGCTTTGGTTCGCGGACGAACCCGTAGGACGCACCACCCACTGGACCAACAACATCTGCGTAGTACCCGGTGATGGTGCCGCTATCATTGATACCCACTGGATACGTCTGCAAACTGTCAGCCGGGTTGAATGTATAAAGTTGCGCGCTCAACGGAACCGCTGCGGCCAGCAATAAGGGCAAAAGCCAATAGATCTTCATCTTATTTCTCCTCCGCTATCGATTCTGGACATGTTATCAGAAAGCGCCCCAGCGGATAGTGCTATCTTCGTTTTCTTGGCCCCTGTACTCGAAGGGTCGAATTGAAGGAAGAGACGAACATGACCGGCTGAGTGGTCGGGATTCCGGACTGGATAGGGTTCTGCAGCGGGAACAGCGCCGCGGAGTTGGTTTCCCCGGCCACATACACATTGCCGGCCGAGTCGGCGCCGACGCTGAAAGCCGAGGCGCCTGCATCCGGGGAGGAGCCACCCAGGAGCGTCCCGTAAAGCACGTTGCCGGTGGCCGGATCGAGCCGGCACACAAAGGCGTTGTAATATCCATCTCCTGAGAACCCTGTCTGGTAAGCGCCGGCGGTGAGGATGCCACCATTCGAACTTTCTTCCACAAAGCCCGCTACGTAGAGTTTGCCTGCGGCGTCGAAGGCAAGGGCCTGCGGATAGGCGAGATTCGGCGGCCAATAGTTGAGGTAGCAGAGACCGTTGCCAGCGGCGAGAGGCATACCGTTCGTACAGAGACCGTCCGTTGTCAGGTCGAATTTCGCCACAAACCCCCAGCCGGCTGAAGTGATGCTCCCGCCTGTTCCCGTCAGATAGACGATGCCCGCGGCATCCACCGCTAAACCCGACACGGACATCCCCGCGGTTCCGGCACCGATGAAGAAGCTCGAATAAACCAGCGCCGCCGCGCCGGGGAGGCTCGGGTTCAATTGCAGGAAGAAGGGTGAGTCCGCGCATCCGGTGATGGAGCCTGAGTTATACGGGCAGGTCTGATAAGCATTCGGAGTGAGAGGAAAAAGCGGGTTGTTGGTGTTGCCAGCGGCGTACACGTTGCCGGAGTTGTCCAGGGCAATGCCGGTGACGAATCCGTCTTGGTAATTCGGCGACATATAGGTGGAGTACAGCAGCGACGTGCCGGTTGGATTCAGTTCCGCCAGGAAATCGCACCAAGGGGCACACGGAGACCGTGATCTCCGGGGACACGCGCGCCGACTGGTCCGAGGCCTTCGAACTGGTGCCCAGCCTCGAGGTGGCGTACGTGTGCCAACGGAGGGCGGTAACCCCAGCCATCGCCATTCCATCGCCTTGTGCGATTTCCGACAGAATCAACTTGCTTTCCAGGCAGACCGGAGAATCCAAACGCTGGACTCGACCTTTTATCGGCGCTACGTGAACGTTCGGATCGTCCCAGCGCACGTCGAATGGGTTCACCACGCGAAAACGATTGACGCCTAGCCTGTGCGCCATGCGGACAGCCTG
>Ga0302324_100013227_pt1 | contig 16761 bp, 12 predicted proteins | sample Palsa_T0_1_FD_201949 | JGI IMG/M metagenome (GOLD analysis project Ga0302324, IMG submission 201949) | Peat permafrost microbial communities from Stordalen Mire near Abisko, Sweden - Palsa_T0_1 | ecosystem: Environmental > Terrestrial > Soil > Palsa > Peat permafrost | place: Sweden: Abisko...
ACAATGTCAGCGCGTTCGGCCTGACGGGTCTTCAAGAGGGCATCCAGACCCAGATCGCGGACAGCTCCGATACGGAGAGAGATGTTTATCGGGACGCCAGCGGCGACATTCAGGCCGTCGTCAGCCATCTCGCGAATGGCGCGCTCGGCATTGCAGCCGAAGTCGGAGGACTCACGTTCGACTTCGGATCGTCAACCGGCGTCGAAGCCATCCGCGGCTATGTGCCTGGCGCCGACACTTTCGATATCAGCCACACAGCGTTCTTAAGCTTCGGCGAGATGATGTCTCACGCGGAGCAGAATGGCGCGAACGTTGTCATTGCCTATGATGCAGCGGACGTGCTCACGCTCACGGGTGTCACATTGAAAGAACTCGACGCGCACGCATCGGACTTCCACTTCATCTGAAGAAGATGAAAACGGGTTGTTGTCGTTGAGTGAAGCTCGCGAGTGTTTCGCGAGCCCTCCTTCGCCAGGCTTCCGCCTTCGCGCGTTGCGCTTCGGCGGACGAGCCAGAGGGCATCCTGCAAAGCGCGGAACGCGCGAAGCAGGATGGAGCGGGTGAAGGGAACCCACAGCGCACCGCATACCCGAAGCGCTATTCCGGAGGCTCGACACGCATTGGGGTTGGATCCGCTCTTTCATCCTCGAACCCAAGTCCAAGTCGGCGGAACGAAGCCGTTTTCTGCGCCGGTAAATTGAAAGCGGCACCCAGTCGCACGGCGATGCACGACTGTTGGAACCTTTGCTTCGAAAATAGAGAACTCCACTCGGCACACGCGCTATCTGTTGCACTGTGCTACGACAAAAAATGTTGTCGGAATCGTCATCGCGGTGAGGGCGGTACCGAGAGAATGCCACGTCTTTACGACCTCATGGCGCGGCGGCTCCGCTCGAAGGAAGCTTGCCGGCGCTCTTCGCGAGCAGCCTGGCCAGATCATCGGCATATTTGCGGTACCGCTCATTGTCCGGTTCCAGCTCCGCCGCGCGTCTGGCATATTCGAGTGCTTCCTGTCTGCGTTTGGTCTGTTTGAGCGCGCTGGCCAGATAAAAATGAACCCGGGAGTTGTCGGGCGAAACGCTCAGGAGCGCGCGCGCATGACGCTCAGCTTCCTCGAAGCGTCTCAGCTTGAGGTAAACAGAGATCAGTCGCTCGGGAATTTTCGCATCCGTGGGATCGAGCGCACACGCACGTTCGAAAGCGGAGGCCGCCTCCTCGTGTTTGTCCTGGCTGAACATGGCGTAGCCTAGGCTTGCGAGCATGACGGCGTTCTGCGGCTCGCGCTCGAGCGCGGTGCGGCAGATGCGCTCCGCGGCGCCGAAATCGCCGATCTGCTGATAGCTCTGCGCGGCGAATTCGAGCAGATCGAGGTCGTCGCCAAAGCGCGACTCGATCCGCCCAAGAATCCTGCGCACATCGTCCGGTGCCTCGGTTTTGATCGATCTCAGAATCAAATACCTCATCAACGCGGGGTTGCTAAGACGCTCGAATACCTGCTCGCGCGTCTTTTCCGCTTCGGCAAGATTACCCACCGAGTCGAAGTATCGGGCGCTCTTCAGCATGAATTCCGAGTACGCCTCTCCGAAATCCTGGAGGCAGTCCCGCAATTGCAGCATTGTCGCAGCGGCCTTTTCCTGCTCGCCGAAGTGACTTTGCATCTGGAGTACCGCCTGCAGATACGTCCAGTCCGCAACCTTGGCAAAAGTGGGGGGCAGATGTTCGAATATTTCGCGCGCTTCGTCGAATTGCCCCTGTTTCACCAAATTGGTCATGTGTTTCCTGTCGCGTTGTGCGGTTTCGGCCGGCGTCTCCTCGGCAGGATTTTCGCAATTGAGCAAGAAAAAGCGGCGGCCGCCGAATTTCGACGTGAATAAAGGATCGACGATCGCAGCTTTCCGGAATCCGGCGTCGGCAAACATTCTGAGGATCGATTCCTCGGTAGGCCAGAACGATTCCGCGTTGCCGATCCAGGCCATGGACGTGTCCCCCTCGGGATCGACGACACCTTCGTATGGGCCGCGCGCAACGAGCTTCCGCGCCCAGTCACCGGTTTGGGCAGCAGGGACCAGACGATCGACATGAACCTGGGTGTCGAGAATCACGGGCACGCCGGCGCGCGCGCATCGCTCCAGTATCCGCATCTGGTCGTCCAAATCGAAGTGATAGAGAAGGCCGGGACACGCGATGATTTCGAATCCGGATATGTCGAATTCGCGGACGTCCGTCTGGACCCACCGGATCGAGCCCAACTCTCCCTCCGGCGGTTTTCGCTCGGCACGGGCGTCGACGGCCGTAACGGCATACCCTTCGTCGCGAGCGATCTTGGCGAGCAAGCCGAAACCGGCTCCCAGATCGACGAGCCGGCCCCCATCGTTTGACACGCGTGCCAGAAGATAGCGGAATATGCGGTCCCTTACGGCGCCCTGGTGCGGCCGACTTTCCCTCAGACCGGGCTCATTCTGCAGCAAATCCGGAACAGACACTTGCGAGTTCAGAACGCAAATCTCCATGACTGCAGGCGCCTCTGCCTTATCCCGTGCGAACGATCGGATATTGCTCGCAATTCATTCGATTGTCGCACAAAAATGGCGCGAAACGCGCGCTCCCGATAGCGCTCCATACGCGTGAAGGCCGTCCTCACGGCACCTCGGCTCCGCTTGAAGGAACCTCGCCGGCGGTTTTCGCGACCAGCATGGCCAAATCGTCGGCATATTTGTGGTAGCGGTCATTGGTCGGATCCAGCTCCGCTGCGCGCCTTGCGTGATCGAGCGCTTCCCGCCTGCGTTTGGTGTTTCTGAGCGCACTAGCCAGATAATAGTGAATCCGGGGGTTGTCCGGCGAATCGCACAAGGTCGTGCGCGCATGACGCTCGGCGTCCTCGAAGCGTTTCAGCTTGAGATAGACAGAGATCAGGCGCTCGAGAATTTTCGTGTCATTGGGATCGAGTGCCAACGCGCGTTCGAAGGCGGATGCCGCCTCCTCATGCTTGTCCTGGCTGGAAAGGAATGAGCCAAAATTTCCGAGCATTGGAGCGTTTTCCGGCTCGCGCGCGATGGCAGCGCGCCAGACGCGCTCCGCGGCGCCGAAATCGCCCATCTGCTGATAGCTCTGCGCGGCGAAAACGAGAAGATCGAGGTTGTCGGCAAAGCGCCGCTCAATCTGCGCAAGAAACCTGCGCGCATCGTCCCACTCCTCGGTTTTGATCAATACCTGAGTTAAATACATAACGATTGTGGGTTTGCTCAGACGTTCGAATACCTGCTCGCGTGTCTTTTCCGCTTCGGCAAGATTACCCGCGGCGTCGAAGTATCGGGCACGTCTCAGCACCTCCAGCGAGTATGCCTCTCCAAAATCCAGGGCGCGGTCCCGCAATTTTACCATTGTTGCAACCGCCTCTTCCCGCTCGCCGAAGTGAATTTGCATCTGGAGCACCGCCCGGAGATACGTCCAGTCCGCAGCTCCGGCGGAAGCCGGAGGGAGACGTTCGAATATTTCGCGTGCTTCGTCGAAGCGTCCTTCGTTCACCAAATTGTTTATGCAACTCCTGTCACGCTTCGCGGTTTCGGCCGGCGTCTCCTCGGCAGGATTTTCGCAATTGAGCAAGAAGAAGCGGCGGCCGCCGAATTTCGACGTGAATAAGGGATCGACGATCGCGGCCTTCCAGAATCCGGCGTCGGCAAACATTCTGAGGATCGATTCTTCGGTAGGCCAGAAGGATTCCCGGTTGCCGATCCAGGCCATGGAAGGGTCCCCCTCGGGATCTACGACACCCTCGTATGGGCCGCGCGCAACGAGCTTGCGCGCCCAGTCACCGGTTTGTGCAGCAGGGACCAGACGATCGACATGAACCTGGGTGTCGAGAATCACCGGCACGTCGGCGCGTGCGCATCGCTCGAGGATCCGCATCTGGTCGTCCAAATCGAAGTGATAGAGAAGGCCGGGACATGCGATGATTTCGAATCCGGACATCTCGAATTCGCGGACGTCCGTCTGCACCCACCGGATCGAGCCCAGCTCCTCCTGCGGAGGTTTTCGCTCGGCACGGGCGTCGACGGCCGTAACGGCATACCCTTCGTCGCGAGCGATCTTGGCGAGCAAGCCGAAATTGGCTCCCAGATCGACGAACAGCCCCCCATTGTTTGCCACGCGCGCCAGAAGATAGCGGAATATGCGGTCCCTTGCGGCACCTTGTAACGGCCGGCTTGACCTCCGATCGGGTTCATTCTGCAGCGCATCCGGAACGGACACGAGCGAATCCAGAACAGAAATCTCCATGATCGCAGCAGGTGCCCTTCGTCTCATACCTTGCCTATGATCGCACCTTACTCGCACTTCGCCATCAGCGCTCTATATGCGCAAAGGGCGTCCTTGCGGTCTCACGCCACCTCGGCTCCGCTTGAAGGAGTCTCGCCGGTGGTTTTCACAACCAGCGTGGCCAGATCGTCGGCATATTTGTGGTATCGCTCATTGGCGGGATCCAGCTCCGCTGCGCGCCTGGCGTGCTCGAGTGCTTCGGGCCTGCGCTTGGTATTTCTGAGCGCACTGGCCAGATAATAATGAATCCGAGGATCATCGGGCGAGAGGCCCAATAGCGCGCGCGCATGGCGCTCGGCATCCTCGAAGCGTTTCAGCTTGAGATAAATAGAGATCAGCCGCTCGGGAATTTTCGTGTCATTGGGCTCGAGGGCCAACGCGCGTTCGAAGGCGGAACCCGCCTCCTCGTGTTTGTCCTGGCTGAGCAAGGCGTAGCCAAGACTTGCAAGCATTGCAGCGTTTTGCGGCTCGCGCTCCAGCGCGATGCGCCGGATGCGCTCCGCGGAGCCGAAATCGCCCAACTGCTGATACCCCAACGCGACGACATTGAGCATTTCGAAATTGTCGGCAAAGCTCCGCGCGACCTCGGCCAGCAGGTACCGCGCACTGTCCGTTGCCCTGCCCGCGATCAGTCTTCCGACCCACGTCTTAACGGCCGCAGCATTGCCGACACGATCCATTGCAAGGCCCTTGGTTTTTTCCGCCTCGCTCTTGTCGCCTGCCGTCTCGAAGAATCGGGCGCACGCCAGCAGCGCCGGAGCGACATACTGGGGAAGATCCAGGGCGCGATCTCGCAATCCCAAGACAGTCGCGACGGCCTTGTCGCGCTCGCCGAAGTGCAATCGCATTTGAGCGACCGCGAGCTCAAATCGCCAGTCCGCCTCACCGGTCGGAACCGAGGCTATCGCTTCGAATAATTCGCGCGCTTCGTCGAAACGACCATGGTTCACGAGGTTGGTTATATATTTCCGTTCCCCTTGCACAATGTCGGCCGTCTGTTCTCTGGCGGGACTTTCGCAATTGAGCAGAAAGAAGCGGCGAGCACCGGAATTTGACGTGAGTAATGGATCGACGATCGCGACCTTTTTGAATCCGACGTCGGCGAACATTCTGAGAATCGATTCTTCGGTCGGCCGGAACGATTCCTTATTGCCGATCCATGCTGTCGCTGTACCATCCACGGCACCAACGACACCTTCGTATGGCCCGCGCGCGACGAGCTTTGGCGCCGAGTCCCTCGTTTCGGACGCGGGAACCGGACCGTCGACATGGATTTGGGTCTCAAGAATCACGGGCACGTCGGCTTGCGCGCATCGCTCCAGCATTTGTATCTGGTCGCCCAAATCGAAGTGATCGAGAAGGCCGAGAAATACGATGATGTCGAATCCTTTCACGTCGAACTTCCGCAGGTCGGACTGGACGAACCGGATCGACTCCAGCTCTTCCTGCGGCGGCTTATTCTCGATGCGGGCGTCCACCGCAGTCACGGCATAGCCGTCGTCGCGGGCAATCTTGGCGAATGTGCAGGCGTTGGCTCCCAGATCGACGAGCAGGCCCCCATTGCCCCCCGCACATCCCAGGAGATGGCGAAATGTGTGCCGCCTTATCGCATCCTCGCTCACAGGGCCGCTCGAGGGTGCAGTCACCGACGAACTCAGACTGGAAATATCCATGACGCAGGCGCCCTTCGTTTCACAGCGCACAAGGGAGTAGCCAATTTAGTTCCCCAAGACCACACGGGCAAGCGGTCCAGGGATTCGCTTCTCCCGAAGACTGGCTTTATTCACCTCTGAAACGCCATTTCGGCCGATTTTGTCGGCTTGCGCGTCCTTGATATTGCAATCTCATGAGGGCAAAGCAAGTTTAGCAGTAATCCCGTCATAGTCGACGAGGGTCGCAGTGCCCAATCCGTTCGCCCTGAGCCAAAGCTTTTCAGAGTACGCACTTTCTCCGCCCGCCACACGGCCACTTGTCAAGCGCAAGCAAGTTGCGATCTCGAACAGCCAATCGGACCGTCATCGCGGTCGCATGAACTATAATCCCGCAAGTGCGCCAGAGAGTACCGGTATTATCTCACAAGCTCTGGCGTGTGCCCCATGTCGGTCGACTCTTGATCGGGTGCGTCGAGAGCCACAGACGCTTCAGATGTCGCTTGTAGCCATGCGCCACGTCGTCTTCATAAGGCTGGCGCCCATGCAGCACATGATAGTTGTTGATGAACTGTATGCAACCTGGCGGGATTTCCATATAGACATTGAACTCCGGCCGGCGCGCCATCTCGTGCACCGTATCGATCGCTTCATGCTCCAGCGCCGAAAGCCGCGGCGCTTCGGGATGTCGCTGCGAGAGCTTGATGAACTGCGGCACGAAGAGGGTAAAGAGCCGCCCTTCACGCTCGGTGAAGACCGCGCGCATGTAATAAGGGGGCCAGCCGGGCGGCTGCGAGCCGCGAAAATCCCAGGGCACCGGATTATAAAGCGCGGCCACCAGATCGGGCCGCGTGCGCACGAGTTCGTTGTGGATCGCCACCACATTGGCGACGCAGGAGAGCCCGCCCGATTTCGCAGGCCGCAGGCACATCAGGCCCACAAGGTCGGAGATATCGCTGTGATAATCGATGCCGATGAGCCCAATCTCATGGCTCCGCAAGGTGGGGTCGTTGTTCTTTTTTCCCAGGTCCGTCACGTCGACCATCATGTGGCCGTTTTTGTTTTGCGGGCACGGATCGCCCAGATACAGGCCGATACCCCAATAAAGAAGCGTAAGGTCGTCGTCGGAATAGCGCCTCGTGTCGAGCGGGCCAATGCGCATGAATCCGCGCCCGTCGATCAGCTCGCGCTCGACGTCTGCGAGCTTCGCCACAAGGCCACCGAGCGGGAAGGATTCCTTGCGGATATCGAGCAGATTGTCGGACACGGATTTCGCGACGTGCAGCGCATGGTCGAGCTCGCGCTGGTCGGCGTCCGTCAGCATCAACGTCCATGTCGCCGGATCGGCGACGTCGGACGCGCGCCAGTCGATATGCGTTTCCAGCTCTTTGGGCACGAATGACACGCGAACCTCCCTGTCTCTGCAGGTCGCCGTCGGGCGCGATATCGGCCTATCGGCCATCTTGCCCGTAATTTCGGCATAGGCAAAGCTGCCCAGAATCGACATTCCCCGGATGAACCGGAGTTGCGGTGGAATATGCGGCATTTCTGAGATACGCGGAAGCCCGAGCGGCCGTTTTTTCGCGGCCCGCGAACCTGTCCAAGCAAGACCATGCCCATGGACTTCGTGCGCGACAAATTTGCGCGCGATTCGCCTTCAACAATCCGAACGAGACCGCCGCCTGCGGCTGCGGCGAGTCCGTGTCGCTCACGTCATCGGCAGCAGAAGTTCGTCATTGCGTTGCACGGTGGCGCGGCCGTTGACGGAGAACGATGCCTGCAACGCGTGAAACAATATCGGATCCGCGGTAGCCAGAGGAACGACTTCGTTCTCGATCTCCAGGCAGGCCGATCTGTCCAGAGCCCATTCTACAGCTTGAGAAGAGGCGCCTCTTGCGCCCCACAGAGAAACGAACGCCTGTTCCGCATCGATGAATTCCACCTCGCGTGTTCCTGCAATCCCCCTGGAATCGTACAAAATGTAATCCGATTCAGTTATCTTCGTAATGTGCAGCTGCGGAACGCCTTCACCTTGCCACTGCTGTTTCCAGGACAAAAGTACAAGATCAATGTCTTGCCTGATGGTATCGTCCGACGCGAACTCACTCTCGAAGTCGGCCAGGAAATGGTACGCAATCTTCTCGATATCGCCTGTCGCCGGAAAAGCGCGATGATAGCCCGGCATCGCGCGAACGTTGCTCACTCCGAAGCTTTCGGGCACAGAATGATATGGGCTGAATCTTTCTATGCTCACGGGGCGGAAGTTGGACGGAGGAGGAAGATGATTGATATAGCGCATGATTTCGAGTGTATCCCTGTACCATTCGATCCTGTCACCGGGAAATGCACCCATCAGGTTCCAGACTACTCCCACGTCGACCGACCGCGCATATCTCAAAAGCGCTATGTTTTGTGAAGCCCTCACGCCCTTTTTCATGAGCTTCAAGAGCGGTGTCGAAAGCGCCTCGATACCAGGTTGAATAAGACGGACGCCTGCAGCCCGCAATAACTCCACGTTTTCGAGATTCAAATTGGCTTTCAGTTCGTAAAACAAAACCAAATCGGATTTTTCATCGGCCAAACGCGGGAGCACGGACCTGTAATAGGAATGGGGCATGATGTTATCTGTCATCATGACCCTTCTGGTGCTGTAGTCCCGAGCAATCTGCTGAAGATCCCGCACGACGATGTCGGCTGATTTCTCGCGAAATCCCATACCATCGCCATTAAGCCCGCAGAAGGTACAGTTGTGCTTCTCTCCCCACCAGCAACCTCTGCTGCTCTCATAGGGTATCCAGATGGTACTTGGGTTGAAGTCAGGCAGACTTGTCTTCCGCTGGTCGAAAAAATCGTGATACGTGGGAACAGCCAGCTCGTTCAGTTTTTTGTTCGGAGCGGCCCGAATAATCCTGGCCGATGGAGCCGTGCCTGAGGCAATTCCTCCAAGAAAGGAAATGAAGGTCTTTTCGCTCTCCCCCGAGAACACATGGTCGATGCTGTCGGTTAATGTGAGGATGCCGTCGGCCATTTCACCTTCGCAATTTGCACCGCCGAGAATGGTGACGGTCTGCGGGCTCAGTTCTTTGATTCTTCGGAGTATCGCGAGACTCGGGCATGTCTGTTCGAAGGTGGTCGTGCAACCTACAACGGGAATTGAGCTGTCAACGATTGCCGCGCAAAGTTCGTCGCACCACTCCGGCGCAATACGGTTGATCTCCGAAAAAACGGAAAAATCGAGATTCAAATACTTGCTCATCGCGCCGAATTCGGTTTCGTCGACAAACAGCGTATCGACGCTTTCACCTCGCCCGAACGCAGCCGCGCGAAAGCAGACTTCTCCGAAAAGGAGGTAATCGGCAGATACGATTGCTTCGTACGCCTTCGTCCCGATTGCCTGAGCAAAAAGGAGGTTGGCGTACAATATCGAGACATTGAACCCCGCTCGCTCCGCCTCCGCCCGAAGCAGATGTACTCCCAGAGCCGGGAAATGAAGCCCCCTGAACGGAGGGACGATAATGACGGCGTCCTTGCGCTCGGCACCGAGTATCTCACGCGTGAGGCTCGCAGTCGCACGGGCAGTTATCATCAGTCCTCACAATTTCTCAGACACGACTTGGGTTGCGACCGGGTGGCCGAAGTTTGAGTGCAGGAACGCGTTCGCTAAAGATTATAGTGACCTCGGATCCTGGGTTTCCTTTTCACCTGACGGCAAAATACCCTCAGTGAATTCCGCACGTCCTTCGGCAATCGAAAGCCTCTCGACAGGAGTGTTGCGACGGGATCATCGACGAACTGCTTCCGAAAGCCGGCGTCTGAATCCAGAAGTTCCTGTATCTTCGCGACACCGTCCATCGCACCCCCTTCTCTCTGTCCGCGCGGCCTACCCCGAGCGGCTCCATCCTCGATCCGCTCGCCGTCTGGCGGCGCTCGGCTCTCCCGGATAAGATTCTCCGAATTGCGCAGAGCGGAGACGATAGCATTTTTTTGGGGTCACGTGAACCCTCGGACGCCATATCCGATGCCGCGGCGTACGGGCGTTGGGAAGATCACGTCCCCCAGGCTGGTTCGCGCCAATTCTCCCGCCATTCCGCCTCACGACTCCCTTATTCACGATGCCCCAGGCGGATACCCGGCCTCAGGCCGGACCCGGGTGCAGCCCATTTATCGACCTGGAGAGTTCGGGTCCAATCGCCAGCGAACCTCACTTCATAGACGGCGGACCCGGTTTTCCATGCTTCGCGCGCGGTAACCGAACCCGCCGAGCTAAGTCGCCACGCGGCTCAACGCGAACCGGCATTGCATGGCGCCGGCCTTCCCCTTTTGCCGCGTGCGTGTGAGCATTTCCCGCAACAAGCTTTCTTCACATTTCTAATTGCTTCTGACATGTTCCCTAGCGGGCAACGCCGTCCGCGGCGCTTTTCCATCAGAAATCGAAAGCTGCATGCCTCCGCCGTCAAGGATCAATCTGGGCCTCAGGCCTCTTTGCCGCGACAATCCCTGGCCGGAATTCGACTATGGAGAGATCGAACCGTTTGAATTTTCGCTCGACAGCGGCGGACATGCCGGGCGGGAACTGATCGTCGATGTGATCAGGGCACGCAACATCGATCTGATGCTTGAAGTCGGGTGTTTTCTGTGTGGCTCGGCCCTGCAGTGGCTTCGCACATCGGACACGCTCACCGTGATCGGGGCGGATCCGTGGGAAGGAAATTGGGGAACTTATTTCGAGTCGCTGTCGCGCGACCCGGTACGCGCGCGCGCGATGAATCGGTGGACCGAGGAGCAGATCGCAACCATGGTTCACAATCTGCGCCGGTTCGGCAACTTCAGCATCGCCCTGAATAATGTGCGCCAATACAAGACTCGCTTCATTCCCGTGCGGCGGCGCGCGCCGGAAGTGTTTTATTATCTTCGCGATCGCAGAATCGAGCCAAAGCTCATTTACATCGATGCCGACAAAAAGCGCGAAGACCTCGATGTCGCCAGGGAACTCTTTCCCAATGCGGTTCTTTGCGGCGACGATTGGCTATGGGCGGATAATAGCGGTGTGTTGCGCATGCAGGAGCATGTGAAGGCCTTTGCCGGGGAACACAATTATACAATCAAGGCTTCGCGCCAGACCTGGCTGTTGATCGCCCCGGAATTCGAACCGGCAAAATCAGACGACGCCGTCGTCTGATGCGCGGCTTGTGAAGTCTGTTGCGGAACCGTTGCGGGATTCCGACGCTGCGGCGGTTGCATGAATAAGGTGGAATGCCCCCCCCGACGTTTCCCCTGGAACGTTCCAGCCGAAATACGCCATAAGTTTCAGAAAGTCATAATCGCGCTCAACCGCGAGACAAACTTCGCCGAGCATCCGGTGCATTGATTCGGGATCAATCTCGCTGATTACGGGCTCGCCGACTTTCGCCGCATGTGCCCTTCTTCGACTGGTATTGTCGCGCAATTCCGGGCGAATGTGTTCGATCGGCACAACATAATCGAATACGGCGTGCGAATGCGGGACCGTCCCGATGAATTCCAAAACCGCGCGAACCGTTTTACGTTCGAGATAGCCCACCAACCCAAGCAGAGAGAAGAATGCGGGCCGATCCCGCCTGAAGCCGGCCGCTGACAACACACCCGCCAGGTCGTCGCGCTCCAGATCTGCGGGAACCCAGATCGGAAGGTTTGGCGGAGATGTTTGCCATTCGGCGATGCGGTCGCGCTTCCAGGACTGGGTGGCAGGATGATCGACCTCGAAGACTTTCAGTCCCCGGTCTGCGTACGGATTGCGCAACCCAAAGGTCTCCAATCCCGCGCCGACAGAAACGGCCTGTCGCACGCCGGCCTCCACCGCACGACCCAAAGTATCCTCGCTGAAGCGGCTACGCATGGCGGTCCCAAGTCGTCTGATCAGATCCTTGCGTTCGCCAAATCCCGCTTTTGAAATGGCCGCCGGATCGACACCGGCCATCGCGCACGCGTAGGGGTCCAGCAATGCCTTGCCGCCATCGAGTACCTGATGGGCGGCTCGAAGTTTGGCCATGGCCAGGGCCGATTTGCTAGGTTCGCCTTGCTGCATGCACCCAAGTCCTCCACGCCCGCGGGCCGGTTACGGCATTACGCTAGCGCGCTTTCCGCCGAGATGGAACCAATGGCGGTCGTCTTGTTGAAAACAGAGACCAAGGCCATGCGCGTCCACCCGTGAATGACACCGGCCACTACCGGGTGATACCACGGAATTCAAATTTGCCGAATCTGGGCCCCGCTCCTGGAATTGCGTCGCGATATTGGCGAACGCGCTCGGGGTGAAGACGCCACCAAATCCGAGTGGTCCGATTTCGTTTACCTGCTCTTCTGAAGGTCCGGCGCGCCGTGACGTCGTAAACGCGACGACAATTTGTTTGATCGGAGTTCTGCCGTTCTGCCGACGCCCGGAGGATCGGTTTCAGCCGGGTGTGCGCTTTGAAGACGAACTGCCGCGGTCTTGCTTACGCGACAATCTGCGCGTGCGATGGCGACCCTTGGCGATGGAAGGGGTTTTTCCACTCGACAAATGTGCGAACCGATGTAGTGTCCGACGACGAGCAATTGGTGCGCCATTTCCTAGTACTGCGAATGCGGTTAGGCGGCTCGTGCGATGGGCAACGGTCCTGTAGATTTTGTTTGAGGTTAATGGCCATGGGGAAACACAACGCCCGGCTTGTTCGGGCGCTCGGGCCCAGGGGCATCGCTGCTCATCGGGGATTGGACACCGTCAATAGAATGCCCGTCGTCAGGGTGCGCAGCGCCTGCCGGCCGTCGCCAGTTGAATGAGGGTCTCACCGGTGGCGGTCGCCTCACAAGCCGAAATTCAGAAAAGCGTACGCGCTGCGCTGAAGGAAGGCCGGCACGACGAGGCCAAAGTTACGCTCGCGGCAGCGCTCGATCGTTGGCCGGATGCCTACTGGATGCTGATGCTGCATGCCGAGGTGTTGAAAGCATCCGGCGACCTCGCGGAGGCACTCGCACAATTGCGTGCAATTCACGAAAGATTTCCGGACAAGCACTGGGCAGCACAAGGAGTGATCCGGTTGCTGTTTGAGGAAGACCGCCAGGCGGAAGCGCGTGCCTTTTTTGAGAATGCCGTCTGGACCAGCACAGTGCCGGACGAAACCAAGTCTCAAATGATCACCGCGCTGTCGCCCCGGCGCGGCAATCTCGATGAAACGATCGCTTTCCTGGGGCGTCTGCTTTTCGCCAGTCCGGGCAGCCCCGCAGTCCTGACCAGGCTTGCGATGATCCGGGCGAGGCAGGGGCTGTGGGATGAAGCCGTGAGCCTTCTCGACGAGATCGCCGCGCGCGGTCCGGTGCCCGAACACGCTCGCGCGATCCAGGCCGATTTGCTTTCGGGCTTCGGCCGCTTCCCCGAAATGCTCGTGATCGCGCGAGAACTCGCAGCGGCCCATCCGCATCGGGTGGATTACACGCATCGTGTCATTCTCGCGCTCAGCGGGTCCGGCGATCACCAGGAAGCCGCGCAGGTCCTGAAGGACGCTGCGGCCAGATGGCCGGGTGACTGGCGCGTGCTTTTTCGCCTGAACCGTATTGTGCCTGTGCAGCCGCTATGGGACGAGGCCTTCGCCATCATCGAGGCCAGTTTCAACCCCGCGACGACATACGCTCGCTCGTTATTTCAATTTGCGGTGGCTTCATTGCGCCAGGGGAAGACGGAGCAGTCGCTCATCGCGCTGGATGCAATCGCGCAGAGAGGTCTTGCCTCAACGCATGCGGACCCGCTCCAGCATGTCCTTGGAAGGTTTTCGCCCGAAGAATGGCGCGCGCGAATGCGACTCGCGGACGATCAGACCGCCGAGGTTCAAATTGTCGGCGTCGAGGGAGCAGACACCACGATCGTCATTTTCGGTGGAATCGATTTTGGTTTGTCCAGTCTGCCGTTCGGCTACGTCGATGCGCTGTTGTCGTCATACCGGGCCAACGTGGTCTATCTTCGCGATTTCGCCTTCCGTGCATACTTCGAAGGCATATCGAGCCTTGCACCGACGGCCGAGCAAACCCTCGATCGATTGCGCGAGATTCTGGAACGGCTCGGGACGCGCCGGCTGATCACGATCGGATATTCGGTAGGTGGGTTTGCTGCAATCCGATACGGCGCTCAACTGGGAGCCCAGGCGGCGATATCTTTCGGCGCGCCGACCACATTGGAAGAGGAATTTGAGGCCGACTCCAAGCCCGGTGTCGGCTATAGGCCGAAAGCGCTGAAGCGGGCGCTGTCATTTCGCCTGACCGATGAAACAAAGGACCTCGTCAAGGACCTTGCAGGAACGTCAACGCGCGTTTTTTGCCACTATGCGGCTCAGTATCCCGCCGAAGTCGCACATTCCAACCGGTTACGCGACCTCGACAATGTCGAGTTGCGACCGCTGAACATCTCGGATCACTCAGTAGCTATGCGCGCAATTGCCGACGGTATCCTCGATCGCCTACTGGTCGAGGAAATCGGCGTGCCGGTCAAATAGGATTACGAGCATGCACGTGGAGAGTATGACGTTACCGGTCCTGGCGTCCCAGCCGCCGATTGAGCGACGAATGCGGACGATCAGTTTCCGCCTTCGCACCTTCCGCTGCATTCTCGAGATGCTGCGGCCGGGAATCGGCGGAGGTTTGCTGGTCGATCTCGGAGCCGGTCCCTGCCTGTTCGCAAAGTTGGCAGCGAAGGAAGACTTCCGGGTGACTGCGGTCGATGTCAGGCCGCCCTGGAACATCGATGGCTCGCCGTTGCCGCTCGAGAGCCTTGAGGGGATCGAGTTCGTGCAGGCCGACGCTTGCAAATTCGATGTGTCGGGTTTCGATATCGTCTCGATTGTGGGGCTGCTTTACCACCTTACGCTGGACGAGCAGATCGATCTCCTGACCCGCTGCAGCGGGAAGACCGTCATCATAGACACGGAAGTCTTCGACGACACGGCGATGTCCGAGTCGGCGCGCGAACGGATCGTTCCTCCCGCCGATGCGAGAGAGTACAATGGCATCGATTGGCTGGAGACCGACCATGTTTGGTCTTCCAAGGGCAATCGCTATTCCTTCTGGCACACCGTTCCCAGCCTGTTGCGCATGTTCGAGAACACGGGCGCGCGGAATGTCACAATGTTCGGGCCGCAATACCGATCGGCGCACGGGCCGCGCCAGTGGTACCTTTTGAACGTTCCGGATATTGCCGGCTGAGTTGTGCCGACCCATAGGATCGCCTTATGACGGACGAAGCTGCGCCGAAGCGGGTCGCGATCACCGGAACTTTCGATGTTGCCAACTATGGCGACTTGCTGTTTCCGCTGATCGCCGACTATCGGCTTGGGGCAAAGGGCTTGAAGATCGTACCGGTTTCGCCGACGACCGGAACGACGGTATTCGCCGACGCCGTACAGCCCGTCGGGATCGGATCCTTGATCTCCGGCGAGGAGGCGGTTGACGCTATTCTCATAGGCGGCGGTTATATTATTCACCAGCTGCTTCTTGATGTTTTGCGGGAGTATCGGGAATCCGGAGTCGGTGACTGGGGGGTTCCGGCGCTCTGGCTGGGCGCGACCATGGCGGGCGCGCTGCAGGACATACCCATCGCGTGGAACGCGCCCGGCGTACCGCTGCCCTTTTCCACTCGCATGCGCGACGGCATGGTCGCGACGGCGCTTCGCGCCGCGGATTATGTTGCTGTGCGCGACCGCGGCAGCGCCCAATTGTTGGGAAGCCATGACGGCACCACCGTTGAAGTTGTCCCGGATACTGCGCTGGACTTGGCTGGGTTATGGCCGCCCGCGACTCTCACCGCGACGTTTCACGAACTTCTGCGACGCAAATCGACCCCGGGCGATCGACAAAGCTTTGCCGTGCATTTCCGTGCCCGTTCGCTCGGCGAAACGCCGCTGGCGACGTTGGGCGGTTGGATTGACGAATTCGCGCGTGTCCACGATCTGCGTCCGATCCTGATCGCGATTGGGCCGAGCCTGGGTGACGACGCCGATGCGCGCGATCTTTCGGCTCATGTCGCAACGCCCCACATCCTGTTGGACGATCCGCGAAGCCTCACCGAGATCGCCGCCGCAATTGAATCATCGCGTCTTTATCTCGGTGCGTCGTTCCATGGCTATGTGACGGCGGCGTGCTATGGCAAGCCGGGCGCGTTGGTGGCCCGGCCGGCCCACAAGAAGTTCAGCGGCTTGCTCGAACAGATAGGCAGAAAGCAGGATCTTGCGTTCGATTGGCGCCAGGCTTTCGACATCGCCGCGCGCAACTACGCGTCCGGCATCGAAATCAGGCTTCCCAGTTCGGTGTCGCAGTCGCTCGATGCACACTGGTCTCGCATCGCCGCCGCAGTCGCCGATCCTCTGCGCGGCCGCAACGCCCGCATCCGCTTCTTGCGCGATTATCTGCATCACGGCATCGAGTTCGAAGGTGCGAGCTGGATGCTCAAGCCGGTTCTGCCGCGCCGCCGACAGGAACCGCCGGAATAGCTTCGATCACGCGCTTCGAACGCGAATCGAACCGCCAGCCGGGTTTCCGCACGGCAGCCAGCGGTTTGCGCCGGATTTGAAAATATTCCCTGCTAATTGCTTTGAGGACATCAAGTCCGTGTTCCGGCGAGTTGGAGGTTGTGCCGCCATGAATCTGGTGAAAGGTGGCGTCGCCTTCAATGCGAATGAGTTGCGTGCCGGGCAGTTCGCAGGCCCGAATGAGGACATCCGGGTTGGCCAGACCACCGCCGGGGCTGGTGAACCGGGCATCATAGCCGCCGAGTTCATCCCACAAAGTCCGCGTCATG
>Ga0302324_100013228_pt1 | contig 16760 bp, 21 predicted proteins | sample Palsa_T0_1_FD_201949 | JGI IMG/M metagenome (GOLD analysis project Ga0302324, IMG submission 201949) | Peat permafrost microbial communities from Stordalen Mire near Abisko, Sweden - Palsa_T0_1 | ecosystem: Environmental > Terrestrial > Soil > Palsa > Peat permafrost | place: Sweden: Abisko...
TGCTAGATACCGTTATGTCCTCGACGAACACATGTGGCGCTTCCAAAATAAGTCCGGCGGGCGATTCTGGGAACGTGCCCGCATAGACAATGGCAATTGAAGCGCCGTCGCTGTGTCCCAGAAGCAGAGGCCGTTCAATGCCTGCCTTCAGGAGGATTTCCGGAAGCACGACCCGAGCCTCGTGGTGCATGTAGGAAACTGACCGAGGCTCTCGCAGGCCGTCCGAGCCTCCGTGACCATATCGCGAGTAAAGGAACACGCCGGCGCCGGTTGCTTCCGCGAGAACGCGCGGAAAGTTCCTCCAGTGCGCCACCGAGCCGAGCCCTTCGTGAAGCATCACGATCGTCGGAAAGCTCGACTGGCGCGCCTCAATTCTGGCCGCTTCGAGCCAGTGGCCGTCGATCAGATAACGGGATGGGATCGGCAAGCTGCTGCTCAACGGGAGATGACCGCAGGCGTCAATGATTCGCGAACCGGGGTGTCCCTTAAGGCTTGAATGAGCATCTCGAGGCTCTCTTCGAAATTACGTCGCGAAGTCTCGACCTGAATATCAGCCTTCGAGTAAAGCGCCTCACGTTCCGCGAGGATTCGCTTCAGGTCCGCCATGGCGTCACGATTGTTCGCCATTGGACGCATGTCGCCTTGCGCAATCACGCGTTGCATGTGCTCTTCCGGAGAGGTGCGCACCCAAACGGTGAAACAACCGGATAGCAATCGTTCAAATGTGCCAGGCTCGGATACAAGACTCCCGCCGGTTGCCATGACAAAGCGAGGGTAACGCTGGATTACATCTTCCAGACACCGCCGTTCCAGCTGGCGGAAACCACTCTGTCCGCGAAAATCAAAGATGAGGTCTAAGGTTAGCCCGCTTTCTTGTTCGATCAGGCGATCCAGCTCCAGGAACGGCATTTCAAGACGTTGGGCGAGCGCGGCTCCCAAGGTAGACTTGCCGGCGCCGCGAAGCCCGATTAACGCAATCCGCCGATGACGAGCTGCCGGATCAAGGCCACCGAACTGATCAAGCAGCAACTGGTGGGCCAGCTTGAGATCCTCCGGGGAAAGGCGTCGCAGGAACTCGACTGTATGAACCAGTTCCACGGGTGGCTCGGGGTCTTCAAACAGCAAAACGTCAACCGAGACATTCAATGCCTTTGCCAGCCGCCGCAACACCAGAACCGAAATGTTTCCCTTGCCGCTTTCGATTTGCGCCAGGTAGCGTTCCGAAACTCCAGAATCGCGTGCGAGCTGCTTTCTGGTCATGCCCCTGCGGGCTCTCGCCTGCCTAACGCGATCACCAAGCGATTTTAGCGGGTCGGGCGATACAGTTTTCGTTGCCCTGCCAGGCTTGCGCCGTGCGCCGGACACCTTCGCCTTCGGCGGGCCGGCTTTCTTCATGGTTTCTAACCGCATACGACAGCCTGTAGCCGTCTCAGGCATTATAGTGCATGCGAGGCATTGACTTCAAACACTAAAGTGCATTATCTTGTAGCAGGTATGGACGCCGTCTTAGCCAAGCCGAATTCCGTTTCAGACTTCGTAGATTTCCAGACAGCGCCCTCCCGCTATCGACACTGGAAACTATCCATTGAGGATCGCGTGGCGACCCTTGCGATGGACGTCCAGGAAGACGCCAGCATCCGTCCAGGCTACAAACTCAAGTTGAATTCGTATGACCTCGGCGTCGACATCGAATTGCACGATGCCCTTCAGCGAATACGATTTGAGCACCCGGAAGTGGCAGCTGTCGTTCTCACCAGCGCCAAGCCGCGGGTGTTTTGCTCGGGCGCCAACATTTATATGCTGGGGCTTTCCAGCCATGCCTGGAAGGTGAACTTCTGCAAGTTCACAAATGAGACGCGCAATGGAATGGAGGACTCCAGCGCGCATTCAGGGCTGAAATTTATCGCGGCATGCAATGGGTCGACGGCCGGCGGCGGCTATGAACTCGCGTTGGCCTGCGACGAAATTATATTAATCGATGATCGGTCATCCGCGGTTAGTCTCCCGGAAGTTCCTCTGCTCGGTGTCCTTCCCGGCACCGGCGGACTTACGCGTCTTACCGACAAGAGGCATGTACGCCGAGATTTGGCGGACGTATTTTGTACCACGCCGGAAGGTGTGCAGGGCCAACGCGCCAAGGATTGGGGCCTGGTCGACGCCGTAGTCAAGCCGCAAGAGTTCGAGGCATATGTGAAGAGCCGCGCGCTTGCGCTTGCTGCGTTGAGCGACCGGCCCAAGGATGCTCGTGGAATCGAACTTACGCCGCTCGAACGAACCATCGATGAGCACGGATATCACTACCGATACGTGGACGTGGCACTGGACCCGCAGCGCCGCACTGCGACATTCACGGTCAGAGCGCCCGAATCGGCGGGTCCCGCATCCATCGACGAGATTCTGGCCGCTGGAGCCAAGTGGTGGCCGTTGCAGATGTCGCGAGAACTCGATGACGCGATCCTCTCGCTTCGGATCAACCAGCTGGAGCTTGGCCTGTGGGTCTTCAGAGCCGAGGGCGACCCGAAGAACGTACTCGATATTGATTCTGTGTTGTTCTCGAATCGCGACCACTGGTTCGTTCGTGAAGTAATGGGAATGCTGCGCCGGACTTTCGCGCGCATCGACGTCACATCGAGATCGCTTTATGCATTGGTTGAGCCGGGGACATGCTTTGCCGGTAGTCTATTGGAACTGGCATTGGCCTCGGACCGCGTTTATATGCTCGACGACCCGCAATGTGCAGTAACGCTTTCGGAACTGAATTTCGGCGGCCTGGAAATGGCCAACGGCCTCACACGCCTGGATGCACGATTCTATCGGGATGCAGCACGAATCGCCCGCGTGCGCGAGCACATCGGACGCGCTCTCGAACCTCGCGAAGCAGCAGAACTGGGCTTGGTCACGTTCACGCCCGATGAACTGGACTGGAGCGATGAGATCAGGCTCGCAATCGAAAGCCGTCTCGCGCTCTCGCCCGATGCGATGACCGGCTTGGAAGCCAATCTCCGGTTTGGCGAGCACGAGAGCAGGGAGACGCGCATCTTCGGGAGGCTTTCGGCGTGGCAGAACTGGATCTTCGTCCGTCCCAATGCAGTGGGACCGCTCGGGGCGCTGAAGGTGTACGGCACCGGCAACCGTGCCAAGTTCGATTGGGAGCGAGTTTAACCCACATGGCGGATCTATCAGAAGGAACACAGCAGGCAATTGATTATTCGCAGCGTATTCCTAACAACGTCGATCTCGCGAATGACCGATCCTTACAACGAGCGCTGGAGCGCTGGCAACCGGCGTTCTTGAACTGGTGGGATGAAACAGGGCCGGCAAATACGGCCAATTTGCAGGTTTATCTCAGAACGGCTATCAGCGTAGACCGCGACGGCTGGGCGAATTTCGGATACGTCCGCATGCCGGAATACCGCTGGGGCATCTTTCTCACGCCACGGGACGAGAACCGCAAGATCCACTTCGGAGATCGTAAGGACGAGCCGGCTTGGCAGGACGTTCCCGGAGAATACCGGTCCACCCTCCGGCGCATCATTGTGACCCAAGGAGACACGGAGCCGGCTTCGGTAGAGCAGCAGAGATTGCTCGGCGCAACTTGCCCCTCCCTTTACGACCTGCGCAATCTGTTCCAGGTGAATGTCGAGGAGGGACGCCATCTGTGGGCGATGGTCTACCTTCTTCACAAACATTTCGGCCGCGACGGCCGAGAAGAGGCCGAGGCTCTGTTGCAGCGGCGATCTGGAGACCCGAACAATCCGCGCATTCTCACCGCGTTTAACGAAAAAACCAGCAACTGGCTCGCGTACTTCATGTTCACGTTCTTCACGGATCGCGACGGCAAGTTCCAATTGGCCGCGTTGGCCGAGTCGGGTTTCGATCCTCTGGCGCGTACCACCAAGTTCATGCTTACCGAGGAAGCGCATCATATGTTTGTCGGCGAATCCGGCGTGGCCCGCGTGCTGCAACGCACCTGCGAAATCATGCGCGAGCAAAACTTGACCGATCCTTCCCAGGTCCGCGCCCAGGGAGTGATCGATCTTGAAACGTTGCAGCGGTTCGTGAATTTTCACTGCAGCGTTACTTTGGACTTGTTTGGGTCCGAAGTCTCCTCCAACGCGGCGAGCTTCTACACGGGCGGCATCAAGGGCCGATACGGTGAAACTAATATCACCGACAATCACTCACTCGCGGGCGATTCTTACGCGATTCAAGAAATCGAAAACGGCGCGATAGTGAACCGGCAGGTACCGGCTTTGACGGCTCTTAATGCGCGCTTGCGCGATGACTACATCCGTGAAATTCAGGCCGGTCTTGATCGCTGGAACAGGATTCCTGAACGATTCGGGGTCCCATTCCGGATGACGCTTCCTCACGTGGGATTTCATCGCAAGATTGGAAGCTTTGCCGGTCACTGCATCAGTCCAGATGGGCGGCTTCTTTCCAAGGACGATTGGGAACGCCAGTCGGCCAGTTGGCTTCCATCGGACAATGACCATGAGTTCGTCGGTTCGCTGATGGGGCGCGTGATCGAACCGGGAAAATTTGCGAACTGGATCGCTCCGCCGGTGCGGGGCATCAACAACCTGCCCGTTGAATTCGAATACGTGCGTTTCGATTAGAATATTCGTTTGCCGTGGAAAATCCCGCTTCCTTTATCTCCGTCCGGCTGCAAACGGTCTCCAGCCCCGCGCGCAAGCTCTTCGATGTGATCGTGCGCGAGGCTTATCATGGCCCCCTCCACCCCAAGCCTGAGGGCACGGCAACGCCGCCCGAGATCCTGGAAGCATGTGGTCTCGATGTCGGAGAGTTCTACGCTTTGCTGGATATGTTAATGCAAGCCGGCCTGATCGGAGTGTCGAGTTCTTATCCGTTCGAAGAAATCCGACTCACGGCCGAGGCGAAAGACGCGCTTCGTGACGCTTCATAGCTTCGCTTCACCGCCCGACGACCGGTATTTCGAAGACTACACGCCAGGGGACGTGTACGAGTTCGGGACCATCACCGTCACTGAGCCGGAGATTATCGAGTTCGCGAAGCAATTCGACCCGCAATATTTTCATATCCAACCCGAGAAGGCGGCCGAGAGCAGGTTTGGTGGAATCATCGCCTCCGGTTGGCACACTGCCGGTCTCGCCATGCGGCTGTACGTCGACCATTTCCTTTCGCACGTCGCCAGTCTGGCCTCACCGGGCGTGGATGATGTTAGGTGGCCAAATCCGGTGCGGCCGGGAGATACGTTGAGAATCCGAGTCAGGATTTTGGAGGCGCGGCTTTCCCGCTCCAAGACGGATCGAGGCGTTGTTCATGCGAAGATCGAAGCCATCAACCAGAAAGACGAACTGGTGCTCAGCATGGTGGGCATAAGCATCATTGGCCGCCGTCCGCAAGCCGCTGGGTAACGGCACGGCTCATTTCGCGCAGCTTGTATCGGAGCACTTTTCCCGCAGCCGTCTTGGGCAATTCCGCCAAGAATTCGATGTGGCGCGGATATTTATATGGCGTGATGCGCTGTTTCACGAAGTCCTGTAGTTCACTGACCAATTCCGCTCCCTCGGCGAAGCCCTCCCGCAGCACTACGAATGCTTTCGCGGTGTGAAGCCCTGTTTCCTCCTCGAACGCAATCACGGCGGCTTCCAGAACGCAGTGGTGTTCAATCAGCGTGCACTCGACTTCAATCGGCGAGACCCATTGGCCCGATACTCGAAACATGTCGTCCGATCTGCCGGCGTACCAATAGTAGCCATCCTCATCGACAATGTACTTGTCTCCGGTGAAGAACCAGCGGCCGCGCATGCGCTCCTGGGTCAAAGCGTGGCGATTCCAGTAGCATTGTGCGGTGCTGGGGCCGGCCACCATCAAATCTCCAATGGTGCCGGGCGGCACGGGTTGGTCCGCATGGTCGAGAAGCGCAAGTTCATAGCCCGGTACCGCCTGCCCCGTACTTCCTGCGCGAACTTGTCCTGCCCGTGCCGAAAGATAGATGTGCAGCATCTCCGTCGATCCGATGCCATCCAGAATCTCGACTCCGAAACGCTCTTTCCATCGGCGAAAGATCTCAGCAGGCAGCGGCTCGGCGGCCGAAGCGGCTAAACGAACGGACCGCAAATCATAGTCTGCTTTTTGCTCGGCCTCCTGGAGCATCGCCGCGTAGAGCGTTGGCACCGAGAAGAAGAGCGTCGGCTGATTCGCCTGCGCGGTATCTAGAATCGCTTTTGCCTGTGGCTTGCCCGGATACAAGATCGTCGTGGCGCCCACGTGAAATGGGAACATCAGGCCGTTGCCAAGACCATAAGCGTGAAAGAGCTTGGATGAGGAAAACGTGACATCGTCCTCATTGACGCCTAGCACGCCACGGGCATAACACTCGCAACAATAGAGCCAGTCGTGATGCATGTGAACGGCAGCTTTCGGCCGTCCCGTGCTGCCGGACGTCCAGAGCCAGAAGGCGGCATCGTCCTTATTCGTGGACGCCGCCTCCAATTTCGGCGAGCTGTTTTCCAGGAATTGATTCCACTGGATGTAACCGTCCGCAGGCTCTCCGCACACGATCACGTTTGTGCAATAACGCTGCCCAGCGAGCGCCGGTCTAAATTCGGCGAGAAGAGTAGAGTGGACGATCGCAAGCCGGGCTCGACTCTCCTCGAGAAAATATGCGTAATCGCTTGACCGCAGCGCGGTGCTTGTCGGCACTGCCACGGCGCCAATTTTCATCGTGCCGAAGTATGCGGCCGCGAACTCCGGGATGTCCGGGAGCACCAACAGGACTCGTTGCTCTTCTTGTAGTCCTAGATTGAGCAGCCCGTTGCCGACACGATTTACCTGCTCGGCGACTTCGCGGTAGGTAAGCCGCTGATCGCCACTGATTATCGCGGTTTTGTCGCCACGGCCCTGCCGGATATGGCGGTCCACAAAATGGTCTACTAGATTAAAGCGATCCGGAATTTCGAGCTTGCCGAAAGAGCTCATCAAAACTGATCCCTGACCAATGAGCGACGGCGCCGCGGATCCCGCGCGTCCCAGCCGGCGCGCACTTTAGGCCTGTTCGATCGCAATCGTGTAGTCGTACCACTCCACGATCTTGCCGTCCTTGAGGAAGAACACGCCGACGCCATGCCACATCTTCAGTGGGCCGCCCATGAAGTGGTCGTGGCGCTCGTTGAACACCATCGGGCCTTTCGCGAACGTCTCGATCACGTCGAACCTTTGAACGCGGTCGAGGAACGATTTGATTGTGTCCATAACCGCTTGCCTGCCCTTTTTCGGTTCCTGGCTCTCCGTGATCCGGTAGGCGCAGTTCTCGCCGAAGAACGACATAATCCTGTTGATGTCGTGGCTCTGCCATGCCGCGCAGAAATCGCTGACCACTTCAACGTTCGTCTTTTCCGCTGCGGTCCACTCGGCGGCATCGGCCCGGCCAGGCATGCCGGCGATTGTCGCCAGTCCGAGCCCGGCAGCGGTGAATGCAGAGCGGCGCGTGAGGCCGGACGAGGGTGACGCACTAATGAATTTCATCCTTGGCTCCTTCGCAACAACTGTCAGTGTATCAATTGAACTCACATGATCGATCCCAACTTGGCGGGATCAGAAAATGGTGTTCAATAGCCGCTTTCTCGGCGGCTCAACTTGGTACGATCATGGATAGAGAAGCTCACGCCATGCACAATGTCTCGATTCAAAAGGCAAGCGAACTCCCCCCGCGCTTGAAGTCCGCTGTCGAGCAACTGTTGGGTAGGCCGATCGATGCCGACGAGGAGGTCAGCATCGCCGCTGTTCCGCCGCAGCAAATTGCGCCTTCTAAGAGCCGCGCGTTAGTTGCCGAGAAGCTTGAGGCCTTCTTAAGCCGACGGGCCGCGAAGGTCAGTGACGTCTCTGATGACGAGCTTGACGCTGCGATCGATGAGGCTGTTGATCGATTGCGGCACAGCCGCGGATGAGAATTGTTCTCGATACAAATATTCTCGTTCGTGCCAACGCAAGAGCCCGGGGGCCTGCCAGGGAACTTCTTCAGGTCGTCGTAGAATCACGCGATCACGTGTTCCTTTTGTCGCCATTCCTCTTACAGGAATTGGAGCGAGTGTTGTCCTACGAACGGGTCCGAGCTTTGTCGAAGCTCACGGACGGCGAGATCGTTGAATACCTCGGCTATCTTCGGGCAAAGGACGTTTCAGAGATTGTTTACCCTGGCCCCGCTCGTCGTGTTGTGCCTGCCGACCCCGATGACGACCCAGTCGTTCACACTGCGGTTGTGGGACGCGCCGATGCCCTCTGCACGCTCAACCGGGATTTCTTCAGTCCGTTGGTCCGCGACTACTGTCGTGAGCGCGGTGTGTTGATCGCGAACGACGTTGAGCTTCTCGGTCTGCTTCGCGAAGTCAGGAACCCAAGCGTTAGTTCAAAGGAGTCGACTCCCTAGCTACCGCCACCCGGTGAGCCGCCGCGCCGCCCAGCGAGTAGTGTTCAATAGAGAGTGATGTCAATGCAAGATCTCACCATCGGAGACGGCCTGTGGGACTACATGCGGCGCGTCAGCCTCCGGGAGCCCGACCTTTTACGGCGGCTTCGCGGGGAGACGGCCGATCTTCCCAACTCCAGTTGCCAGATTTCGGCGGAGCAGGGCCAGTTCATGGCTCTGCTGATGCATCTGATTGGCGCACGCCGGACTATCGAGATTGGCGTCTACACCGGTTACAGCGCGCTGGTGGTGGCCCAGGCGTTGCCGGACGACGGCCGGATCATCGCCTGCGACATCAATAAAGAATGGACGGCCATTGCGCGCCGCTATTGGCGCGAGGCGGGCGTGGAGCGGAAAATCGATCTGCGCATCGGCCTGGCCCTGAACACCCTCGACGACCTGATCGCGAGCGGCCAGGGCAATCGATTCGACTTCGTTTTCATCGACGCGGACAAGCCCAATTATGCCAACTACTACGAGCGAGCCCTGGTATTGCTGAAGCCGGGTGGATTGATCGCCGTCGACAATGTACTCTGGTATGGCCGCGTCATCGATGCATCCTTCGATGATCCAGACACGCGCGCCATCCGGGCGTTCAACGAGCAATTGAAGGGGGACGACCGCGTTTGGTTGAGTATGCTGCCGGTCCGTGACGGCCTGACCCTGGCCTGCAAAAAGTCTTAAGGCGGCGCATGGTACTGGAACCCCTCGAGCCCGTTTCGTGGTACGCGTGGGACGAAATAGTGATAGTCTTTTCGTGGGGATGGCTGACTTTCCAAGTCATTCGTGTCAGCATGTTTCAGTAGTCTGAACGGGAACGGAGGGTGGTTTGGTCCTTCTGCTCTTTGGACCGCCGGGCAGCGGCAAAGGAACGCAGTCAGGGAGAATTTCGCACTGGTTGGGCATTCCGGCTATCTCCACGGGTGACATGCTCCGCGAGGAAATCAAGGCCGGATCGGCACTGGGGAAGGCCGCGAAGTCCATCATGTCCAGTGGGGGATTGGTGGGGGACGACCTCGTCAACCGGATGTTGGCGCAGCGTGTCTCACTGCCGGACTGCGAGCACGGCTTTCTGCTGGACGGCTACCCGAGGACCGTGGACCAAGCCGAGTACCTGGATCGAGTGCTGGCCCAGCAAAATTTGCAATCGCCGATCATCTTGCACTTGGATGTTCCCATGGATGCGTTGGTCGGCCGGCTTACTTCGCGCCGCCAGTGCCCAACCTGCAAGCGAATTTACAACCTGCTGCACCAGCCGCCAAAGAAGGCCGGGATTTGCGACGACGATGGCACGCCGCTGATCACGCGCAAGGACGATAGCGAGGATGTCGTCACCGAGCGGATCCGCACCTACGACGATGTGACGAGGCCGGTGTTGGCCTACTACCAGGACCGCAAGTATTATCAAATTCGGGGGGACCGCTCGCCCGGCTATATCTTCGAGGAAATTACTGGGATTCTAGAGCCGGTGGTAGCCAAGAACGGTTCCAGTTGCTGTACAAAGGCGATGCGGAAGGGACAAGAGTCCTAAACGCCGGGAGGAATCTCCACCACCTTGGCGTGCCGCCAGAGCCGCTCCAGCTCATAAAACGCGCGCGCTTTCGGCGAGAAGACGTGAATCAGGTAGTCGCCGAAATCGAGCAGAATCCATTCCGCGTTTGCGAATCCCTCCACGCTCACCGGATATTCTCCCAGCTTCTCCAGCTCCAGCCCGATCTCTTCGCTGATGGCTTGGATTTGCCTGGGATTGCTACCGCTGCAAATTACGAAGAAATCGGCGAACGAGGTGACTTCGCGCAAATCGAGCACGCGAATGTCGAGGGCTTTCTTGGACTCGGCGGCTCGCACCGCAGTGAGCCACGGATGAGCGGTGAACAACGGCGCAGTAGGCTGAACGGCTGTGGTGCGTTGCTCTCGAATAGGTAAAACGATCTCCTATACGTATGCTACACTGAAACTTCCAATGCGGCAAATGCTGACGCTGTTATTGTCCCTTGGCGCGCTGGTTTTGGCCGCCAAACTGCCCGCGCAGCCGCTTGAAAGCGGGATCAACATAAACGAAGCCGCGGCCAGCAACAAAAACGTCGAGCTGGCTAAACTGGAACTGCAGAGAATCACGGACCTGGTCAGCGCCGGCGCGCTCCCGCGCATCCGCGTGCAACAGGCTGAAACGAATTTGGCCGATGCGGAAGACCAGGCGGTTCTCGATCGCACGTTGTACGGCGATCTTCCCGCGAAAAGCGCGAGCGAGCAAGTCTCCGCGGAAATGATCGCCGCCGCCCAGCGGCGCGTGGATCGGCAGCAAGCGCGGCTGGAGCATGCGCGCGAGATAGTTTCCGCGGGTGTGGCGGCGCAATCCTATCTTTTGCCGATCGAGCAGGAATTGACCACCCGCGAGACCGGCCTGGAGCTGGCCCGTTTGCGCTCGCGGCTCATGGCGGAGCTTGCGGCGGCCACCAGTATTCCCCGGGTTGCGGACACTCCAGCGCCGACGATCGAAGATCCCGAATTATTCGCGCAGGGCATGGAGCATTATGATGGCTCGGGCGGGTTTGAAGAATCGCGCGATCTGGCGCCGCTGGAGCTGGCTTTCGAGGGCCGGTTCGCACGCCCGTTGCCGATCAGCGCCGAAGGCGAGACGGAGGTGCATCGCGCGCTCGGCTTCGATCACCGCGGGCGCGTGGATGTGGCCGTCGATCCGAACCAGCCGGAAGGCGTCTGGCTGCGCCAATATCTGAAGCTTCGCAGGATTCCCTATTACGCCTTCGCGCATGCCATTCCCGGGAAGGCCACCGCGGCCCACGTCCACATCGGCGCCGGAAGCACTCGGCTCAGCACCTGGGTTACCCCCCGGTTGCTCCCGCGCCTCCACAGCGCCGACTAGCGAATGGCTTTAGTCCCGCGTGTTTTTCTCACCGCCGAGCAAATTCAAAAGCGCGTGCACGAGATGGGCGAGGAGATCAGCGCCAACTATCCCGAGGGCCCCATCTACCTGATCTCGATTCTCAAAGGCGCGTTCATGTTCCTGGCGGACCTTTCGCGCAGCATCCGAACACCATCGCGCATCGAGTTCATGGGCATTTCGAGTTATGGGCGCGGCAAGACATCCTCCGGCCAGGTTCGTGTCACCAAGGATCTGGACGTCTCCATCGAAGGCCATCACGTTCTGATCGTCGAGGACATTGTCGACAGCGGCGTGACGCTCACGTATTTGCTGAACGTGCTGGAGCAGCGGCGTCCCAAATCGCTTGCGATCGCCACCTTGTTGGATAAACCCGAGCGCCGCCTGCGTCCGGTGAACGTCTCCTACGTCGGCTTCAAGATCCCGGACGAATTCGTAGTCGGCTACGGGCTGGACTTCGCGGAGGACTACCGGAATTTGAAGGATATTTGCATTTTGGGGGAAGAGTGATTGGTGGTTGGTGGTTGGTGGGTTGAGAAAAGTACAGGCGTTGGAGCACTACCGGATCAGTGGTCAAGAGCTACCGCGACCTGGAGGTCTGGCGTCTCGGGTTGGATTTGGTTGAGACGATTTATCGCTGCACCGCTGAATTTCCCAAGAGTGAGACCTATGGATTGTCTGCTCAAATGCGACGCGCAGCAGTCTCTATTCCATCCAACATCGCTGAAGGTCAAGCCCGCTCTTCTTCGAAGGAATTCTTACACTTTCTCTCGATTGCACTCGGGTCGCTAGCTGAATTAGAAACCCAAATCGAGCTGGCGAACAGGCTCGGGTACATGGAAGCTGAGGCAGCGCTGGCGCAGACTGACTTGCTCGGCAAGAAGCTCCATTGTCTCCGGACCTCCATAAGGAATCGGGTACCCAGCACCAGCCACTAACAACTCGCCACTAGACTTTAACTGGAAGGTCCCGCGCCCCACAGACGGACTCAAACCCCGCCGTCTTGTGCTTCCCATCGCAGAACGGCTTGTTCTCGGAATGGCCGCAGCGGCACAGCGAGATGATCGTGCGGCCGCCCAACCCGAACTCTTTGCCTTCGGCGTCATGAATGCTGAAATCGCCTTCGATGCGTATCGATCCGTTGTTGTTCACCGTGATTTTCGTCGACGCCATATGTGCGATGGTAGCAGACTGCTAGAATCCAAAGAGCATGATCCAGTTTGTCCTTGAAACGGACCGTCAACTGTTCGAAGACGCGTTTCAGTTCGCGCAGCACCAGGTGCGCAAGCTGATTGAGAATCAGCCGGGTTTCTATCCGATGTATACGGCCGAGGGCCGATGGAAACATGAGGGCCAGGCCTGGACCAGCTGGTGCGACGGGTTCCTCCCCGGCATGATGTGGATCTTCCACAAGCGGAACGTGGCCGCGGCATCGGCGGACAAATATTGGCTGGACCAGGCCATTCACTATACGACGCCGCTCGCGCCGCGCCAGCATGATCGCGACGTGCACGATCTTGGATTCATGTTCATGTCGACGTATTACCGCTGGCATCGGCTGACGCAGGATCCGAAGCTCAAGGACGCACTGATCGCGGCAGGCAAAACCGAGTCCTTGCGGTTCAAGGAGAACGGCCAATATCTGCGCTCGTTCGTGGGCGAGAATTCGCTCTTCATCGACATCATGATGAACGTCGGACTCATCTTTTACGCCGCGCGCGAGACCGGCGACCGCCGTCTGCGTGACATCGCGCTGCGTCATTGCCTGACTACCCGGCGCGTATTGGTCCGCGGCGACGGCTCCACGGCGCAGGAAGGTATTTTCGATATCCAAACCGGCGAATTTCTGCGGCAGACCACGCAGCAGGGCTACCGGGGCGATTCGTGCTGGTCGCGCGGATTGGCTTGGGCGCTGTACGGTTTCAGTCTTTCCTACGAGTACAGCCGCGATCCCCGTTTTCTGGAAACCGCGGAGGCTTGCGCCGACTATTTCATCACGCACTCCAACAGCGACGGCGTCCCGCCCTGGGATTTCAACGCGCCCTCCGAGAGCCGCCGCCTGCTGGACACTTCGGCGGCGGCCATCGCGGCGTCCGGCCTGTTGCGCCTCTGCCGCCTGTTGCAGGATCCGGTGAAGGGCCATCATTATTGGTCCACGGCGATTCGCATCTTGCGCACCCTCTGCGAGCAGCACCTGGCGAAGAAGGACAAGAAATGGGAGGGTATCCTGAAGGGCGGCGTGTACCATCTGCCGAAGGAGCTGGGCGTGGATGAATCGGTGATGTGGGGCGAGTACTTCTTCGTGGAATCTCTCGAGCAAGTTCTGCAACAACTGGGCTGAACCGCGCGCGTGAGCAAGCGGCATGCCGCCCTAGGTTAACGGCCCTATGGGATTCGAGCGCATTCCTGTCGATCACTCATCAGGATGAGCCTGAAACCGCCAGTCAACTATTACGATCTGCTCCAAATCAACCCCCAAGCCGAGATCGAGACCATCGATCGCGTGTACCGCATTCTGGCCGCGCGGTATCATCCTGACAACCAGCAAACCGGCGATGCGGAGCGGTTTCGATTGCTCACCGACGCTTATCAGCTTCTCAAAGATCCGGTGAAGCGGAAAGAATACGATCGGCAGTTCGAAGTGAATCCCGCCGGGCCGCTGCCGATCTTTCTCGGCAAGGAGTTCACCGACGGCATCGATGCCGAGGCGAAGATCCGCATCGGCGTACTGTGCCTGCTCTACAGCAAACGGCGCGCGAATCCCGATTACGCGGCGCTCTCGCTGCTCGACATGGAGAACATCATGGCGTTCCCACGCGAGCGGCTATTATTTGCCCTGTGGTATCTCCGCGCGAAACGTTACGTCCTCCAGGACGATCGCAGCAGCTTCATTATCGCCGCCGAGGGCGTCGATTATCTGGAAAGCCAGTTGCCCACCAACCAGATTTTGTACAAGATTTTCCGCGATACCGAATCGGGCGTCATGGTGTATCCGAAAGCGCTCACGTCCAAAACCACTTAGCCGTGCTATCGTCTCGGTTGTGATTCAATTGCGGGCGCTAGCTGCGTTTTTTTTCGCGGTCGCTGTTGCCGGCGCGCAGACGCCGATTCTGATCGATACCGACGCCGGCTCGGACGACTTCATGGCCGTGGCGCTCCTGCTTTCGCATCCCAGCATCACGATCGATGCAATCACGGTGGTAAATGGCATGGCTCATGTCGAGGCGGGCGCCCGGAACATGAGCCGGTTGCTCAATCTCGGTGGCCGCGAGCACATCCCTGTCTTTGCCGGACGCAACACTCCATTGCGCGGCACGGCCGAGTTTCCAGCCGAATGGCGCAAGATTTCCGATGATCTTCCAGGAGTCGCTCTGCCGCCCGCCTCACGGCCGCCCGAGACCAGGCGCGCTGCCGACTATTTGGTCGAAAGGCTGCGGGATGGTGCAGCCCCGGTGCAGATTCTGGCGCTTGGGCCGCTCACCAACATCGCCGAAGCGCTGCAGCGCGACCGCTCCATCGCAGCGAATATCCGCGAAATCGTAATCATGGGCGGAGCCATTCGAGCGCCGGGCAATCTTGGGGACGGCGGCGCGTTTCACACCAACAACACCACCGCCGAGTGGAACATCTTCGTGGACCCGTTAGCTGCCTCCATCGTATTCCGCTCGGGCGTTCCCATCCGGCTGATCGCATTGGATGCGACCAACAGGGTCCCGATCAGCCCCGAATTCCTGCGCGAATTTAAAGCCAGGGCGCGCTCGCCGCTCGGGCGCGTGGTAGCTGGAGTGCTGGAAGCGGACCGGGAAACGATCGACGCCGGTTTCTTCTATGCCTGGGATCCGCTCGCGGCCGCCGCGCTGCTGAAGCCCGGCATCGTGAAAACCGCCGAGATGCACATCGACATTCGGGAAGACCCGCCGGAGGAGGGAAGAACCTTTGCGGCACCCGGCAAACCCAATGCAAAAGTGGCCGTCGATGCCGACAGCGCGGCTTTCCGCGCGTTGTTTCTCGAATCGTTTTCTAAATAAGGCGCACGCTACTTAGACGACAGCAAGAAGACGTTGCCGTCCGGATCCTTGAATATCGCCGATGTGCCCCAATGCTCCTTCTTCGGTGGTCGTTCAAAATTGACGCCGCGAGCGGATAATTCCTCGTAGGTCTTTTCAACGTTGTCACTCATGAACGTAATGTTCGAAAATGTTCCGATGCGTGTTTCATGCCCGTCAGGTGTAAATAGGACCACTCTGGTTTCGGCGCTCGGGATGGAAAGCTCGATCCAGCGTTGTCCCCCGCCAAAGGGCTGATCGGTGAGAATCTGGAATCCGAGCTTCTTCGTATAGAAATCCAGCGCGTGGTCCTGATTCTTCACGGGAATGCTGACGAACTTGACGGCTTTGATCATGCAATCAGACTAAGCGACAAGCCCGGCGTTTGCAATCCGTTTTCCATTGCTATAGGCTTTAAAAATATAGTGGTTCGGTCGATGATTCGGATCGATGATTACGTCCTCGATTTGCTGATGCGCGACCTGGTGGGTCACGATCATTCTCCCTCGGCGTTTCTAGTGTACCTGCACCTCTGGAGCCAGACCGCCGGCCGCCGCGCGAAAAGCGCGCGTGTGAGCCATCAGATGATCTCGAGTGCCACCGGTTTATCGAAGAGCGCAGTGCAGGCGGGGATGCGCAGGCTGGTGCGCCGGCGCCTGGTGAGCGTCCATCGGGAAGCCGCGACGGCAACGCCGGAATACCGGGTTCTGCGCCCCTGGGTGAAAGTGTGAGCCCTCGAATCGGGCCCCGCGTCTATTACGCCACCGGGTTGGCAAAAGCTGGGTGTGGTAAGCTTCGCGTATCCGTTGCTGCCGGCATTTTTCGTTGCGGTAGGGATTTGGATGACGATTCTAGGCGTGATGCTTGGCCCGGCCATCTCCGCGGCTGCGGTGCTCACGGTGGCGGCCCGCGGTGGTTTACCACTTCAGGCTTCCGACAAAGCCGGCGTAAACGCCGCCGGCGACCCTTGCAGCAGTTCCAACAGCGCTTGCCCCGCGCGATGGAACCGCTTCTTTCTCCGGTGCACGATGCCCACTGGGCGAAACAACTCGAAGCCCGCGATCCGAATGGGCACCAGGCGTCCTTGCGCCACCTCTTCTTCCATCACGCGCGCGGGCATGATGCTCACGCCTGAACCGTGCGCGACGGCCTCCTTGATCATCTGGATATTGTCGAAATGCAGCGTCACGTTCACGTGCACGTGATGCTCTCGGAGAAACCGGTCGATATCTTTCCGGATCGGCAAATCTTCATCGAAGGCGACAAAATCCACGCCGTCCAGATCCTGTGGCCTGACTTCGGAATCCTTGGCCAAAGGATGATAGGGCGACGCCGCGATCGCCATTTGCTCTTGCCGCCA
>Ga0302324_100013233_pt1 | contig 16756 bp, 15 predicted proteins | sample Palsa_T0_1_FD_201949 | JGI IMG/M metagenome (GOLD analysis project Ga0302324, IMG submission 201949) | Peat permafrost microbial communities from Stordalen Mire near Abisko, Sweden - Palsa_T0_1 | ecosystem: Environmental > Terrestrial > Soil > Palsa > Peat permafrost | place: Sweden: Abisko...
GAGCGTCTCCCACGTGCCGGCGCGGATCGCGCGGTCCATGCGCGCGACGCCGCGCGCGCAGCTCATCATCAGAGCGATCGTGTGCTCGGCGACCGCGCGGTCGCCGTAGCCCTTGATGGTGTGCACCGCGATGCCGCGCTCGGTCGCCGCGCCGACATCGATATAGCTGGCGGCGCCGGTGCCGAGGAACACGATGTGGCGCAGATCGGCGCAGTGCTCGAGCACCGGCGCGGGCAGATAGGTGTGGTCGACCACGCAGGCCTGGTAGCCGGCGATCAGCGCCGGCAAGTCGGCCGGCTCGACCGCGCGCTTGTTGACCGTGATCGGCGGATCGTCCGGCCGCCGGGCACGCGCAAGCAGCGGCTCGAGCTGATCTGTGCAGTCGACGAAGATGGTCTTCACGGCGCAGCCACGAAGCCGGGCAGGGAATCGAGCGACCGCCAGGTTGCCAGCGGCGTTGGCGCGCCGGCCGGCGCGGCCAGATCGACGCGGTTGTGCCACACGGTCGGCAGGCCGACCGCCGCGGTCCCGAACAAATCGAAACCCGAGCCGGCGACGAACAAGATCTCGTCGCGCGCCAGCCCGAGCGCCGCGACGGCGCGACGATAGGGCCGCGGATCGGGCTTGTAGGCGCCGGCGTCCTCGGCCGTGACGACCACGCGGAACGGCACGCCAAGCGCCTGCGCCGCGCGCGCGCCGAGCGCGGTCGAGCAGTTCGTCACCACGCCGAGCGCATGCTGGCGTGCGAGCGCGGCGAGCACCGACGGCGCCTCGGGCCATGGCAGCAGCGCATCCCAGCGCGCCGCGAGCGTGGCGGCCAACGGCACCGGCAGGCCGGTCTCCGCGGCCGCCTCGGCGACCAGGGTCTCGTAGGGTCGATAATCACCGCAGCCATAGGTGCGCCGCAGGTAGGCGGCGCGCCACGCGCGCCCCAGCTCGGGCGAGGCGGCGACCGCGTCCCACAGGCTCCAGCTGTCGAGCAGCGCGGTCAGGAGGTCGAACAGGATCGCCTTGTACCGCATCGCGGTTCGCCTCGGCGGCGCTCAGCCCTTCGCGCCGGCGGCGATCTGCTGCTGCGGCGCCTCGACGGGCGCGCCGAGGCCGCGCGACATGATGTGGCGCGGCTCGGGCTGGTAGCCCAGCCGTTCGTAGAAGCCACGCACCCGCCGATTGTTCTCGCGCACCATCAGCATCACCTTGGCGCAGCCGCGCGAACGCAGCCATTTCTCGGCGTGGCGTACCATGGCGCGTCCGAGACCCTTGCGCTGCACCGACGGCTCGACCGCCAGATAATAGAGCCAGCCGCGGTCCTCCTCGCGGCCGACCATGATGGTGGCGATCAGGCGCGATTCATACTCCGCCACGAACACCTCGCCGCGGCCGCGCGTGCGCGCGGCGCGGATGTCGCGGTCGGGTTGCTGCACCGGCAGCGTCAGGCCGGCGGCACGCCACAGCTCGAGGATGGCGGCCACTTCTGGGTCCTGGTACGGACGGATCGAGATCAGGCTCACATCGTCACTTTCGTATCGTTGCGGCCGCCCCATTCGGTCCACGATCCATCATAGACCGCGGCATCGGGCCGGCCGGTGAGGAACAGTCCGAGCGCGAGCACGCAGGCCGTGACGCCCGACCCGCAGCTGGCGACGATCGGGCGGTCCGGGTCGATTCCGGCGGCGCGGAAGCCGGCCTCGATGCGGTCTCGTGGCAACAGAGTCGCATCGCTGCCGAGCAGCTCGGTGAACGGCAGGTTGGCGGCGCCCGGCATGTGGCCGCTGCGCAGGCCCGGTCGGATCTCCGGCTCCGTGCCGGCGAAGCGGCCGCGCGAGCGCGCGTCGATCACCTGCTCGCGCCGCGACTCGAGGTCGGTCGCGACCGAAGCGAGGTCGCGCACCAGCGCCGGCCGGAAGCGCGCGGTGAAGCGGGCCGGCGCGGGCGCTGCCGGGCCGGCCTCGACCGGCCGGCCTTCCTTGAGCCATTTGGGCAGCCCGCCGTCGAGCACCGCGACATTGTCGTGGCCGAACACGCGGAACATCCACCACACGCGCGCCGCGCTCATCAGGCCCAGCCCGTCATAGGCGACGATCGCGCTGTCGCTGCCGAGGCCGAGCGCGCCGACCTTGGCCGCGAAGGTCGCTGCGTCGGGCAGCATGTGGGGCAGCTCGTTGGCCGGGTCTTTGATGTCGTCGATGTCGAACCGGACGGCGCCGGGAATGTGGCGGGCACGGAACTCGGCGTCGGCATCGCGCTTCAGGTGGGGCAGGAAATAGGTTCCGTCGACCACGCGCATCCCGGGCTCCGCGAGATGCGCGGCCAGCCAGTCGGTCGAGATCGCGGCGGCGGGCAGCGCGGTCATGCGGCGGCCCCGAGCCAGGCGCGCCGGACGCGCGGCCGGTTGAGCGCGAGCCATTGCAGCGCCAGCAGCGTCGCGGCGTTGCCGTAGGTCCCGCGCGCGATGCCGGCGCGCGCCGTGCGCCACGGCACGACATGCACGCGGATGTCCTCGTGGTCATGGGCCAGCCCGCCGACGCCGCTGGCCTGTCGGCTGTCGACCCGGCCGCAGAACAGGTGGACATGCTCGGACAGGCCGCCGGGCGAGGGGAAATAGCGGGCGATCGGCAGCAGCGCGGTGACGTGGCAGCCCGACTCCTCGATACATTCGCGCGCCGCGACCGCTTCGGGGGTCTCGCCGTCCTCGAGCACGCCGGCGACGATCTCGGTCATCCAGGGCGCCTCGCCGGCCGCGAACGGCCCCATGCGGAATTGCTCGACCAGCACCACCGCGTCGCGCTCGGGATCATAGGGCAGCAGGCCCGCGGCGGCGCCGCGCACGCACACCTCGCGGTCGACCGGCGGGGTCCAGCCGCCGGCGAACAGGCGGTGGCGCAGCCGGTAATGCTGCACGGTCAGGAACCCGGCATGCGGCACCGTGCGGCTCAGCACCTCGACGTCGCGGCTCGACAGGGCGACAGAATCGGCAATCATGGCCTCACGCTAACCCAAGCCACGGGGGCTGGGAAGGCGCCCGGGAAGTGTTGCATCGCCGGCGCGTCCGGGCATGATGCGGCGCCATGAAATCGCTGCATCTGCTGCGCCACGCCAAGTCGCGCCGCGACGACCCCAAGCTCGCCGATCACGACCGGCCGCTGAGCCCGCGCGCCATGCAGGACATGATGGCGATCGCCGAGCACTGCGCCGGCACGGGCATCCAGCCCGACCTCATATTGTGCTCGTCGGCGTTGCGGACCCGCGCCACCCTGGCGCTGCTGATCCCCTATCTGCCGCCGGTGCCGCGCATCCTGATCGAGCGGGGTCTCTACCTGGCGAGTGTCGGCGATTTGTTCGCGCGGGTGCGCGAGGTCGGGGACGAGGTGGCGAGCGTGCTCGTGATCGGCCACAATGACGATCTGCACGAGTTCGCCAAGGCCTTGGCGGGAGCGGGCGAGCCTGCGCTGCGCGAGCGTCTGCAAGGCAAATTTCCGACCGGCGCGCTCGCCTCGTTCAGCCTGTCGAGCCCGTCCTGGCGCCATCTCGGGGTCGGCGCCGGCACCCTCACGGGCTTGGTAACGCCCAAGGAATTACAGTGTTAAAGCAAAGCTTTACAACCCTGATCCAATCTGTTAGCTTAGCAGGCCCCGTCATCCTCTAGCCTGGTCCTCGGCGCCGCATGCCCGCCCCGCTGTCCCTTGTGCTCGACGTCGCGCCCGATGATCTGGCGCGCCTCAAGAGGCACCCGCTGATCCGTGGCTTGGGCATCGGCCGGGCGGTCACCCGGCGCACTCGCACGGTCTATTACGACACCGCCGATCTGGCGCTGCGCCGGCGCCGGCTCAGCGTCCATGTCAACCGGGCTGCCCAGCCGTCCGGCGCCGAGTCGGGCCTCGCCGAACCGCCGCTCGACGGCGCGCGCGACGGCACGCTCGATATCAGCCAGGTCGATGATCCGGCGCTGCGCAGCGCGCTGGCCGAGCTACCGCCCGACAGCGCGCTGCAGGCCGTGTTCGACAGCACGATCGAGCGGACGACGCGGCTGCTGCGGCCGTCCGACGACAGCCGGATCCGGCTCGAGCTCGAAGTCGGCCGGCTGCGCGGGCTGGCCGGCGAGCTGCCGATCGCGCGGCTCGATGTCGGCCTCGAATCGGGCAGCCCGCACCGCCTGTTCGACTTCGTGCGCGAGCTCCAGCGCAGCGTGCCGCTGCGGCTGGCGACCCAGACCGACGGCGAGCGCGGCTACGCGCTGGTCGCCGGCGCCGAGCCGCGCGCGCTGCGCGCCGCGCCGATCGATATCGATCCCGAGATGACGGTCGACGGCACGCTCGAGCGGGTGATCCGTGCCTGCCTCGACCATCTGATCGGCAACGAGCCTGCGGTGCTCGACGCAAGGCTGCCCGAGGGCGTCCATCAGATGCGCGTCGCGATGCGCCGCCTGCGCTCGGGCCTGAGCCTGTTCCGCAAGGTGCTGCCCGAGGCCCAGGACCGCTGGATCCGCGACGAGACGCGCTGGCTCGCCGGGGTGCTCGGCGCGGCGCGTGATTGGGACGTGTTCCTGACCGAAACCCTGCCGCCAGCGATCGCCGCGCTGCCCGGCCAGCCCGGCTTCGAGCAGCTCCGGCGATTGGCCGACGTGGAGCGCGCCGAGGCCTACGATCGCATGCTCGCGGCGCTGCGCTCCGAGCGCTATGCCCTGCTGCTGGTCGAGCTGCGCGCCTGGCTCGAAGCGTCGGGCTGGCGCGAGCAGCGCGTCAGCGAGCACTCGGCCGACCTGTTCGTGCCGATCGGCGCGGTCGCCGGGCGGCTGATCGAGGCGCGCCGCCGCAAGACCCTGAAGCGCGGCTCGGACCTCGGCGAGCTCAGCCCGGCGGCGCGCCACGAGGCGCGCAAGGACGTCAAGAAGCTGCGCTATGCTTTCGAGTTCTTTCACAATCTCTATTCCGGCAAGAAGGTCAAACGGTTCTCCCGCGATCTGTCCAAATTGCAGGAAGGGCTGGGCCGGCTGAACGACGCCGAGACGGCGCGCCGGTTGCTGGCTCGTCTGGCCGAGCGCGACGGCGGTCGCGCGGCGGACGCCGTGCTGGCCGCCGGGTTGGTGACCGGCTGGTATGCCGCGCTGGCCGAGCGCAGCGTCGGCAAGCTCGGCAAGGCCTGGACGCATCTGCACGAGCGCAAGCCGTTCTGGATCGGCTGAGCGTCCGGACCCTAATCCAGGTCGATGCGCCGGCGGTAGTCCGCGGGCGCCATGGTGGCGAACCCGTAGCGCGGATAGAGCCGGTCGGCAACGCCGAGAAAATATTCGGCGAACGCATCGGCGGCGCGGGCATGCGCCGGATCGGCGACGCGCGCGAGCGCGATCGTCGCGCCGTAGCGCTCGGCGCCCGGTATCGGCAGCATCTCGACGAGATCGGGAAACGTCCGTGCGTCGTACAGCGCCAGATGCCGCACGATGATGCCGACCTCGGCGTAATCCTCGGCCAGCGCGTACAGCACGTCGCGATGTTGGATGCCGAGCCGGCCCGGAAACGTCGCGGTCTCGTGGGCCAGCGCGCGCGCGGCGTCGCGCGCGCCCATCAGGCCCTCCAGCGCCGTGCGATAGAGCGCGCGCGCGCCCGGCTCGCTCGCGCTGGCGAGCACGACGTGGATCGACGGGCGCTCCAGGTCGCGCAGCCCGCGCACGCGGTCTGGATTGCCCTTGCGCACCAGCAGCGCCGGCCCGTCGCTGCGTGCGAACGCTTGCGCCTCTTGCTCGACCACGCCGGCCCGCCGCAGCTCGCGCAGCGGTTCGATACCCGCCATCACGAGGTCGGGGTAGAAACCGGCGGCGCGGCTGACCTCGATCGTCAGGTTGCCGAGGCCGATGCCGCCGGCGCGGATCATGGCGACGATGATCGGTTGCGGCAGGGTGACCACGACGACGTTGTCGAGCGCGAGCCCGGCGAAGCGCGGATCGGCGCGCGCCCAGGCGCGAAACGGCTCGAGCACCTCGGCGCCGAGCAGCACCGGATAGTGGTTGCCCTCGGTGAAGATCGCCAGCGCCTGCGGGCCGTTGATCCGGCCGACGATGTCGGGAACCGTGTCGGCATGGCCGTCGAGCACCGGCATGTCGGGCGGCCGGCTGGTCAGGATCGGCCAGGCGACCGGCTGCTGGGGCGCCGACGCAGCGCTTCCGTCGCCGGCGAGCGCCGCGGCGGCGAGCAGCACGCCCAGATGCAGGAGCGCGGCGCGCGATCCCCTCATCGCGTCGCCGCGGAGGTCGCGTCGCGGCGATACGACTTCACGAAGGCATGGGCGGCGACCACCGGCGGGACGGCCTCGATCGGCAACTGATCGGTCGTCAGTTCGGCGAAGCCATGGGCATCGAGCAGCGCCTCGATCGAGACGCCGTCGTCGAGCCAGCCGGCCTCGACCGGGACCAGGCGCCGGCGGGCGTTGACGACCGCCAAGCCGCCGCCCGGCCGCAGCGCGCGGCGGATGCGCGCGATATCCTGGTCGGGCCAGGCGCAATGTTGGAGCGCCCAGATCGCATAGCCGTGATCGCAGGTCAGCCCGTGATCGAGCAGCTGGTCGAGGCTCTCGGGCGAGCAGATGGTGAAACGTGCCGACTCCACGTAGTGCGGCGCCAGTAGGCGCATGCTCCGACTCGCGTCGACGCCCAGCACGGTGCAGCCGAAGCGCTCGATCAGCGGCTTGGCGAGCCGACCGATGCCGCAGCCATAGTCGAGCAGGACGGAGTCGGGGCGGGGCGTCAGACGATGGCCGAGATGGTCGACCAACCATGGCGTTTCGGTCGCCCAGCGCTGGTCGGTGGTGGCGCCGTCCGGGGTCAGGATGATGCGCCGCGCATCCTCGATCGAGGCGACTTCGAAGATCTCCGGACGATGGGTGTGGCCGGTCATCGCGGGATTCCGATCAGGTGGCGCGCGCCGGCTCGGCGAGCGCATCGGCCAGGCGCGCGACGACCGCGCTCCAATCGCCGGCCGCTGCTTGGCGGAACAGCCGCGCGGTCGGATACCACGGCGAATCCTCGCGCCCGAGCAGCCAGCGCCAATCCGGCGCCGCCGGCAACATCACCCAGGTCGGCCGGCCCAGCGCGCCGCTCAGATGCGCTGCAGCGGTGCACGAGGTGATCATCAGGTCGAGCTCGCCCATCACCGCGGCGGTGTCGGCGAAATCGCGCAGGTCGCGGCCGAGATCGGTGAAATTGCCCGGCATTTCGTGGTTGTCGAGATCGCGCCGGCCGGCGCCGATCTGGAGGCCGAACCAGCTCACACCGGGCAGCTCGAGCAGGGGCAGCAAGGGCGCTAGGCCGGGCGAGCGCAGGCGATCGCGCGCGAAGCTCGGGTTGCCGGCCCACACCAGCCCGACCCGCTTGGTGCCGTCTCGCGGATGGTTTTCGGCGAGCCAGCCGCGCCACGCCGCCCGGCGCGCTGGGTCGACGTTCAGGTAGGGCACCGCAGCCGGAATCGTCTCGAGCCGCGTGCCGAACAGCAGCGGCAGGTCGAGCAGCGGGCAGTGCAGATCGAACGCCTCGACCTCGGTCAGATCGAGCGCGAGCTGATCGACCCCGTCGAGGCCGCGCAGCAGCGGCGCCAGCCCGGCCCATTCGCGATCGATCAGCAGCACAATGCGGGCGCCGCGCGCCTTCAGGAGCGGCACATAGCGGCAGAACTGGATGACGTCGCCCATGCCTTGCTCGGCATGGACCAGCACGATGCGGCCGGCCGGGTCGGTGCCGTCCCAGGCGGGTTGGCCGAACGCGCGCCGGCGCGGCAGCAGCGCCCGGGTCTGCCAGCGCGCCCGATAGGCGTCCCAGCCGCGCGCGTAGTTGCCGGCGAGCAGCAGCGCGAGCGCCTGGTTCCAGCGCGCGTCGTCGAGCCCGGGCCGCAGCGCCAGCGCCTGGTCGTAGCGCGCGACCGCCTCGGGCAGCCGGCCGAGATCGCGCAGCGCATTGCCGAGGTTCATGTGATAGTCGGCGAAGCCCGGCTCGGCCGCCACGACCTGCTGGTAATGCTGGAGCGCTTCGGCGGGCTCGCCCAGATCGCACAGCACGTTGCCGAGATTGCTGCGGGCGGCTGCATAGGCCGGCCTGATGGCAAGCGCGCGGCAGAAGCTTTCGCCGGCCGCCGCCGGCTCGCCGAGATCGTACAGCGCATTGCCGAGATTGTTGTGCGCCTCGGCATGGTCGGGCGCGTGGGCGAGGATTTCGCGATAATGCTCGGCGGCCTCGGCCGGCTTGCCGAACTGCCACAGCAGGATGCCGAGATTAAGCCGCGCCTCGTGATAGACGGGCGCGAGCGCCAGCGCCTGGCGGAAATGCGCCTCGGCCTCGGGCAGGTTGCCGTCGGCCTGGAGCACGGCGGCGAGATTGTTGTGCGCTTCGGCGAAGCTCGGGCGCAGCGCCAGGGCGCGCCCGATCAGCTCGCGCGCGACGTCGCGCCGGCCGACCTGATAGGCGAGCGCGCCGAGCAGGTTGAGCGCGTCGGCATGGTTGGGATGCTGGGCGAGCACCTGGCGGTAGATCGCCTCGGCGTCGGCCAACCGTCCGGCGCGGTGATGGTCGAGCGCGAGTGAGATCGCCTGGTCGATCGTCACGGTCGTGGCTTGGCTCACGCGGTCTCCGAGGGCTGGCGGTGCCAACTCTAGCAATCGGGCCCGCGCAGGGGGCGAAAATCAAACGGCCGGATCACGCCCGATCCAGCCCTAGCGGCATGGGATCGACACCGACCTGAATAGTTCGGGCCCTTAGCCCGCTTCTGGCAGATCGTGCCGCGCGAGATGGTCGGCCGGCTCGACGAGCCGACCCGTGCCCCCCGCCGCCGAGCGGCGTCGTTCTATGAGGCAGGTTTGTCGCTGAACAGGCTCAACAGGCTCGCCGGGCTGTGGTTGACGATCGAGAGCGTCTGGGCCGCCAGCTGAGTCGTGATCTGATGCGACCGCAACCGGGTGCTCTCGGCCGGCAGGTTGGCGTCGACCAGCGCGCCGAGGCCCTCGGTTTGCGCCGCGGACACGTTGGTGTTGTACTGGACGATGGACCGGATGCTCTGGTTGAGATAGCCGACCGTGTTCAGCGAGGTCGCCACCAGGTTCAACTCGGTCATGAAGGTGTTCAGCAAGAACGCGCCCGCCGAGGTCACCGAGGTCGCCTGCGCGACCGACAGGTTGGCCACCACCTGGCCGACGGTCGAGGCCTGACCTGGCAGGACGAATTGGTTGGCCAGCACGTCCTGGATCACGCCGACGGTGCCCGACGTGTTCAACAGGTTGGTGCCCTGATAGCCCGCCGTGGTCAGGTCGGTGTTGATCGACGAAAGCAGGTTGGTGTACTGGGTCGCCAGCTGGGCGCGGGTGTCGCTCGAGATGCTCTGGTCCGACAGCTGGGTGAGGACGCTGGTGACCTGCGTCATCAGGTCCGACACCTGGGTGAGCGCGGCGTTCGCGACCACGGTCAGGCCCGACGCGCCGTTCAACTGGCTGTTGACCGCCGCCAAACCCGCATTCGAGTTGAGGATCGACTGCGCGATCGCGTAGATCGCGCCGTTGTCGAGCGCATCCGCGACGTTGTAGCCCGTGCTGACGCGCTTTTCGGTGACCTGCAGGGCGCTTTGCGCGTGCGTCAGCGAATGGATCGAGACCAACGCTTGGAGATTGGTGTCGAGGCTCGAGGTCATCGGATTTCCTCCTGGCGAATGCTGCGCTATTGCAGCCGATTCGAGGCATCCGGCCTTCGCAATTTAATACGAATTGGCAGCTCGCGTCAACAAATCCAAGAAGAATGTTCTATACAATTAATAGTAATTTCGTTGCCGCGGAATACTTATTCGGCGGCGTTTCGAACCTGACAAATCGGATCTCATTACTTGCTGTGCCGAACTTTGCCTGGCACCAGCGAACCGCGCGGTTTGTTGCTCCGACTGTTGCCCCGAAACGACAACGGGTCAGGCCATCACGGCCCGACCCGTTGCCTCAACTGGCTCCCAGGGAGGGATTCGAACCCCCGACCAGCCGGTTAACAGCCGGCTGCTCTACCGCTGAGCTACCTGGGATCAATCGGTGCCGGCGGCTGCCGGCGGTCCGAGCGTTGCGTCACAAAGATCAACCCTGCCAAGCCGCCTCGACAGACCGTGCAGCGCTGGAGGCCGGGACCGGAATTGAACCGATGTACAGGGCTTTGCAGGCCCCTGCATAACCACTCTGCCACCCGGCCGGCGGACCAGCAGGCCGCGCGCGCCGTCATATAGGACGCGCCGCCCGGCCGGGTCAAGGCAACCGCGCCCGGCAAGCGCGCCGGGGCGGCCGGCGCGGCCCTCGAATGAGGCCGCAGCTGCGTTGCGAAAGCCAGGGGGCCGACGTATAACCGACCGGCTTGCGCCAGAAGGCCCGGACTCGATGGATTACCAGATCGCGCGCACCAACATGGTCGAGAGCCAGGTGCGCACCAATAAAGTGACCGACCCGGCGCTGATCGACGCGCTCTCGAGCGTGCCGCGCGAGCTGTTCGTGCCGGCGAAGCAGCGCGGCATCGCCTATGTCGACGAGGATCTCGATCTTGGCGGCGGGCGCTGCCTGATGGAGCCGATGGTGCTGGCGCGGCTGCTCCAGAGCGCCAATCTGCAGAGCGCCGACCGGATGCTCGAGATCGGCTGCGGCACCGGCTATGCGACCGCGATCGCGGCGCATCTGGCCGCTCATGTGGTCGGGGTCGAGCCGGTCGAAGCCCATGCGCGCCGGGCGCGCGAGCTGCTCGCCAGCCTCAAGCTCGCCAACGCCGAGATTCTGCAGGGCCCGTTGACCGACGGCGCGCCCGGGCGTGCGCCGTTCAACGTCATCCTGGTGAGCGGTGCGGTCGCCGCGATCCCGAAGACCTTGACCGCGCAGCTCGCCGACGGCGGGCGGCTGCTGGCCGTGGTCCGGCGATCCGCCGGCCTCGGCCAGGCGACCGTGACGCTGCGGACCGGCGACGTGTGCTCGAGCCGCATCCTGTTCGACGCCGCGACCCCTCTGCTGCCCGAGTTCGCGCCGCAGGAGAGTTTCGTCTTCTGATGACCGGGGACCTGCCGCTGCAGATCGAGGTCGACGATCTCGATCGGTGGAAGCGCGACACGAAGCCGCTCGTAATCCTCGATGTGCGCGAGCCCTGGGAGCTCGACATCTGCGCGTTCGACGGCTCGCTCAACATCCCGATGGCGGCACTGCCCGGCCGGCTCGGCGAGCTGCCCGACGATCGTCCGGTGGTGGTCGTCTGTCACCACGGTATGCGCAGCCTGCATGCGACCCAGTGGCTGCGCGCGCAAGGTCATGATCAGGCATGCAATCTGCAGGGCGGCATCGATGCCTGGGCTAGCCAAATCGATGCCACCATGAAACGCTATTGAGATCCCGGCTGCCCCACCTTTCCAAGATCCACTATTCCGACACTCTTTTGGTTCGTCTGATGATCGCTCGTCGCTTTCTGTTGCCCGCGTTGACGGGCTGGCTGCTGGCCGGGACTACATCGGTCGCGTTCGCGCAGACCTTCGAGGAGGCCCTGGCCGCGGCCTACAACACCAACCCGCAGCTGATGGCCGAGCGCGCCAATCTGCGCGCGACCGACGAGCAGATCGCCCAGGCACGCTCGGGCTGGCGGCCGACCGTGACGGTCACCGGCGACATCGGCAAGGGCTACACCGACATCAAGGGGCTGCCGACCTATCCGGTCACCGGCACCCCCAAGCTGGGTCAGGTCACGGTCGCCCAGCCGCTCTATCGCGCCGCCACCGAGCCGAGCATCGAGGCCGCCCGCAACGCGATCCAGGCCGAGCGGGCGCGCCTGTTCTCGACCGAGCAGACCGTGCTGCTGAACGCTGCCACGACTTATTTCGACGTGGTGCAGAACCAGAACGTGGTGCGGCTCAACATGGAGAACGAGCGCGTCCTCGGACGCCAGCTCGAGGCGACCAACGACCAGTTTCGGGTCGGCGAGGTGACCCGCACCGACGTCAGCCAGGCCGAGGCGAGGCTCGCCGGCGCGACCGCCACCCGGATCCAGGCCGAAGGCACGCTCGCGACCTCGCGCGCGACCTTCCAGCAGATCATCGGCATCCCGGCGCTCAAGCTGACCCAGCCGCCGCGCCCCAAGGGCCTGCCCGCGACCTCGGAGGCCGCCGCCGCCGAGGCCGCGACCAAGAACCCGACCGTGGTCGCGGCGCAGTTCGACGAGGGCACGGCGCGCGCCCAGATCGACGTCGCGCGCGGCGGCCTGCTGCCGACCCTGAGCCTGGCCGGCACCGCCCAGTATCAGCGCGACACCGTCGGCTCGACCCTGCCGCCGAACGGCGAGGCGCAGATCCTGGCCCAGCTCAGCATCCCGCTTTATGAATCCGGCTCGGTCTATTCGCAGGTCCGCCAGGCGCGCCAGGTCGCCTCCCAGCGCCTGATCCTGATCATGGATGCGCGCCGGACCGCGATCTCGAGCGCGACCCAGGCCTTCGAGACCTTGCTGAGCACGCGCGCCCAGATCGAGTCGCTCAACTCCCAGGTTCAGGCCGACGAGGTCGCCCTGGAAGGTGTGCGCCAGGAGGCCTCGGTGGGCTCGCGGACCATCCTCGACATTCTCAACGCCGAGCAGGAACTCTTGAATTCGCAAGTTTCGCGCGAGCAAGCGACCCACGACGACTTGGTCGCCTCGTTCCAAGTCTTGTCCGCCATGGGCCGGATGACGGCCCGGGATCTCGCTTTGCCAGTCGCGCTTTATGATTTCGAGGTGAACTTCCGCGATGTCGACAAGCGGTGGTGGGGGACCGATATTCTCAAGCAGAAAGACGAATAGCGGCCGGCTACGTCCAAAGCTGATAATCTGGCAAAGAACAAGCGCCTAGAGTATTATTCTTAATCTTGAAGGCGCGGGACGCGGACGAGGACAGGATGAGCGACGCCAAAGCCCAGCAAGAGCCGTCGATGGAGGAGATCCTCGCCTCCATTCGGCGGATCATCTCGGAGGACGCCGACGGCCCGAAGCCGGCTGCGGGGCCCGAGGCTGCGCCGCCGCCTCCGGCCGAAGACGATCCCGAGCCTGACGACGACGTTCTCGACCTCACCGACAAGGTCAATGACGACGGCTCGGTGGTCAGCCTGCATCGCCAGAGCGACGACGATTTTCCCGAGCTGGCGCAATCCAAGCCGTCCTTTTCGCTCAACGATCAGGAGGTCGCCGGCGAGCAGGACGAGATCTCGTTCGACCATGACGAGTTCTCGCAGGCGCTGATGTCGGGCGGCTCGTCGGCGGCGGCTGCGTCGGCCTTCGCCCAGCTCGAGCAGGAGATGTCGGTGCCGCCCCGCCCGTCGGGGCCCGCTGCCGCGCCGGCGCGCGGCGGTTCGCTGACCGTCGAGCAGCTCGTCATGGAGGCGGTGCGACCGCTGCTCAAGGACTGGCTCGATCACAACCTGCCCGGCTTGGTCGAGGACCTGGTGAAGGTCGAGATCGAGCGCGTAGCCCAGACCGGGCGCCGCCGCTAAGCTGGTCGGGCACGCGCCCGACCCACCCAGCCTTCCTCCGTCGACTTCGGTGACCGCGCCCGCGGTTCGCCCTTCATCATCAGTCCGATCATGCTCGACAAGACCTTCCAGCCCAGCCCGATCGAGGCCAAGCATTACCGCCAGTGGGAAGAATCCGGTGCGTTCGCCGCGCATCCGGAGACCAGCGCGGCGCCGTTCACCATTATGATGCCGCCGCCCAACGTGACGGGCAGCCTGCACATGGGCCACGCGCTCACCTTCACCCTGCAGGACGTGCTGATCCGCTACTGGCGCGCGCGCGGCCGCGACGCGCTGTGGCAGCCCGGCACCGACCATGCCGGGATCGCGACCCAGATCGTGGTCGAGCGTCAGCTCGAGGCCCGGCAGGAGTCGCGCCATCGCCTCGGCCGGGCGGCGTTCCTCGAGCGCGTCTGGGCGTGGAAGCGCGAGTCGGGCGGCACGATCACGCGCCAGTTGCGCCGGCTCGGCGCATCGGCCGATTGGCGCCGCGAGCGCTTCACCATGGACGAAGGCTTGAGCCGCGCCGTCCGCAAGGTGTTCGTTGAGCTCCACCGCCGCGGCCTGATCTATCGCGACAAGCGTCTGGTCAACTGGGATCCGCGGCTCCATACCGCGCTCTCCGACCTCGAGGTCGAGCAGCGCGAGGTCAAGGGCTCGCTGTGGTACATCAAGTATCCGATCGACGGCCCAGTTGAAGATGGGGCCGACAGCTTCATCACCGTGGCGACGACTCGGCCCGAGACCATGCTGGGCGACACCGGCATCGCGGTCCATCCCGAGGATCCGCGCTATCGCGACCTGGTCGGCCGGCACGCCATCCTGCCGCTGGCCGGACGGCGCATCCCGATCGTTGCCGACGAATACAGCGATCCGGACAAGGGTTCGGGCGCGGTCAAGATCACGCCCGCGCACGACTTCAACGACTTCGAGGTCGGCAAGCGCCACGGCCTGCCGGTGATCAACATCCTCGATCGCGACGCGCATCTCAACGACGCGGTGCCCGAGGCTTATCGCGGACTCGAGCGTTACGAGGCGCGCCGGCGCGTGGTCGCCGATCTCGAGGCCGCCGGCCTGCTCGACCATGTCGAGCCCCAGTCCCACACGGTGCCGCACGGCGACCGATCGGGCGAGGTGCTCGAGCCATGGCTGACCGATCAGTGGTTCGCCGATGCCAAGGCGCTCGCCCAGGACCCGATCAAGGCGGTCGAGACCGGCGCGACCCGGTTCGTGCCCAAGCAGTGGGAAGCCACTTTCTTCGACTGGATGCGCAACATCCAGCCCTGGTGCATCTCGCGTCAGATCTGGTGGGGCCACCAGATCCCCGCTTGGTTCGGGCCCGACGGCCGCGCATTCGTTGCAGAGACCGAGGACGAGGCGATTGCCGCGGCGCGGCTGCATTACGGCACGGACGCGGCGCTGACGCGCGACCCGGATGTCCTCGATACCTGGTTCTCGTCGGCGCTGTGGCCGTTCTCGACGCTCGGCTGGCCCGACCAATCGCCCGAGGTACAGCGCGATCTGGCGCGCTACTACCCGAGCGACGTGCTGGTGACCGGCTTCGACATCATCTTCTTCTGGGTCGCCCGGATGATGATGATGGGCCACGCCTTCATGGGCGACGTGCCGTTCCGCACGGTCTACATCCACGCCCTGGTGCGCGACGAGCGCGGCCAGAAGATGTCGAAGTCGAAAGGCAACATCATCGATCCGCTCGAGCTGATCGACAAATATGGCTGCGACGCGCTGCGCTTCACGCTGGCGGCGCTGGCGGCGCCGGGGCGCGACGTCAAGCTCGCCGCCTCGCGCGTCGAGGGCTATCGCAATTTCGCGACCAAGCTGTGGAACGCCGCGCGCTATGCCGAGATGAATCAGTGCGCGCGCGCGCCCGGTTTCGATCCGTCGACGGTTCGTGAGACGGTCAACCGCTGGATCGTCGGCGAGCTCGCCGCGGTCGGCGAACGCACCGAAGCTGCGATCGAGGCCTTCCGCTTCGACGAGGCGGCGAACGGACTCTATCAGTTCATTTGGGGCACCTTCTGCGACTGGTATCTCGAGTTCACCAAGCCGATCCTGACCGGCCCCGCCGGGGCGGCCCGGGCCGAGACGCGCGCGACGACCGTCTGGGTGCTCGAGCAGATCCTGCAGCTGCTGCATCCCCTGATGCCCTTCATCACCGAGGAGCTGTGGGAGCAGCTCGGCTTCGCCGGCGCGGGGCCGCTGATCGGTGCGCACTGGCCGAGCTACGATGTGGTGCCGCGCGATCCCGATGCCGGCGCCGAGATGGGCTGGGTCGTCCAGGCGATCGCGCAGATCCGCGCGGTGCGCGCCGAGATGAACGTGCCCGCGGCGGCACAGCTCGCGGTGCGCATCGGCGATGCGAGCGAGACCACGCGGCGCTGGATCGCGACCCATGGCGATGCGATCCAGCGGATCGCCCGCCTGTCGTCGTTGGCGCCGGGCGCCGGCGCGGCGCACGGCACCGCGCAGATCGTCGCCGGCGACGCAACCTTGTTCCTCGATTTGGCCGGCGTGGTCGACCTCGGCGCCGAGCGCGCGCGCCTGGGCCGCGAGATCGACCGGCTGGCCAAGGAGATCGCCAAGTTCGACAGCAAGCTCGGCAATCCGGGGTTCCGCGCCAAGGCCGATCCCGAAGTGATCGTCGAGACCGGGGAGCGCCGCGCCGAAGCGGCCGCCACGCGCGACCGTCTGGCCGCCGCGCTGGCGCGATTGGGCTAGGGGGGTAGGGTGTGAGCCAAGCCATAGCCGAGCAGCGCCTCAAGGCGGCGGGCGGCACCGCGTTCGCGATTCTGGTCGCGATCAGCTTCTGCCATCTGCTCAACGACATGATGCAGTCGATGGTGCCGGCGCTCTATCCGATGCTGAAGACCAGCTTCGACCTCGATTTCGGACAAGTCGGCCTGATCACCTTGGCCTGGCAATTCACGGCGTCGCTGCTGCAGCCGCTGGTCGGGTCCTACACCGATCGGCGGCCGCAGGCTTATTCGCTGGCCGCCGCCATGGGCTTCACCTTCGTCGGCCTGGTGCTGTTCTCGGTCGCGAACAGCTTCGCGCTGCTGCTGGCGGCGGCCGTCCTGATCGGGATGGGATCGTCGGTCTTCCATCCCGAGGCGTCGCGCGTCGCGCGCGTCGCATCGGGCGGGCGTCACGGTTTCGCGCAGTCGCTGTTCCAGGTCGGCGGCGCCACCGGCTCGTCGATCGGGCCGCTGATCGTCGCCTTCGTGATCCTGCGTCG
>Ga0302324_100013234_pt1 | contig 16755 bp, 18 predicted proteins | sample Palsa_T0_1_FD_201949 | JGI IMG/M metagenome (GOLD analysis project Ga0302324, IMG submission 201949) | Peat permafrost microbial communities from Stordalen Mire near Abisko, Sweden - Palsa_T0_1 | ecosystem: Environmental > Terrestrial > Soil > Palsa > Peat permafrost | place: Sweden: Abisko...
GCTTGGGTGGCTCCCCGGCCTACGTTGCCAAATTCCGCGCTACGTCCCCATCGTCTAGCCCGGTCAGGACACCACCCTTTCACGGTGAGAACCGGGGTTCGAATCCCCGTGGGGACGCCAGCGTAACCATTTGGGGGCAACGACTTACCGCAACCGGACGTCAGATTTGCCAGTTGACGTGGCAAATCTAGCATGAATCCACTCCGTTCGTTTGTCATCTCACAGTTCACGAATCCCTCGGGGCAACGCGTCTTCCGAGTTTCGGGTTGGCTCGACGGCAAACGCATCCGCAAAAACTTCGCTACCCGCGCCGAAGCGGAAGCTGAACGCCAGGTCTTTGAAATTGGAAATCTCCAAACCAAGGCCGGAGTCCGCGCCACCATCACACGGCTTAGCGACGAGCAATTGCAAGATGCTGAGGCCGCCTTTCGGCGTCTCGCAGGCCATCAGCAATCGCTCTCCTTCTGTGTCGACTACGCTCTGTCGAATTACCGTGCGCCAGAGCGCCAAAAACCCCTTGCCGATGCGATTGCCGAGTATGTCGTGGCAAAGGAGCACGAATTCGAACAGGACCATATCTCGCGCCCGCAGCTAGGACGGATTCGTTGGGATCTGAGAAAGCTCCGGGAGCACTTTCAAGTTCGGTCCGTCGCTGAACTCACTGTGTCAGGCCTCGTCTCTTTCCTGGAGATCGGACGCCCAGCGATGAAGACGTATAACAACCGGCGGGGCATTCTCTCCACATTTCTCAAGTTCGCGTTTCATCGCGGATGGATCTCCGATAACCCAATACTCAAAGTGCCGCATCACCGCATTCGCCGCCGAAGCGGATCGGCGTCCACGCTTACCGCCGCCCAGGCACGCTCTCTCATGGAGCACTTTGAAGGCTTCGAGGGTGGACGGTGGGTACCCTATTTCGCCCTCTGCCTGTTTGCGGGTATACGTCCTGGCGTGCCTGACGGCGAAATCACCAAGCTCCAGGCCAACGCTGTGGATCTCAACGCCGGCACCATTTTTGTTTCGTCCGAAGTCTCAAAAATCCGCGAACCCCGCCGGGTAGCCATCCATCCGAACCTCGCCGCGTGGCTCCGGGCTTATCCGCTCGAGAAGTTCCCCATCGTTGTGGCAGACTTTCAGAAACGGCGGGCAAAATTCTCGAAGAGGTTCAACCTCACGCATGACGTACTCCGGCACACGTTCATTTCGATGTTCGTCGCCAAGTACCGGTCGATGGGCGAAGCGGCCCTGCAAGCGGGAAACTCCGAAAACATAATCCGCAAACACTACCTGGATCTAAAAAGCGCGCCCGAAGCCGAGGAATTCTTCAATATCCTGCCCAAACGGGCGGAAGCCTCCGAGGCATCGACCGCCTCAGCGTTTCCCCACCCTGCCCCATTCCTCCAAGTCGTAGCTCGGCGCAGGTCGCCCAAAGCTGCATGAGTTGACACGCAGGGTATGGCATGGAAACGCCATCAACGCCGGCGCCAGGAAACCAGCTCACAGACATCGTCGGTCTACGCCTGTGCGGAATCTTCCCACTAGGCAAGGAGCCCTCGATTCGCACACTTCGGGAATGGACGAAACTCCGGCGCATCCCCCATCATCGCATCGGGCACTTCGTCTATTACGATCCCAATGAGGTCGGCATGCACATCCGAACCAAATTGATGGTGCCTGCGAGAGGTTAAGGGATGGATCACTGTGACGGCGCGCTGTGTCGTGCTGGCACGACATTTCATCCGTTAACGGAGTATGCACAACTTCTTGTGCCTGAATACGTACAAAGTATCGATAAAGACTCTGACGGGGGGCTGGCGCACGCCCGGTGGGCAATGAAATCGAAGGACAAAGTTGCGGTTTATCTCAGGGTCTCGACCGCCGACCAGAACACGGATGCGCAGGAGTATCAGGTGCTGGACTTCTGTCGCCGGCGTGGCTGGCGATCACCCCATATCTTCCGGGATTCTGCCTCAGGCGCCGCGTTGCGTCGACCGGGCCTGGAGTCGATGATGGATCTCATCCGTTCTGGCCATGTGCGGCATGTTGTTACCTACAAGTTAGATCGACTTGGACGAAGCTTCACCCATCTCGCGGTCATAATTGAAGAACTGACGGCGAAAAGCGTCGGCCTTATTTGCACCAGCCAAGGGATCGATACCTCCACTCCGAATCCGGTGGCGCAATTTCAGCTTGGTGTTCTTATGGCGGTAGCAGAATTTGAAAGGGCTCTCATCAAGGAGCGGACGATAGCAGGACTGGCGGTTGCTCGAAGGCACGGAAAGCGAATTGGCCGTCCGCCGCTGCCGCAGAACGTTGTTTGCCGCATTCTCAAGATTTCGCGGCGCGTTGGTGGCCGGATTCGAGCAATTGCCAAAGAAGCCGGCGTATCGCCTAGCACAGTTTCTCGTGTTCTGGCACGCGCACTCCAACCATTGAATCGCGCCTGCCGCCTAAGGACTGGTAGTGCGGGCCGTCCCCGCCGGACGACGGATGGTCAAACTCGAGCAATGCTGCCCACTGGCCAAGACAAGAGGGAGTTGAATCGGTATGCCGGACGTAGCGGGCCACGGGCTTGCCGCCCCGGAGGACGTAGTGCACCCGCTGTTACGGGCACATCGCATCCGAGTTGCGCCAGCACCTCTTGAGCGGCTCTCCTGTTGACCCCAGCTTTTGCCCCCATGATCTGCCAAGTCTTACCGAATGAGTGGAAATGGACCTCACGCCCCATTGCATCCTTCTTGGCAATCCCAGCCCATTCAAGATCGCTACAAAGGCAATCGTAGGTCGGCCAGCAATACCAAAAGACCCCCTTGGCAGGATCAAGATCGACGGGCCGCATACCAAGCTGTCAGACGAGCTACGGCGGACCTATAAGCGAGTTAAATTCTCCGGCCTTGTACCTCACGAGCAAACTCCGGTACATTTCCACCTCATCGGGATAGAGGTAGGGAATAGCCGCCAAATCTCCTTGGTCGAATCTCATCATGTACCCGGCCCACTCATGATTAGGCATCTCCCTTTTTTCTTGGGTCAAAACGCCCGACGCCGCGAAATAAAAAATGTTTCCGCCGACCGACCCCAAGAGCACCGGTTTTGACGAACCCATGTTAAGTAAGGCTCCAAACTTCTCAATCACCGCGAGCATGCTGTCCACCATTGAATCCTTGATCGACAAATCAACCATGTAGGCCGGAAGCTTATCTGCCCTCATCTTCTGTTCGCTGGAAGCATTGAACGTAAGAGCATGGGACTCGGGAACGAGGGTTAATGAATATTTCATAATCCCCCCAATCGCATCGTCCCGATACTGCACCTTCACAAGGTCGTAACTCTTTGCTAAATGTTCTTGATCTCCCTTTGGAGAATTATCTTTGGGTAAATCACGCGATATATTCCACGACTTCAGAAAGCCATTGGGTAATGTAGCAATCTCCACTTGAATTAGACCCTCGGGAACGCGGAGTCCTACATAGTCAGTGCCCGTTCTGGCCACTGCGGTTATGCCTATTATCCGATTTCCTTCGCTTGTCGTGACTGAACTATCTCCAGAAAATGCGGAGGTACAAATGATGCAGAATAAAAGAGCGCACCCTGATGCGACGCCTAACTTCATCGCCGTATTCGAAGTGCAGCCAGAGCAGTTCGCAATTGAATATTGGAATCAGAGGGATTTAAGTTGAGGACCGATTGATGGCATTCCTTTGACGCTTGTTTAATGAATTTCATTAAGGCTTTTTCCCTCTGCTTTTTAGCGGTCCTCGGCACTATCGGCCTCGCACCCGCAGCGAGGGCCCAAGAGTATCGCTCACTCTTGAAGTCGAAAGAGTGGGTGGCAAATGCTGAAGCTATCATAAAGCTTCATAAGGCGAACTCCGAGGATACGGACTTCATAAAGCAATTTGATGCTTTGAACGAAAAACTAGTGGACGCTCACGATGATGAAGATACTAGCGACGCGGACGGAATTAAGTATCTTGTCATACTTTATTTTAACAACAAATTGGAACATCAGTACGTCACTGACAAAAGATCATCTCTCGGAGACAGCTTCTTCTTCGCGAAAACCAGAGATTGCGTAGCCTTCAATCAAAAGCTCTTAGGTGTAATGTCTCGCGCTAATCGACAACTAGAGAGGATGCTAGCCAAAGAGTGGCCCTTTTTCCGCGACTCCTTCGGTGATTACGAAGAACTGAGATTGAGAACTTATCCGTAGTCCCGAATCCCGGCCATTGTTGCCATGTTCATCACCCTTGCCGAGGCACTCACGAGATCCAAGATGCGGGAATTCTTTTGCTCGGGCACGACGGTCGCCCCGGAAGACATCCTGGCCGGCAAGATCGTGGTCATCGACCTGCCCGTAAAGGAATGGGGAGAGGTTGGCCGAATCGCCGCCGTTTTATGGAAGTAATGTTTCCAAAAAACCGTGGAGCGACGGAAGGACAACCCCAATGGCCTCGGCAGGCCTGTCTTTCTCTGGGCCGACGAGTGCCAGTATTTCATAAGTCGCCACGATGCCCTATTCCAAGCCACTGCACGCTCCTCCAGGGCCGGAACCGTTTATCTAACCCAAAGCATTCCAAGCCTCGTGGCTGCCGTAGGCGCCGAACAGGAAGGCCGTGCACTCGTCGATTCCCTCCTAAACAATCTTGTCACAAAAATCTTCCATGCGAACAGCGACGCGACCACAAACGAGTACGCTACGAAGCTGATCGGAAAGGAGCTCAGGAAGTTCAGGACTGAAGGACGTTCTGTCGGCAGCAATCCAAACAGCTTGTTACCAAGCTTCACTCGTAGCTCAGGGTACTCCGAGCAACTTGACGACGTCATTCATCTGACGGAATTCAGCAGCCTAAGAAAGGGAGGCAAGGAGAACGGATACGTCGTCAACGGAGTCATCGTCCAAATGGGACGGACATTCGGACCGGAGAGACAACGCTGGTGCCTCGTCAGTTTCAACCAAAGGCCAAACGACATTCCACAGGTCGAACCTCCGGTCCTGAATGAGGAAAACGCGCACCCTGCGAAACGGCTGCAAGACTTGGGGCCGATATCGAAGCTTTTCTTCCCCTGGCGTAACTACAAAGGGAATGTCGGAGCCCAAAGGTGGACCGCATTCGTTCTGCTTTGGGGGTTGGTTCTAGCATTCTGCATTTTCATGGCCATCATGGCTCTGGAGAGTCGGTATCCGTAGATCCACCCGCCAATCAGGGCGTTTCGTCAGTAAGGGATGGGAGCTGAGTGGTCGGGTATGCTACCGATAGATGTCCTCGAGGCGGAGTGTCAGCTCCCTCGCCTCCCGCCACCCTGCCTCGACAAATAGATCCAGAACCGCCAACAGCGCCTTGATCGCGTCGTCGTCTCCCGGGACTTGGAAGATTGTCGGATAGTCGGCAAGGGCACGTTGAATCAATTTCACGACCTCGGTCACCGCGAGGGGTTCAAATTGAATCTCTGCCTTAGCACTGCTGAGAATAGATTGAGCCGCCAACAGGAACGTGTCCCGGGGCGCCTGAGGCATCAGGTAGCGCAGAAGCTCGACCAATTGATACGCGGTATGAGGATGCGGTTCGTTTGCCAGCTTCCGAATGACCGGAGACGCCTCAACCCAGAAACGCGGCAATTTCTCCGGGGTGATTCCGTCCTCACTCTTTGCTCCCTTTTGACCAAAGGCACCGCTCGCAAAATACAACTGTGCCGCTATCCCGTCCACAAGCTTCACGGCCCGGTCCATCGCGTCCTTGAGTGGCTGCTTGTCCTCATCGGAAGGCTTCTTACCGTCCTTGTGCAATTCCAGCCACTGCGTCCGATGCGCTGCCAGCTTGGCCTGAGCTGCTTCCATCAATTGCCCCAAGAAATGCCAAGAACGATTCCGAATTGCATCGTAATCTGGCTCGGGGGCGGCCACGTCGCCCCCGGTCAGCCATCCCCCCACCCTCAGGGTATGCAATTGAGGGAGCAGGGCCTCGTAGGACCATTCTTCGTCGCAATGCTGCACCATCTCGTCAACATAGGCCCGGCAGGTTAGGTCCATGCTACGGAGGTAGCGGAAGAGGTAGATGTTGCCTAGCGAATCCAGGATCTCGTGCTTGGGCTTGGCTTCCTTGGCCAGGGTCGCGATATGATTAACACGGGCCATCACCTTCTCGGGATCGAGGTTCCAGAGTCGGTTGAGGGTATTCAGACAGGCATTTAGGACGTCAAAGCGCCGCTCCCGCCCGATCACCTCGTCCAAAAGTTCCCAGACCAATCCCGGGGCAACGTCGATCATGGCGCTCAACCGGATCACGAGATTAAAGCGGACGGGCCAGGTGTGATCCACCACCAGCGCCCGCAAGGCTGTCGCAATGCCCTCGTCAATTGCTTCCGTCTTCCCGACAAGCAGAGGAAGTCCCTGAGCCGCATCAATTCGGGGAGCCGGCCAACCCCACGACAAGAAGCCCTCTTCCTTGTCCTCTGGGTATTCCGACGCAAGGGGTTCTGAGTCGGAAGCGGCTTTCAACAGGATTCGCCGCACGGTCGTCCAGCGAATGTCGGCCTTGTCCCAAGCCCCTTTCATTGCGACTGCAGCGCAGACTGCAACCACATGCGCCCATAGCTCCCTCGCCTGCCCAGTTGGCACCCCAGCCAAAGCTTCAAGGGCGGCGTCTCCCGCTTCCAGGGTAGACCAATTGGCATCAAGCGCCTCGGCAGGCCCGCGCACCCCGTTCTTGTCGAGCAAAGCCTTTACCTTGCTCGTAAGATCAAAGAGGGCTCGGTTTTCGGGTTGAGCGAGGTCCACCCCCATCCGTTTGGCGCCTTCCTCCGGTGTTACTTGCCTAAATTCGGCGCGAGGTCGGATGGGCTTCCTTAACTCGACCAATTCGTCTGCTTCCTTTCGCTCCTTCCAGAGCGAGCGGATCGGATCATAAACAATGTTAGGCTCCTCCATGACACCCAAAACGCGGTTGAGGCATTGCTCGAGCCAGGTGGGATGGGGAGAATTCATCTCCTTCGGTTCATCCCTTGAACGTTGCTCCAAGACGAGGGCTGATTTCTCGAGCATCTGCCGCATTTCGACAGAACCCTCGCGGTGCAACGCCTTAAAAAGGGCCAAACCACCAAAAATGTAGTCGGATTCGGAAAGGAAAGTCTGGCATTCCAGTGCCGGGGCCAGAAGAAGCCCCAGATTTTTCGGAAATTCGGCTCCGATCTCCATCAATACGCCCCAGACATAGGAAGTGCGGTTTCGCCGGACAAAGGCGTCGAGCGATTGATTCAGCCGTAACGTGTCTTCTTGGCCGGCCCAGTGCCGCAAAAACCCCTCGAACCGACCCAGGATTCGCGACTCCTCGTGCTCGAACTCCCGCCCCCAAATGTGCGAATAATCCCTGGGAAGCTTGCAGGACACCCCCCTGAACTCGACCTTCCCGGCACTCTCTGGTTTCTTGGAACGCCCGCTCTCGCGCCGGCGGGAGACAAAATTCCATGTTATGCAGGCGAGATCAGTGAGGAGCGTCGCGTCGTCCCCCTTCTGCTTCTCGTAGTAATTGGCCAAGATGTAATGGACGCCGTTCCAATCATCGCTCGTCTGGAAACGAAGGGACAAGATCCTTGAGCCGTCCCCCCGATATTCCCCGGGCTTGGGGCCATCGGAGAATGCAGCCTCAAACAAACGCGCCACGACCTTCGGGGCCTGGTTGCCAAGGAGATCGAGCTTATCCGCCAATTCCCAAAGATCCTCATAGGGAAATTGGACCAAGCGTTCTTTCGTAAGCAGTGACCGAAGCGCGGCCTCCGATTCGGTGGAACATTGCGCATAGGTCCGGCAAAGAACCTCGATAGCCACACGCGCCCTCCAACGGCCGCCTTCGGCAATCGGCCTCTTGAGATGGTAAGCAAGAAGATCGCGAGCCGCCTCATTCATGCTCACCTGCTCCACTTGCTCCGAAAAGGATACCTTCTCATTCAAGGTGCGGAGTAGAGTGATCAAAGCATTTTCTAGCCTGGGAACCGACGCCAAGAACCCCCCGAGCCTTTGGCAAAAGGGCGCCCACACCCCGGAAGCTGATTGCAGGAGCGACGGCGACGTGTCCTCGACCCCAGTGGCGAGGTGCAGGATCCCGTTCAGAACAAACTCATCCCTACTTGCCGAATCAGCGAGGAGGGCGAGGAGCGGTTCAACATCGGAGAAGTGTTCGATCCGCCGCGCGGCGAGGGCCGGGCCAAGAATTCGGGCCAAGCCGTGGGGATGTACCAGATGCTCCATGGCGAGGGCAGCCTGCCAGTACTGCTTGCGAGTGGCATCCGCATCCCAAATGTTCTCGAGACCGAACAGAAAGCTTTGGCGGTAGAAAACGGGCAACAGCGGGTGGCCGGAGGCAAACTGGAAGAAAGCCTCCGGGTTCCCGGGTATCAGGGTGCGGGCGACGGCGTAATCGTGCAGCAGGTGGTGTGCGAAGCGGATTTCGTCATCAGGCACCGTCCCGGAGGAGTGCAGCGGTGCGCTCTGGAGAACACCTCGCGCCCGCAAGCTTCGGATCACACGGATGTCATCAACGGTAAGCGGCAGTTCCGTTTTTGAAACGACCATACGGCGCCTTGCGACCATTTGCCGACAGATCTTCCCCAGCGCGATCTCAGCCTCATCGCTAAACCGAGATTCCTCCACACGCTTAAACCAGAATTTGCGGAGCAACAGAGCTGGGCTGTTCCAGTCAGACAGCCGCTTTGCGCTGGTTCCGGTCCGCAGGAGCTCAGCAGCGATATGTAAATAGAAGGGGATGCGATGAAGATCGCCGGATCTACGATTGTCCCTCGCCTTCTCGAGGAAAGGTCGCAGTTCCTTCCTTTGCCGAGCGAGCCAGTCGACTTCGTCTTGTGTCAACTTGGGCAAGTAAAAATGGGCCACGCCGGCAAAAGCCGGGTTCGCAAATCCCTCCACCCCTTCCCCAGGAAACGTGCTCCGGAGTTTTTCACTGTGTGTCAGCTCATATTCACGGACGCTCGCGACCACCGTCCAGTTTGGCACCTCCTGCTTCAATTGTTCCAAGGTATGGCGCAAGCGCTCGAGCAGCTCTCCGTCTCGCACGGCATCCAACGCATCCGTGATGACGAAGCCCTTCCCCGCGTTGGGCCAATGAGCCAGTACTTCGTGCAGGGGATGATCAAGGCCCGGCAATGCCGCGAAACCCGCATTGTCCACCGCGGTGAAATCCTCCGCCAAGAGGAGAACAGTCGGATAGGACTTTGCGTTCAGGAAAGTGGCCAAGCCGTGCACCATGCCGCTCTTGCCACTGCCCGGATCGCCGGCCAGCAAAAGAGGCCCCATATTTACTGCCTTCTCCAAGGCAGCAGCCTCTTTCTTACGCTCGATATGGAGGGCATCCGACAGCGAGGAACCAAACCGAAGCTCCGTGTGTTCGCGAAGCCTCCAGAGATTGAGTCGAGTGACCTTTTCCAACATCGCCACGTCGGAAGCGAAATCCGGTGCTGTCTTGAGCTTGATCCCCCTGCGGTTGAGCTCCGAACGGATCCATGGGCCAGATACTCGCAACCCTGTCTCATTCGCTTCGCTGAAGACCTGCTTCAGTGCCGTCCAGGCAGCCGGGGCGTCGGACGCTTTCTTGACTACGTGAGTGCGAAGTTCGGATTCAGCTTCCCGTTCGTTCCTCGCACCAAACCCAAATTCCAACATCTCGACATACAAGACGGCAAGGAAACCCCGGAGTTCGGCTTCCGAAGGTGGAGAGTTCAATACTTCAGTCCAAGCTATTGAGGCGCAGTCCAACACCTGGCCCAAGGCTCTTTGTTCTGGGGCGCGACGGCTTTCGAGGAATAGCGCCAAGGAAGTATCGCGCGCGAAGTCGCGGTGGATGCCCAGGGAACCGGCCAAATGACGGATGACCGCGGTTCCGGCCGTCGTCGGGACGGCCCACACCAACCGAGAGTTGTGCCGTTTCTCCTGCTGGATTGAAAGGTACTGCCGGACCAGCGAAGTGATCGTCTCAGTGAAGACTGTAGCCTTAAGCGTAAGAGAGATCGGGCCGCTGCGGTCCTTTGCAGTGATCAGTATCTGCCGGATGACGGGTCCCTTGAGATCGACCGCGATGTCGTCAACCGCGGTCGACGTCTGCATGGTGATTGCCTCAATTTCCCCACCGCTGAGGTCCTCCCACCAGGCGCTAGTCTCGCCCACCAGCATCTTGACAGCCGTCCACGCGGCAATCGCTACCTCATAATTTACCCCAGAAGACGTCGCACGGCCCCCAAAACGCCGAGGAACCTCATCGCCCACTCGGCCATCTAGCCCGGTATTGTCACCGATTGATGCCTCGATTCCCGTCGCCGACGCAAATTTTTGCCCTCCCCGCTTGGCCACTTGTGACCGTTCGTTCAAATTCCCAATAATCTTGGCCTTTTCCTCGGGGGTCAGCGCTGCGAGCGTTTTCCTGTGGCGCCGTTTGCCCTCCAGAATCTTCTGCTGTTCGGAGTTCACGACTGTTCGCGTAATGTAGCCCTAAACAATGTCCATTTTTCAATCAGTCCGTGCTCCTTGAGGATCGCTTCAAATCGGGCAGAGTCCAACACGCCCGGTGCTGCGAACTGCACTAGGCGGGTCCTATCCTTCGGCCTTCCCAGTTTCAGCGCAATAGCCGCAAGGTACTCAGCGGTGAAAACTGGAATCTCGATACCTGCGAACATCTGAGGCACCGCATGGAGGATCGCATCCTCCACCAACTTTCCTTCGGGAGGCAGGATCTGGATGAGTGTTCCTTCCAGCCGAATTGCGCCTCCCTCTGGAATCCCGCCGCGGCGTTCTAGGTAGGAATTGATCCGTGTTACGCTACCCATCAGCTCGTCAAAGTTTGCAGCGAGATCTACAAAAACATCCACATCTTCGGTCTCGGCGGCTTCGATCTTGTAGAAGATAGTAGCGAACGCTCCCCCGATTGCAAAGCGGCCAATTACATTGTCCGATTGCATTTCCTTGATGATCTCAAACGCTTCGGGAGAAAACATGGTTTCGAGTGTCAATTTGTCCCTTCAGCAAAGGAACTCAAGCGCTAGCTAAAAAGCCGAGCGTGAGGCTCACTTCGTGTCCATCGCCATCCTAGGAGTCGCAGCCCACTGTGTGGATACGCTCTTAACCAAGGCACCGATGCAAAAGCTTAAGCAGAACGTCTCCATTGGAAGTGGAAAGCATGCCAAGGAAATGCAGTCGGTACTCCGTGGATGCGCCCGACTGTTGCTCCGAGACAAAGGCTGAATTCATCTCACGGAACCGCTTGTAAACGATCGATTTCTTGAATTCGTGATGAACGATATTCGAATCGGGCCATATTCCCTCTTGCACCCACTCGGCCCAGACAAAATCGAGAATTTCCCTCGACGGCCCGGCCTTTTCCAACAGGTTCTTCGCCGATTATAGTGGATGGAGTTCGAGCTTTCCGCAGTGAAAGAGTATAGCGATGCGGTAGTTTTCGAAGGTGCGGAAGCCCCGTGCGCAGGACTTGATCATCTGGATCTTCGAGTTGAAGCCCTCGGTGACCGCGTTGGTGACGCGGTGAGTGACATAGTTGAGGAGCCCGCCCAGATGATTTTCGAGCATGGTGGCCACTTTGGTGACCGGGGTCAGGTCGTGTGCTCTGGCGTCCTTTAGCCACCTTCGGAAGAAGGCTCGGGCCGCGGTCTTTGAGGTGAAGAGCCAGAAGCTTTGGAAGGCTTCCCTCACACCCCATGCTTTGGTCACCTTCAGATCCTTCTTCCGAAGTTCCTTGAAGCACTGCTTTTCCTCCTCTTTCCAGCTGTCGGGGTTCTTCAAGAAGAGATACTTTCTGCCCGTCAGCCAGTCCTGCGAAGACGACGAGAGTTCGGCGTGCTCCTGCTTGCGGACCGTGTCCACCGCATCATTGAGGTGCTTCACGACATGGAAGCGGTCGTGCACCAGGTCCGCTTGCGGCACCGTCACGGCCGCAGCGCCCATGAAGGCCGGCCACATGTCCAGCGCCACGACTTTAATCTTGGCCAGCTGCGCCGCGGGCAGAGCGCCGAGCGCCTTCTGCGCGGAGGCCTGTTCCCGATGCTCGACCACCTCCAACACCCGGCTGTTGTCCAGGTCGCTTAGGACCGTTCCGTAGTGGTGGCCGCGGCCGAAGCTCTTTTCGTCCAAACCGACCCGCTCAATATCGTCCAAGTCCCTACGCCCAAGGCCGCGCTCCACGGCGGCCGCCTGCACATCGTGCACCTGATGCCAGGACAGCTCCAAGTACCGGGCCGCCTGCGACTGGCTGCGCGCCAGCAGCAGCAAATCAATCGTCTGCTTCTCAAACTCCACCGTGAAGCGCGAGCGGGCGCTCGCCCACGGAACCTCGAGCGTCTTGACCCCGTGCTCCGGGCAGTTGCTGCGCGGCACCCGGCAGCATATCCGCGTCGCTCGATTCATCGTGTCAAGGTGCCTCCACCAGCGTACCCCCGCGTGATCATACACCCCGCACGCCCGGCCGCATTCCGCACACGGCACCTTGTAGCTGTCTGGCCATTCCACCTCGATCTCCACACTTCGGTCCTCCTCCTTCAACTCCACGCCCACCACCCGCCACGGCTCCTTCAACTCGAGCAAATTCTGGAAAAAACTCCGCACATGCCGATCGGTTTCTTGCTGCATATCCCCTTTTCATCACTTCCCTCGGGGACCCACGAGATTTAACGAAGAACCTTCCAACATTTGGTTAAGTGATGGCATCTAGGTAAGCTTGTCGAATCCGTAGCCGAGAGATTGCCAGTAATCCTCTATTAGCTTCACTTTGTTATCCGCTCCGATTCATAGATAACCGCATCGAATCATTAGAACGAACGATCCCCACAGCACGACTGCGTTCACGCTGTGAGGCGTGAACGAAATTGCGACAATTCTCGCCGTGAATATTCCTGACCATCGGGTGAAGATCCCTCCAGTTTCGATGAATAAATTAGTTGGATTCGCAATCCTCGTCGCCTTGATGATTGGCTTCCCCTGTTTTGTCCGTGCTAATGATGACCCGCCGGAGAGACAATTGGCTAACATCGATGCCAAGCAGCGTGTTGCAGATGACGACATAACAATAGCGAGGTTCAGAAGTCTCTTGGACCAACTTTCAGAAGCATTCTCCATGCGGAAGCAAGATATCGCCGATAAGACTGTCGTGATACAACAATTGCTTCGGAAGGAAGGGGTAGAAGAAAAAATGCTGAATATGATGGAGGGTATAAATCGAATCTTTCCGGGAAGGGCGGGAGATTGGAAATATGACACCATACTCGCATACTATGCCACTTTTCGAGTTAAAGGGAGATCGCATTCCGAAGCGATTGAAGGCATAGTAGCGGTAGTGCGATTAGCAGAGTCTGGCCGATAGCTTTTTTGTCCCGCCTCGCGTCGGGTGAGGGAATGTGGCTCAGTTCCACTGACGCCTGCCAGGGCACCTCTGACGGCGCCTATAAGTGCGGCGACCGTGGACCCAGGTGTCTCTTTATTAAGAAATGAAGATAGCCCGAGACCTAGATCGTAATGTGGATCGATCCATCATCGTGCCGCTCGACTCGATTCCTAAATTCCTTGGTTTCCATCAGTGTAGAAATACTCTCAATTGAGCCTATTTCTAATATAAACGGTTCTTCGTCCATCGCGACCGTGCGCAAGACGAGCCGCCATTCTTTCTCGTACGACAAATCCATGGTCTTTCGAAAAGGCCCCACCTCACCGTCGTAGGTGTTTTTGTCAAAATAGGTCACGAACGCCGTTGCCGCGCCCTCTACTATATTTTGATCGCAAAGCGTCTTGAGCGCCGTTCGCAGCTGTTCGATAAATTGTGCGGCATTCCTCATGACCAAGAGATGGGAACCATGCCTAAGCAGGCGCGGATCAAATATAGGCCCGGTAACCCTGTCCCGGTCAGATCGGAGTTCGCTGGCGGAGAAGATCTTGGTTTGTGAATCCGGGTAGCTTAGCGACATGGACATCGTGCCGCCCGTTGCCGTGAATTTGTGACCTGCAACCTCTATTGAAGAAATCGTCGGATTAAGCCATTCGCGTGTCCCTTCGTAGGCATCTCGCTCCGCTTTGTTTTCGCAGGTCTTGAAGTATTGCCAAGGAGATAGGTACACCGTGCCAGTTTGCAAAGCACGCAGGTGTTCAACTTCTCCGAATTTGAACAAGAGCATAAGAGTCCAAAGATAGTGTTATTTGGCGCCGCCTTCCGGGCTTAGAGCGGCTGTGAGTCGTTTGATAATATTGTCGATCAGGGGCCGGATTCGCGTCCCGATCAACAGACCCCTACCTCTGTGGTGCTCGGTTGCAATCCCCACGAGCTTTACCTCGCTGTTTTCAAGGACACGCCAGATTGCTCCTCCGCTGAGTCCGTGAGGGTTGAACGCCTCGTTCTGCCTTTGAATGATCTTCACAGGCGCTGCCAAATGGATTGCGGGATCATAACCGGCAGCAATGATTACGGAATCATCGGCGAATGTACTGAATATCCGTTGAGGCCAAACAAGAGCGGTGCGCTCGTCACCGTCGAGATCCACTGCTTTGTCGGGAAAACCGGTGAATGCGCAGCATTCTGGCGACAGCGATTCCAAAGTCGGCGCAATCAAACCTGAGGGCAAGAACGCCATTCCCGCCGCAAGGATTGCGGGGACGTCTTCTCTCGCAACTTCAGTATATGCGAGATCAATTGGGTCGGTATGAAAAACCGTCGGCCCCGCGAGCCTGATGTTCGGCTGGCTTGCAAGAACGATGCCCTGGCAATTCTCGCTTACGTGGTGGGAAGTGAATAGCCAGTATTTGCGGGTCGTTTTCACGAGGATAGCGCTGCCGACATGGACGACGCCATCTCCGTCCGGCGATCTGTAGACCGGGACGACCACATGCCCGTGTCTCTCCTCAAAGTTTGAAAGTATGGCTGCTCGGGCTTTGAAGTTCATGCCATGATTCCGAAACTCGATGCCGCTTTTCTCACCCGAGCGAGTGTTTTGGGGCCCTATGTTTTGAGAAACGGACATAAGTCCATTCCGGACCTCGACTTTGGTCGCAATCCGAATATTCCTAAGACGCTCATGACCATGGAAAAATGCTCCTTCACTCCGAAATTGCATAGGATGGCCCCCCCATTTGCTGAGTTGGTCGATGCAAACAGGCTTCGGATCAAACACAGTCAGGGAAGTTGGATCGTGCCGATGACGACGCGGAAGATCGATGATACTTTCGGCATCCGTATTGACCTATTCGCCGGTCAATCCGGCGGCGCGCTCATTATGGAAATGTGGAGTTTGCCTGAATCTATGATCTCCAAAATAAAGAAATGCACTGAGCCGGGCGTCGAATTTGAATTGAACCTCTAATTTAGCACCGGCCGGCGGCCGGCTGAGGTTCAAGAGAATATCGAGCGCAAAAGAGGGACCGCCAGCCCGCGTTTCGTCAGCTCCGATTGAACCAGCCGAATCCAGTTCTCGGACGCTGTCGGGGCTAATACTACGGCCTGGATCAAATTGGGCAAGAAACAGGGATACAAGAAGCCCTTAGGGTTTTGCCGGAGGTTTACGTGGGCGATCCTCAGCTCTTTCTCGTGGGCCCACTTCTTGTCTTTCAAGTACGCGCGGACGAATGCATCGTATGATTTGTGCAACTCGACGGTGTCATCGTCGGCAAAATCGATGTATCGGACAGGGCCAACCTGGGGGAGGTCGTCAGTCGGGCTCATTCGGTTGAAGGCATGCGCGATATGTTCCACGGTCGACTGCACCATCACACCGTGACGCCCGTATTTGTTCCACATTTCGAGTGATTCCTTGTTGTCCATGTACCAGCAGTTGACCGCCGATAGCATGCGGCCAGAGGCAAGATCCCTGGCGGTCATCGTGTCGAACTGCTCGATGGGAACGACATGAGCGAATTGCTTTCTTGATTCCAGGTCGCAGGCGAGCCGCTTCTCGTGAAGCTTGGCGGGAAGGGTTCCCTCGAGAGCGTCCTCTCTTAATTCTTCAAGATTTGAAAACCAGACTGCAGAACGCTTGAGAAGGGTAATGAATCTCACCTGTGGGTAGTATCGGCAAACGACCCGATTTAGTTCGGCGGCCGACTTGAATTCACGAATTGTGATCGGCATCGGCGAAGGGCTCACTTTTCTGCGCCTTTAGGACTATACGCCGTTTGGGTCTTGGCGACCTCATCCAATGCAGGGGGCTTTCTCTCTGTTCATAATCAGGAATGCCACGGTTCCGGTTCTCCCAAGTAGTCATTCCCGGGGCCGTTCCGATATGAATTACCTCGTTCCGTTCGTGGCCTGGTCGAGGGCTCGGTCTTTCTGGATGACTAATCCAGTCTAACCAAGGTGTCCCCTCCCGGCATGAAAGACCGAGCGTGGCACTCTCAAAATGGCTTTCATAGAAAACCTTTCTTTGAGTGTTCCTGATCGCGTCGATTCGGCTCCGTTTTCATAGAATCGTCAACTTCATTGACGCCGATACTTGGCTCTCGGTGAAGCTTTGCCACGGATTTGCCAGCAAAGTTGTTTTTGGCTTGTTCTCGATGTGCCTCGATGCATCTTACCTCTCGTTCTAACCTATTCGAAAACAACTTAAAGCACGCTTAACAAAGCTTTTCTGTTGTTCGGAACTGTGCGGTTCGAATCCCCGTGGGGACGCCAGCTCACAACTGCCCGCTTCTCAAACGAGTTGCGGGTTTCTCATTTTCCGGCCTGGCAACAGGACTGGCAACAGGTTGAAAATTCGGAGCAAAGT
>Ga0302324_100013235_pt1 | contig 16755 bp, 17 predicted proteins | sample Palsa_T0_1_FD_201949 | JGI IMG/M metagenome (GOLD analysis project Ga0302324, IMG submission 201949) | Peat permafrost microbial communities from Stordalen Mire near Abisko, Sweden - Palsa_T0_1 | ecosystem: Environmental > Terrestrial > Soil > Palsa > Peat permafrost | place: Sweden: Abisko...
TGCGGTGACCGACATCCTGCTCGAGGCCGCCGATGCCGCGATCGTGCCCCGGTTCCGTGCCCTGGCCGCCGCGGACATCGCCGAGAAATCGCCGGGGGAGATCGTCACGGTCGCCGACCGGGACGCGGAGGATCTCATCACGCCCCGGCTGAAAGCCCTGGTCGATGCGCCGGTCGTCGGTGAGGAAGCGACCGCTGCCAACCCCGGCCTGGTCAGCGCGCTGTGGGAAGCGCCAGCCGCCTGGCTGGTCGATCCGCTGGATGGCACCGCGAACTTCGTGGCCGGGCGGCCCGAGTGGGCAGTGATGGCAGCCCTGGTGCGAGCCGGCCAGACCGTCGCGGCCTGGATCGTGCGGCCCGCCGATGACCGCGTCTATGTCGCTGAGTCCGGCGGCGGCGCCTGGCGCAACGGAGTACGGATCCGGCGCGCGCCAGCCCCGGCGGATCCGGCGGCACTGCGCGGCGCCGCCCACACGCGCTTCCTCGATGCAGCAGGCCGCGCGCGGGTGCAGGCGGCGGCGCCCCGGTTCGCCGAACTCGGCCCCGGTGCCTCCTGCGCGGGCGTCGACTACCCGAGGCTGCTGGAGGGCGGGCTCGACTTCGTGCTGTTCTGGCGCACACTGCCCTGGGACCACGCGCCCGGAGCGCTGCTGCTCACCGAGGGCGGCGCGGTCGCGCGGCGGCCCGACGGGACCGGCTACTCGCCAGCCGACGACCAGGCCGGTCTGCTGAGTGCCGCCGGTGACCGGTGCTGGCAGACCGTCCGGCCGCTGCTGCTTGGCTGAGGCCGGGCAGCCGGCCACCGAGACGACGAAGACCGCGGACCGTGGGGCGGCCGGGGGGCGGATGACCTCGTTCCCGGCATGACGGGTCTTCTCATCGCCGATACTGGGGCACGGCGGTCCGCCAGGGCGGCGGCCGGAAGGGGGCCAGTCCATGGTGCGGTACAAGCGGGTCGTCGTGAAGCTCAGCGGCGAGGCACTGGCCGGCGACGCGGGGGCGGGCGCGGATCCGGCGAGTCTGTCCAGGGTTGCCGACGAGGTGCTCTCCGTCCGCGACCTCGGCGTCCAGGTCGCTGTCGTGGTCGGCGGGGGTAACTTCTTCCGCGGCCGGATGGCCGAGGGATGGGGGATCAGCCGGGCTGAGGCCGACAACATCGGCATGCTCGGGACGATCATGAACTGCCTCATGCTCCGCGGCGCCCTGACCGCGCGGACCGACATCGACATCCGGGTCATGACAGCCGTCCCGATGCAGAGCGTCGCTGAGCCGTTCATCCGGCTGCGGGCCCTGCGGCACCTGGAGCACGGATCGATCGTCCTGCTCGCCGGCGGGATCGGGCAGCCGTACGTGACCACGGACTACCCGGCCGTCCAGCGGGCGCTGGAACTGGACGCGGACGCACTGCTGGTGGCCAAGCGCGGCGTCGACGGTGTCTACGACAGCGATCCGAGGACCAACCCGGACGCCGTCCGCTACGAGCGGCTCACCTACGACGAGGCGCTCGCCGCCGGGGTGCGCGTGATGGATACCAGCGCGTTCGTCCTCGCGAACGAGCAGTCCCTCACCATGCACGTGTTCGACGTCGCCGCCGTCGGCGTGATGCGCGCGATCTGCGAGGGCGCGGAGCTCGGCACCATTATCAGCGCGAAGGAGTAGCCGCCTCCGCGAGCAGCGCGCGGTTCTCCAGCTGGCGCCGCCACACGACGCGGAACAGCAGCGCGAGCAGGCTCGGGCCGACCACCGAGATGATGAGGTACGACACCGGCGGCGCCGCGGAACGGCCGTGATGCAGCCACGCAGTCACGCCGAGCTCGGGCGCCGAGAACAGCAGCCAGAAGCCGACCGCGAGGCGCCAGCCGGGCTGGCTTGCCAGCCACACGCTTCCGCGGCCGCCGCGCAGCGGCCGGGATATCGCTCCCCGCCACGCGCTGGCGGCCATCCGCAGGAACGTCGCGGTGATCAGCGCCCCTGCCGCCAGCAGCAGGCACCGAACCAGCCAGGTCGATCCTGCAGATTCGCCCTGGTAGCTCAGCGACAGCGTCAGCACCAGCAGGCACCAGGCGACAGTGACAGCAGCGGCAACGACAGCGAGAATCCGCTCGCTGAACGTCTTTGCCCGCTTCGGCTCCATCGGCACGACGGGTCTTTCTCGGGGGGTTATCTCGCTCGGCTTTCGCGGTTATGCTGCTGCGGCTTCCCAGGCCAGGCGGATGGCGTGGATTTCCTGGGATGTTGGCTGGTCAGGGCGAGATGCGTTAAATCGGGCGCCGATGAGGACGCGGCGGAGCTTGCTGAGCATGTCGGCGGTGGACGGGCGGGTCTTGCTGCGGTACCAGGGGGCGCGGGCGCGGTGCTCTTCCACGTCGGCGGGGTCGTGGCTGACGGTGGCGTACCAGGTCATGGCCAGTGTCTGGCAGGTGAGCTGGAACGGGATGGTGCGGCGGACCGCGTTCGCGGTGCGGTTGCGGTCCTGGCCGGCGCCGAATTCCTGCTTTGCGTCCTCGATCGCGACCTCAATGGCCCAGCGGGCAGCGTATCGCTCGATGACCTGCGCCGGGGTGGCGTCCAGGTCGGTGGTGACCAGCGCGAGATCGTAGCCGGAGGAGGACTTGTCCCGCAGGAGCACGACCTGGACGTGGCGGGTGCCGAAGACGGAGTACCACAGGCAGGTGACGGCGGCGGCGCGGACGGCTTCGGCGTTGCCGTAGCGGGTGACGGTGACCTGCGCGGACGTGGCGGCGGCAGCGATCCGCGCAAGGGACGGCAGCCGGTCGCCGCGCAGGCGGGGCCGTCCCTTCTTACCGGGGACGCGGGCCGGCGGCAGCCCGTGCAGCGCGGCGTCCTTGCGCAGCCGGGTCGTCCACGTGACGTCCTTCCCGAGCTTCCGCAGCTCTTCCCCGGCATAGGCGGAATCGGCGACGACATGGACGCGGCGGCCTGGCAGCGCGTCCGCGAGCATCTGGGTCATCCGGCGGCCCAGCCACAGCCTTGATGCCGAGTTAGTGCCCTTGACCACCAGCTTCGCCAGCACCGGCAGCGCCACGGGCCGGGCGCAGAACGGCAGCCGCACGATGACCGCCTTGACCACCCAGTTGTTGCCCCGCCCGGTCTTCGCAGGTCCCTGCGCTGACCCGTCGTGGAACCAGGACGCTGCCCAGACCTTCTTCCCGCGCCTCCTGAACAGGGTGTCATCGACCGCCACCAGGACGGGCTCCCCTGCCGGGACCAGCAATGACACCACCAGCCTCGCCGTGGCCAGGCCCAGGCCATCGGGATTCCAGCGCGCCCGGGAGAAGAAGGAGTGCGCCCGGTCATGGCTCCACTCCCGGGACAGGCCGGCCCCGGACAGCATGCCGCATACCGTCCGCTTCCCGGGCTGGGCGAGGAAACCGCAGGCCAGCCCGCAGAACGTGCGGAACGACGGCGTGGTGAACAACGGCGAGAAGCAGGCAAGCAGCGTCATCAGGGACGCCGGAACAGGTAGCGTGGCAGCGGGCATCGGCGGGATTCCGTTTCATCGGCGGTATCACAAGCACCGCCGATGCTCCCTCCTTTACGCCCGCACCGGGCGCATCCCGGCATCGCGCCACGTCACGCCGCGCGTCGCATCCGCCCCGGATGCCCCGTACCGCGGCTACGCCAGGCGACCCCCGCGATCAGGTGCCGGCGTACTCCCTGGAGTGCAGAGCCGGGTACGGGTAAACGTGCAGAGGCGTGACCGGCTCGTCGTCAGGCCCCGGACATGCAAGGATGTCCCAGTGAGCAAGCTGACCGGACAGCAGATCGCAGGCGAGGGGCTGGACGGGTGGGCATACCTGCTCGGCGGCCTGCAGACTCGCATCCACACCAGGAACTTCGCGACCGGGCTCTCGGTCGTCGACGCCATCGGCGCGGCAGCCGAGGAGATGAACCATCATCCCGACCTCAGCCTGCGCTACACCCATGTAGACGTTCGGCTGACCAGCCACGACGAGCACGGGGTCACCGACCGCGACATCCGGCTGGGCCGCGCCGTCTCGCCATCGCCGCCGGCGCCGGGGCAGCGCTGGATTCCTCGGCCGTCTCCCGGCTCGAGCTCGGCCTCGACACCCCGGCGCACGAGTCGATCGCGCCGTTCTGGGCGGCGGTACTGGCGACGGAGTACCAGGCCGGCGACGAGGTACGCGACCCAGCCGACGCCCTGCCGACGGTGTGGTTCCAGGCGTCCGGCAGCGAGGAACCCCGCCAGCGCTGGCACCTCGACCTGTGGGTAGATCCCGCGCAGGTCCAGCCACGCATAGACGCGGCCCTCGCCGCCGGCGGCACGCTGGTCAGCGAGGCGGAGGCGCCGAGCTTCTGGGTGCTCGCCGACCCCCAAGGCAACCGGGCCTGCCTGTGCACCTGGCAGGACCGCGACTGATATCAGACGACGATCTTGTCCGCTGCCTGCCAGCGGGCAAGAGCGTCGTCTGGCCGGCCGTAGCCAGGAGCCAAGACCTCAGCCCTGACCGCCCCGGCAAGTGAAGATCAACAAAACTCGGCAGACTAAAGATCACCGTCCGGCAGTCACAGCAGGCACACTGATCATCTCTGCACGTTTACCTGCACCTGGCTCTGCACTGGAATCCGTACCCCGACACCAGGCCCCGCACGCCGACTATGCCAGTCCCCAAAAGTGCGAAAGTCGAGATCTCGGCAATCCGGATGATAACCCGGCCGAGGCCAGGTGAATCAAGCCCGCCGCCGTGGGCCGGAACCCGCACGCGCTGAGGTAAAAAGGCGCGAGGTGATCCTCGAAATCGACGTGCAGCCATTCGCAGCCAGCTGCCGTTGCCTGCCGGACGGCCTCGGCGACCAGCTCGGTGGCGATGCCCTGCCGCTGGTGCGCGCTCGCGACCTTGGTGTCGATGAGGAACGCGTGATCGCCGCCGTCCCAGGCAACGTTCACGAAGCCGATCAGGGCACCGCCCGGCAGCCGCGCCGTCACCCAGCCCAGGCTGACCGGCCTGATCCGGTCCCACCAGCCGGGCTCGGGCCGGCCGCCGTGCGCCTCGACGAGGCTGACCAGCTCGGCGTCCGACGCCTCGCCCCGCCAGCGGTACTCGACTGCCCGGTCAGGCATTCTGGCTGGCTCCGGCCGGCGCGCTGGTGCCGGTCACAGGCGGCCCCTGAGCCCGAAGCCCCAGTTGAGCAGACGGGTCGCCGCCTGATCAGCCGCATCGGGACCGGTGACCGGGCTGCCGAGAACGACGCCGATGAGCGTGACTCCGTGCCGGACCGCCTCGAAGAGCAGGCAGTGCTTCGCCGCATCGGTGTAGCCGTCCTTGATGCCATCCGCGCCCGGGTAGTCGCCGACCAGGTCGTTGGTGTTGTCCCACCAGTACGAATGGTGGTGCCCCTTGCTCCGCGCGACGTGAAAGAAGGCCTGGTCCACGACCGAGCGGAACAGCGGCAGTTTCATCGCAGCCAGCCCTAGCGTCAGCAGATCAGCCGGCGTCGAGTAGGTCGAGTACTCGGTCGGGTACGGCAGGCCGTCCGGGCTGGTGAAGTGGGTGTGCGTCATGCCGAGCCGGGCCGCCACGGCGTTCATCTTCGCCAGGAACGCGGGCATCCCCGGCCCGTAGGTGAGGGCCAGCACGTAGGCGGCGTCGCAGGCCGACTGCAGCAGCATCGCCTCCAGCAGGTCGCGTGCCGTCAGCACGTCACCGGGATGGAGGCCGCCGCTTTCTGCCTGGTACTTCGTGACGTACGCGAGCACCGACCGGGGGATGCGGATCTCCCGGTTCAGGTCGCCGCTGTCGATGACGACCAGGGCGGTCATGACCTTCGTGATGCTGCCCATCGGCCGCTCGGTGTTGAGCTCGCGGCTCCACAGCAGCTGCATCGTGTCCGCGTCGGCGAGCGCTCCCCCGAGAGCCCTCACGCGCTGCGGAGTGCTCGCCAGCTGGATCTGCTGCAGGGACGGCGCAGGTGTCGGCGATGGGCTGCTCGCGGCAGGCCGGGACTGGCTGGCTGCCGGTGCCGGCGCGCCGGCGGCGCCCGCGCACGCGGCCAGGCTCGCCGCCAGGATGGCGCCTGCTGCCGCGAACGCGGTCAGGCGGATGCCGATGGGCATGCCACTCCCGTCTGCCGAGGCCGCACCTGCACGGCTTGACAGTACCGCGCCAGGCCGGCATGCGGGCAAGGCCGACATTCTTGGCGCCTTCGGCCCTTATGATCAGCCCGTAGACCGCAAAGGAGAGCCGACGTGAAGGCGCTGGTGTTCCGGCACAACCTCGCCCGCGAGACCGCCTCAGCCGTCGGCGGCCGCGTCGACCAGCGAGCCTACGTCTCCCGCTTCGCGCCCGTCAGGATCGAGGACATCGAGGAACTGCCCCTTCCGGCGAAAGACTGGGTCCGGGTGCAGACCACCTTCTCCGGGCTCTGCGGCTCTGACGTCAAGCAGATCATCCTGAACGGCTCCCGGGACAATCCGCTCACCGCGCTGGTGTCGTTCCCGCACGTCCTCGGGCACGAGGTGGTCGGGCGCCGCGCCGACACCGGCGAGCGCGTGGTGCTCAACCCGTGGCTGTCCTGCATCCCGCGCGGCATCGACCCGCCCTGCCCCGCCTGCCAGGCCGGGCGCTACCCCTGGTGCCGTAACTTCCGCTCGGGCAACCTGCCCGTCTCCATCCACCTCGGGAACTGCGCCGCAGCGGCGGGCGCGCACGCCGAGCGGTTCGCGGCGCATCCGTCGCAGCTGTTCGCCATTCCTGACCATGTCTCCGACGACGCGGCCGTACTGGCTGATCCGGTGAGCGTCTCGCTGCGATCGATCCTGCTGGCACCGCCAGCGGCCGGCGAGACGGTGCTGGTCTACGGATCGGGAACGCTCGCGTTCGCCGTGATCGCGCTGCTGCGCCACCTGTACCCGGACACCGAGATCTGGGCGGCGACGCGGCCCGGCGCACGGGCTGAGCTCGCCACCAGGCTGGGCGCGCATGCGGTGCTGTCCTCGTCGCCTGACGAGCTGGTCGCCCAGGTGGCGCGCAGGATGGTGACGACACCGCTGCAGCCGTGGAGCAAGCACGACTGGCTGCAGGACGGACCCGCCGTGGTCTACGACACGATCGGCTCGACGGAGACGGTCGAGACGTCGCTGCGGCTGCTGGCGACCGGCGGGACGCTGGTGGTGTCCGGCGTGGAACCGCCGAAGCGCTTCGAGTGGACGCCGCTCTACTTCAAGGAGCTCAGGGTGATTGGCTCGAACGGCTTCGGCATCGAGGAGGTCGGCGGCATCGCCAAGCACTCCATGGAGCACTACTTCGACTTTGTGGCGGCCGGCCTCGACCTCACGCCGGTCATCACCCACCGCTTCCCGCTCAGCCGGTGGGGCGAGGCGGTCCTGGCGGTCAAGAACTCGCGGCGAACCGGCGCCGTCAAGGTGCTGCTCGAGCCGACTGCCTGACCAGGCGACATGCCCGGGCGGTCTCGGGGGTAGGACCAGCACAGTGGCGAATCCGAGACGGCGGCCGATCCGGCCGCAGCCGCCTGCCGACGACGGCTGGGTGCGGGTGCGTGGCGCCCGCGAGCACAACCTGGCCGGGGTCGACGTCGACGTCCCGCGGAACGCGTTCGTGGCGTTCACCGGAATCTCCGGGTCCGGCAAGTCATCGCTGGCCTTCGGGACCCTGTACGCGGAAGCCCAGCGGCGGTACTTCGAGTCGGTCGCGCCCTACGCCCGGCGGCTGATCTCGCAGCTGGCTGCGCCGCACGTGGATTCCGTGAGCGGGCTGCCGCCGGCAGTGGCGCTCCAGCAGCGCCGGGGCGCGCCCACAGCCCGCTCGTCGGTCGGGACCCTGACGACGGTCTCGAACCTGGTCCGGATGCTGTACTCAAGGGCGGGAACCTACCCGCCGGGCGCGACGACCCGGCTGGAGGCCGAGTCGTTCTCGCCCAACACCGCGGCCGGGGCCTGTCCGGTGTGTCACGGCCTGGGGGTCGTGCCAGACGTGACCGAGGACCTGCTGGTGCCGGACCCGTCGCTGAGCATCCGGGACGGCGCCATCGCCGCGTGGCCCGGCGCGTGGCAGGGCGCCAACCTCCGCAGCATCGTCAGCGGGCTCGGCATCGACATCGATAAGCCGTGGCACCGGCTGCGGAAGAAGGACCGCGACTGGCTGCTGTTCACCGACGAGCAGCCTTCCGTCCTCATCCAGCCGGAGCCTGACCGGATCGACTACGGGTACTACGGCAAGTTCTGGAGCGCGCGCAAGCACATCAGGCACGTGCTGACCGACTCCCGGAGCCAGCGGATGCGCGACCGGGCGATGCGCTTCGTCCGCCGCCAGCCCTGCCCGGCCTGCGGGGGCAGCGGGCTGCGCCCCGAAGCGCGTGCCGTGACGTTCGCCGGCCGCTCCATCGCCGAGCTGAACCAGATGCCTCTGAAGGCAGTGACCGACATGCTGGGCCCGACGGCGGAGCTTGCCGGTGCGTCCGCGGCCTGGGAATCGACCGAGTCCGGTGAGCAGACCGAAGTCGCCGTCGGCATCGCCCGTGATGTCATCAGCCGGATCGCGGTCCTGCTCGAGCTCGGACTCGGATACCTGAGCCTTGGGCGCCCGGCCACCACGCTGTCACCGGGCGAGATCCAGCGGCTCCGCATCGCGACGCAGCTGCATGCGGGGCTCTTCGGTGTCGTCTATGTGCTCGACGAGCCCTCGGCAGGCCTGCACCCGGCCGACGCGGAACCGCTGCTGGCGGTGCTGGATCAGCTGAAGCGGGCGGGCAACTCGCTGTTCGTCGTCGAGCACGACCTGGATGTCGTGCGGCGGGCCGACTGGGTCATCGACATCGGCCCTGGTGCTGGCGATCAGGGCGGCCGCGTCCTGTACAGCGGCACGGTCGGCGGGCTGGCACGCGTGCGCGACTCCCAGACGGGCCGCTATCTGTCTGGAAAGGCACCCGTGCTGGCAAGCACTGAACGCGAGCCTGCCGGGTGGCTCCGGCTCGATGGCGTCACCCGCCACAACCTTCGCGGCCTCGACGTCGAGCTTCCGCTGGGGGTGTTCACGGCGATCACCGGAGTGTCGGGCTCAGGCAAGTCGACGCTGGTGACGCAGGTCCTCGCGGAGGTCGTCCGCGAGCATCTTGGTGCCGCGCCAGACGACGCGGACGAGGAGGAGACCGTGGCCGGCCGCTACGACGTTCGCAAGGTCACCGGCCTGGACGCCGTTAATCGCCTGGTCGCCGTCGACCAGCGGCCGATCGGCCGGACGCCGCGGTCTAATCTCGCCACCTATACCGGCCTGTTCGACGGCGTACGGCAGCTCTTCGCTGCCACCGCCGAGGCGCGGTCGCGCGGCTACGCGGCCGGGCGGTTCTCCTTCAACCTGCCGGACGGCCGCTGCCCGACCTGCCAGGGCGAGGGCTTCGTGTCGGTCGAGCTGCTGTTCCTGCCGGGCACCTACGGGCCATGCCCGACCTGCCACGGCGCGCGCTACAACCCCGAAACGCTGGAGATCACCTACCGGGGCAGCACCATCGCCGATGTCCTCGACATGACCGTGGCCGAGGCAGCGCCGTTCCTCGCCGCCGTGCCGGCGGCAGCGCGGAGCCTCGCGACGCTGCTGGACGTCGGGCTCGGTTACCTGCGACTCGGGCAGCCCGCGACCGAGCTCTCCGGCGGCGAGGCGCAGCGCATCAAGCTGGCGACCGAGCTGCAGCGCACACCGCGAGGGCACACGCTGTATCTGCTCGATGAGCCCACGTCCGGGCTGCACCCGTTCGACGTCGCCATCCTGCTGACGCAGCTGCACCGGCTCGCGGACGCCGGCCACACGCTCATCGTGGTCGAGCACGACCTCGACGTTGTGGCGAGCGCCGACTGGGTCATCGACCTCGGGCCGGGTGCCGGGGAGAACGGCGGCCAGGTCGTCGCGGCCGGACCGCCCGCGGCAGTAGCCCGCGCGCCGGGCAGCGCCACGGCGCCCTACCTCGCGGCGCGCCTACCTTCTGCCCGGCGCGTCTCCCACTCGGCGCGGGAAAGCTCATAAACGACAATGTCCTGCTCGTCGTCGGCAGCTCCGGCTGGCCCGGGGGCTGCGACGAAACCGGTCTGGGTCAGGCCGGCCTTCTCCAGTACGCGCCGGGAACCCCGGTTACCCGCCATCGTCTCGGCGACGACGCGCCGTACGCCGAACTCGGTAAAGCCCCTGTCGATCAGCGCCAGAGACCCCTCGGTCGCGTAGCCCTTCCCCCACGCGGTGCGGCGAATCCGGTAACCCAGCTCGATGACACCGTCCTCGTCCCAGCCGGCGGGCACGGCCTCGTCGAGCAGCGGCGGCCGGAAGTGGAACCAGCCCAGGAACTGACCGGTCGAGGTCTCCACTGCCGCCCAGAAGCCGAACCCGTCAAACCGCTCGTAGTAGCCGAGGAAGGCGGGGATGATCCTCGTTCTCACCTCGTCGCGCGGGGTCGCCGTGCCGCCATTGAGGAATCGCATGACCTCCGGGTCGCTGTTGAGCTCGAAGAGGTTGCTCTCATCCGCCTCAGTGAAGCGGCGCAGCGTCAGGCGATCGGTCTCGAGAAAAACCTGCATCCCGCGGACTCTACCGTGGCAGCTCAGGCACGCCGGCCTGGTCAGCGCGCCTGCCGCGACGGCGCCGGACGATGTTCGCGATCCCGTAAATGATCAGCACTCGGCGGTCGCTTCGTGGCCACGCATGCACACTAGCGGCCCATATGTCACCACGGGCCGCGGGCCGGGCCGCCAGCGGGAGCGGGCCAGTTCCTGCGGTTACTCGACGGCGACTGGGGCCGCGCTCGGCTCCGCGGGTTCCTCGTCGGCTGCGACCGCGACCGAGGCCGCGCTTGGCTCCGCCGGGTCGTCCTCGCCCGCGACGGCTGGCGGCCCGAGCAGCTGACTGATCTGCGCCAGCTGAGCTGCGACGCTGCTGCCCTGCTCGTTGAGCTCCTCGACCTGCCGCCGGGCCTCGGCCGCGATCCTGTCGGCTTCCATCCTGGCCTCGGCGAGCAGCCGCCTGGCCTCCGCTATGAGCTCGTCAGCGTTGGCCCGCGCGTTGGTGACCATCTGATGAGCATCCTTGCGGGCGCGATCGCGGATCTGCTCCGCCTGGGCACTGGCCCCGGCGTCCCGCCGTTTAATCTCATCGGCCTCACGCTGGGCCTCGGCCTTCATGGTCTCGGCCTCGCTCCTGGCAACATCGGTGATTGCGTCGGCCTCGTTCCTGGCCCCAGATTTGATGATCTGAACCTCGTTCTCAGCCGACGCCCGCAGGCTGTCGGCTTCGCGCTGGGCGTCGGCGCGCAGTTCCGCTGCCTCGTTTCTGCCGCCGGCCCGCAGCAGGGCGGCGTCAGCCTCAGCTGCCAGCGTTGTATCCGCCGCCGCCGCGCGCGCCTCGCCGATGATCTCGGCCGCTTCCTCTTCAATCCCCTGGATGAGCTGCTCGATCCGTGAGCCCAGCCGCGACTGAGCCGGCCGCTCCTGCTCCTGAAGCCGGAGGCGGGCGGCTTCTAGTTCCTGCTGCAGAAGCCGGGCCTGAGCGCGCTGCTCGTCCAGTTCGGCGTCAAGCCGCCGGAGTATCTCGTCGACCTGGTGGGTGTCATAGCCGCGCAGGACGCGGGCCAGGTCCCTCTGAGCAGGACTCTGCATGAGGTTGAACAGCTGCGCATCAATGTCAGACTGCACGCGGCTCACATCCCGGCAAGTGAGACCAACAGGAACGGTGCACGACAATCGTGCCACGTTCGGCACATTCAGTCAGTGCCCTGTTTTGCCGCGGGCAAATCATCGCCGTTCCGCGTTCCTGACCGCGCGTGATATGCAGGCTGGCATGCCTGCAGAGGACGACGTTCCGCTGCTGCCGGGAGGACGGCCGATAGGAGATCCGTTCTGGGATGCGTGGGCGCCACCGCAGCTGGCCCAGCTGCTCCGCGGAGTGACTGCGCCGTGGTGCGTCGCGGCGGGCTGGGCGCTTGACTTGTTCCGCGGCGAGCAGACCCGCGAGCACGAGGACCTTGAGATCGCCGTGCCGACTACGCACGAGGCGTTCGGCCAGGTCCGGAAGGCGCTGGCTGGCTATGAGATCGAGGTGGCCGGCGGGCCGCCTCCGGGGCAGCTGTGGCCGCTCGACGGTCCTGCGTTCGACGTCCATCATCAGACGTGGGTCAGCGAGGTGCGCGAGGCGGGCGAGCCGGACGCCGACGGGCAGTCAGGCCGGATCTACCGGCTCGACATCTTCCGCGAACCGCAGCGGGACGGCCAGTGGGTCTGCCGCCGCGACGAGAGCATCGCCCTGCCCTACGAGGAGGTCATCCGCCGCGACCCGGCCGGCATTCCCTTCCTAGCGCCGCAGATCGTGCTGCTGTTCAAGGCAAAGCACGCCAGGCCCAAGGACCAGGCAGACCTGGCCGGCGTGCTGCCCCTGCTCACATCCGGCGAGCGCAGCTGGCTGGCAGCCATCCTGCGGCGCATCCATCCGGGCCATGACTGGCTCGGCCTCATGTGAGACGGGCAGCAGCCGTACGGGCGCCGCTACGGCGATTTCTCTCCGCCGCCCGAGCTGTCAGTGCCGGGCTCGTGCGTTCGGATCATCGCCGCGACTTCCTGAGTAATACCGATCGACGGGGCGCCGATCAGCTCCCACGCCCTGTCGATCCCGATCAGGAAGCAGATCGTCACCAGGACTGCGATCGACTCGACCGCGCCAGTGTTGCCGGGATGCACGATCACTCGTATTCCCTCGATGAGCTGTGCCGCGAACGCGACCATCAGCCCGATCATGAACAGCCCGTCGCGCAGTGTTCGCCGGTGAACCTGGCGCAAGCGGATGAGGGACAGAAGCGATGCCGTCACGAACAGCAGGCCACCGCCAGCCACCGCCACGGCGGTCGGCCCGATCGTCTGGCCGGGAACGAGCGCGAGGAGCGACACGGTCAGTGCGTTGGTGAAGGCCGTCAGCGCCGCCGAGGCCCGGATACGGTGAAACTGTCCGCCGTTCTCGGCCCTGGCCAGCCTCTCCGAGGCCACGGTGAGCGCGACGAACAGCAATCCGATGAGCGCGCCGGCAACGCTGGCGCTGGCCACGAAGAAGTCACGAAGGCTCGCAGAGACCACGCCGCCAATTGTCACACGGAGGATGAGCGAGCCACTTCCTGTGACCTGACTGCCAGTGGCGCGCTATCGCGGGGTCAGGACACAGAACTCATGGCCATCGGGATCGGCCATGACCACCCAGCTGACGTCACCCTGGCCGATGTCGATGCGAGTCGCCCCGAGCGAGACGAGACGGTCGACCTCCGCTTGCTGGTCACCGTGCTCGGGCGGGGCGAGGTCGAAATGCAGCCGGTACTTCCCGGTCTTCGGCGTCAGCGGCGGACCGCCCCAGGTGACCTTCGGTCCGCCATGCGGCGAGCGAATCGCGGTCTCCTGGTCCTGGTCCCAGACCAGCGGCCAGCCCAGCGCTTCGCTCCAGAAGTACCCCACCTCCTGTGAACCGTCGGACGCAAGCGCTCCGATGAATCCGCAGTCCGCGAGGAAGCTGTTACCCGGCTCGATGACGCAGAACTCGTTGCCGTCGGGGTCCGCGAGCACAACGTGACCCTCCTCCGGGCGCTGGCCGATGTCGATGTGGCGGGCGCCGAGGCTGAGCGACCTCGCCACCGTCTGCTGCTGGTCCTCAAGCGACGTGCTCGTGAGATCGAAGTGCATCTGGTTAGGGCCGGCCTTCTGCTCCAGGGCGGGCAGAAACCGGATCCGGAACCCGGTGTCGTCGGACGGCAGGAGCGCAATGCCGTCCTCAGGGTTCCCGGCCTGTTCCCAGCCGAGGACGCCGGCCCAGAAGCGCGCGAGCTGAACCGGGTCATTCGCATCGAAGCAGAGTGCGAAGAGGCGGCAGCTCATTGCGCTCTGCACCCCCGATCTGCGGTGTTGAAGCCGCAGGCAGTGCCCGCCCCCGCGGCTTCTGGCGGCCAACGCTAGGCGAGCCGGTGCACGCGACGCAAAGTGATTAATTCGAGACAGGTAAGCAGACCGGTCAGGAATCGAGAAGCGCCGGTCGCCGGCCCGCGGCTAGCGTAATCGTCATGGACATCACCATTCACGCGAGCTTCCTCCCGCACAACGACCCGGAGGCCTCGCTGGCCTTCTATCGCGACGCCCTCGGCTTCGAGATCCGCACCGACGTCGGCCAGGGCAAGATGCGCTGGATTACGGTCGGGCCTCCCGGCCAGCCCGACACGTCCATTCTTCTGGCGCCGCCGACCACCGATCCCGGCACGACCGACGACGAGCGCCGCGTCATCAGCGAGATGATGGCCAAGGGCACCTACGGCTGGATCCTCCTGGCCAGCAAGGACCTCGACGGTACCTTCGAGCGCGTGCAGGCCAGCAATGCCGAGGTCGTCCAGGAGCCAACCGACCAGCCATACGGCATTCGCGACTGCGCCTTCCGCGATCCCGCGGGCAACCTGATCCGCATCCAGGAACTGCGCTAAGCAGCCCGGCGACGCAGCTATGTGCACGGCCGCGTACCGCGAGGCGCTGACACGAGATCTCTCATTCGCGGCGTCATCGGCGCTGGCCCGACACCCGGATCGAGTGAGCGCCACGACCGCTGAAGCTGGCCCGCTCCTCGGCGGGCAGTGCCCCGCCGAGGAGGATCCGGGCAGCAGCACAACGCCGTCGTGGCGGGGCCAGGAGCGACGGCTGCCGTCATGATCCGCGCATGGGGTTACTCATCGCTCGCTGTCGGGGATCTGCTCAGCTAGCGCTGCCCGCGAGGCGGGCGCCGGGAAGGGGTCGGCGAAGTACTGGGTCTCGTGCGTGACCAGATCGCCGGCGAACTCCATGACGCTTACTGAGTAGGTGGGCGCGCCGTCATAGGTGATCACGACCTCGCTGACCCACAGGTCACCGCCACCACGGATCCGCAGGACAGTGAAATGGCGCTCAGCCGGATGCCCGCCGCGCTGCGCCTGGATCTTCGACCGGCCGTGGAAGCGTTCACCGGACTGGGGATAGTCCAGGATCGCGTCTTCGGCGTAAATCGCGTGCTCGGTGTCGTTATCCCCGCGCTCGGAAGCCTTCCAGTGCTGTTCCAGCAGGGAGAGCGTCCTGGCGTCACTATTCATTGTCCTCGCCTTCCTACGTGCCGTGCGCAGCCCGCGGCCGGTACGGCACAGGCCGGCCCCGCCGGCGGCGATGGTGGCGGGAGTCAGGCGCTGCAGGCGGCCGCCCACCGTTTCCTCCCCGCGCCCAAGACTGTCAACACGGGGCAGCCGGCTGCGCTGTGCGATACCTGAACCGAGTCAGCCGGCGGCGTGATCTGCCATTCCTCGCATGAGGTGAAGTCCAGCCGCCTGCTCAGCAGCCGCCGGGTCACAGTGCTACGCGTTGCAGGCGTCACGAAGGGCGCATATCAGGTGTTTTCTGACGCGCATCCAGCGCGATGGATGGCTGGTAGGTGGTGTCCTGACCCCACTAGCCAGGCATTCACGGGGCCGCTTCCAGGTAAAGCCCGGCGCGCCCTGACGTTAGCTGGGCCAGATCAAGTAACCCGCGGTGGTTCGGCTCCTGGCCCGAAATCTGCCGTCATCCATCGCTCCGGGCGCAGGTAGATCGCGACCTGCTCGCGCAGTTCCGCGTGGGCGAACTCGATGTAGGCAGGCACGTCCTCCGGCGGCAGGTAGCGGGCAGCGATCTCCCGCAGCAGTTCATCGGTCTCCGGAACCGTCCGCGTGACTGGACCCTCCACCGACACGTACCGGACTGTCGGCATGACCCGCTCGACCATCAGGGTGAAACGCCCCGCAGCCTCGATGAGCCTTGCCTTCCGGGACGCGGCCTCGGTCAGCACCCACGCCTCGCCGCCGGGCGCGTACTGGTACCAGATCGGCACGGTAAACGGACCACGGCCCTGACCGGCCGACACCGACAAAGCAGCGACGTGCGGGTCAGCCAGGAAGTATTCGCGATCGGGCACAGACAAGCTGCAATCCGCCATGTCCCGACCCTAGGCGGAGGCACTGACAATCTGAGCTAATGCCACCACGCGTGGCAGATCAGTCGAGGTCAAGGCCGCGTCGGCCGGTCTGGTTCAGGTCGCCGGGCTGGAAGCGATTGGGCCAGTCACGTTCGTAGTTCTCGGCGGGGAAGTCACTGGGACTGGCGCCCGTGATGAATGCTTCCCGGACGGCAGCCGCGCTGACCGATCCGGCAGTCGTCATCATCGGCGGCCCCTGGGGCACTGACCCGCTCATCCTCGAAGCTGTCCGCGCCGCCTGCGAGCGTCTCGCCCGCCCGGTCGCGATCCGGCCCGCCATGGTGACCGGGAACGCACCGCTTGCCGGCGCGCGGGAACGCGCCGTACACGAACTGCAGTCGGCCATCACCCAGTACCGGACGACTCTGCAGCGCTGACACAGAAGGCGGATCGTCAACGCCGATTCCCGGTGGCGGTCCGGGCCCGGAACCGGCAGGATCGGGGGGCATGACCTCCGAACCGCACCAGAGGCCGATCGGCTCGCTCCGGGCTGTGGCGCTGGACGCCCCGGACATCGGACTCCTGGCCCGGTTCTACGAGCAGCTCGCGGGCTGGCGACGTGTCCCTGACGACGCCGAGGACGAGGACGACTGGATCACGATCGACTCCGGCGACGGCTGGCGGATCGGCCTGCAACTGGCCACCGATCATGTGCCGCCCCGCTGGCCGGACCAGGACCATCCGCAGCAGGCGCACCTCGACTTCCGGGTACCGGACATCGACGCGGCGGC
>Ga0302324_100013236_pt1 | contig 16755 bp, 15 predicted proteins | sample Palsa_T0_1_FD_201949 | JGI IMG/M metagenome (GOLD analysis project Ga0302324, IMG submission 201949) | Peat permafrost microbial communities from Stordalen Mire near Abisko, Sweden - Palsa_T0_1 | ecosystem: Environmental > Terrestrial > Soil > Palsa > Peat permafrost | place: Sweden: Abisko...
GCTATGCCAGACTCGATCCGCCTGCTGCCAGATCTGCCTCGATCATGAAAAGCTCCTTCAAGAGCATATTTCGAGGCGCGAATAGAGACGGAAGAGACGAAAAATACGGAGAGAACGATGAAAGCGATACAGAATATCCCTCTGCAAGAAGAAGTAGAAAACCTCACAATTCCTGAAGCCGAAGAGATTATCGAAGAGGCTCTGGAAGAACTCGCCTTTTCAACGGATCCCGGATTGAGCCGTGCATTGCGCTTTCTAGCGCCCCAGGGGTACCAGGCGATCGTGGAACTATGCGGCGAAAACGGTCGCAGTAAGCGCCGAAACGCCAACGCCACTACGTGGAACCCTGAAGAAGATGAGGTCCGCATCTATTTTGAGCGCGTGGACGGCGATGCGGACGACGTGGACGACGATCACGACGCACGGCCGCCCGCGCAGCCTCGGAGTCGTGCTTCCCGGATAGTAAGCCCCATCTTTGAAGACGGGAATGTCGCCGACGGTAACGGCAGCCTGCCGCCCGATATCGACGACCGCATCAAGGAGCTATGCGCCACTCTGGCGGAAGCGGAGCGTGGGGGCCACGCCTTTATCGCGCTCAAGTGGTTCCGCGATTCGTTTCTTCCGCGCAAAGCCTTCAGTTGGAATCAGAATCCGGAGTCGCGGCAGATGATTCTCGCCGAAGCAATCCTTCGCGGCGTCGTGCTGACCAGCAAAATCCCTAATCCCAAGACCCCTGCCTACCCAACCACGACGATTCGGCTCAACCGGGCCGAGGCGGGCGTACCGGAAGAGACCCAGCGCTTTCGACCCGTGGCCGTGCAGGGCGAGTCGTTGGCCGCTGTTCTGGACGACGACCGGGGGAACATGTGAGCTGTTACTTTCTTGACTCCACGGCCTTTATGAAGCTGTTTGTGCAGGAGGCCGGCACGGATGCAATCATTCGGCTCATGGAGGTTACCGAGGATAATCGCAAGCTCATCTCCGCCGGGACGCCGCTCGAAGTGTACGCGGCGCTGAAGCGTCGCGAACGCGCCGGTGGGATTGCACCGGCAGACTCCGAGGCTGCGCGAAACATTCTGCGCGTAGAAGCGGCGCGGATGGTGCAGCAACCGCTGAACCCGGCAGTGCTGGAGGCTGCGCGTCAACTGCTCGATCACCACGAGTTGCGCTCCGCCGAATCCTTGCAACTGGGCGCCGCAGTTGTAGCGCGGGAGATGTTTCAGGGGATGGAAATCGTCTTTGTGAGCTCCGATCAGCGCCTGCTCGATGCAGCAAAGGTGGAACGGTTTGAAACTCTGAACCCGACACTACCGGAAGCATAGAACCGCCATCCGGATCTAAGACTCAACAAATATCTCTGAAAATCAAGGCGCAGAAACCGCAGACGGGAACTGCTTACGCAGACTTGCGGCGGAAAAGCTCGTCCTTTTCCTTGCAACCACACGTGGAGCACGTGAGGCAGCAGAAAAGCAATACGCCGACACCCACGGTGATGAGCACCGCTAGGAGCGTTCCAAACGAGAATAAGGAGTGCGTTAAGGAATGCATGTTCTTGTGACCCTTATTAAACCAAACTTTATCCTGCAAATTTCGGTCTTCTTCGCTCCGATTAAAGCGAATACCTTCGAGCCGATGAACAATTTGTCATGGAATCGTCGTCGCGTCAAGTGTAGCATTAGATTCCACCGTCTGAATATCGCCAAAACATTAAGACGTTATAACCAAAGTTGCAGTTGCTTTCTGGCGAACAAAGGGCGAAAATGGATGCATCGGGGTGCTTCCATGACCGCGTCCTCTCTTCCCGTGTCACTCAGTTCGACTTCACCACAACCGTTAAGGTCACTATCGGCAATTTCTTCGCCTCAGGTTAATTGGCTTTTCCTCGATCTGAACTCCTATTTTGCTTCCGTCGAGCAGGAAGTGCGCCCCGAACTGCGCAACCGCCCGGTTGCGGTGGTGCCGTCGATGGTAAACACAACCTGCTGCATCGCGGCCAGCTACGAGGCAAAGGCGCGCGGAGTCAAGACCGGAACGATGGTCAAGGAGGCAAAAGAGCTCTGCCCGGAGATTGTGCTGGTCGAGGGCCGTCATGAGCTGTACACCGAGTACCACAACAAGATCATCGAGGCCGTGCAGACCTGCATTCCCGTAACCGCCGTTCGATCAATCGATGAGATGGTCTGCCAGCTGATCGGCCGGGAGCGGTCTCTGCTGGCCGCGATGGATCTTGGACGCCGCATCAAGGAAGCAATACGCACACAAGTTGGCAGCACGTTGCGGTGCTCCATCGGCCTGGCTCCAAACCAGTACCTGGCTAAGATCGCGACCGACATGGACAAGCCGGATGGTCTTGTTGCGCTGACCAAAGACGTGCTCAAAGAAGCATTGGTGACCCTCAAGCTGCAGGATTTGCCCGGAGTAGGCGTGCGGATGGAAAAGCGCTTGAATGAGAAAGGCATACAGTCGATGGCCGACCTGATGGCTGTCCTCGAAAGGGATCACGGACGGGAACAGACGGGCGAACTCTGGGGCTCCGTGTGGGGCGAACGGATGTGGCACTGGCTGCAGGGCGACGATTTCGTGGAAACCGAGAATGAGTTTGCCAAGTCGGTCGGCCACCAGCACGTGCTGGCGCCCGCGTTCCGGAATCCGGAGGGTGCCTGGGCGGTAGCGCACAAGCTGCTGCATAAGGCAGCGATGCGCATGCGCGGCGAGAAACTCTGGGCCAGCCGAATCGGCTTGACGATCGCTTTTGTCGGCAAAGGACGCATCCGCGGCTCCTCGCCGTTCGGTCCGAAACGGTCTGAGAGCTGGTCAGCCGAGATGCGGCTGCTGGAGTGCCAGGATAATCCCACACTCATCGGAGCCCTGCGCAAGCTGTGGGACGAAAGACCCAAAGGATCGCAGTATCAGCAGCCGTTTTTTCTCAGCGTGGTATTAGCAGGCCTGGTGCCGGACACACTGCATTCGCTCAGCCTTTTCGACGCTCAGGATGGCACCGGCGAACGGCTGCGGCTGGCCGAAGTGATGGATACGCTGAACAACAAGTATGGGATGAGCACACTGGCCCCAGCCACCATGCTGGCCGCCTTCAAAGCCGCGCCGACCCGCATCGCCTTCCGCTCTGTGCCCGAATTTTTCGATCACTCGCAAAAGGGAATCAGTTCGAGGATGTAGAAGTTCGAGGGGATTACAAGATATACCTCCTGAACAGGGTACTGCCTGCGCTGACGCCTGAGCGGATTACGTTCGCTTCAACTCTGGATCTGTTTTTGAAGCGGACATTTATGCGGACATTCAGCCTCTGCTGAAGGAATCTAAGTACCTCATTTGTCTATTTTTGACGAGATTTACAAAGAGGACATTAAAGCGGAGGCGGAACTGGTTTAGGAACCAAAATTGGTGGGAAAGATACAAGTCGCAAAAGCAGATTTGGCCACCTGCTTGTGGAACGCGCGAAATAATCATCAACTTTTGTTAAATGGCCACCTAATGGGTTTAATCCCGGAATGATCGTCGAGTTTGTATATCTTGATGCCCTCACTCAGCAATATCACCCCGAAGAAAGGGAAAAAGCAATCGAATACCCAATGTAGACGATCCTCTTCCCCGTGGTTCCCGTAGCTAGGCGGATGAGTCCAAGTAAGACCGACGGTCCACCCAAGTTTCGGTTGCGGAGTGTGGGGTCGTTTTGCTGAGTAATACTGAGCCAATCCTATCGAAAGAGCAAACGTCACAATACAGCCAGCCGCCCCGATGATCTTCAATGCTCGTGAGAGTAATTTCCACCGGGCAGCGGTCTGGGGATTCATACGACGAGTCTACTCCGTCAGGAAAACACCTCCAACGTTGTCTAGAAATCCTCGTGCTCGAAGCCTACTTCTCCCGCGACAGCCACCTGGTAGGCGGAGACGCGGCGCTCGAAGAAGTTGGTCAACTCCTGCACATCCTGCAGTTCCATGAAGCCGAAGGGATTCTTGCTGCCGAAAATCGGATCCATCCCGAGGCGCACGACGCGGGAGTCGGCGACATATTCGAGATACTGGCGCATCTCGCGCACGGACAGGCCAGCCACGCCGCCTGAGAGCAGATCTTCGGCGAACTGAAGTTCGCAATCCACCGCTTCGCGCATCATCGTGACAATGTCTGCCTCCAACTGCGCGTCGAAGAGCTCAGGGTGCTGCGCGCGAACGATGTTGACCACCTCGAAGGCGAACTCCAGATGGCAGCTTTCGTCGCGGAAGACCCAGTTGGTGCCGGCGGCGAGACCGTTCAGCAATCCGCGCGAGCGCAGGAAGTAGACATAGGCGAACGCAGCGAAAAAGAACAGCCCTTCGATGCAGCCGGCAAAGCAGACCAGGTTCAGCAGAAACTGCTTCTGCTCGTCCGAAGTGCGCAGCTCGTCCAGCTTCTGGATGGAGTCCATCCACTTCATGCAGAAGTCGGCCTTCTTGCTGATGCTTGGGATGTTTTCAACCGCTGCAAACGCCGCCGCGCGCGCATCCGGATCGGGCACGTAGTTATCCAGCAGCGTCAGATAGAACTGCACATGCACAGCCTCTTCAAAGAGCTGGCGCGATAGGTAGAGCCGCGCCTCGGGCGAGTTGATGTGCTTGTACAGATTCAGCACGAGATTATTCGAGACGATCGAATCGCCAGTGGCAAAGAACGCAACCAGCCGCTGAATAAGATGAATCTCCGCGGGTGTGAGGCGCGAGCGCAGATCAACGAGATCGGTCGAGAAATCAACCTCTTCAACGGTCCAGGTGTTCTTGATGCCATCCTTGAACATGTCAAAAAAAACAGGGTATTGCATCGGACGCAGGGTCAGGGACAGTCCTGGGTCGAGAATCGAGTGTGGCGCTTTGCTGGACATGGTAACTCCAAATTCTGTTCGGTCAGGGACGAACCCGCGTCTCAAATGCGAGACGTGGGACACCCGTATTGATTGATCTCTACTGGCAGGCTTCGCAGGATTCAGGATTGTCGAGAGAGCAGGCTACCGCTTGTATCTGCTCGACGTTTCCGGAGATTGTCCTGTTCGCGACCGCAACGGTAGTCTTGGCTATCTTTGTGGCAGGGCGCGAGCGCAGGTAGTAGGTCGTCTTGATCCCGCGCTTCCACGCATACATATACATGCTGCTGAGGCGCCCGATGTTAGGCGACTCGGCAAAGAGATTGAGCGACTGGCTTTGATCGATAAACGCTCCGCGTTCGGCGGCCATATCGATCAGCGAGCGCATCGGGACTTCCCAAACCGTGCGATAAATCAGCTTCAACTCATCGGGAATCTCGGCAATCTTTTGAATCGATCCTTCAGCCATCTTGATGCGCGTGCGCATCTCTTCAGACCATAGGCCGAGGGCTTTCAGTTCGTTCACCAGGTACTTGTTGATCTGCATGAACTCACCGGAGAGCGTCTCTCGCTTGAACATGTTGGATATCTGCGGCTCGATGCACTCGTAGCATCCAACGATCGATGCAATGGTCGCCGTGGGCGCGATAGCAATGAGCAGTGAATTACGCAGGCCGACAGTCTTCATGCGCTGGCGCAAGCTCTCCCATCGCTGCTCGTCTTTCGGCCTAATGCCCCAAAGATCAAATTGGAATTCGCCTTGCGCAGCACGGGTTTCCTGGAATGCGGCGTGCGGGCCATTGTGTTCGGCCAGATCGCAAGACGCCGAGAGCGCATGGAAGTAAATCTCTTCCTGAATCCTGGCCGATAGCTCCCGCGCTTCCGCCGAATCGAAGGCCCAGCGCAGTTGAAAGAACACATCCTGCAGTCCCATAACACCGAGCCCGACAGGGCGCCAACGGCTATTCGACCCTGCAGCCTGCGAAACAGGATAGTAGTTAATGTCAATCACGCGATCTAGCATGGGCACTGCATGGCGCACCGTAGCAGCCAGCTTCTCGAAGTCGAAAGCACCGTTAGTCAGATGACGCCCCAGATTGATCGAACCCAGATTGCATACGGCCGTCTCGCTGTGCGAAGTCACCTCTGTGATCTCCGTGCACAGGTTAGACAGATGCACAGTGTTGCCCGGCTGCCCCGTCTGGTTGCACTTCACATTGCAGGCGTCCTTGAAGACCATCCAGCCGTTGCCTGTTTCAGCAAGCGTGCGCATCATGCGGGCATAGAGATCACGCGCCTTCACTTGGCGCTTATAAAGCTGCTTCTCTTCAGCAGCAATATAAGCCGCTTCAAAGTCCTTGCCATAAAGATCGGTGAGCGTAGGCACGTCTTTGGGGTCGAAGAGAGACCACATGCCGTCTTCATCGGCGCGGCGCATGAAGAGGTCGGGAATCCAGTTAGCGAGGTTCAGGTTGTAAGTGCGGCGAGCCGCATCGCCTGTGTTGTCGCGCATTTCGAGGAACGACTCAACGTCGGCATGCCACGGCTCAAGGTAGACGCAGCAAGCGCCCTTGCGTTTACCACCCTGGTTGACGGCAGCAACAGAAGCGTCCAAAGTCCGCAGCCAGGGAACGATGCCATTCGACAATCCATTGGTCGCGCGAATCAGCGAGCCCTCCGAGCGGATGCGATGAAAGGCCAGCCCGATGCCGCCCGAAAATTTCGAGAGCAGAGCGATCTGCTTGTAAGCGTCGTAGATGGAGTCAAGCGAATCCAGCGGCGAATCCAGCAGATAGCAGCTCGACATCTGCGAGTGCTTCGTTCCGCTGTTGAAGAGCGTTGGCGAACTGGGCAGATAATCGTGCGAGGCCAGCAGATTATAAAAATCGACAGCCTCGTTGACGCGTGTGGACAATCCAGCAGCCACACGCATGAAGAAGTATTGCGGTGTCTCGGTGACCTGGCGCGTGATGGGATGGCGCAGCAGATAGCGGTCATAAACGGTGCGCAGGCCAAAGTACTCAAACCTATCCGACAAGCGGTCATCGATGGCCGAGTTCAGCTTGCGCGCGTTGGCCTGCACAAAGGCCGCTGCATCGGCCGAGACAACGCCCTCGCGGTTGCCGATCTCGATCGACTGCGAGAAGGAATAGATATTCTGCCCCGCGACCTCTTTCGCGATCGTCGCCAGCAGCAGCCTCGCAGCCAGGCGCGAGTATTCCGGCTCCTCGGCGATCAGCGATGCCGCGGTCTGAATCGAAATCGAATCCAGTTCCCGAGTCGATGCTCCATCAAAGAGCCCGCCGATGGTCTTGCTGGCCACTCGAATAGCGTCGACGTGAGGCAGCCCATGGCAGCAGCGCTCTACTGCGCGAACGATCTTGTTGACGTCCACGGGTTCAAGCGCGCCGTTACGCTTGCGTACCTGCATCTGAGGCGCGGCTTCGGCGAGAGGAAAATTCGGATCGAGTTCAGTAAGTGTCGTCTGCATGGTGGCCATCGGGGAATGGTCCTTTCAAATCGGGGTGGCGCTTAGGTAATGCTCTTCGGTTCAAAGCGGAGAAAAACGGGCTGCGGAAAACAAGCGTCCGCGTCACCCGGCCTTCCCCTCGGAAGTTTGGATGCATGTGCAACTTCCATGCCCTATCGGGCATGCATTTTGGCAGGTCTTCGGACTTGCAGGCTGCCTACTAGCTCCGGCTTCCCAGTCTTGGTCCGGCCATGGCTGGACGGAAGTTCGACCAGTGCTTTGGTTGGAGTGTTCGTTCCTGCTTACCGCTGCGGGGCAGTTCCGGACTCGCACCGGATTCCCTTTTCAGGTGAATCTCTCAATTCACCACCAGAAGTAAATCGACTATATCGTGAGTTCCATTAGCGGTCAACCTCTATATGTTGTGGTAGGTGTGGAAATAGTGACTATAGTCATTAGGCAACGGGGTTCTGAATCTCCACCCTTTCCACCATGTCTTAAACAAGAATTCCTTGGAGCCTCCGCTGTCCGGTTTGTGGACGTTGAAACATCTTTCACAAAAAAAGCGTAAGACTCTGCATCCCGATGACCCGCATCCTGCGGATTAGAGAGTAGAGGCGAATGAGAGAGCAGTTGAGCTGGCAGCCGGACTTCGAGCAACTCGTAGAAGAGCACCAGTCGATGGTTTTCTCGTTGGCGTGGAGGATGACTGGAGACCGTGGCCTGGCCGAAGAGCTTGCGCAGGATGTTCTGCTGGAGTTGGACCGGAATCTGCACAAGCTTGGCTCTGCCGATCACGTCCGCTTCTGGCTGCGGCAGGTCACGCTGCACCGTTCAGCGGATGCTTTACGCCGCAAACGGACCAAAGCTGCCAGCCTGGGAACAGATGTCTGGGTAGAACTTGAGGAACGGCACGTGCTGGTGGAGCCCTTCGAGATGGAGGATGAATCTCCGCTAGGCGTGCGGATTGAAGAATTGCTGGCAACTTTGCCTGAATCGCAACGGGCGGCGCTGGTTCTCCGCTACCAGGAGGATTTGACGCCGGAAGAGATTGCGGTCACGCTGAAGACGCCTCTGGCAACGGTGAAAAGCCATTTGCAGCGCGGCTTGAAACTATTGCGGGTGAAGGCCAGCCAAACGCTGAAGGAGTATGTCCGTGGAACGTAAAGACATGGCCCGTAAAGAGCTAAGCGAGCAGGAACTGGCGGAGTTTGAGCAGAAGCTGAAGTTTGCCATGCAGCACCGGGCAGCGCCATTAGGACTGAAACAGCGAGTGCTGGCCCGGGCAAGGGAGCGCCGGCAGACGGGGCATGGACGGCTATGGATCATGCAGCGGCTCGCGGCTTCAATCGTGCTGGCTGCGATGTTTGGCGGATTTGCAGTATATCGGCAGGCGGAGGAGCGGGCCGCAGAGCAGAAACGCGGAGAACAGGCGCGTGAGCAGGTGTTGACAGCGATGCGGATCACCAGCCGGACATTGAATCGGGTGAACGAGCGATTGGCGGAGACGGGCCGCTGATCTTGAATTTTTCAATCAGCAATTTTCAATCAGAAGCAGGGTTTCCCCACGGGGAAGAAGGCGAGACGAGATGAAGCGAAGCGGAGTTTGGGCCAGCTTGCTGGCATTGGGGATAGTAGCTGCGGGGAGTGTTGGCGTGCGTGCGCAGGATGCGCTGCCCGCACCCTCGCCAATCGAAAAGGACCTGGCGGCGCGGGCCACGCATGTGACCGAAGTGACGCTGGACAAGAACATGCTGGCCCTCGCGGCCAAGTTCATGGCCCACGACAAAGATGACAAGGACGACGACGAGGACGATAAGGCCGTCAAGCATATGATCCAGAACCTGAAGGGCGTCTACGTTCGGGATTACGAATTCGACAAGGAACACTCGTATACCGGGGCAGAGCTCGAGGGCCTGCGCAAGTATTTCGAAAGCTCGGACTGGTCGCCGATGGTGCACGAGCGCACCAAGGGCATGGCCGAGGGCACCGATGTCTACGTAAAGCTGGTGAACGGCGAGATGCAGGGGTTGTTTGTACTGGATGCGGAGCCGAAGGAGCTGTCGCTGGTGCTGATTCTTGGCCCCGTCGACGTGGACAAGATCGGTCAACTGGGGGGCGCGTTTGGAATCCCCAAGGATGCAATGAAAAAGGCGGAAAAAAAGGCGGAGAGCAAATGAGAACGCACGAGAAGATGGAAAAGAAACCGACCCTTTGGAGCGCCCTGCTGGTGCCCCTCGGAATCGCAGCGGTGATGACTCCCGCGATCATGCTTGCAGCCGGAGGCAACGGGCAGGGGTTTGACGCGGTAGTGCGCAGCATCGAGTTGCGCTACAACGCTCATGCCACGCGCATTCCCTTCATGGGCCTGATCAGTGGCATTGCCGGACTCTCCACCCACGGCGGAGTGCGCGGCCTGCATGTAGCCGAGTTCGAACACTTCCGCGGCGACGGCGACGCGCCGGTGGACGGCGCCGAGTTCAATGCCTTGATCGAAAAGCATGTAGGCCAGGGCTGGCAGCGCATAATTCGTGAGAGCAGCCGCGATGGCGGCGAACAGAGCCTGATCTACGTCCGCCCCGAGGGAGACCATCTGGGAATGATGGTTGTGGATCTCGACGGCCGCGAGTTGGATGTCGTCCAACTGTCGATGAATCCCGATCAGCTGATGAACGAAGTGTCGAAGCACCACCACCATCATGACAACAGCGATGATGGTGATAGCGACAAGCCCAAGAGCAACGACCAGAACGCAAGCGACTCCGAATAACGGCTGGAAGACGGGCGCGAGGTGCGGAATCAAGATCGCCCTATCCGCGCGCGTGGCTGGCTGCGTAGACTTATCAGCGTGGCATCGCAGAGATTTCTTCCGGGATTCGAGAACGCGTCAGACGGATATCGAGGCCGTTTAGCGCCTTCGCCCACCGGACTCCTGCATGTGGGCCACGCTCGCACTTTCTGGACCGCGTTTACCCGCGCCCGTGACGCCGGCGGCACGCTGGTCATGCGCATGGACGACCTCGACCCGGAGCGCAGTCGCCCTGAGTTTGCCGAAGCAGCGATTGAAGACCTGCGCTGGCTTGGAATTCGCTGGCAGGAAGGTCCGGGCAAAGCCGGCACAGACAGAGGCAGTGCAGATGCCGGCGGACCTTACGGACCCTATGTTCAAAGCAAGCGGCACGGCCTCTATCGCGATGCCTTTCAAAAGCTGCTGCGGCGCGGATATCTCTATCCCTGCCGATGTTCGCGCAAAGAGCTGGCTTCGGCAGCTTCGGCTCCCCATGAGGGGCAAACGGCTGGCCTGACTGGCTTAGACGATGAACCGGTCTACCCAGGCACCTGCCGCCACCTGAGCGCAGCCACGGCGCAATTGCCTGGCCCTACCGCGAGCAAATATGGACCGGAAGCAGCAAACTGGCGCTTCCGCGTGCGGGATGGTGTTGCAGTCGAGTTCCACGATCAGCATCTTGGGCCGCAGCGGTTCGTGGCCGGCGTCGACTTTGGAGATTTTCTGGTCTGGCGGCGCGACAACGTGCCCAGCTACCAACTGGCCTGCGCGGTAGACGACGCTGCCATGGCCATCACCGAGGTGGTTCGCGGCGCAGACCTGCTCAAATCCACCGCTCGCCAGATCTTGCTGCTCAAGGCGCTAGGAGTTGCCGCGCCAAGCTGGTTTCACTGCACGCTGGTGGCCGACCACAACGGCCAGCGCCTATCGAAGAGGCACGACGCTCTCGCCCTGCGCACGCTGCGCCAGCGCGGCCTTACACCGATGAATATTCTCTCGGCAGAGCTGCCAGTGATGGCGTAGAAATTAGGCTGCGGACTACTCAAAGACCGGAACATACACAGCATACCCTCGCGGCGGAGCAGGAAACTCAGCATTGCCATCCGCATCGGTAGTCCGCTCGTCCGGATGCGCGGTATCGTGGCCGTCCCACGCAACGGGGCGGAATTTCTGGTTGACCCATTGCGTCTTGACCGATGTGCCGCTCCACTTGTCTCCGAGGTTGTTGAGCACATAAATCAGGCCAGGCTGATCTACGATATCGGACTTGTACCCGATGCGTTGCATGATGTAGAGATCGGGGTCGGCGTGAAGGATCTGCGAGTCTCCGCCCGCGTTATTGTGGTGGACCTCGATCAGTGCATCGATGCCGTTGGGCGTGCCGCCGCGCCCTAGTTGGTTGTTGTAGTAGTCATACCAGAAAATGCACGGGTAGCCCTCATGCACCAGAATGAAGGAATAAGCCAGCATTTTGTCGTTCACGATAGCGTTATCGCCCATGTCGTGGTTGTCGACGAAAGTAGTAGCATGCATGGGCCGCTGAGTAACTACGGCGCCGTTGTCGGTAAGACCGCGCAAATCGTAGTTGGGAGTGTCGCAAACATCCTTGAGTTTGTAGCGCAGCGGGAAATCGAAGGCGCTGATCTGGTTATCCGTCATTCCATTGACGCGGTCGATCCATGCGCCGATCTCTTCTGAGCCCGACCACAGCTCGGCCACCACGAAGGGCGTGAATTCATTCCCGTCTTTGACGTAGCGGTATTTGGAGAGAACGCCGATCATCCAGGAGCCGAAGCCCTTTGCGAAGTCGAAGCGGAAGCCATCGAAGCCCAGCTCTTCGATGAGCAAGCGGGCGTAATCGAACATCGCCTTGTAGACATCGGGATTGCGGTGACAAAGATGGGGAAAGCCGGCGAAGTTCTCGCCCTCGACCATGACCTGCTCAAATCGGCTGGGATGAAAGCTGTTCCAATCGCGAGGAAATATGCCGCTCTTGGGGTTGAACTTGGTCCACCGCTTCTGTCCATCGAGCGGGTTGGTCTCTTCTTCGTCCGCGCCAGAGTTGTGGTTGATCACCATGTCGGCGTAGAGGCCGATATTGTGTTCGTGAGCCTTGGCGATCAGCGCTTCGAGCTCGGCGCGGTTGCCATAGAGAGTCTTGACCCCGCCCTTCTGGTCATAGTCGCCCAGATCCCAATAGTCATATGGATCGTATCCGTTGCCGCGATGATCAGCAGCCTTCGACACCGGCGGCAGCCACAGCGCATTGATGCGTGACTTCGAAAGGGCTTCGACCCGCTCCGCGATTACATTCCACCAGTTTCCCTCCTGATTTTCGTGGATGGGGGCATCCCAGTAAAAAGCCTGCATCATGACAGCCATTGAGGTCTCTCCTGAAATAAATGTCAGGTTGTCAGATGCAGAACCAATCGAATCGGCTGTATCAGCGCTGATGGATGTCAGAGCGCAGCCCCCAGAGCCTATCTGCGCCTACTTGAGCTTCAGGTCGAAGTCCACTTCCGTGCGTGAATCGAATGAGCTGATCGTCTTGACCGAACTCTTCTTCTTGCCCTGCTCCGCCCAGACCTCGTAGTCATCGATCATCCCAACCTGAGCGAATCGAAAGCTGCCATCCGGCGTGCTCGTGAAGCTCTTCACGTTGCGCGACTTGAGATTCTTGAGGAAGACCGTCGCGCCGCCGACCGGCGTTCCCGTATCGTCAATCACCTTACCCTGGAGCGTCCGCTGGCCGAAGTTCTGCGCCTCAGCCACGCGCGGGCCAAACAAATCACTGGTACCCAGACCGCCCACAGGCAGTAAACCCAGCGCAGCAACCGCCATTAATCCCGCTGCAATCCAGCGGCCTTTACCGAGCATTTTTTCGTTGTTAGGAGTAGTGTTCCCTTCGGTCCTGCGTAACTTCAATCCTCAGCCTCTTCCTCGTCCAGAAATTCGTCGTCCTCGTCGTCCAGTTTGTCGCCGTTCACATGCGCCAGCTCAAGCGGTTCTGTACCGACGATCTCATACTCAGCGCCGCACTCGTCGCACGCGACGATGTCGCCCTCTTCAATTTCATCCACTTCCAGATCGAGCGGGTTTTCGCACTCCGGACAATTCGGCATCTGGCTCCTCCTTTGAATGCACCGCCTACGCATTATGATGACAGCATTGCACGGTGCGACTCCGCTAGTTTTAAGGCCAATGCCGTTTTCGGTCAAGGGCGGCAGTGCGCATGTACGCTGAAAATCGATCCTCTGGGAGAAGAATCGTATGAAATTGCTTAGGTTTTCGCATCTTGCATTACTTTTGAGTACCGCTTTGACGATCGCCCCTTTTCTTGCAAGATCTCAGGCTCCGACCCAGCCGGATTACGAGCTTCACGCCACACCGGTGCCGCCCGCTCCGCCTGACCCTGCAATTGCTGCCGCGCTGGCGCAAATCTCCGACGCTCATATCCGTCAGACGATTGAGAAACTGGTTAGTTTTGGCACCCGCAGCACCCTCTCCAGCATGGAGACGGACCTGCCCCAAGGCACCGGCGTCACTGCCGCGGCAGACTGGATTGCAACCCAGTTTGAGGCCATTTCAAAGGAATGCGGCGGCTGCCTTGAAGTGAAGCGCGATACCTTCACTAATCCCGTCGCCGAGCGGATCCCCAAACCAACGACCCTCACCAACGTCTACGCAATCCTTCGCGGAACTGACCCCACCCAGGCCAAGCGCGTGTATCTCGTGACCGGCCATTACGATTCGCGCAACACCAATATCCTGAATGATCACGACCCCGCTCCCGGAGCCAATGACGACGCCTCGGGCGTAGCCGTTTCGATTGAATGCGCGCGCGTTCTGAGCAAGCTCAAGCTTCCCGCCTCGCTGGTCTTCGTGGCCGTGGCCGGTGAAGAGCAGGGGCTGAACGGCTCAACCCATCTAGCCCAGCTCGCCAAATCCGAGGGCTGGCAGCTTGAGGGCGTCTTGAACAACGACATCGTGGGCGGAAATACCACTCCCGGCGATACCCTGCAGCGGAAAGACGTCGTGCGCGTGTTTTCCGAAGGGATTCCGGCCACTGCCACGCCCGAGCAGGAGCGGCGAATTCGCGCTCTGGGGACGGTAGACGACGCGCCCAGCCGGCAATTGGCCCGATCCATGGCCGATGCCGGGCGGACTTACTTTAAAAGCGGCGAATTCGCGCCGTTTCTCGTCGCGCGCCCAGACCGGTATCTGCGCGGCGGCGACCACACTAGTTTCAACAAAGAAGGTTTCAGCGCAGTGCGCATTACCGAATGGCGCGAGGACTTCAACCACCAGCACCAGGACGTCCGCATCGAGAACGGACTCCAGTACGGCGACCTGCTCCAGTTTGTGGACTTCGGCTACGTGGCAAAAGTAGCCAGGCTGAATGCTGCCACGCTGGCCACGCTCGCGGCCTCGCCGGGGATTCCAGTGGATCTGAAGATCGACGCAAGAAAGCTGGAGAACGCCACCATGCTGAACTGGAAAGCTCCGGAAGGCGCGCCAGCCGGCTTTCACTACGAGTTGCTGTGGCGCGAAACAACAGCGCCCGACTGGCAGTATGTGCAGCTGGTCCCGGCCAGTGAAGCTGGAGCGCCGGTGATCATCACCGTGCCAATCTCCAAGGACAACGTGATCTTTGGCGTACGCACAGTCGACGCCGCTGGCCATCGCGGACTGGCCGCGACTCCGTAGACCACTCCGGCCGGATTCCGAAACGGGCTTGCGATGCCCAAACCATCCCACGCCTGGCTCATTGGCAGCCCGATTAGTCCCGCCGCGTAAGGTCTGCATGACATAGACCCTGCCCAGGATGTACGCTCACAGGAGATAGCTATGCCCAGGTTCGGTTCGGCACAATTCGCGTTTCCTGAGTTCTCCGGCTCCACGCGCCGGCTCATTCTGCTCAATCTCGTGGCCTACTTCGTGCTGCTCCTGGCAGGAACAGCCAGAGTCGTCGATATCGGCGCGGTGATGGCCCATCTGGCCCTTGTTCCACCGAATTTTGTTGTAGGCCAGCTTTGGCAGCCCATCACCTACAGCCTGGTGCATCCATCTCTGCTTGGCACGCTCTTCGAGCTGCTTTCGCTCTGGTTTCTCGGCGGTCTGCTCGAGTCGCTGCACGGCGGCCGCTGGCTCGACGGCCTTTACGTAGCTTCCGTGCTCGGCGCGGCCGTAACGGCGATCATCATCTATGTGATCGGTCAGGGATTGGGCCATCCTGCTCCGCTCGTCGCGATTTACGGCTGCCTCGGTGGCATCTTCGGCCTCATGACCGCCATCGGAGTGCTGCATGGCGACCTCCAGTTTCAGCTCTTCTTTGTTATCGGCATCAAAGCCCGCTATCTGGCCGTGATCTACACCCTGATCGCGCTGGCTGAGACCTTCGGCGACCTACGCATCTACGCCTTCGCGCAACTAGGCGGCGGCCTTGCGGCAATTCTTTATTTACGCCTGTCGCCAAGGCGAGGCTTATCCTTCCGGGTCAGCGAGAGCTGGTACGGCCTGCGCAACAAGTACTACCGCTGGAAGCGGCGTCGCGCCGCCAGCAAGTTTCAGGTGTACATGAAGAAGCAGGGACGCACAGTGCGCTTCGACGGCCAGGGCCGCCTGATCGATGAAGACCGAGACGACCACGACGACCGCAAGCGCTGGAACTGAATCCGAGACGAATTACGGCACCACGCTGAAGCGCATGTTTCGGAAATCCACCGTATAGCTGGAAAAAAGCTGTAGAACATCCTGCCCGACCACTCCAAAATAACTTTCCGCTTCACCGCCCTGCGGCTGCGTCAACACATGCTGCCCTGTGCAAAGCACTGGCGTGTTCCCAAAGAACAAAGGCAGCCGTTGCGCAACATACGCGGGAACCTCGTGGATACCTCCAAGTCCCGCCAACCGCGCCAGCGCAGTCGGCTCGCCAGAGAAGCGCGTTCGATTCTCAGCCAGGTAGTGATCCGTCAGATACGTGCTGCCCGAGCCAGTGTCGAGCTCAAACAGCCGGGTCTCCGTTCCACCCAGCAGCCTGTCTCCCTCAATCACCGGCACCGTTCCCAACGCAATCAGCAGCGAGCCATCGCCTATCCACATCGGAGCTCCGCTCTTCTGCTCGCTGGCACTGGGATGCGTAGTCACCGTCAAGCCGCCATCCCTGGCAAACGTCAGCCGCCCCAGCGCGGAGGCCACTGGATAGCCGAGCAGAGCATGAGGCATAGTATGAGGCAGACTGTGAGTTTGCCGCTTGATCTCCGGGATAGACAGATTCTGATCCGCCGTCACAAAGACCACCACGTTATGCAGCTCCGCCTTGCCGATCTGAAGCACTGGAATCAGCCCCGGTCGGGCTGCAAAACCGCCACCGCCATATCCATGCAGCGTAGCCGTGCCATCCAGCAGCGTCACGCCCCAGTCTTTCGCCGTGCTTTCAGCAACTAGGGAAATGCTCGCTCCAGTGTCGAGCTGCGCGGAAAAGCTGCGGCCGCCGATACTCACCGGATACTCCGCTCCTGTTCGCGGCAGAGAAAAATCCCCAGAAATCTCGACCGTCTCCGCAGGCACATGCTCGAGCAGCGCGCCGATGTGCCGCTTCTCGCGAATGCCCTCCACTCCCGCGCCCATCCGCGAGCCATA
>Ga0302324_100013237_pt1 | contig 16751 bp, 15 predicted proteins | sample Palsa_T0_1_FD_201949 | JGI IMG/M metagenome (GOLD analysis project Ga0302324, IMG submission 201949) | Peat permafrost microbial communities from Stordalen Mire near Abisko, Sweden - Palsa_T0_1 | ecosystem: Environmental > Terrestrial > Soil > Palsa > Peat permafrost | place: Sweden: Abisko...
ATTCCGAGGATTGAGGCTAGCGTGGAAGACGCATCAAGATTCGCTCTCCGCGAGCGTAAAGCAGGCGAGGCGCTCACGGTCATCCCTCCTCCGCCGAACTTGGCGTGGGAGCATATGCCGCGCGGGCCGCACCTGCTGGACTATCTGATCATCCTCCGGAAGCATCAGTGGCTGATTCTCGCGTTTCTCGTGACCGTGGTGACCGTGGCGACCATCGCCTCTTTTAAAATGAAGCCTGTTTACCAGGCTACGGCTCGGGTCGAGGTCGATCAGGAGTCACAAAACGATTTGCAGTTTCACGATCAGAATTCGTCCGGCAGCATGGACTTCGATGCTTATATCGAGACGCAGACCAAGATCCTGCAAAGCGAAACGCTGGCCCTGCAAACGATCAATTCGCTGGATCTCGGGCATTACCCCGAATTTGGCGGAGCTCCGAACGCACCGAATTTTGCACAGGGAAGCACCACTACCAAGCGTCCCGCTATTCTTGGAGCTTTTTTGGGGGCGCTCAGCGTCAAACGCGTTCCGAATAGCAACCTGGTCGAGGTGACATTCGCGGCGCAAGACCCCCAGCTGGCAGCACAGGTCGCTAACACGCACTTGCAGAACTATATCGAGCAGAACTTCCGAAGCAAGTACGACGCGACGACCCAGGCATCGACTTGGCTTTCGGCAGAGCTTGAGGAACTCCGCCTCAAAGTGGAAAAAGCCGAGGATGCCCGCATCGCCTATCAGCGGGCGAACCAAATTTGGCAGATTGATGAGAAGCAAAACATCACGACACAGAAACTCGCCGACTTGAGCAAGGCAGTGACTGAGGCCCAGACGGCGCTCGCGGAGAAGGAAGCCCTCTACCGCATGGCGGAGTCCGGCAATATCGACGCGTTGCCTGCCGCGCGCGAAAGCGGCGTGATTCAGGATTTACTGAAACGAAAGTCCGATCTCGACCAGCAATATGCGGAAGCCATGAACCAATACGGCCCCAATTTCCCGAAGGTGCAGAGGCTTGCTGCACAGCAGAGAGAAGTGAATGACGATTTGGCAGGTGCGCGAAAGGTCGTCGCGGAAGGAATTCAGGAGGAATACAACGCCGCGCGCAACCACGTTCAAATTCTCCAGGACTCGCTGGATACGCAAAAGGTGCAAACGGACGACCTTGCCCAGAAGCTGGTCCAATACAGTATCCTTCAACACGATGCCGACTCGTACAGACAACTCTACGACAACTTGCTTCAAAAGTTGAAAGAGGCGGGGATCACCGCCGGGCTGCGTTCGAGCAACATCCGCGTGGTCGACCCAGCGTTGGTGCCAACGGCGCCATCAGCGCCGCAGAAAGCGCGCAACATCCTGCTTGCCTTCGTGGTGGGGCTAGTTGGGGGAATTGGCCTGGCACTTTTCCGCGAGTACTTCGATAACACAATCAAGTCACCGGATGAAATCGAGTCACTCACGGGCCTGCCTTCTCTGGCGGTTGTGCCCTCGATGCCAGGCCTCAATGGACACCACCACGGCCCCTTGCCAGCATTGTCGCGTAGTGCGCCGCCATCCGACCCGAGCACGAGCGTCGAGCTGGTGTCCCACCTGCAGCCGAAATCGCAGATTTCGGAGGCATTTCGCGCGCTACGGACCTCCCTACTGCTTTCACAGGCAAGCCATCCGCCTCAAGTGATTCTCGTAACGAGCGCGTTGCCGCGCGAAGGAAAGACGACCTCGGCGGTCAACCTGGCTGTAACATTTGCGCAGCTGGGAGATCGAACTCTGCTGATAGACGCGGACCTCCGTAAGCCCGGAATTCGCCGGGCTCTCAATCTTCCTGCTGGTAAAGAAGAAGGCCTGAGTTCCTATCTAGCGGGTGTCGCCAGCCTCGATGAAGTCATCACCCCGCACCCGACGATCAATAACTTGGCCGCCGTGGCGGCCGGACCAGTGCCACCGAGCCCCGCCGACCTTCTCTCCTCCCACCGGATGCGCGAGGCAATTACGGAATTGCGGCGGCAGTATAAATTCATCGTCATCGACTCACCCCCTGTCATGGCCGCAACCGATGCCGTGATTCTCTCCGCACTTACCGATGGGGTTTTACTCGTGGTGCGGAGCGGCGAAACGTCGAAAGTGGCCTTCACTCGGACGCGCGATTTGCTCTCCGGTGTCAGATGCCGCCTCTTGGGCGTCGTCCTGAATGCCGTCGATTCGAGAGCGCCGGATTACTATTATTCGTACCGCTACTACCCCTACGCGTATGGACATGGGTATGGTGAAGAGGCAGGCAAGCATCCGCAGTTTCCCGCGGGCCCGGGTGAAATAATCTAACCTTCGATCTAGGAGAAAACGTTGCGTTATCCGATAACGGGAGTTTGTATGTGAATCGGACGTAGTCTTTCACCTCATGGCTGCCGTCGGTGTGCGGCTGTTGCGCGGCTTTTCGACACGGTGGGGCCCCTGGCAAACCGGCCGGTATGGCATGGTCATCCCGATTTTCGTGCGTCAGGCGCTCGCGGGCTCGCCCATCACAGTCTATGGAAGTGGCCGGCAGTCCCGTTCTGCGACGTGCCCTAGTCCCTTGAAGTCAGCTGATTCTGCTTTCATTCTTCGTATGGTCGCGCCTTGATGTTGCATACATCGAGAGTTCAATGCCCTTCCGTTCCGGGCAGTCTATTCATGTGCCGGAATTCTGCAAACGCTTCATTGGATGTAGAATAGTCATAAGTGTCGGTGTCTTAGGTTGTCGAAAAAGCCTGCGGAGTCTTCGGGCAGAAATTTCGATGCACAGGCGACCGCTGTCAGTATGACCAACGAGACCATGAATACAGCTTCATCGAGTCGTGCCAACGCGACTTCGACCGTACCCGCGTCAAGTGGGGGGCCGCCGTTTCGGGGCGGATCGGAAAGGCCAAGGACGAGCACGACACTCTCCGTCATTGTCCCCGTCTACAACGAGCAATACCTCGTCGAGACAAGTCTTGGGAGGCTCCGCGTGCTGAGCGAGTCACCCTTGCTGGAATCGATCAAGATCATCGTGATAGATGACGGGTCTTCGGATGGCACGGCCGAAGCGATCCTGCATTTCCGTGCATCCGTCGAATCCTCCGAGGCTGACCCGAAATTATCGTGGGTATGGGTACGCCATCAGAAAAATAACGGGAAGGGCGCTGGAATTCGAACGGGACTTTCGCACGTGGATACCGAACTCGTGGTGATTCACGACGCTGACTTGGAATATCACCCGCGGGATCTGCTGAGAATGGTGGAAGTGTTTTTCTGTGAGGACGCGGACGCCGTGTTCGGTTCCCGTTTTATGGCCGGCGGATACAAACGCGCCTTGTTCTTCCGCCATGCGGTCGGAAATAAATTGCTTACGTTCCTCTGCGATTTAGTTTGCGATCTGAATCTCACAGATATGGAGACCTGCTACAAGATGGTGCGAGCCGATCTGCTCAAGAGCATTCCGCTCGAGAGCTCGACGTTCGACGTCGAGCCAGAGCTTGCAATCAAGCTCGCCAAGCGAGGGAGCCGAATCTTCGAAGTGCCGATCAGCTATTCCGGCCGGACCTACCAGGAAGGCAAAAAGATCAATTGGAAGGATGGGTTCCGGGCCTTATGGGCCATCCTCTACTATGCCGCTTCCAGCCGAATCTACACTGTAGATGCGGGAGGTGGCGAGATACTCGACCGTATGAACCGCGCCCCACGGTTTAACAAGTGGATGGCTGATGTAATCCGGCCCTACGTCGGGGACCGCGTTCTGGAAATCGGAGCCGGAATCGGCAATATCTCCGTTCCCATAATGCCGCGATCCATCTATTGGGCTACGGACGTTCGGCAGCATTATTTGGACTATCTCGTCACTCTGCGCTCGACCAGGCCATACATGCGAGTGGGCTACACGGATGCTGAGAAAGCCGAGACGTTTCCCAGGGGACAATTTTTTGACTCGGTAATCTGTCTCAATGTCGTAGAGCACCTTCCAGACGACCTCGCCGCGCTCCGAAACATCTGGGACGTGCTGGAACCTGGCGGACAAGCGATTATTCTAGTCCCCTGCGGTCCCGACCTCTACGGCAGTTTGGACGAAGTTCTCGGCCACTGCCGCCGATATACGGAAGAGCAACTGATTGGCGTGGCGCGGCGGGCCGGGTTCCACGTGAAACAGGTACTGGAGTTCAATCGGTCAGGCGTCGTGGCCTGGTGGTTGAATGGCCGCATTCTGAAGAGACGGACCTTTGGGCTTGGTCAAATTCGCATGCTGAATATCCTTACGCCGCTCTTTCGTCTGGTGGACGGGTGGCTGCCTTTCCCTCCGCTTTCAATTATCGCGATACTCAGAAAAGAGGGAACCGACCCAACGCCATGAGTGCGATTACGGAAACACCCATCCTCGTTGAACTTCCTGTACTTCGCATCACGCCCCCGAGTCGTTGGTGGACGATTCCATTCAGCGAATTGTGGGAGTACCGTGAACTTTTGTATTTCTTTGTCTGGCGAGACATAAAAATTCGCTACAAGCAAACAGCAATCGGGGCGGCATGGGCCGTCCTTCAGCCGTTTCTCACCATGGTTGTTTTCACAGTGATCTTCGGAAAGTTTGCGAATATCGGTTCGGATGGGCTGCCGTATGAAATCTTTTACTACAGCGCGCTGCTACCTTGGATGTACTTCGCCGCTGCGTTGCAGAACGCGACAAACACGGTAGTTGAAAATCAGCGTCTCATCACCAAAGTGTATTTCCCGAGGCTTGTGCTGCCCCTGTCATCGGTTCTCTCTGGCCTCGTGGATTTCGGCGTTTCCTTTCTGCTGTTCATCGCGATGATGGTCTATTATCGTGTTCGGCCTACCGCTGCGATATTGTGGTTTCCTGCATTCCTGCTCCTCGCGATTCTTACGGCCCTCGGCGTAGGGCTGTGGCTTTCGGCTCTAAACGCAATTTATCGCGATGTGCGCTATGTTTTGCCCTTCCTCGTGCAATTCTGGTTGTTTGCTTCGCCGGTCATATACTCCAGTTCGCGTGTGCCAGCAAAGTGGCGCTGGCTGTATGGGCTCAATCCGATGGCAGGAGTAATCGAGGGATGTCGTTGGTCGTTGACCGGACGGGGCAGGCCTCCGGCAGGCCCAGTTTTTGTTTCTCTAGGAGCTGTGATCGCGGTTCTTTTGGGTGGTGTGGCGTTTTTTCAGAAATTGGAAACGACCGTGGCGGATGTGGTCTAACGAATGAGCAAAGTTGTAATTAAAGCGGAGAGTCTTGGCAAGCGATACCGCGTCGGCGAGCGCGAGCGCTACCTCGCGCTGCGCGATGTGCTGGCGGGGTTTGTGAGGGCGCCCCTCCGGCGCAACGGCCGGCGCCGCTCGAAAGATTATTTATGGGCGCTACGCGACGTGTCCCTCGACGTTGAGCAAGGCGAGGTGGTCGGGCTTATCGGCCGAAACGGCGCGGGGAAAACGACTCTGCTGAAAATCCTCTCGCGTATTACGCGTCCGACGGAAGGCTATGCTGAAATCCACGGGCGCGTTGGCAGTCTGCTGGAAGTGGGCACTGGTTTTCATCCGGAACTCACCGGACGCGAGAACGTCTACCTGAGCGGTGCGATTCTGGGCATGAGGAAATCCGAGATCAACCGCAAATTTGATGAGATCGTTTCTTTCGCCGGCGTCGAGCGTTTCATCGATACACCTTTGAAGCATTTCAGCACCGGTATGCAGATGAGGCTCGCGTTTGCCGTCGCGGCACATCTAGAACCTGAAATCTTGCTCGTCGACGAAGTACTCGCTGTTGGGGATACCGAATTTCAAAAGAAATGCCTAGGCAAGATGCAGGACGTGTCGAAAAGCGGCCGCACCATCGTCTTCGTGAGCCATCAGATGAACCAGATTCGGCGGCTTTGCGAGCGCCTACTTTGGATCGACGCAGGGCGGATTCAGCAGTCCGGCCCCGCTGGCGAAGTAATTGCCGCGTACGAAGCCGCCACGATGAAGGGTGCACAAGAGCACCACGGAGTTGCCGGTTCACCAATATTTCTGGGTTGGGAATTGGGTGATGCGGGGAATATTCTTAAAGATGGGTCGAAAGAAATCACGCTGAATTTCATCATCTCTCCTAAAGAAGCCGTTCGTCGGGGCCACTTCGGCTTGACCATTCGCAATGGCGAGGGTGTGGCGGTGGGGGGCTGGGGGTTCGATGACCTTTCACTTGAAGCAGGTGTTCATCAACTTCACTTCACGTTGCCGTATTTGCCGCTTCGGCCTGGGACGTATACGATCATTTGCTCGCTGTTTAATGGCGGCAACAATCTTACGGGCGGAAAAATGCTTGAACATTGGAATGCCGTCCCATTTCTGGCTGTCGATACACTACCGCTTTCGCACCAGCAAGACGCTTGGGCCGGAATACTTAACATTGCAGCGAATCTCGAAATAAGTACCCACAACCGAGATCGAAAGGACGTTCGGGCGCAAGCCGGGATGATTGAAGCAGAATCCAAATTCGATTCCACGTGACTTCGTCCCATTCTCGGAAGAAAACTGCTTTGGGAGAACGCCATGAGCGTGAAGGAGGAGGTTTTGCGCCAGCTGACGCGATTGTACTTCGCTCGCCGAGCCTATCGCACTTTGCTCCGAGTGCCGGTGCTGGGTACTGGATTCAGGAGGATCATCCATACCGCCTTACCGCCTGGAAAAAGTATGTGGATTCGTATACCAGAAGGGCTTGCGAAGGACTTCTGGATTTACGCCAACCCGAGACTGGAGCTAGGTTACGCGAATGGTGACCAACTCTGTATCGATCAATGTTCCAGCGATTTGCATCGATGGTGTGGTTTTCGAGACGGGTTTCCCTCGCGCTCGCTTTATTAAGCTAGGCGTCGAAGGCGCTGAATGGGAAGCTCTCCACGGCGCGTGTCGGGTCTTGAGCGAAGTGAAGCCGAAGCTGCTTTGTGAGGTTCACGATGGGAGCCAGATGGGCCAGATTCAAGATTATCTGAGTCAATTCGACTGTGTGGTCGAAGAATGGTCCCCTTCTCACCCGCACTACACCGATTATCGCCAGCTCTATATTTGGGCCGTCCCTCGATCCTGACTGAAAGCGAATGAAAGAGTCCGTCTCAATCCTCATTCCGACACGAAATCGCTCTTCAATTCTAGCTCGTTGTCTGGCCGCGCTTCCCGTGGGGACGCAGGGGGTTGAGCGTCCGGAAGTAATTGTGGTGGATGATTGTTCGGAGGACTCGACCTCGCGAGTCGTCGAAGAATTTGCGCGCTCAAGCGGCTGGCAGGTCCAATGTTTACGCCAGGAGCGTCCCGTGGGTGCCAATGCTGCTAGGAACGCAGCCCTAAAGGTCGCGCGGGGGCAGGTCATCGTCCTGATAGATGACGACGCGATCGTCACGGAAGGTTGGTTGAGAAATCTTCTAAACGGTTTGTCACAGGAATATCCCGTAGCGTCCGGTGCCATGCGTCTGACACTCGAGGGACCGTTGTTGGGGAAGCATAGGGAGGAAATCCAGGGAACCCTGGGAGAGGTGCTCCGGGCCCCTATAGGGTTTGATGGTCAAACCGTTCCGGTACTGGCAAATTTAGCGGCATTTCGCTGGGTCTTCCAACGTGCAAACTTCGATGAAACCGTACGACCGCCGTTAGAGGAAGCCGAGTGGCTCCTTCGAGCCGACGTTCGGGCGGTTTTCGTCCCGGACGCTCTAGTTTGGCACTATAAGACGAAAGAAGATTTGAGACTCAGCCGTGTGCTCCGCTATGTTTGGCTTCGCGGAAGCGAGAACGGTTGGTGGGTCCGGGAGCGTCTTGGGACGCCATATCTTAAGCGGCTCTCTATGGCTGGCATGTCCTTGCGTACCGCCATTCGCTCGTTCGCCCATGCGGTCTGGCAGCGTTGCTGGGGTGGCTTAGTTGTGGGTTTGGGGGAGTTGTCGATGGCTCTCGCACTAATGGGGATTATCAACCGGGGTCCGCGCACGGCAAAGAGTTGGCGATGACTTCTATTGCCATACTCAAGAAGGTCGGAGTGGCTTTGCTGGCCCCACGGATGTCAGCCCTTGGAGAGGATTCCTGCGGCGGTTCGGAAGTGGTGTTATGGGAAGATGCGGCAATTCTGAGAGATGCAGGCATTCCCGTGCGCGTCTACGCGAGCGCGGCCGGCAGCCGAACTTCAGTGAACGTCATTCGCCTACGAACCTCCGCCCCTCTGATCACGTCACTCGAATACACGGGTCGCCTTCTTCTAAGGGAGCCGGAAGCGTTGCTCATGTCATACAACGAACCGACGGCAGGAGGATGGGCTCCGGATCGCACGATTGTCCGATTCGACTGGACGACACACTTGCCGCGCTACTGGGACTGGCCCATTTGGCGCTCACGATTTCGACGAGCACGCTACCTTTTCCCTAGCGAGAACGAGCGCCAGATCTTTCTTCGACAACATGGATCGATGCTCGCACCGAACACGGTCGTCGTCCCGAATGCTGTGGATCTGCAATTGTTCCGGCCGATGAACAGCGGCGCGACAGCTCGCGCATCGCAAGGCCTCCGCGTAGGTTGCGCTGGGCAGTGGTCAGCTGGGAAGGGTATCCCCCAATTGTTGGAGGCTTGGCGAACGGTGAAATCGGTCGTGCCGGCCGCCGAGCTGTATATGGCGGGCGGTCCGCGGTTGTGGAAAAACGTGGGGGTGGTTCCACAAGAGGAAGGATCAACCAGTCGGGTCCGTGAAATGGAAGCACAGGGCTTGCTACATTGCGTTGGCACTTTGCCGCGTTCGCACATGCCCACCTTCTGGAAATCACTCGATATTGCTGTTGTGCCGTCACTAAGTGAGTCCTTCGGTCTAGTCGCGCTCGAAGCGTTGGCTTGCGGTGTTCCGGTAGTATCGACAACCGCAGGCGGACTAAAGGAAATCGCAGTCGATGGGGAAAGTGGGTTGTTCGTCCCGCCCGGGGATCCTGCAGCGCTGGCTCGGGCGTTGTTGACCTTGTTAACAGATAATCATTTGCGTCTTCGCCTCGCCGAAGGTGCACAGCGGCGCGCGCAGGCCTTCTCGCTCGAAAATAGGTCGCGCGAATTGTTGGATCTAATCTGTGAAGTCGTGAAAAAGCACGAGGGCGATACACAATCCCGAGTGCAACTCATGAAAAATCATGCGGAGTAGTGCTATCCTCGGGTCTTTATATTTGGCGTCGACGGAGGCGGCCCTCTGTGGGTGTTTCTGTGGTCTGGGGCGAGCATATAATTCATCCTGCGGCTGGGTGATCAAATTCTCAGTAGCAGCGGGAGAATCTCGGCACTCGGGCGACCGAGCGTTCTGCAGCGCATCGATATAAAACTCGATTCGTGTGTTGGAAACTCCTTTGTACGGGGAGAACCCGGAAGCTCGGACACAACGTGTTTTGACAAAACGCGTTCGGCCCGGAATAGCTCCCTGCGGCATGCGCGGGCCCGTTTGTTTCCCGCGATTCGCGGCGGCGATTGTGGGCGCAGGCGGACGGATAGTTTTGATGCCGATGCCACGGTAACCGTTGAAGCTCCAAACGCCCCGCGATGCAAAGAGCTTCGACGTGCGCGACGCCCCGGATCACTGGTCCGATGCAACCGGATTCGACCAACGGTATCGTGCGCGAGTTCCTTCGTAACTTCGGATATCACGTAAAACCTATAGACGTCGATCATACTTCAGTACTGCCGTAAACGGGATTCCCATGGCGACATCGACATCTCGAACCATCCCATCGTTAGACGGACTACGTGCGGGATCAGTGGGTATTGTCATCCTCGCTCACGCCCTCGCATATGAGCCCGGGCGGGAGGGACGTTTCCCTTCTCTTCAGCTCAGTTGGCTTGGACAGTCGGGGGTCGACGTCTTTTTTGTGATCAGCGGGTTCCTAATTACGTACCTTCTACTCAAAGAACATGAAGCGACGGGAACGATTCGTTTGAAGACATTCTATGTTCGCCGGTTTTTTCGAATTTCCCCGCCCTTCTATGCCTATTTGGCAATCGTTGGAATCCTTTGGATCTCAGGGCTACAGGCTCAAAACACGCGAAACTTCATCAGTGCGGCTACCTACACGTGGGACTATCAACCGCATGTTAGTGGATATCTGCTGGCACATACGTGGTCCCTGAGCCTCGAAGAACAGTTTTATCTAATTTGGCCGCCGTGTTTGGCGCTTTTCGGCAAGAAGAAGAGCACGTATTTGGCTCTCAGCGTCATTCTTCTTTCTCCCGTTTCACGGGTTTTTACCTATTTGGTGGCCCCCTCGTTACGTGGAAGCGAAGGAATCATGCTCCACACACGCTTGGATACGATAATGTTCGGGTGCGCGATCGCGCTACTTTGGAAAAAGCCGCAGTTCAATCGTTTGATAGACAAACTGCTTCATCCGTCGCTGTTCGTGTTCTCGATTTTCTACGTCGTCATTCTAGCACCTTGTTTGTCGGCGCGATTTGATGCGAGATACGATTGGACAATTGGATACACGCTTCGAGGCTTTCTCATTTCGATCATGCTACTTTATGTAGTGAAAAAGCCAGGGTCGCGTCCGGGACGCGTGCTGAATCTCGGACCAGTCCGACACATTGGAATCATTTCGTACGGCCTTTACCTCTGGCAGCAGATGTTTACTGGCCCAAACTCACGCTTTTTTCCGCTGAACTTGATTGCTGTTTTGTTATGTGCAGAATTGTCGTATTGTCTGATTGAGCGCCCTGCCTTTCGGCTGCGGGATGGAATCGACAAAATGCTCACTGGACCGGCGCCTATATCGAGTGGCAATCCCCCTGCAAGCGCATAGGGCCGGGAGGATCAAATCGATAAAGTTGGTCGCACTTGACGGAAGCACAAGTAGCCCTGCAGTCTTCCGGAACCATACGAGCGTGAACGGTGCCGCTGCCGATAGCGACAGGATAGAGAGATGGTGGTCAGGTTGGTGCGCGGAATCCGCAGAAGGCGTGTCGACGTAAAGCAAGGTCTCGCAAAACCAGGCCGCAGATAGCCTTCTCTCGGAGATGCTCGTGCCGACCGGATGCCGATTCGGGGCGCTTCATATGAAATTCATTTCAAAACAGCGTCGAACGGGCGAAGCGGGTGTAAACTGCAGACCTTCGAGGCTAAAAAGAAAATCCCTGTCAACTCTTGCCCGTTGGCTCCAGGCGGTACGTGCCCCTCTCGCAGGACTGGGATCTCAGCGATTTCTTGAATCGCGATGGATCGTTTGGTCTCTCGCCTTTGGGACGAGGTCTTGGCGAAGGGCATTGGCTCTTCGATATGTGTCCTTCAGTCCTCATTATTTCTATCGTACTCCGCTCAATAGCGAACTCAGTAGCCACCAGTTCTTGATTTCGGAGTTCCGAAGAAACACCGCCTCTAGGCGGCGCATCTTCCGATCACTTTTGCAGAAAGACTTAAACCCGGAACAGGTAGTCCTGGACTATGGTTGCGGCCCCGGATTTCTGGCAAGAGCAGTTTCTCGCCAGGTACGGAAGGTTCTCGCCTGTGATGTGTCGACGGGGGCCCTTGAATGTGCCCGAGCCCTCAATGAGGGTCCAAATATTAGCTATGTTCTGATTGACCGTAACGGGCGTATTCCTGTTCCGGACGCCAGCGTGGATCTAATCTACTCGTTTGCGGTTGTCCAGCACGTCACCGAGGATGTGTTCCGGTCGATCCTAGGCGAATGGTGGCGTGTACTTCGCCCTGGTGCTACGGTCATTTGTCAAGTCGCGCTCAATGCAGAAGGTTGGAGATCTGAAGCACAGTGGCGCACCGACCACAGCCTTCGCGGGCGGCTAAGATGGCGCTTTGGATTGCATTGTTTCTCTCGAACCCGGGATGTGTTGTACGCAACCGTCACCGCAGCCGGCTTCAATCCGCCGGAGATAGCTGCTATTGCCACATTGTGCTCACCGTTGAACGACGATATAGATGATCAACATCTATGCACCTTCACCAAGCCGAGAAAGCTGGCTCGTTACGTGGCAGGAGGAGCACCCTGGGAAAAGTAATACGCGCTCAATGGAGAAGCATATTGTTTTTGTGGTGCCGGGTGGTCCGAATCGAGGTAAGGAGGGATAGGCGAGTGAGTTCCTACGGCAGCTGCAGATGAGCGCCAGGCAGCCACTAAAACGAGTGAATCAGCATGAATATGCGCGCAAAACCCTCGGCTCCCCGGAGGGAGAAACGAACACTCACCAGGCCTATGGCTCAACACACGTGCGACAAACTCTGGAGAGTACCTCCTTCTTTGCGTAGAGCAGATTTCTGATCGGTGATATTGCGATCCGCAACGCAGCAAAGATCCCCTCGGTCGGCTCAAAGGCGTATATGACGAGATTTGGGAGCATTTTTTAGATCAAGAACCGAAGGATAGTCTTAGACGGCGGACTGATCAGAATATTGATCAGCATAATAGCAGCGAGGTATTTGTTTGAAAGATAATTTGCATTATGCCGCAGTAAGCGAAGCGAAATGAAAAATATCATGAACGAATAACAAATGCTGCGATTCAAGTCAACGACCAGGAATGCTGGAACAATAGCAATGCCGAAGGCCGCCACCAGCGCTGTCGCAAGCATCCTGTCTTTGTGCAAAATCAGGTTGCGAACTGCTAGAACTGGGATGATCCAGGATGCTCGGAAAATTCCGACGAGGGAAAACAATGTCTGGGGGATCAGATGGCCGCGGAAGGTATCCCACGATGCAAGAAACGACGTTCCCATTGCGAGGTGGAACGTGGCGGAAAGCCACCATCGCAATAAGACCCACACACCGATCGTACCCAGTATGGCGAATAACAGTTGGTTCCGCTGTGTTTTCTCTGCAGGCTCTGCGCATCGAACTATGAAATATAAGAGTAGAAGTGGCGCGGCTATGACCGACCGCTCATCACAGAATGCCGCACCGAGGAGGCAGAGGCCACTCAGCCATGGGCGGCGCAAACAACATGCAGAAAGCAGCGTCAGGGCAAAGGCAACTGCATCTCCGCAGATGAAATCGTTGAAACCCCATGAGCCAAAGAAAGTAGCTCCAAATCCGATGACAAAAAAAGCAGCGGCGGTCGTGTCTCCGGTGGCATCACGTCCGCACAACGCAAGCAGGTAAAACAGAAGCATAGCGGCAATCGGGGTCCATATCACCACCGTCCAGATGCCGGTACCACTGAGGCATCCCAATAGCGGTACGGTCAGCCGCAACTCCATTTTGTCTACGTGACTTGCAGCCCAGCCATTCAAGCCAACGTCTTTCAAATCTGCAGGAATGGGCGTAAGCGGATGATGCACCTGCCAAGACATCGCTTGATTCTCGACACGTTTCGGAAGCTGTGAGAGCATTTCGTAGTGCGGGAATCTCGTAACCAACGCAAGAAGAATTCCTAACGTCGCAATGAGTAAGAGGGAGCACAGCCCGCGGAACAGAGCATCTCCTTGTCGCACGAATGTCGCGGGGAGACCGTCGATTGCTGCCCGGGGTTGCGATTTGTTCAGACGGCGAAGCAAGCTCAAGTCTACCGTAGGTCCCTGATTGGGTTCATTACCGTGTTTAAGATAACTCAAACATGATCGATTTGCGTACTTTGCATGATAGTCGACGTTTACGGGCGGAGCTTCCGCCCTTTGCAGCCTGGTTCTGCCGCTTGCGCCTGTATCAACAACGAATACGGCAGGACTCTGCCGGGACAAGGAACACCAGTACCAGTCCGAGATGGGCATGATCCATTAAGATTCACAAACGATCTTTAACCGGCAGGGATTACGCGCTTCCGAATATTCATTTTCTTGCCACAACGAGAAATTGCTTGCCGAAGAGCGGCCAAGCAAGCTTCAACTTCAAATACAGACGCAATATCCATACCGGCATTTGCCGGCCCCGGGACATCGTGTAGGGCAGAAATCGTGGGATCTGTTCCTCCAGTGTAAAGCCCGTCTCGGTCATCACTTCACCCAGCGACAATTCTGTAAGCGCCAGATGGTGATCGTAGAAGTCCCAATACTCGCCCGGCAGATAACGAATATTCGGGCCTAGCGCGATGAGTCGGCCACCAGGACGCAGACAGCGCCAACCTTGTATCAACGTATCACGAAGGTCGCGTTTGGTGTACAGATGTTCGAAAAAGTTGCTGGTGAATACGACGTCGAGCGAATCGTCCGGCATCTGCCAGGGTTCAGAGCAACTCTGGGACAGGATATGAACGCCGGGCGCAGCCTGCTGGACAGAATCCGGATTGAGGTCCATGCCGAAGCGTTTTTCCAATTGGACGTTGTTAATGAACTCGCAGTGTCCGCAGCCCAAGTCCAGTACAGCGCCACGCGCCGGAAGCCACCGCGCGAAGTACTCGTCCACCAGCAATCGCCAGACCTTAGCGCGGTACTCGCTCTTGTCGGCAAAGCGTTTCGCGTACAAGCTCTGCAGTTCGGCCGGCGAATGTGGGGTGCTCATGTAACTTCCTTCTTGTAATCTCCGCGGCTCAGATGCTTCTCCAACCACAGGTAGAGGCAGATGAACAGATAGCGGCCGCCCATCTCTTGAATTTCCAACTTGGCTACCCCGGTACGGCGGTTACGCCAGGTAATCGGAAGCACTGTCCACGAGTAACCGCGAATGATGGCTTTCAACGGAATTTCCACGGTGAGGTTGAAGTGCGCTGAAAGTAACGGCTCGCAGCCCTCGATGACCTTGCGCCGGTAGCCCTTGAACGCGTTTGTCGTGTCGTTCAGCGAAATGCCGAACAAAAGACGGATGAAAAAATTGGCTATTCGATTTAAACGTAGCTTTAACCACGGATAGTCGATTACGCCACCACCCTTCATAAAGCGCGAACCGAATACCGCATCCCACCCGTCGTTAAGCGTATTCCAATAGCGCACCACGTCTCGGCAATCGTCGGATTCGTCCGCCATCATTATTACCACAGCATCGCCGCTCATCCTTTGCAGGCCGCACGCGATGGCGCGGCCAAAGCCGTGCGGCGGTCCATTGTTGACCAAACGAGTTTCGGGAATTCTCTCGCTCAGTCCCGCAACAATCGCCGCCGTCCGGTCCGTGCTACCATCGTTTACCACAATGATCTCGTGCGCGATGCGATTCAGCCGCAGCTCCAAATGCAGATGCTCCACGGTAGATGCGACGCAGCCCTCTTCATTGCGAGCCGGAATGACAACCGACAGAAGTTTTAAATCGGATTTCGCGGAAAGGGGAGGGCTCACGCTCCGCACGATGTGAGCCAATCGGGATTCGCCGCAGCGTGGTCGGCGATCTCTTCGAGGATCTGATCCAGACGAATGTGGGGCTCCCACGTGCTTGCTTTAAGCGCTTTACTGGAATCCAGAATCAGCCAAGGAACGTCGTAGAGACGGGCGGAGCCGTCCGCTATGGGTTGATGCGGGCCAAAGCGCTGGTCGCACCACTCCGTCAGTTGGGCCAGGGACATCGAGTTCGCACGGCCTCCGGAGACGTTAAGGAGATCGCCGGGTCCGCTATTGCGCAACTGAAAATCCACCATGCGCGCTAAGTCGCGCGGATGCAAGGCGTCCCGGACCTGGAATCCATGACCGCCAAAGCCCAGATATTTTAGGGCGCGCCGCGTAGAGTGTGCGTGCAGCCAATAGGAGAAAATGCCCTGCTCGGCGGTGCCAAACTGCCCGGCTCCCGCTAGCACCCCGCAGCGGTTAATCCAGACCGGCATCTGAAACCCGGCGGCATACTCCTGTGCTAAGCGTTCAGACGCAAGCTTAGTCGCGCCATACATCGAAATCGGAGGCTCGGTGCTAAAGCCCTCTCCCACGCCGGCGATGCTGACCCCAACCGGCCATGGTCGCGCTTGGTCGAGAACAAAAGCCGAAGATTCGGTGCGCAATGGCAATTGCGTCAGCACCGGAATCGAGTAAACGCGGCTCGTGCTCAACAGAATCAAGCCGGCGCAGGATACCCGGCAATATTCCAGCAAATTGATTGTGCCTAGCAAGTTGTGTTCCAGTAACTGGCGGCTGCTCGTCCTTCCGTCACTGCCGGCGAGAACGCTCGGCTGCGCTGCGGCGTCGATGACCCAATCGGCACGGGGAAGCGTTTCCAAGTCGCTCGCCATACGGATGTCGCCATGGAATAGTTGCACGCCAAAGCGCTTAAGCGAAACACGGTTCGTTTCGCTTCCCGATCGCGCCAGGTTATCGATTCCGACGATCGTGATCCCTTCGCGCGATTCCATAAGATAACGCGCGAGGTGGCTCCCGGCGAACCCGCAGACGCCTGAGATGAGAATCTTCACTCTATTTCCGGGCCGCCAGCCGCGAAGACCATGAGGCGGCAATTTCGGCTATGGTTTGGCTCAGGCTCCTCGTAATACCCCAGTCTGGATAGTGAGCCCTCATCTTAGTCAAATTACTGTAGTAACAGATATGATCTCCAATACGGTTGTTCTCCACGTACGTCCATACCTGTTCGCGTCCGGAAGCCTCGGCCGCTAACGCAAAGGCTTCCAGAATCGAGCATGAATTTTCCACGCCACCGCCAATGTTGTAGACTTCACCACAACGCGGCTTCCGCGCAAAGGCCAATACAAACCTGGCGACATCTTCAGAGTGGATGCTGTCGCGAACCTGTTTGCCTTTGTAGCCAAAAACCTTGTATTTCTCGCCGGTGATGTTGCAGCGGATTAGATAGCTAAGGAATCCGTGCAGTTCCACGCCGGAATGATTAGGTCCGGTTAGGCAGCCACCGCGTAAGGCGCACGTGGGCATACCGAAGTAGCGCCCGTACTCTTGCA
>Ga0302324_100013238_pt1 | contig 16751 bp, 10 predicted proteins | sample Palsa_T0_1_FD_201949 | JGI IMG/M metagenome (GOLD analysis project Ga0302324, IMG submission 201949) | Peat permafrost microbial communities from Stordalen Mire near Abisko, Sweden - Palsa_T0_1 | ecosystem: Environmental > Terrestrial > Soil > Palsa > Peat permafrost | place: Sweden: Abisko...
ATTGGGCGCCATCTCGTGCCGGGGCACCGGCAGCTGCACGACATTGACCGCATAATTCGCCCCGGGATTGTTGCGGTTGAAGACGTTGAAGAACTCGGCGAAGGGATTAATCTCCCAGCGCTCGGCGATCTTGAAGGGGCGCGTAACCCGCAGGTCCGACTGAATGTAAGGCGTGCCGCGGAAGATGTCCAGAGCCGCGTACGTCCCCGGTGGCGGCTGGCCGCTGAACTGAACCCAGATGCGTCCGCTGTTGTCTGCGCTCGTGATGGTGATAGGACGCGCGCTCTCGACCTGCGTGATGGTGCTCAATTCAAAACCTCTGGGAATATGCACTGTCCCGGCGAGCACAAAGCGATCGCGAACGTCTTCGCCCGAGGGACCGTAGTCGCCGGGTCCGAAAGCATCCAGCTTCCCAGCATTCGGTAAATTTAATCCCTGCGGCACCTGGCAGACGCCGTCGACGTAGTCGAAGAGTTCGCCTAGCAGGCATCCCCAGGTCTGCGCCTTCGAGAGCTGATAATTTGCGACCAGGCTGAAGCGACGCATATTGCCTTGCAGATGCAACATCAGGGCGTTGTAACTGGAGCGGTTGTCGGACTCGAACACATTGACGTTGGGCACAAAAGCTTCCTGATCTGTCGTGTCAGAAATCAGCGGGGAGCTGATCGTTGCAGGGCCAGAAGAGGTCGGGCTGCTGCTATAAGGAAACGCGCGGTAACCATGATTCCCCTGCTCATGCGTATAGTCGGCGCTCACCAGCCAGTGTTCATTGAAAGCGTGTTGCACTCCGCCCGTGATGTGGATCGCGTACGGCGTCTTGTAATTGGAGCCAACCAGATTTCCCGTCGCGCCTGAGCCGCCAGTCAGGCAGCCCGGCCCAGTGAGCGCGTAAGTGGCTGGGGACGATCCGCTGAACGTGCAGGTTCCCGATATTGCATTCGTATTGTTGACGCCCTGAAATGCCGTCGCCCATCCGTTCTGCGCGAGATCGTCATAGTACATGCCAAAGCCGGCGCGGATCACGGTCTTCTCGCTGCTGCCGGGCGAATAAGCAACTCCGAGGCGAGGCGCAATCTGTTTGTGGTAATCGTGCGGCACGCTCGACACAATCGGGATCTGCAGCGCCTGCAGCGTCTGATAGGCAGCGTTGTCAGCCTCGCTTCGTCCCGAGCCAATCATGAGTCCCCAGGTGTTCTGGTAGCGCAAGCCGTAGTTGACCGTGAGGTGGCGTGACACGCGCCACGAATCCTCCGCGTAGAGTCCGAGTCTTTGAACGTTCTGCGAAAAGGTGCCGTCGCCGGCCGGAGTGTAGGAGCAGGATGAGCCGTCCGAAGCAGCGAAGCCGATGCACTGCGGAGTGAAGGTTCCAAACACCCCTGGGTTCTGGACGTAATAGGTTGGGTCATTGATGTACTGAGCAAGAGTCTCCGCCGTCGACGCAAACGCGCCGCTCAGCACCGGTTCGTGAATGAAGTCGACTCCGAACCTGAGCGCATGACTTCCCACAACGTGGGTCAGGTCGTAGCGGAACTGATATTTGTCCTGATTGCGCAGGTCGGGAAAAAGCGTGATGGGAGTGGCGAACTGGTTGTCGCCGAAAGTTTCGAATCCCGAAATCGTCAACGCCGTGGAGCTGAAGGGAAACGCCAGCGCGAAGCCCAGATCCGAGTTGCGCGTCTGCGTAAGGTGCAGCAGGCTGGCGCCGAGAACCAGATTGCCGAGCCAGGTCGGACTGAAAGTATAGGCATTGCTGATTACAGCGTTCCAATAATTGTTGTGAGTGGTAAGTCCGGTGGAAGGCAGCGTCCCTTGCTCCACCAGCGCGTTGTGAGTGAGATAGCTGTCTTCGGAAGTCCGCAGAAACCATTGCGATTTAGCAGACTCGGCCCAGTCAAAACGTACCGAGCCCAGGTAATCGCGGAACGGGATGGGAACGGTGGCCGGAACGGCAATGGAAGGGACGCCGGAAATCAGGCCATCCGCCGCCAACTGTGCCAGCGCATCGAACTGCGTCGTGCTGGCCGGGCTGTAAGCGATGCTGGCATTTTCATGCACATTCTCGAATGAAGTGAAGAACCACACTTTGTTCTTCGCGATCGGACCGCCAAGCGTACCTACATAGTTCTGGCGCGAGAACGGTTGCTTGGGATTGGGCGCCGGGTTCTCAATCGGGAAGCGCGCGTTGAGCTGGGATGCGCGCTCGTAGAAAGCTGCGTCGCCGTGCCAATCGTTAGTGCCGTGTTTGGTTGTGATCACGACCGAGCCGGCCGTGGTCCAGCCGGTGTCAGCATCCTCATTGGAAGTGCGGACGGCAAATTCCAGAAGCCCGTCAGGTGAGAAGTTTTGCAGGAAGCCGCCAATCCAGTCGTCGGAATTGTCAGCGCCGTCCACTGAAAGTTCATTGTTCAAGCCAGAGCTTCCGCCGGTAGAAACGGCAGTGATGCGCGCCTTCGTCGGATCGGAAGGCTCCACGGGTTCAGTTCCGGGCACGAGATAAGCGATGTTGGCGAAGCTGCGGGCCGGCAGTGGAAGAGATTCCAGGTCATGGGTGCCCACGACGCCCCCATGCACCGCGCTCGACGTGTCAATCGTTTCGGTCGTGATCGAGGAAGAATTCCCCTCCACATTCACCGTCTGGCGCGCGCCCGCCAGTTTGAGTGTAACCGCGATATCACGCACCACGCTGACTGCCACATCTACATTAGCCGTGGCCTGCGCAAAACCTTTGGCCGTCACGGTCACACTATAGGAGCCGGGCTGCAGCCCCTCAATGCGGAACTCTCCGCGATCGTTTGCGGTTGCCTCGCGGCTCAAGGACGATCCGTTTGATTGCACGACGACCCGGGCACCCGCCACTCGCGCAGCGCTCGCGTCTTGAATTTCTCCGCGAAGCGCCCCATTCGAATTCTGGGCGCGCACGAGCGAAGGGACAGAGACGGAGATCAGAAGCATCACCGCGCAGATCACTGCGCTGGAACTGGACCTGCGCGTACTAGAAAACAAAAAACTGACGAGCATGAAAAAACCATCCACCGAACAAGGGATTGCCGCCGCAACGGAAAAACGGCCACGCAGCTAAGCAGACTAGTTCAACGAGAGTATCGAGAGGCGCCTGCTACTACCAGCGCTAGTGCCGAATGGTAGTGGTGCAATTTGCGAAAGCGTTAGCCACCAAGGAAATATCTGAAGCCAAAAGCCTTCGTGATCCTTCGTGCCCTTGGTGGTTCAAGATTTAATCGCTTCCTTCGTGATCCTTGGTGCCCTTGGTGGTTCAGGGTTTGATCGGTTCCTTCGTGGTCCTTCGTGCCCTTGGTTCACGATTTGATCGGTTCCTGAAAGGCAGCGGGAAGCTAGCGCACAAGCCATTCTGTAGCTTCATGCGTCAGAGCCAGAGCGTGGCCGTAGGTGATAAAGACGCACGACAGAGTCACCAGAACCAGAGGAATCAAGTGCCATGAGCGAAGTCGCGTTGGTTGCGCTTTGCCGGCCTCATCCCACGCAAGCAGACGGGCTACGCGCGCGCCGACGGAGCCGGTTACAAAGCCCACCGTGCAGATCGGGGCAGCCTCGACCGGAAGCAGACGCGAGAGCTTGACCAGGGCCGCGGCCAGATCAAGGGCGTCGTCCAGATTCGAAACTGCCGCATCATCGGCGGCCAGTTCGGCAGCATAGGACCACGCACTTTCCAGCGTGGCCATGCCGGGGAAGGGACAAAAGCGGAAGACGAGTTTTTTTAAGTTGTCTCGAGCGTGCATGTGCGCATGTTCATGCTTGAGCGCGATGTGGAGTTCATCATGAGTCAGAACCGCAACCGTCGATTCTGAAACCAGAACCCTCGGTCTGCGAACACCCACCAGCGTAAGTGGCGGAGCCTCGCCCCTGGACCGAAACGTAACGCTCTGTGGATCGGCATTCAGAGGGCGTGCGCCTTCCAGCCAGCGCGCCACCACGCGGGAAGCTTTAGTATGGGCGATGACGACGCGGAAGCAGCCCCAGGCAATCAGCACCAGCGCGCAAATGCCGAACACAAGCGGCATCGTGCCCAGGCCTTCGTCAACCGAACGGGGTTCCAGCAACTGAAACGACGGCACAACAAAAGCGACTGTAATGATGATGGAAGCCGTTAAGGGGAGAATCCGCAGTGTGAAGAGCAATGCGGCCGGACTCTTTTCCGTCGCACGCCATAACTTCAGCGAGCGCCACGCGACCGCCACCAGCGCCGATAATAAACAATAGGACAGAACGAAAAAGGTAAGTGAGACGGCAGTTTCGCGGAGAGCAAACATTGGCGTTACGCCTGATCCTTGGTTGCGCGGCTCCCGGTTTCCAGGTTCTGGGTTTCCAGATTCTGGAGTTCGCGGCGTTTGCGTTCGACCAGGAGCTGGAGCTCATCGAGCAGCTGCGCATCATGGGCGCCGAGTGCTTCCACCAGATACGAGAGAGGCAGCGAGGAAGCGTCGGCAGATCCCAGCAATTGCCGTATGCTCTCCATCGCTGTGACCCTTTGGAGTTCTTCGGGCGTGTGGCGTGGAGTATAGCGGAACGCTCTGCCTTCGGCCACGCGGTCGAGCAGGCCTTTCTTGTAGAGACGGTCCACCGTTGTCATCACCGTGGTATAAGCCTGATGAATCTTGCCATCCGCAAGCAGTTCGCGAACCGTGGCGCTGCCGTGGGACCAAAGCTTCTGCAGCAACTGCTGCTCGAAAGGGCCCAGTTGGGGTCTGGGATCTGATCCGAAAATTGAAAACGCCTTCGTCATTCCGATTGAGTCTGCCAGGTGCTCGCCACGCGATGTCGTTCGCCGAAAAGCATACCATTCTGCAACGTTCGTTGCACCCTGATTTATGGGAAACCTGGGTAGTGGTGCAGTTTGAATCGGTTTTGAAAGGGCACGGCTTCAGCCGCTGCGGAAAAAGTCGTTGTTGCCCTTGACTTTAGGGATCGACCTTGATTTTGGGGTTGCCCTCGATTTTGGGTGGCGCAGCGGGTCACCGCTGCGGTAACCGCAGCATTTCAGATAAGGCTTTAGCCGCTGAGGGCGTGGTTTTCGCTGGGAAACAACTTTTTCAGCAAGCCGATCAGTGCCGTAAGCGTCTTGGTTTTGAAAGGGCGCGGCTTCAGCCGTGCCGTAAGCATCTTATTTTTCATTGCGGCTTTAGCCCCTGAGGGACGACGATTTTCAAACTGCACCACAACCGGAACCTGGAAGATTTCGCCTCATTTCGCCTGACTTGGTAGAATCAAAAGAACATGCTTTTGCCGTTCGTCCGCGAAATATTCGCGGAGGTGGAACAATTACCTGGCTTCACGCGCGTCGCCTCCCATCTGCGGGAGAGCGCGGGGCGGATGAGTGTCACTGGACTATCCTCCGCAGCCAAAGCGCTGATCATTGTTTTATTGCGGCGCACGGTCGATCGTCCCTTTGTGCTGGTGGTGGCCGACAACCGCGCTGCCGAAGAACTTCTGCCGGTGCTGCGCGCCTTCTGCGAACTGACCGGCGCCGCTGATCCGGACTCAGTCATCAACCTTCCGGCGCGCGATGTGCTGCCCTTTCAGAATTTGTCGCCGCATCCTGAAATTCAGGAGGAGCGCGCGACGGCGTTATGGAAGATCGCCACGGGCCGAGCCGCAATCGTAATTTCACCCGTGACCGCGACTACCATTCTGCTTCGCTCTCCCGAGTACTATGCCGACCTGGCGCGGATTCTGCGCCGCGGCGAGATCTTCGACCTGGAGAAGCTTCTCCAGCACTTGAACACGGTCGGCTACAGCTCGACCGATGTGGTCGAAATGCCCGGGCAGTATGCGGCTCGCGGCGGCATTCTCGACGTCTATTCGCCGGAAGCCGATCGCCCCGTGCGCGTCGAATTTTTTGGCGATGAAATCGAATCCATGCGGAAGTTCGACCCGGCGAGTCAGCGGTCTTCGAATCCCGTCGATGAAACTTTGCTTCTCCCTTTGACCGAAACACCGGTCACCGAAGAACTGCTCGGTTCGATCAACGCGCGGCTGTCCGGGAAACGCATTACGGGCTCGCCAGACGTTGTGGAGCAGGCGGCGCGCGATTCAGGCGCGGGAGTTTTTCCCGGGTGGGAGTTTTACGCACCGGTGGCGGGCGCCGACCGCAGTATTTTCGGGCTGCTTCCCGAAGCGCGCGTGATTCTCGATGAGCCCGAAGCGCTGGCCATGGAACTCGACAAAGTCTGGGCCCGCATTGAAGAAGCGCACGAGCGCAGCGGGGTGGGGAATCTGGTTCGTCCCGCCGATCTTTATCTCACGCCGGAAAGTTGGCGGGAAAAGACGGCAGAGCTCGCCGGAGCCGATTTCGAATATCTCGCGATGGCGCGCGAGGGGAGAACCGAAGCGGCATTTCTTTCGCAGCCGGCCACGCGCTTTCACGGCGCCGTACCCGCCATGATCCAGGAGGTTCAGAAGCTGGTCGGCGGCGGCACGCAAGTGGTTCTCGCCGTCCCCAACACGGGAGAAGTCGAGCGCCTCGCCGATATGTTCACGGAGTACAACGCATCGTATCGTCTGGGAACCCGCACCCGCAGCGGAGAAAGCTATGCGGACGAAACTTCCTATTTTGCCGGCGACGTTCTCAGCACCACGCTGCTCAAGGCTTACCTTCCCGACGGCTTCGTTTTACCGGAAGCGCATTTGGCGATTTTTGGGGCGCGCGACTTGTTCGACGAATCGGACCTGGTGGCGGCGCGGCCGCAACGGCAGAAGTCGAAAGTCTCGGCATTTCTTTCGGACTTCCGCGATTTGCAGGTCGGCGATTACGTCGTCCACGTGGAACATGGTATTGGCCAGTATCACGGACTGAAGGAAATCAACCAGGGCGACGGCGCCGCGGAATTCATGGTGCTCGAGTATGCCGACGCTGCGCGGCTCTATGTTCCGCTCACTCGCCTCGACCTGGTTCAGAAATATCGTTCGTCGGAAGGCGCAAAGCCTGTCCTGAATCACCTTGGCACCGCTGCCTGGGGCAAGACGAAGACCCGCGTGCGCAACGCGATGAAAGACATGACCGACGAGTTGGTCAAACTCTATGCGAAGCGGCAGGCCGCGCGCGGTCATATCTTTCCCGCCGACACCGAATGGATGAAGGAGTTCGAAGATTCATTTGAATACAACGAGACCGACGACCAGGCACAGGCCATCGCCGACGTGAAGCGCGATATGGAATCGCAGCTTCCGATGGATCGGCTGCTGTGCGGCGACGTTGGTTATGGCAAGACTGAAGTGGCGATGCGTGCTGCTTTCAAGGCCCTGAGCGACAACAAGCAAGTCGCCGTGCTCGCGCCCACCACCGTCCTCGCATTCCAGCATTACGAAACTTTCAAGCAGCGATTCGCGCCATTCCCGCTCACCGTCGAAATGATCAGCCGCTTCCGCACACCGAAGCAGATCAAAGAAATTTTGCAGAGGGTGGAAACTGGCAAAGTGGACATCCTGATCGGCACCCACCGCCTGCTCTCGAAGGATGTGAAGTTCGCCGATCTCGGCCTGCTGGTGGTGGACGAGGAACAGCGCTTTGGCGTTCGCCACAAAGAACGCATCAAGCAAATACGCACCGAAGTCGATGTGCTCACCATGTCGGCAACGCCGATCCCGCGCACGCTGCATATGTCGCTGGTGGGCCTGCGCGACATGAGCGTGATTGAAACGCCGCCCAAGGATCGCATGGCGATTCAGACCGTGGTCGCGAACTGGGACGAAAAGCTGATCCAGTCCGCGATTGAACAGGAACTCGAACGCGGCGGCCAGGTTTATTTCGTCCACAATCGCATCGAAACCATCTGGGAGATCGCGGCCAAGATTCAGTCGATGGTTCCGAATGCCCGCGTCGCCGTGGGCCATGGACAGATGGGCGAAGGGGAGCTGGAAAAAGTGATGCTGAAATTTATGCATCACGAAGCCGACATCCTGGTCTCGACCACGATTATCGAGAACGGCCTCGACATCCCGCTGTGCAACACCATCATCATCAATCGGGCGGACCGGCTGGGCTTGTCCGAACTTTATCAGCTTCGCGGACGCGTCGGCCGATCGAACCGGCGTGCCTATGCATACCTGCTTTTGCCGGCTGAAATCGAGTTGACGCCCATCGCCCGCCGCCGCCTTGCCGCGCTCAAGGAGTTTTCCGATCTCGGCGCCGGGTTCAAAATCGCTGCCCTTGATCTCGAGCTTCGCGGCGCGGGAAATCTCCTGGGCGGAGAACAGAGCGGCCACATCGAAGCGATCGGATTCGAACTTTATACGCAGATGCTGGAACGCGCTGTGCGCGAGATGAAGGGCGAAGCCGGCGTTGAAGTCACGGAAATCCAACTCAATCTCGGTCTCAACATTCGCATCCCATCCGACTACATCAAGGAAGAGAATCAGCGCTTGCGGATGTACAAACGCGTCGCTGGAGTCGAGACCGAAACGCAATTGCACGACGTGCGTTCGGAACTGATCGATCGCTATGGAGAGACGCCCAGGGCTGTCCGCAATCTGCTGGAGTATGCCGCGCTGAAACTGCAGGCGATGCGGGTGGGGGCGACTGCCATTGAGCGCAAGCGCGAATTCATGAACATCAAGTTCAGCCCGAACGCCTTGGTTGATCCCGGCAAACTGGCGCGGTTTGTAGCGTCGCAGCGCGGCACGCAATTCACTCCGGAAGGGACGCTGAAGTTCTCGATAAAAATCGATAGCGCCGAAGGAATCCTGCAAACCCTGCGCGATCTGCTGGAAGAGCTGGAAGCGCGCGAAGAAGCATTGCGCCAATCATGAACGCGCACGATTACAATGATTCGAGATGAAGCCGACGCAGGAACGACGAACGGATAGCGACCGCCGCAAGAACCGGAGAGTCCGCAAAGCGATTTTCCCCGCCGCCGGATTGGGCACCCGCTTTCTTCCGGCCACCAAAGCTCAGCCGAAAGAGATGCTGCCGCTGGTCGATAAACCCATCATCCAGTATGGAGTAGAAGAGGCCCTGGCCGCGGGTTGCGACCAGATCATCATCATTACTGGACGCGGCAAGAGCGCGATCGAAGATCATTTCGACGTCAGCTACGAACTCGAGAAGATGCTCGAGGAAAAAGGCAAAGGCGACCTGCTGGAGATCGTGCGCCACATCTCCGACATGATCCACGTGGCCTATGTGCGTCAGAAAGAAGCGCTCGGCCTCGGCCACGCCGTGCTCACCGCGCGCGAGCTTGTCGGCAACGAACCCTTTGCCACGCTGCTCGCCGATGACGTTATCGATGCGAAGATTCCGTGTCTCAGGCAACTGATGGACGTTTTTGACGAAAAACAGAGCTCGGTGATTGCCACCCAGGTGGTCGACGGGCCGGCGATTTCTTCTTATGGCGTGCTGAAGGCAAAAGAGGTCGCGGGCTCCGGAGGCAGACTCTACGAGGTTCTCGATCTGGTGGAGAAGCCAAAGTTCGCCGATGCGCCTTCGAATCTGGCGGTGATCGGACGTTACATTCTGACGCCAACGATCTTCGAAACACTTTCCGACATCAAGCCGGGCGCGGGCGGCGAGTTGCAACTTACCGACGGCCTGCGTGGACTGCTGCAGCGCGAGAAGTTGTATGCCTACGTCTATGAAGGACGGCGCCACGATACGGGTGACAAACTCGGCTTCCTCAAAGCGACGGTGGAGTTTGCGCTGAAACGCGACGACCTGGGCGGCGAGTTTCGAGAGTATCTTAAATCTTTGAAGCTGTGAGCGACATCGCAGTGCAGCACGTCTGTGTTTGCTGATGGCTCACTCTTTGACGGCTGCCTGGAACGCTGCCTGCAGCTTCTTTGATTTCTCTTCCACCCCGCGAGCCAGCTTCTCTTTGTGAATTTCCATTTTCTTCGCGATCGATTTGTCGGCCACGGCAATAATCTGTGCGGCGAGAATGCCTGCATTCGTCGCACCCGGCTTGCCGATGGCGACGGTGGCTACCGGAATACCCGCCGGCATTTGCACGGTCGCAAGAAGAGAATCCATTCCTTGCAGAGAGGTTGAGGGGATCGGAACGCCGATGACCGGCAACGTTGTGTGCGCCGCGATTACGCCGGCGAGGTGTGCCGCTCCGCCCGCGCCCGCGATAATCACGTGAATGCCCCGCCCAGCGGCCTTGCGCGCATAGTCTGCCGTGCGGTCGGGCGAACGATGGGCCGAAGTCACATCCATCTCATAAGCAATCCCGAATTCATCGAGAGCTTTTCCGGCTTCGCGCATAATCTCCAAATCGGAGTCACTGCCCATGACGATTGAAACAAGTGGCTTGCTCATAATTTCGTTCGCATCCTATCGATCAAGTGATTCGCTTCGCTCAACATGACATCTCAAACTTGTTTCAGCGCTTTTGCGGCGATATCTTTGCGATAGTGCGCGCCGTCGAATCCGATCTTCGCGCAAGCCTCATAAACGCGCTGCACCGCCGTCTCTAACTCTGCTGCTCGTGCCGTCACCCCGAGCACACGTCCGCCGGAAGTGTAAAAAGCGCCGTCTCGTTTCGACGTGCCGGCGTGAAAAACTTTAACTCCCTCCAGCCTCGCGGCATTTTCCAGACCACTAATTTTCTTCCCCGCCTCATAGGCCCCCGGATAACCGCCCGAAGCCATCGCCACACAGACCGCCGCATCGTTCGACCACTTGAAGTCGCCGTCGCTGGTGCGCCCATCGATCGACGCTTCCATCGCCTCAACCAGGTCGCTTTCCAGGCGCATCAGGATCGGCTGTGTCTCCGGGTCGCCGAAGCGGCAGTTGAATTCGAGCACCGCCGGGCCGCGCACGGTCATCATCAGCCCGCAATAAAGAACGCCTTTATACTCCACGCCTTCGGCTTTCATGCCGGCCACGACGGGCCGCGCAATGTGCGTGACGAGCCAATCGCGCATCTGGTCGTCCACGATGGTAGGCGTGGTGTAGGCTCCCATGCCGCCGGTGTTGGGGCCAGTATCGCCGTCGCCCACGCGCTTATGATCCTGCGCGGCGACCAGCGGCGCCACCCGCTCCCCATCGCTCACAACCAGAAACGAGAGTTCGTCGCCCTCAAGAAATTCTTCAAGCACCACACGCGAGCCTGCCTCGCCCAGCATCCTGCCGCTGAGCATTTCATTGGCTACGGTTGAGGCCTCGGCTTTGCTCTTGGCGATGACTACGCCTTTGCCGGCAGCCAGGCCGTCGGCCTTCACCACAATCGGAGTATGGAAGTGCGGCAGCGCATCGCGCACCTGTTCCGGAGAATCGCAGATCGCATAATGCGCCGTCGGAATGCGGTGCCGTTGCAGAAATTCCTTGGCAAAGCTCTTGCTGCTTTCAAGTTGCGCGGCGGCTCGGGTCGGACCGAATGTACGCCAGCCTCGTCGCGTGAATTCGTCAACCACCCCCAGCATCAGCGGCAATTCCGGCCCGATAATCGTAAGGTCCGGCTGGATCCGGTTCGCGAGCGCGACCATTGAATCGAGGTTTTTTACGTCAACTGCAACGCACTCGGCCTCGTCCGCGATTCCGCCGTTGCCCGGCGCACAGTACATTTTCGTGACCCGCGGGGACTGCCCAAGCTTCCACACCAGGGCGTGTTCGCGTCCTCCGCTGCCTATGACGAGGACTTTCATAGTTGAAACTTTGTCGAGACTCTCAAGGTTAGGGGCGCGAGAAGATCATGTCAAACGGCGGCCGACGCCTGAAGTACCGTTCGATGAAATCAACGATTAACTGCGCTTAACGCTTCGCCGTATAATACGGTTCACGTGATCACAGTTTCCAAAGAGGACTACCTGAAGGCGATTCTCGAGGCCGAGAGCGAAGGGGAAACTGTCATTTCGGCCACGCTCGCGCACTGGCTCAAAGTATCGCCGCCAGCGGTAACCATGGCCGTGCGCCGGTTGAAGAAGGACGCCCTGGTGCGGGTCAATGCCGATGGACGCATCCGCCTGACCGCGGCCGGACGCAAGATTGCCCGTAAGCTGACGCTTCGCCACCACTTGATTGAGCGCATGCTCGCCGAAATTTTCGGAATGGAATGGTACAAAGTGCACGACGAAGCGGAACGCCTGGAACATGCTGTCTCACCTGATTTCGAGGCTAGACTGCTCGCCAGGCTCGGCCGCGGCGTGGCCTGTCCGCACGGCAATTTGACGGAACTGGAAAGTCTCGCCAGCCGGCGCCGGCGCGGCCTGCTTCTGCTGGCCCAGGCCGAACCCGGAAAGAACTTTCAAGTCAGTAGCATTTATGAACGGGATCGTCGGCTGCTTGAGTTTCTGGAACAGCGCGGCATCCGGCCCGGAGCTAAAGTTCATGTCGCGCATCGCAACTATGACCACACGCTGACCTTGACCACAGGGGCTGGACAAGTGTCCCTGGGCGTATCGGCTGCGGAAAGGGTCTGGGTCAAATCGGCGGATGGCAAAGCTGTATCCAAAGGCTGACAGGTTCGCTTCCTAATTTGCGTCTTACCATTCGGAAAGCCCCATATTCCGCCTCCACAAAAGTAATTAACCGTAGTTTATGTTGTAATGTATACTTACGCTAATGTCCGAGCGGGCGCCATCGTCCTCCTCCCTTTCGCACTGCATCCGATTGAATGATTGAAGCTGAATGAACGAAGCTGAATGAAGGAAAGAAAGACAACGTCGGAGCCGCGAGGGTTAGCCGTACCCCAATCCAGTGTCGTCATCACGCATGAGGACATCGATCGAGCGCACGACCGCGAACAGGTTTCGGCGACGCGAGCGCGGCGCGGATTCCGGCCGCGGTTGCGGCTGTTCTGGCTGCTCATTGGTCCCGGCATCCTGGTGATGCTCGGGGAAAATGATGGCCCCAGTATGCTGTCATATGCCGCGACCGGAGCGCGGTTCGGCATTGGTTTCTTCGTGCCGGTCCTGGTGCTCACCTTTCTTATGGCTTGCGTGGTGCAGGAGATGACCGTGCGTTTAGGCGCGGCCACTCATCGCGGACACGCCGAGTTGATCTTCGATCGCTTCGGTCCGTTCTGGGGTTGGTTCTCGATGATCGACCTCATGGTGGGGAACTTTTTGACGCTGGTCACAGAGTTTATCGCCATCCGCGCCGGCCTCGGTTTCTTCGGCGTGCGGCCGGCGGTTGCGGTCGTGGGTGCGCTGTTGGTGCTCTCCGTCGCGCTCATGACTCATCGGTATTGGACATGGGAACGGATCATATTAGGCGCTGCCATGTTCAACCTGGTGTTTGTGCCGGTGGCGCTGCTGACCCATCCGCATTGGGGAGCAGTGGGCCGCGCGTTGGTGACCTGGAAACCGCTGCCCGGCGGGCTCACGCAGGAGACAGTTTTGATCCTGCTGGCCCTTATCGGAGCGACCGTCACCCCGTGGATGCTTTTTTTTCAGCAAAGCGCGATTGCCGACAAAGGGCTCACCATCAACGACATTCGTATGGGCCGTCTAGACACGGTGCTGGGCGCAGCTTTGGCGACCGTGGCCGCGCTGGCGACGATGCTGGCAACGGCTCCGCTGTTCGCGCACCACATGGCAGCGGCGAACTTCGAAGCCGCCGAATTTGCCCAGGCGCTGCAGCCTTTCGTTGGATATTGGGGCGCGGCACTTTTCGCGCTGGGAATGTTCGAGGCAGGGATGGTCGCGGCAATTACCATATCGACCTCATCCGCGTACGCTTTCGGAGAAGTGGCGCGTCGCCCCCACAGTTTGAATCTCCCCTTCCGGCAGGGGAAGTCGTTCTATCTCGTTCTGCTGGTCGAAGCGATTGCCGCTGCGGGCTTGGTCCTGATTCCGGGAATTCCGCTCGTTTACATCGTGCTGCTGGTGAATGTGATCGCCGTTCTGGCCATGCCTCCGGCGCTGCTTTTTCTTTACATGCTGGTAAATGATCGTGAAATCATGGGCGCATTGGTGAGTCCGATGTGGGCAAATGTATTGGCGCTCGGAGTCGTGGTCATACTGATCGGCGCCGGCCTCTTATTTGGAATCAGTGTGATTGCGCCCAATGCACTGGCATTGCTTGGAGGCGGGTAGATGGCAAAAGATTTTGATACCACTACCGGCGCTGATCTGAGCCGCGAAGAACTCACCTCGGTGATGACGGCCCTGGAGCCCGATCAGATCATTTCCACCAAAGAACGCCACCATTGCCCCCGGCGGCGGCTCACGCGGACTGAGATGATTCTTTTTTGGGCGCTCAGGATCTACCTGGTCTTCATGGTCGGCGTGGTGGTCTATCAGATTTGGACCAGCGTGCGATGAAAACCTGAACCACCAAGCGCACGAACGATCACAAAAACTTGCGGCTTCAGATAGTTCCTTCGTGTACCTTGGTGCCCTTGGTGGTTAGCGATTTCGCAAACTGCACCACGACCCACTGCCCAGCCGGAAACGAATTACACTATTAAGTTACGAGTCTGCACTGGGCTCCGGCCCTGTCCCGGAGCGTGTGAAGGAAGATCATCATGTCATCGAACAGTTTTGGCGCCCGCGCAACTTTCAAAGTCGGCAACAAAGAATACGAGATCTACCGGCTCGACGCTCTCGACAAGCAAGGCATCTCCACGCGGCACCTGCCGTTTTCGCTGCGCATTCTGCTGGAGAATCTGCTCCGCACCGAAGATGGGCGCAATGTGACCAAGCAGGAAATTCGCGCGCTCGCGGCGTGGAATAAGAAATCGAAGCCGGAGAAGGAAATCGCCTTCACCCCCAGCCGCGTTCTGCTGCAGGATTTCACTGGCGTTCCGGCGGTGGTAGATCTTGCGGCCATGCGCGACGCCATGAAGCGCCTCGGTGGCGACGCCAAGCTCATCAATCCGCTGCAGCCCGCCGAACTGGTGATTGATCACTCGGTGCAGGTCGACGAATTCGGATCCGCCAAAGCATTTGATGTGAACGCTCTGCTCGAATTCCAGCGCAACAAGGAGCGCTACGCGTTCTTGCGCTGGGGCCAGACCGGTTTCCGCAATCTTGCCATCGTGCCGCCGGACACCGGCATCGTCCATCAGGTCAACCTCGAGTATCTGGCGCGCGTGGTGTTTGTGCATAAAGAAGAGGGCGGAAAGCGCATCGCCTATCCCGACACGCTCGTTGGCACCGACTCGCACACCACGATGGTCAACGGGCTTGGCGTGCTGGGCTGGGGCGTGGGCGGCATCGAAGCTGAGGCCGCCATGCTCGGGCAGCCGGTCTCCATGCTGATCCCGCTCGTGGTCGGCGTGAAACTCACTGGCCGCTTGCGCGAAGGCGCCACCGCAACCGACCTCGTTCTTACCATCACCGAGATGCTGCGCAAGCACGGAGTTGTCGGCAAGTTCGTCGAATACTTTGGCCCTGGCCTGCAGGACTTGCCGCTCGCGGATCGCGCCACCATCGCCAATATGGCTCCCGAATACGGCGCCACCTGCGGCATCTTTCCGATCGACAAGGAAAGCCTGCGCTACCTGAAACTCACCGGACGCGGTGACGAGCAGATCGCGCTGGTTGAAGCCTATGCTCGCGAGCAGGGACTTTTTCATGATGCCAACACGGCCGAAGCGGAATACTCCGAGCTGCTGAGTCTTGATCTTGCCACCGTAGAGTCGAGTCTAGCCGGGCCGAAGCGCCCGCAGGATCGCGTCGTGCTCTCCCAGGCGCGCGAATCGTTTGCGCAGGCGTTGCCTTCACTGATAAAGCCGAAGCCGAAGCCCAACGCTGCTGCCGCTACTCCGGCCGAGAGTGCCGTCGCGAAGCAGGTCAATCGTTGGGAGCAGGAGGGTGGAAGTCCGACCTCCGTTGGTGTCGAAGACCCGAACGTCCACGAACATGTTTCGACGAACGGGCACGCGCTCCGGCACGGCAGTGTAGTGATTGCCGCGATCACCAGTTGCACGAACACCTCGAACCCGTCCGTGATGCTGGCCGCCGGGCTGCTGGCGAAAAAAGCCGTGGAGCGCGGCCTCGAAGTGCCCGCGACGGTCAAAACTTCGCTCGCTCCCGGATCGAAAGTTGTGCTCGACTATCTCGAAAAAGCCGGCCTGATGCCGTATCTGGAGAAGTTGAAATTCAACATTGTTGGCTACGGCTGCACCACCTGCATCGGAAACTCCGGTCCGCTGCCGGTTGAAGTTTCGAAAGAAATCGACGAGAAAAATCTGGTGGTTGCTTCCGTGCTCTCCGGTAACCGCAACTTTGAGGGCCGCATCAACTCCGAGGTCCGCGCCAACTATCTGATGTCGCCCCCGCTGGTGGTTGCCTTCGCGCTCGCCGGGCGCATCGACGTTGATCTCCGGAAAGATCCCGTCGGCAAAGGCAAAGACGGCAAGCCGGTCTATCTCGCCGACATTTGGCCCTCGCAGCAGGAAGTCGAACAGGCGATGGCGAGCGCCATCACATCCGAAATGTTTCGCAAGAGCTACGCCGAGGTATATTCCGGAGACGAGCGCTGGCGCGGCCTCTCGGTTCCGAAGGGCGAGACTTACGCCTGGGAAAAAGATTCCACGTATATTCGGCAGGCGCCGTACTTCGATGACATGGCGCTCAAGCCATCCGCCATCGAGGATATCAAGGGCGCGCGCGTGCTCGCCGTGCTCGGCGACAGCGTCACCACCGACCACATCTCGCCCGCTGGCTCCATTAAGAAGGATGGCCCTGCTGGAAAGTATTTAATTGCTCACGGCGTGCAGCCCGCGGATTTCAACTCCTACGGATCGCGTCGCGGCAATCACGAAGTCATGGTGCGCGGCACGTTCGCCAACGTCCGCCTGCGCAACAAAATGGTGAATACCGAAGGTGGATTCACT
>Ga0302324_100013239_pt1 | contig 16751 bp, 14 predicted proteins | sample Palsa_T0_1_FD_201949 | JGI IMG/M metagenome (GOLD analysis project Ga0302324, IMG submission 201949) | Peat permafrost microbial communities from Stordalen Mire near Abisko, Sweden - Palsa_T0_1 | ecosystem: Environmental > Terrestrial > Soil > Palsa > Peat permafrost | place: Sweden: Abisko...
CGGTCAAGATGATGGCCAAGATCGTGCTCGAAACCGAAGGACAGGATCTTCCCCGGATCAGCGAACGGGGCCAGACGGGGCACGTGCGGCTGTCGGTTGCCGAAACCATTTGCGAATCGATGGCCCATGCCGCCGAGGACCTGGACATCAGCGCGATCGCGGTCTTTACTGAGACCGGGACGACCGCCCGCCAGCTCTCCAAGTACCGCCCCAAATCGCCCATCTTCGGGCTGAGCAGCGTGGAATCGGTGATCCATCGCATGACCCTGCTCTGGGGTGTCCACCCTATCCTGTGCAACAAGCTGGCCACCGCGGAACAGATGGTCGAGACCGCCGAGCGCCTGCTGGAAGCGGGAGGCCATGTGCAGCCGCGGCAGATTCTGGGCATCGTCGCCGGCACTCGGACCAAGTCAGGTTCGACCAATTTCCTCCGCTTGCACGTGCTGGGCGACACGCTTACCGAGGCTACCTCGGCGCGCGAAGATGCGCTCGCCCATCCCCGCGGCAAACGCCTCGCCAAGGCCAAACGGCCTAGCCAGGCGCTGCCCCGGCGGGTACGCTCCGGCCGCTGAGGCCCAATCGCCCGGAAACTTGAGCGAGCTTCCGGATGCGCTTCTTCCTCCCACCCGATCCGCGATGGGAAATAACCGCCTGGGGCCGTCCCGTTGTGCTGCTTTCTCTCCTACCATGGCCCTCGCTCGAGCCCGTACGCTCAAGCCCTGCTACTTTAGCTACAGGTACCTATTCCATGGGCCGCATCCACATTCTTTCCGACCAGGTGGCCAACCAGATCGCTGCCGGGGAGGTCGTCGACCGGCCGGCTTCCGTGGTCAAGGAGCTGCTGGAGAATTCGCTCGACGCCGGGGCCACCCGCATGGTCATTGCGGTCGAGGGCGGTGGACGCAAGCTGATACGCATCGCCGACGACGGCAGCGGCATGGTGCGCGACGACGCCCTGCTGGCTTTCGAACGCCACGCCACTTCCAAGCTGCGCTCGAGCGACGACCTGCTCTCCATCGCAACCCTGGGCTTTCGCGGCGAAGCCCTGCCCTCGATCGCGTCCATTGCCCGGGTGGAGATGGTGACCCGTGCCGCCGGGGAAACCTCCGGCACGCGCATGGAAATTGCCGGAGGCAAGCTGCTGCTGTGCGAAGATGCGGGCGCACCCGCGGGCACCACGTTGACGGTGCGCGACCTGTTCTTCAATACTCCGGCACGGCGCAAATTTCTCAAATCCGAAACCACCGAGCTGGCTCACGTAACCGCTCTGGTTACGCATTACGCCCTGGCCCACCCTGACAAGCACTTCGAACTGCACTCCGCGACCCATGCCCTGCTGGTCGCGCCGCCGGTTCGCCAGGCCGCGGAGCGCATCTTCCAGATCTTCGGCCAGGACACCCTGGATCAGCTGCTGCCACTGGCGGCTGAAATCGAACTGGAGCGTGCCGGGCTGCCGGAACCCCCGCCCTGGAGACGGCCGGCGGACTACCAGGCGGCGGAGCCGGGATGGCTGCGCATCGTCGGCTTCACCTCCAAACCGGAACTGGAGAAACTCAACCGCAACTCGATCTACTGCTTCGTCAATCGCCGCCTGGTGCGCGACCGTCTGCTTATGCATGCGGTGAGTGAGGCCTACCGCAATATTCTGCCCCCTACCTCTTTTCCCGTGGTGCTGCTGTTTGTGGAGATGCCCCCCGAGGAGGTGGATGTGAATGTCCACCCGGCCAAGACGGAGGTCCGTTTCCGCCAGGCCGCCTGGGTGCACGACTTTGTGCGCGACACCATCCGCAATAAACTAACCCTCGGCCGGCCGGCGGCGGGCTTTCTGCAGGCACTGACCGCCCATCCCAGCGCCACGCCGGCGCTGGTTCTGCCGTCGAGCCCGCCGTCACCCAATTTTGGGCCCGATTTTGCGCCATGGGAGACGCCCAGCTCCGGCGGGGGGTCCCCTTCCCCACTTCCCGACCGCGAACAGCCCGAGGAAGATGGCTTCCGCCTGAGCGGGCCCCCCGTCGCCCCGTCGCCCGGCGTGCTGCCCTTCGCGGCGCCGGCGATCGTTGCCGGTGCGCAGCAAGGCAGCCTGGCGGCGGCCAACGGCGCTCGCGCCTCCGGCTGTTCCTCCGCCCTCGCCGACGAGCCAGACGCGGAAGCAGCAGGCAGCCCCTCGCTGCATGGCTTGGCGTCGCTGCGGCCGCTGGGCCAGTTGCGCGAATCCTTCATCCTGGCGGTGAACCAGGAGGGGCTATGGATCATCGATCAGCACGTAGCTCACGAGCGCGTGCTCTTCGAGCGCGTGCTGCGCCAGCGCCAGGCGCAGCAGGTGGAACGTCAGCGCCTGCTCATGCCCATGCTGATCGATCTCCTGCCGGCGCAGATGGTGACTTTCGCCGCCATTGCCCGGGAGCTGGAAGCGAATGGTTTTGAGGTCGAGCCTTTCGGTCCGCGCACCATCGCCATCAAGGCGGCCCCGGCCGGGCTCGAAGGCCCGGCACTGGAGCGCATGGTGGTCGAAGTGCTGGAGCAGGCGGGCTCGCCCGAACAAGCGGAAAATCTCGAGGCCGCGCGCACCCGCATCGCGGCCTCGATCGCCTGCCACGCGGCCATCAAAGTGAACACCCCGCTCGATCCCGCGCGCATGGAATGGCTGCTGGCTGAGCTGGCCAGAACCGAGCACCCTACCAGCTGTCCGCATGGCCGTCCCATTGTCCTGCGGTATGCTTGGAAAGATATCCAGCGGGCATTTCACCGGATCTAGATCATTTCTGCGATAGCTTTTGCGCCCCTCGATCGCGCTTTCGCGATCGGAGCATCCGGCGAAACATGCCTCCCACGGGGCTTTTCCCCAGGAAAAGCCCACTTCACCGAAGCCGGATCGGACGCGGTCATCGTCGAGCGCTCGCGATAGCCCACGGTCCGGTCGCGATGACCACACGCGAAAAAGGGACTTTTTTTGATAGCAGAGCAACTCCAGGCAGCACGGGCGGCGCACTGGCGCCAGAAGCAAAGCCCCATCCTCACCCTCGATGACGCGCAGAGCTGGCTTGCGCAGCATCCCCTGTGCCTTTATCTGCCCCGGCAAGCGCAGTTGCCGGCGCCTGCCCCCTCGTTCGTCGAAGCCTGCATGGGGAGCCGGCAGGCGACGCCCGGCGCGGCCGCCATCGCGCAGGCGCATGGGCTGCTGACGCGCCTCATCGCCTCCGGCACCGTGGTGCCGCTCAATCTGCTGGGCACCGTGGGCGAGCAGCCGGATTTTCTGGCCCATAACGACGCACTGCCTTTCGTTCTTTCCCTGCGCGCCGACTCGGACTGGAAGCATGCGCCCCAGAAATCCTCCGGGCACAAGGTCTCTCCCCTGGTGCTGGAGCTGTGGAGAGTTCTGGACAAAGAGGGCGCGCTCACCGCCGCCGAAGCGCGGGAGACCCTGGGCCGCGAGCTCACCGAAGCCGCGGTGCTGCGCGCCCTAAGCGAGCTTTGGCAAGCGCTGCGCGTCAGCCCGGTGTTGGGGGAAGCAGGCCTGCCTGCCCGCTGGGAGATGCTTCGCGTGCGCCATCGCGGAGCGCTCGAGACGGGCGCCACCACCTCTCAGGTCACCGCTCTCTCGCTGCTGGTGTCCATGTACCTGCAATCGGTGTACGCGGCCACGAGCGAAGAGATCGAGGTTTTTCTCTCCCCCGTTGCCTCCCGCTCGCGGGTGCGGGAAGCGGTGCGCGGCTTATCCGCCACGCGCCAGATCCATTCCCTTTCCATGGACGCGCAGACCTATCACTTCCTGGAAAACGGCTTGCCGGAGTTCGCCGAGCCCGCTACCCCATCTGTCCCTGCGCCGACGGAAGCTTCCCGCCCGTCCCTATCGCAACCTCGACCCAGGCCGAGAACCATCCAGGCGACGGCTCCCACAGACTCGTCCGCCCTTTCCCGGTCGGCTCCCATCTTCCGCCGGACCAAGAATGAATCCAGGAACGAAGCCGGGCCCGAACAGCGGCCGCCGGCAAAGCCTGCCGCCGCACAGCCCGCAGCCAAAGGAGGGTGGAAGAGCCCAGCCCGCTCCGGCTCCCAGGCCCGACCGCCATGGAAGCCGGCGGCCAAGCCACCTGAGCGTGGAGTGAACTGGGCCGGGAAAGATGAAGGCCTGCATGGCGGAGGCAAGACTCGCCCCGCATCGGGCTCACGACCGCCCTTCCCACCCGCACGCAGCGGGACCAAGCCCTATGCCCAACCGCGCACCGCACCGCCCGATACTCGTGCTGCAGCGAGGCCGAATGCAAGACCTGGCGCATCGCGTGGAGCCGGCAAGCGAGAACGCCCCGCGCCGTGGGCCCTACCCGGGAGGAAGTCCAGCTCCGCTCCCCGTCCTCCGCGCGCCGGCGGCCGCGGCGATTCGCCGTTCCGCCCAGCACAGAAGCACCGCGACCGGCCCGGGACGGGTCCGGCCAATGCGGGCACCGCGCCATTCCGGCCGCGCGCGTCCCGGGGGGAGCGCGGTCCCGGGGATCCCAGCCGGGTACGGCCTGCTCCCGGTGGCGCTCCAGGTCGTGGGCAAAGACCTGCTTACGGGGCCAATCGTTCGCCGGCTCCCTATCGTTCCACCCAGCCGCGCAGTGGGCCTGCTTCGCGGGGTGGCCGGCCCAGCGGCCCCAAGCCAGCCAGATTCGGCGCTCCCAGGTCGGGCGCTCCCAGGTCTGACGCCTCCAGGTCCGGCCGCCCCGGACGGCCTTTCCCCCGAGCGTCCAGGCCCGCGGGACCTCAGCCGCCCTCGCCGGGCAGCGTTGACAGCGGTGCCGGTCCAAAACCAAATCCCAGGAGACCCAACAACGATCGGCCGCGTCCTGCCAGCTATGCCCGGCCGGGCGGAAAGCCCGGCGGAGGCGGAAAAGGACGCGGGGATCGCGGCCCGCGGCCTCCCTTTGTCCCCGGATCCCGCCCGGCTAAGTCGTGGCCACGGGGCAGCGGTGCTTCAGCAAAACCAGGAAAGCCACCCGCCCACTTCCGCGGGCGCAAGCCGGATAGGAAAAAACCGGGAGCATGACCACCAACCAAAGCCCGCCCCTGGTAGTCGCCATCGATGGTCCGGCAGGCGCCGGCAAGAGCACCGTCGCGGCGCGCATCGCCGCCCGCTTCGGGTTGCTGAATCTGGAGACCGGCGCCATGTATCGCGCCTTCGCCCTCAAGGCCATCCAGACCGACAGCGATGTCGATGATCGGGAAGAGCTTGGCCGGCTGGCCTTGAAGACCCGCATCCGCCTGCTGCCGGCGGCGTTGGGCAACCGTGTCTACCTGGACGATGTCGAGGTCACGAAACGCATCCGGGAAGCCGACGTGACCGCCGCCGCCTCGCGCGTAAGCGTCCACCCGGGCATTCGCCAATGGATGGTTTCCATGCAGCGCCAGCTGGGCGCCGACTGCGGCGTAGTGATGGAAGGGAGAGATATCGGCACCACCGTCTTCCCCAACGCTGAGGTCAAGATTTTTCTTGATGCAGCCGCTGAAGTGCGCGGCCAACGCCGCTATCAGCAGAATGGCCCTAACCCGCCGGTGGCGGCTGAGTCCGTGCTTGAGGAGCTGCGCGAGCGCGACCGGCGCGACCGCACCCGCGCTGAATCACCCCTGCAGCCCGCCGCGGACGCGGTGATCATCGATTCCACCGACCTCTCGCTCGACCAGGTAGTGGCCCGGGTTGAATCCATCATCACTGCACGACTGGCTGCGCGCTCGTCTCCCCATCCCCAGTAGGGCCCTTCGCCGGGCGCAGATGGCGCATGGGTTTGCTCCCCGGCGGAGCCGGTGGCGCCGGTGCGGGCGGTGCCGGTGGATTCGGACCCTCCATCCCGGTAATCTCGATGTCCCCGTGATCCGAGACCAACTCGATCCTGGGACCGCCCGCGCCTACCTGGCCGGTAATGCTCTGCCCTTCGCCGGCGCTATTCACGGGCAAATCCAGCTTGGAGTCGATGTTGCCGTTCTTAGCCGTCGCCTGCAGTTGAAAGCCTGCTCCCTGGGGCACAGTCAGATGGATGGCGCCATTGCGGTTGTGAATCTGCAGCTCCCCCACCGGCGCGACCGCAGCCACTGAGATGTCCCCGTCGCCATCCTCTACGTGGAGGTCACCGGTAATCCCGGCACACTCCACATCCTTGGCGCTGGTGGAAATTCTGGCCGGCCCAGTGGCATTGTTCAGCTGCAGATCGCCGCTGTCGATCGAGAGATCTCCCGGAATGCTGGCTACCTCAATATCGGTTCTGCTGGAATGAAAATGGACCGGCGCAGCGATATGCGCCAAATCGGTATCTCCGAAAAAGTCGCCGTCTAACGACACCTTACCCTGCACATCGGAGATGGAGACATCGTCCAGGCGGCCCTGGAGCGAGAGTGCTCCGGAGATCGCGTGGGCGCTGAACTCGCCTTTGCTCATGTGCACCTCGGCCCCGCCGCCCAGGTTGTCGAGTTTCACGTCCCCACGTTCCGCCGATACCTTCCCATCCCCGGCCAGGCCCTCGATGGTGACGTCGCCATGCCCGGCGGTGACCGTGGGCACGGCGCCGTTGGGGATCTCGATAGTCAGGTCGGCGCGCCCATTGCTCGCGTCCGCAGCGCGCAGAGTCACGTTCTTGCCCTCAACGGTGAGCTTCGGAGTCAGCGCGTCCAGGTTGCGCCGGGCGTCACGATCGTTCGACGCGTACACCACCTGGTGCGACTGCACGTGGATCTGATCATCGCCCGACGGGGTTACGGTCACATCCCCATGGGGCACCTGGATGTCGATCAGCGCGACCGCCGGGATCGGCCGGTTCAGGCTATCGTCGGCATCGTGCTCCTGGCCCAGCAAGTGGGAGAAGACATCGTCTTCGTCCACCCCGTGCCCGAATAGGTGCATGTTGTGCAAGTGGCTAGTGCGGCTAATGACGTAGCCCAGAATGGCCAGGCAGATGATCAGAGCCACCAGGCCGCCATGAGAGCGGCGACCCACGTTGCCGTGACGGTCGTCCAGCCACCATTCGCCCAGCGAGAGCGCACCTACGCCGATCAGCAGCAGAGGCCACCAGTGGATGTACCACTCCCACAGGTGATAGGCGTTAAGCTTGCCGGTTTCGACCAGCAGCGCGATCACCCCCAGGGCGATCAACACCACCGGACCAAGCATCGACGGACGGCGGAGGGAGCGGCGATAGTAGCGTTGCGCGCGCGCCGCGTCCCGCTGAGAATAGGGAGGGGGTAGGGTCGCCATCACGCCCTCCTGTTCGGGTCAGCGAACGGGTCGGCGGCAGGCAAGCCGGAAGTACCTGCCGAACTGGGCCCGGCGGCCCCATATGCGCCCGGGTAGAGGGGCGGCACTACAGGAGGGGCGGCGACGATGGCGGCCCGTTCCGCCAGCCCCAACAGGCCGGCCAGGATCAGGTACAGCGGCCAGCTGCGGCTGAAGCTCAACACGCCCCACTGGTTCAGCAGGGCAGTAATGCCGACCAGGATCAGGAAAGCAGGCCCGCGCAGGCGGCGGATGAGCAGCCAGGTATTCATTGCGAGCCCCCTCGCGGCGTCTCCCGGGTTCTGCGGTAGAGAAGCCACGCGCCGACCCCGATAATAGCCACCGGCCATGCGCGGCCGATCCACTCCTCCTCAAACACCCCCAGGGTCTGTAGCAGCAACACAATCCCGATGATGATCAGCACCACCGCGCCCACTGGATGTTTGTGCTCCGCAGGTTCGATGGGGGCGACCGGCACACCGTACACCGGTGTGCTGTAAGGCCCCTGGCCCGGGAATGCCGAGCTGACGGGAGCGCCCGGCGGCGGGGGCACGCCGTAGGAAGACGTGTAGGAAGGCTGCTGCGCCGAACCCTGCCCGGGGCCTGGTGGATAGGAAGCCGTCGCCGGGTCGGGGGGAACCGCTGGTCCGCCGGGTGCTGCCGTGGGGGAAAAGCCGGCAACGTAGGGGGCGGCTACGGGCGTGGGCGGCATGCCCAGCTTTGTTCCCAGGTCGTTGAGACCGAAGGGATTGGGCAGGGGTAATCCGTCGCGGCGCGCTTTGGCCGTCTGGGCGGCATCGAAGACCTGATAAAAAACCCACGCGGCGACCAACATGCCAAAGATAAAGCTCTTGTCGGAAAGGCTGACAAACACCGCGAAAATGAGCACGTGCGCCAGGGCTTTGATGTATTGGCCGTTGTACATGGCCCCTACCCCGGGTATAAAGCCCAGCAGACCGGCCAGTACGGGATGGGCATGCAAGCCGTTCAGGTTGGAATCGGGATAGGCATTGCCGCCCGGGGGCGGAGCGGACAAGCGAGCCGCAAGGCAAGGTTCGCAATAGATCACACCCCCTACCGAGCGTATGCACCCGGTGCATAGCGCCTTTCCACAGTTCTGACAATAGGCAGCAGCCGTTACCTCAGGATGGTTGACGCAATTCATGCCAAGCCCCTTTCCGCTTGGTCTTCAGTTGTTGACCGCAAAGCCCTGAAAACCTCTCTTTTTACTTTTTCTTTAGTCCCGCTACGGTCAAAACTGGCTGGCACCTGCTGGGCGTCGGTTGGCCGCAGACACTGCGGCCGGGTATGCACCATCATCGTGGGCACGGCGGCATCGCCCTGCAACGGCGTGCGCCTACCCTGGGGTACAGGGAGGGTCTGTCCTCCGCTGGGGGCGGTCGAGCTGGGACTGCCGCTGCCGTCACGTGGAGCCTGCTTGGGCGCCCCGCTGGGCGATGGGCGGGACGAGGGCTCGGCCTCCGTGGAACGCCGCAATTCCCGCACCCGAGCCTCCATCTCGTAGACCAAGCGCAGGTTCTCGTAATACTTCATGACTTGTTCGTTAGTGGAATAGTACTGCCGAGTGAGGGTGGCGCGCATCCGCGAAGGACGAAGGTCGGCGGCCCGTACTTCGGTCAGCTTGATCCCCGTCAGATTCAAAGTCAGCGCGATGGAGAAGAAGGCCATGGCCGCGGTCATCATCAACCGCGGCTCAAACGCCTGCCGGACCACGGGCAGCACCACGCGATGCCACGCCGAGCGCACCGGCACTGCGCGCACCGGCAGAGGGACGCCCGGCGCTACACTCGATTCCTCCCCCGACGCCGAGCGTCCGCTGGTGCGGGTCAGGATCTTCTGCAGCAGATCCGCCGGAACCTCCGGCTCCGCCGCCAGGTACTCGATCCACTCCTTGCCCTGCTTGGTCTCTTTGAGCATCTGGGCACAGAGCGGACATTCGCCGTGGTGCCGGGCAAAGGCGGCCGCGTCGGCCGCGTTCAGGGTACCGTCCAGCGCATCGGCGATCAGGTTTTCCCATTCGTCGCACCGTAAGACCCGGCCTGGTTGACCGGACGGCTTGTTTCCTTCGCGCTCAGACATTTACATCACCTGCCCTTTAGTACGTTCCAGCAACCGCGCTAGTTCCGCCCGGCCCCGGCTGATACGAGATTTGACCGTGCCCTGAGGGATCGCCAACACTTCCGCAATCTCTTTGTAATCCATATCCTGCAGGTCGCGCAGGATAACCGCTTCGCGTAACTCCGGCGACACCTTGGCCAGCGCGCTCTGCACCATCTGTTCCATCTGGTTGCGCATCGCGTGCTGAAAGGGGGTGGTGCGCTGGTCGACGATGGGCTGCACGCGCGAGGCGTCGTTACCCTGTTCCCAGCCGACGTCCATCGAATCCGTGACCCGCTGCTGGCGGGAACGGCGGAAATGATCGACCAGCAGGTTCCTTGTCAAGGTCGTGATCCAGGTCTGGAAGCTCCCTTTGGCGGCGTCGAAGCTGCTCAGGTTACCGTACAGCTTGATGAAGACGTCCTGGGTCAGATCTTCTGCGTCGTGCGACGAGGCGGTGAAACGATAACACAGCGCGTAGACCCGGCGCTGCTGGGCCGCCACCAACTCCGTCCACGCGCCGGAATCGCCATCCAGGCAGCGCCTGACCAGTCCCGGCCAATCGATTTCCGCCTCGGGCCGTCGCGCAGCCGGCCATTGCCGGCGCGAATCACTCTCCGGCGGCGTGTTCGGGGGAAGATTCACCGCGGGGGTTCCTCGGCTTGTAGGATATGACCTCCCGGGCCCGGCCTGGAAACGTTCACTGCCCGCTCCAGTTTGCGCGATGTTCAGAGGAAGCGTGGCGGCCAGACTCATGCATGCTCATACGTGCCGCTCCCGGCTTCGGTTCCATCCAGGTTAGCGCGATACACCCTGCCGGCAACCACAGGTAATCGCGGTTGGCCTTTCCCGCGGGTTTAGCGGTCTCGAGGCTTGGTTTTGCACTCAGCGCCACAGGCGATGGTAGCGCTCAAGCAACCATGCGAGGAAAAAAAGCAGGGCCATCACTCCCGTTCCCCACCAGAAAATCATCATGGGGAAGGAGCCGGCCACGCTGCCGTCGTGCCGGACTGCCCTCTGCCCTGCCCTTCTCTCCCCGGCGCGAAAGATGTATCCGCTTCCCACGCTCGCCGTTGCGGCCAGCATCAACAGGCGCAGGGCGGGCAGCAACTGCTGTTCGAGATGCCCCCCGGGCTCCAGAAAGGCAGTATGAAAAACGGCATCAAGCAAAAGAATACTCAGCAGCAACGAAGCGAATTTAGCGAGTTCCAGAAACACGGCCTGCTCTCAATGCCACCCCGAACCAGCCGGTCAAGGCGACACCCACTGAATTTTATGCCGCTCCACCCACCAGCACGGCGCCTCCGACCGATGGGGGAAAAGCGCAGGGACACAGGGTTCGGCGACTGTCCCCATATAGTCGAACTCTTCCTTCTGGCCCTTCAGCGGCGTGCGCAAAAACTGCTCTACCTGCACGCTGTTCGTTCCTTGAGCGCCCGTTCTGACCCGAAGCGTGATCCAATCCCCGAGGTAAAGGACGACCAGAATGGCCAGCAAACCCTGGAGGATTCGTCCCCACAGACGCTTCATATTGACAGCCATCCTACTCTGAAACCGGGGGCCTTGGGCAGTGGCGAGCCCTGCCACGGCGAAAGATACCTGGCTCCTTGACGGCGGTGAACTCTGCGCTCTTGGCCGGGTATGCGTGCGGTGGATAAAGGTCGAGGTGAGCGTCGTGCCGGCGTGGTTGGGCAGTTGCCACAAGCCAGCCTGAAGCGGACGGGACACAGGGTCGACCACTCAGGAACCGTTTGGTTGGTCTAGGAGAAGAACTGAGCCATGGGGGATTGCGCTATCGGATCCGTTGCGATGCGCCCGGGCTCATTCGCACGTATCGGCACAGGAGTGCCACAGCACGCCCAAAGAATGTAGCGCGATCTTGTCCCCTTCAGTAATTGCTACGGGGTCTACGGCGAGCAGGAAGGCATACTCCATATCTTTGTTAATGATGACGCACCAATGCTCATGCTGAACCACGCCATTGCATATGGTGCAGCAGGCCGCAGCATTGTATTTATTTGACACGCGCCAAACTTCTTGTAACTGCTTGGGTGACTGGTTCAGCTCATCGGCGCCGGGGTTCATAAGCCATCCACCTGCTGTATGAAATTTCATCCCACTATCAGCTGCGGCGCCCATGACTGTTATGAGGCACGCAGCTACTCACTCCAAGCGACTATCCGCGTCTACTGTAGTCACCTTACAAGACATATCGCCGACACCCAATAGCGCTTCAGTGTGAGGAGCCCAACTTGACAACGCCGGCAATGAAAATTTTCCTGCACCTCCATAAGTTCTCAGTATTGCTGGTGAAAAGCTCCTATCTCGGTGACTTATCAACTGTGGCGTGTTCCCCGTCAAGCATGGGATGTTGCGCGCGAGGAGGGATGACATGTGTCTCTATCTGAGCCAGGTTCGACGGGCAAGCATCATGTGAGACAGAAAAACGTTGAGAACTACCTCTGGTTGCCGTAAGTCAAAAAGATGATTGCGGATGAACGCAGCGTAACGATGATTCGCGATACAAGACGCTCGAGAAAATCCCTGAGGCGGCAGACCACCCCTCGCTTCTGCACTGTTTGGTCTTAGGTCATTGAGCTGCGTAGAGCCGCTCTGGCTCGCGCCAAGCGCGACTTGGTGGCTGGAATCGAAATTCCCATATGGTCGGCGATCTCTTTCGTCGAATGCCCCTTCATCTGTCCCAGCTCAATTACAGACCGGAGCGGGGCAGGCAGCTGGCCGATCGCCCGCTTCAGGTGTCTCGACCTCTCGCATCCTGCGTAATATTTCTCCGGGTCCGTGGCGTGCCCGGAAATTTGCCAGTGCCGCCAGGACTCTTCTTCAGCCGTCACATCCATCGATGTTTCCGGACGGACACGCCTCTTGCGCAGAATCATCAGCGCGGAATTGATACCAATTCGAGTGAACCAGGTGGCAAAGCTGGACCTTCCATCGAATTGCCGCAAATGTTGGAAGGCGCGCAGGATGGAATCCTGCAGCGCATCTTCCGCATCCTCGCGGTTCTTGGTCACGCTGTAGATCGTGCTAAAGGCCCGTTTCGAGCTGCGTGTGCAGAGTTCGACGAAGGCCCAATCCTGGCCGGACTGCGCTGCCGCGATCAGTCCCGCGTCGCTCATACTGTTGGGTTCGATTCCGTGATTCGATACAGTGCAGGCATTCATCGAGACGCCCTCCAAAGAGAATGACGTGATTCTAGGAGGTCGTTCGGGCAATCTCTCTGAGATCACTGTCAGCTAACAGTTGCTCCTTTGCCCGTTTGTGCCCACGGATATCCCGCTCAATCTTGTGCGCTGAGATTTTGTTGCGCGGTAAAGTGGATACGTCCTGCAACGGCTCGACGGCCGGAACCAGGGCTGAAATACAATGGTTTTCCGGGCTCCGCACAAGGCAATATCACAAGGGAAATGATGAGACGCTCGCTTTACTCCTTTCGCCCGGGTTGTCCATCTACTTTTTCTCCGCCGAGCCGGCGCCATTTTCTGCTCGGCGCGGCCGCGACGGTGTTCGCGACCGCCCCCGGGGGCGCCTCAGCCGCAGCATTCGATCCTGCCAACGATCGTGCCGGCGGCCCGCTGAAGATTGAAGCTGTGGAACTGATTGAGCTCCATGGCAGCTATACCGAGGAGGCAGGCGTCCACGGACAGCCGCAAGTGAATCCGCTGGATGTATACGACGATCTGCGGCCCGAACCCTACACCGACAAGCCGTCCGGCTCGAAAGAGGTTCATACCAGCGCGATCTATTTGCGTCTACAAACCAGCGACGGTATCGAAGGTCTCTACGGTCCTATCGAGAAAAGCGCGGCCATGGTCGTCGAGCAGGATCTGCGCCCCTTTCTCCTGGGCAAGGATGCGCTTGCCGGGGAAGCGCTATGGGACCAGATGTATCGCTCCAACCGTCACTCGCGCGACGGATACTTCATGATGGCCATCAGCGCGGTCGACAACACGTTATGGGATGTGCGCGGCCGTTACTACAGCGTACCTGTGTATCGATTGCTGGGTGGTGCAACGCGTTCATCGGTCGAGATGTACGCCAGTTGCCTCGGTTTTTCGCTTGAGCCGGAAGCGGTTCGTACCCGCGCCCTGGCCATCAAGCAGCAAGGCTTTCGCTACCAGAAATGGTTTATGGGCTACGGCCCGGGTTCCGGGCCTGAGGGCATGCAGAAGAATGTCGAACTCGTCCGCATCCTGCGCGAGACCCTGGGCGACGACAGCGAGATCATGTTCGACGCCTACAGCGGATGGGATCAGGACTACACCCTGGAATGGGCCCACCAGGTGGAGAGATACCGCCCCCACTGGATTGAAGAAGCGACGCATCCGGAGAAGATCGATAGCTTTGCCGCCATGCGCCGCAGCACCACCATTCCCATCGCCTCAGGAGAACACTTCTACGGCCGGTGGGAGGTGGAGCGTTACCTGCAGGCGGGCGCGCTTTCCGTAGTCCAGGCCGATCCGGAGTGGTGTGGCGGCATCTCGGAGCTGGTGCGCATCGGCACCGTCGCTTCGCTACATGATGTGCCGGTGATCCCCCATGGCCATAGCCTGCGTGCGGCCGTGCACGTGATCTCCAGCCAGTCGCCCATGACCTTTCCCTTGGGCGAGTACCTGGTGAACAAGATGCGGCACTACTACCACTTTGAAAGCAATCCGCTGGTTCCAATCAACGCCCACATCGCTCTGCCCACCGGCCCCGGTTTCAACGTTCAGCTCGACCCCGCAAAGATCGAGTCGCAAACCATATTCAAGCCCGAGTAAGATGGCGCGGGAACCACTTCGCAGCTATCGTTCCTGTGCACGATGAGGAGTACGAGGGATGAAACCAAACCGCAGACAATTTCTCGCCCTTGCCACGACCGCAGGAGCGTGGGTTCCCCTTTCCCAGGCCGCCGCCAACCTGAAGCCAGGCTCGCCGCTGATCAGCGCGGGGCAAGGACACATGGCGAAGACGACCGGCTCCGCGCACGTGACGATCTTCGATGGAACCAGCCTGAGCGGATGGCGGACACAAGGGCCGGCACAATGGAGTGTCGACAATGGAGCACTCCTGGGCGCCTGTGATGCTCCCGGAGGCGGCTGGCTGACAAGCGAACGCGGCTTCGAAGACTTCGTTCTCCGGTTCGCTTTCCGCTCCACCAGCGGAGAAGCCGGGGTGCTGCTGCGCAACGCTCCGCTCAAGTGGTCTCGCTTCTCCCACCCGGCCGATGCCGGCGGGCAAACCATGGGCGTCTACATAGCGCTCACCGGGGCGCATGCGGGAGAGATGTCGTTGCTCACGCTCGATGGGGAAGGAAAGCAGATTGACCGTACGCCGATTCCTCCTCCCGTTCGTCCGGCGCCCGGGAGCGGAGACAAGATCTATCCCGGCATGTGCGCCCCCATTCCCTGTTCGGGGATCAACGATGCGGAAGCCACCAAGGCGGGCTGGCCATCACGGCCCTCGATTCACATCACCCCACGGGGCGATGGCTGGCAGCAAGTGGAAATCACGCTGCGCGGATCCGCCTGTCCCTGGGATAAGACAGGCATGGCTGAGGCCCTCGAAGCCCGCAGCCAATTCGGAACAGTAGCGCTCTTTGTCTCCGGCGCATCCGTCCACTTCAAAGAGCTCTCCCTCTTCGACCTCACGCAAAGAACAGCCGGGTTGGCGCACAATGCCGGCAATTCACGTTTTCATCAAATGACTGACCTGTTCTATGCCGAAGGTGTCGCCGCTGGAGATCTGAACCGGGATGGCTACGACGAGGTGGTTTCCGGTCCCTTCTACTATCTCGGACCGGACTACACCACCGCGCGCGAACTCTACCCGCCCACGACCATCAATCCCGCCGGCGCAGGCGAACACGGCAATTACTCCAACTGCTTTCTCAGTCATATTCACGACTTCACGGGTGACGGCTGGCCAGATGTTCTGATGATCATGGGTTTCGGTCCCAGGCCCAGTTTCTCGGCCCATCTGTTTGTGAATCCGCGCGGCGAACTACGCCACTGGGATAACTACAACGTCGTGCCCGCGGTCACTTCAGAAACCACCCAGTTGTTCGACATCGACGGCGATGGACACCCGGAGCTCATCCTGACCCAGGATGACCAGGTCGGCTACGCCAAACCGGACGCCTCCGATCCAACCAAGCCCTGGCAGTTTTATCCCGTATCGGAGAAGGCGACGCGGGCTCCGCACGGCGTCGGCGTCGGCGATATCAACGGCGACGGACGGCTGGATATCATTACCGCCAGCGGCTGGTGGGAGCAGCCGCCGGCGGGAAGCACCGGCCTATGGAAATTTCATCCAGTGCCCTTTGGCGCCAGCGAAGGAGAACCTGGCTTGCGCGGCGGGGCCGACATCTTCGTCTACGACGTCAATGGCGACGGAGTTCCCGATGTCATCACCAGCCTCAATGCCCACGGCCCGGGATTAGCCTGGTTCGAACAACAAAAAAATGCGCAGGGCGATGTGGCCTGGAAGCGCCACCTGATCATGGGCGATCCCTCCACCCCGTTGGCTGAGCGTGAGCCCTGGGAGGAGACAGATAAGTCTGTCGCCTTTACCGAGCTGCACGCGCTTGCCTTCGCGGACCTCGACGGCGACGGCCTTCCTTCCATCATCACTGGAAAACGCTGGTGGTCGCACGGGTACGTCTACGATGAGAACGATGTGGACAATCCGCCGGTGCTCTACTGCTTCCAGCTGGTGCGCAAGCCTGGAGGAGCCGTGGAGTGGATTCCCAAGCTCATCCACAACGCCTCGGGGGTGGGCACCCAGATCGTCGCCAAGGACATCAACCAGGACGGCAGGATTGAGATTGTGACCACTGCGCGGAAGGGAACCTTTGTGTTTCATGGCCCATTCAAGATCTAGAACCGTTGGAGAAGGCCTCATGTTCTTTCGCCTGCATGCTTGCCGACGGAGGCTTTGCGTAATTGCAACCGTCACGGTGTTCATCTTTGACCTGATGGCCACCGCCAGCCCGAAACAGGACGCAAAGGCTCACACCACGTGGAGCACTTACCTGGGCGACGCGGATGGGTCTCATTACTCCGCCCTGAAGCAGATTGACCGGTCGAATGTAAGCCGATTGCAGGTGGCCTGGTCCTACGAGAGCGGAGCCGGGCCCTACGCGTTCAATCCCATAGTTGTCGGCAGGACCATGTACGTCCTGGCAAAAAACACATCGATCGTTGCCCTCGACGCGGCCACGGGAAAAGAATTGTGGACCTATCGCTCCCGCAACTTGGGGCCACGTATGGAAGCTCATCGCGGCATCAACTATTGGCAGAGCAGCGATGGCGGCGATCGGCGCCTTCTGATCTCCTTCGCCAACAACCTGGAAGCGATCAACGCGGCCAACGGCCAACTCATTACCTCCTTC
>Ga0302324_100013240_pt1 | contig 16751 bp, 7 predicted proteins | sample Palsa_T0_1_FD_201949 | JGI IMG/M metagenome (GOLD analysis project Ga0302324, IMG submission 201949) | Peat permafrost microbial communities from Stordalen Mire near Abisko, Sweden - Palsa_T0_1 | ecosystem: Environmental > Terrestrial > Soil > Palsa > Peat permafrost | place: Sweden: Abisko...
GGTCCAGACCATCAACGGCGGTTGGGCCGGGTCGGAGGACGACGGCTTTTTCGCCTTTAACATTGTCTGGGGCGATTTTGACGCCTACCTGGATGTGGCCCAACCGTTTAATGCCGAGGCCTATACGTTCGCGGGGCTGTTGGCCCGTGCTGTCAGCGACGGGACCGGCCAGCCCTTCAATCCGACGGGGACCAACGCGAATGAAAATTGGTTGAACATCACGCGGTTTGAAGAGTTCGGCATTCCCACCCAGGTCCGCTACGCCAGCAACGCGATGGATAATCAGATCACCGTCACCAACCTTTACGGCTCGACCGACGGCACCAACGCGGACGTATTCCTGCGCATCAACCGCACGGGCGACACCTTTAGTTTTTACGATAGCGCGACTTACGGCGGGCCCTGGACGCTGGAACAGACCGTACCCCGGCCGGATTTACACGGGGCGGCCATGCAGGTAGGGATTGAGGAAGGGTCGTTCACGCCCGATATTCCTACAATATATTTGACAGATTTCGGCATGGCCGGGACCAATACCATTAGGCCCCCGGCCAGCGATCCCACGGATATACTGGTTTCAACTCCCGTCAGTCCCACTTCCGTCACGGTGTCGTGGACGCCGGCGCCGGGCAGCGATGGGAGTGTGGTTGTGATTTGCGAGAACCAACCGATCATTCAGTCGCCCTATTTTGGCTTCTCCTACGATGGCAATCCCACCAATGGCGCGGTGGTCAACATGGGCGGCCACCAACAAGCCCTCTACGCCGGTTCGGGCAGCAACGTCACGGTCAGCGGCCTTGGCGGCAGCAACAACGTTTATACTCTGGCTGTTTACTCCTACACGACCAACGGTGGAGCGACGCCTATTACTTACGATTCCAGCCCGGCCACCACCAATTTCAACGGGCCGGGTACTCTGGCTTCGGTCAGTTTCGTCACTGCGCCGTCCGCCATCCCGTTGAACGGGGTCGGCCTGGCTGTGGTGACCGCATGTTATACCAGCGGAGATTGCTATGATGTAAGTTCGTCCCCAAATATCACACTGAGCGTGGACAATCCCGCCGTCCTAAGCATTTCAGGCGAGGTGATGGAGGGTATGTCTAACGGCACAGCGAATGTCACCGCCACTTATGCCGGCGTTTCGGGCACCAACGTCGTCACCGTTCATAACCCGGTCTTCACGGATAACTTTAGCGTTCCCCATGATTACATCACCGGCGGCTTGGTGGGCACGGCTTGGGATGGGGAATACTTGAATTTGGGCGATGTTCCCGGCGCCCAGGAATTCGCCGGCGCCCTCGCTGGAGAAACCAGCGTTCTTAATGCCGATATCAGCAACACCAATGTTCTCTCGCTCGAGGCGGCTGGTTCGAGTTGGGAGGGGGTTGGCGACGACGGTCCGTTCTTGTTCAAAATCGTCACCGGTGATTTTCAAGCCAGTGTTCATGTGACATCCAATTCCATCATCAATTTCAATGCGGCAGGTCTGATGGCGCGTTTGTTTGATGACAGCGGCACTTCCACCCAGGGAGCTGCCGGCGGTAACGGCGGTGAGACTCACGTCAACTGGTGGAAGGTCCAGGCCGGCGCCCTCTCCGCCCGCTACACTGCGGACGGCAATGCTCCTACCGATCTGGCTGGACTCAATGCCACGGATTCATGGTTGCTTCTGCAAAGGTTCGATTCCACCAATTTTTACTTCTACGAGGCGGCGACCAATAATGACGGCAGTTGGAATCTGGTCGCTACCTTCGTCGTGCCCGAGGCGGCGAATAATGCGCCTATGGAAGTGGGCATCGCCCAAGAAATGGATACGGCGTCGGACGGGACGGCCGCATTTGATACTTTTATGCTTGACGGCGTCGGCGTGGCCAGCCCCACCAACGCGCTGACCCCGCCACCCGCCAGCGGATTGACGGTGACGCTTAATAACGATTTGTCGATGACGCTGACCTGGATAGCCGAAAGCAACGGCGCTCCCATCCAGAGCATGGTCGTCATGCGCGCGGGCGCGCCGGTCAATGCGCAGCCGCCGTTCGGGTATTTGTTTGACACAGGCGCCCAGCCTTTTGGCGTGGGCAGCGACTTGGGCAATGGCAACTGGGTGGTGTACCGGTCGCCCAATCCGCCCACATCGATTACGAACAGCACCGTCGTCACCGGGCTGACGCCAGGCACCACCTATTATGCGGCCGTTTACACTTGGGAAGGTTCCAGCACCAATAAGGTGTTTGATGAGGTCATTCCGTCAACTGGCGCGGCGGCGGAGGAACTCGACGGCGTCCTGACCAACGTCGCAGTTCTCCCACCGCCAACCATCCCCGCCGGGGGCATAGCGCAACCCCAAGTGCTGGGCTATTATCTGGGTGGAGCCGTGGTCAACGTGAGCCAATTCGCGGATTTGATTTCACTTGATACAAATATTGTGGGCACGGAGGATGGCGTGATCACCGGTTACACTAATGGCGTCGCCCAAGCGGCGGTCACGTACGCCGGCTATAGCAACATCTTCAACGTGACGGTCCGTTCGCCCAGCCACACGGACTTTTTTACCACGCCGCATGATTACCTAAATGATGGAGTGGCCGGGACATTCTTCGACGGCATCTACACCAACTACGGAGACATTCCAGAACAGAGTCCGCCCACGGCGGGGGACGGGGGCGTGACGCTGGACGCGGACGCGGGCATCACCACGCCCGGCATGTTGACTATTACCAATGGCTACAGCGGCTGGGAGTTTGTCACCGACGATGGTTTTTTCCTTTTCAAATACGTGCCAGGCGACTTCCAGATGGCAATACATATCAATAACTACAGCGATACAGTCAACTATTCCATTCCTTCCATTATGGCCCGCGCCTACAGCGACAGCACCAACGGAGGCGCCACCCTGACCGGGGCGACCATCGGCGCGCCGCTGGACGGATTCGGGCCGCCCATTGCAGGGGATAATGGCGAATGCTTTGTGCGCATGGCCCGGTTTGATGAATACAACATCGGGACTTATCCCGAAATTACGATTGACGGTGTCAGCGATCAAACCACTCAGCCCGGGCAGGGCGATGGACAGAACTGGCTGTTATTGGTTCGGCAGAATTTCACCAATTTCAATGTGTATCAGCGCGCCACCAACAACGAACCGTGGCACTTGACTCCGAACAAGACGTCGTTCTCCAATGCAAAATTCGCCGGCCAGCCCATGCAGGTCGGCATCGCCTTCGCCGACTTTAACTCTGTCTATGGCTACGTGCAGTTTGACAGCTTCATGCTGGATGCCGCGTTGCAAGGAACACCGCTGCAGGTTTCCTCGACAACTAATTCTGTTACAATCACCTGGCCTGACTATCCTGGGGCGGTCTTGCAGTCAACGACTAGTCTGAATCCGGCCAACTGGCAGACTGTCAGTACGGCGCCCAGTTACACCACCGGATTGGCGACGGTCAACTTGCCTATAAGCACAGCGGGCAACATGTTCTTCCGATTGACGCAGATAGCGCCATAGCGTACGATAGAAACTATGAAAGAGGTCACCACACGCGGGTTGAAGAAAAGGGAGCGCCAGCGTGGAGTTGAGGCCGCCGCCGGTGGCCATGCTTGCGTGACGGAGGGATTCACCTTGATTGAATTGCTGGTGGTCATCGCCATCATTGCGATTCTGGCGGCGCTGCTCCTGCCGGCTTTGGCTAAATCCAAAGACCAGGCTATCCGCACCGTATGCAAGAACAACATGAATCAATTCAGTATCGCCTTGCATATCTATGCCAATGAGAACAAGGACCTTTTGCCAGAACAGGCCAACGATGGAGGCATTTATTGGGCCTGGGATTTGCCATGGAACGAGGGCCTCAGCATCCTTTCCGAAGGCATGATTTGGCGGACCTTCTATTGTCCGGGCACCGCCTGGAAATTTGGCGACACCAATAATTACGATCTGTTTTACAATTACGCTCCTGGCAACATTCATGTGGTCGGTTACGCGCTGACTCTGCCAGGCACAGCCGAATTCACCCAGCAAGGGCCGCTGACCAATATCAATCACAAAATGAGCACGCCCACAACCTGGCAGGTGGGGCCATCTACCGTGCAATACGGTCCCGTCTCGCAGCGGGTGCTGCTGGCCGACGCGACTTTGGAGGCCGAAGGCATTTGGAACAGCGTGGAAGGCGGCTACACCGTCAACGGGCGGCCCTTTACCCACACCACTGCTCATCTCATCAATGCTAATAATCCGGCGGGAGGCAATTTGGCCATGATTGATGGCCACGTCGAGTGGCGCGAGTTCAAGTATATGATCAAGCGAACCGACACCACCAGCGGGGTGAGCGGCGAGCCGGCCTTTTGGTGGTGACAATGTTGTGAATGGATTTTTGCGGCGTTGGCTGGCTCGAACATGGTTGCTGTGGTTTGAGCTTCCGTTTCTGGCCACCATGGCCAGCGGCGGGCAGTCCACCGATGGGATCCGCGCCATTGTCCCGCCCGAAAATCATTTTTTCGCCAAGGTTCTTTATTATCAGGGCATTCCGATCAAGGCGCCCGCGGAGGTGGCGGACGAGGCTCTCCTGGACGCACAAGCGCGGCTGAGTATGATGTTGGGCCATTTGCCTTCGGTTTGCTCCAACTTAGCGCGCTCTGGCGCGGAACTGCACATCATTGGCCGAAATCAGGTCACCTCCGACCTCCCGGAATGGCGCTTCGACAAAGGCAAACCATTGGCGGAATACAACGGCCTGACCATCGACCAGCGCACGCGCGGCATGGGCGGCAGAATTTCCTCTTGCGGCGAGGAAAATCTGCTCAAGCTGGAGAAGGACCGTTACTTTGGACGCGACATCTGCGTGCATGAATTCGCCCATTGCATCTACCAGTTTGGAATTCCACGCGACCTTCGCGAGCGCTTCCGGCGGCAATACAAGTCCTCCCTGGCCAAGGGGCTTTGGGAAAAGGCCTACGCCGCTTCCAATGATGACGAGTTCTTTGCGGAACTGGCGATGTGGTATTTTGGCACTCATGGCGACCTGCACATGACCGGCCCAAAACCGGCCAACGGCCCGGACGGCCTCAAAAGCTACGACCCGGACGCCTTCGCGTTATGGGATGAATTCTTCAGCGGCCGAATGAAGGTCTCCCTCGCCACGAGCACCGATTCGAGCGAATTCGCCGATGATCCTGCCTCCGCTTACGCAGCCACCGCCACCATTGCCATCGAATTGAACAAACGCGGCCCGGCCATAAACCCGCGCATGTATGGAATTTTTCTGGAGGAGATCAATCATGGCGTCGATGGCGGGTTGTATGCGGAACTGATTCGGAATCGCGGCTTCGAAGACGCTAAACCGCCGGAAGGGTTTACCTACCAGAATGGACGGTGGTTGAGCGGCGGTGGTTATGACGCCGGCTTCTCGCGTTTCGGCTACACCACCAACGGGACACCCTTCTGGTCGCTGGTGCAAGAGGGCGGGGCACGAGGCGCGGCGTCGATTGTCATGGATCATCCGCTCAATCCAGCCACGCCGCGGTCATTGCGTCTGCAAATCGACGACGTTGCCACCGGACGCCTGGGCATCGCCAATCACGGTTTTTGGGGCATCGGCGTCAGGGAGGGCAAGGAGTATCGACTGTCTTTCTGGGCCCGCGCCGGCGATGGGTTCAACGGCCCGCTGGTCGCCGCGCTGGAAAGTGATGAGGGGCGCGTGGTGGCGGACCCGGTTTCGATGCGCGGCTTTTCGCCGGAATGGAAACAATTCACCGCCACGCTCAAGGCCAAGGCGACGCTCGGAGACGCCAGGTTTATTTTGACAGCAGGCGCCAAGGGGACGGTGTGGCTGGACATGGTTTCACTTTTTCCCCAGGACACCTTCAAAGGCCGCCAGAATGGGCTTCGGCCTGACCTGGCACAAATGATTGCGGATCTCAAGCCGGGCTTCGTGCGTTTCCCGGGCGGATGCGTCGTGGAAGGAGGCACGGTCGAGACCGCTTACAATTGGAAAAAGACCATCGGGCCGTTGGAACAGCGCGAGGAAGTCTGGGGGCCGTGGAATTATCGCCGGACGCACGGTCTGGGTTTCTATGAATACTTGCAGTTTTGCCAGGACATCGGCGCAGAGCCGCTTTACGTCGGGTTCGCCGGCGAAACCTGCATGTTCCGCAGCCTCGAAGACGTGCCGATGGAGAAAATGAACGGCGTGGCCGCTGATTTTGTGGATGCACTTGATTTCGCGAACGGCGACGCTTCCTCTCCCTGGGGCCGCCGCCGCGCCGCGCAGGGGCACCCGGCGCCCTTTGGCATCAAATTGGTGGAAGTGGGCAACGAAGGCGGCACCCGCAATTTCCCCGAACGCTACGAACGGGTCCACTCCGCCTTGAAGGCAAAATATCCGGACATTTCCTACATCGCCGATTTTTCTTTTTTGCGGCGCGAATGGATGAAACCCGGCGACTCCGACCTTGAAGACAATCATTTCTACAACAGCCCGCAGTGGTTCATGAATAATGTCCATCATTACGACCAGCGCAACCGAAGTTTGCCGCCGGTCTATGACGGCGAAGTGGCGGTCACCTCCGGCGATGGGGGACGCGACAAGGGCAATCTGATCGCGGCGCTGGCCGAAGGCGCGTTCCTGATGGGCCTGGAGCGCAACGCCGACGTGGTCAAAATGGTCTCCTACGCTCCGCTCCTGGCCCACGTACAGGGACGCACCGATTGGCACGGCATGATTTACTTTGACAGTCTCCGCTCCTACGGGACGGTTTCCTATTATCTGTGGCAACTCTTTGGCCTCAACCGGCCGGATGCCGCCGTCCAAACCGATGTCAACTATACGCCGGTCACGCGCGCCGGCATTCTCGGCGGCATTGGCGTGGGCACCTGGAACACGGCGGCGGAGTTCAAGGACATCCGGATCGAAAAGGATGGCCAGGTGCTGGCCGCGCCGGATTTCTCCAGCGGCGCCGAGCAGTGGAAGACCGATGGCGGCTCTTGGTCCGTGGTGGACGGCGCCTACCGGCAGGGCGACGAGACGGTGGGGTTGAGCTATTTCGGCGAGGAGAATTGGACCGACTACACCCTCACCTTGAAGGCCCGAAAAATCAGCGGCCAGGAAGGATTCCTGATCATTTTCGGCCATAAGGGCGGCGACAAGTATTGGTGGAACGTCGGCGGCTGGGGCGACCGGGAGCACGCGATCGAATTCAATCAAACCGACGTGGGCCGGCATGTTTCGGGCCGGGTGGAAACGGGGCGCTGGTACGACTTGAAGGTTCAGATCAACGGCCGGCGCATTCAATGTTTTCTCGACGGCCAACTCATTCATGACGCCCAAGCGGCCGAATCCGATCGCTTTTTTGCTCTCGCCGGGCGTGATGATCGCAGCGGTGAGATGGTGCTCAAAGCCATCAACGTCTCCGGGATGCCGGTGAGCGGACAGGTCAGCCTGAGTGGCGCCGCGCGGGTCGCTGGCAAGGGGCGGCTGATCACGCTTTCCGCCGAGAACCTCACCGACAACAATTCGCTTGACATACCGGCCAAAGTCGCGCCCGTTTATGGCACCCTGGAGACGGCAGGCGAGCATTTCAGCTATCAATTTCCCCCCAATTCCCTCACGATCGTTAGAATACCGATCCAATGAAAACGATATTTGCTTCCATGCTCGCCTATTGCGCGTTGGGCATTCCTTGCGCACTGGCTGGAGAATCGGCACGCGATTACCCGTTCAAGCCCGTCCCGTTCACCTCGGTGCAGATCAATGACTTGTTTTGGGCGCCGCGCATCGAGACGAATCGGCTGGTGACCATTCCGTTCGCATTCGAGCAGTGCGAGAAATCCGGACGCATGGATAACTTCATTCGCGCGGCCGCGGTCCTGCGCGGGGAGCAAGTTTCGAATCGGAAACCGCCGCCGTACCCATTCGACGACACCGATCCATACAAGGTGCTGGAGGGGGCGTCCTACGCGCTGGCGGTGAAGCCGGACCCGAAAATGAAATCGTATCTGGACGATTTGATCGCGAAAATCGGCGCGGCCCAGGAGCCTGACGGCTACCTCTACACGGCGCGCACGATCAATCCGGAGCATTCCCATCCCTGGTCCGGCCACGAACGTTGGGTGAACGATCCCGATGAAAGCCATGAGCTCTACGACGCGGGGCATTTGTTTGAGGCGGCCGTGGCCAATTATCAGGCGACCGGCGACCGCGCTTTACTCTTGATCGCGATCAAAGAGGCCAATCTCCTGTGCGATACTTTTGGACCGGAGACCAACAAGCTGAATCACATCTGGCCTGGGCATGAAATCGTCGAAATGGGGCTGGCCAAGCTTTATCGCGCCACCGGCGATGAACGTTATTTGAAGTTGGCCAAGTTCTTCATTGATGTGCGCGGACCGGGTGGGGACGAATACCATCAATCGCACATCAAGCCGGTCGATCAAACAGAGGCGGTGGGTCACGCGGTGCGGGCGGGTTATCTTTACAGCGGGATGGCCGACGTGGCGGCGCTGACCGGCGACCAGAGGTATGTCCATGCCATTGACGCCATTTGGGAAAATGCGGTCGGCAAAAAACTTTATATCACCGGGGGCATCGGCGCCCTCGGCGGCGGCGAGGCGTTTGGCCCCGATTATTATCTGCCCAACATGAGCGCGTATTGCGAAACCTGCGCTGCGGTGGCCAATGACTACTGGAACCAGCGCCTTTTTCTTTTGCACGGTGACGCCAAATACGTCGATGTCATGGAGCGCACGCTTTACAACGGCCTACTCAGCGGCGTGTCGTTGGACGGCAAGAGGTTTTTCTATCCGAACCCGCTCGAGTCCAATCGCCAACACGCCCGCAGCCCGTGGTTTGGCGTGGCTTGTTGTCCGGGCAACATCACGCGCTTCCTGCCCTCGGTGCCCGGCTATTTGTATGCGCAGAAGGGCGACACTCTTTACGTCAACCTGTTCGCCGCCAACAAGGCCGAAATCAAACTGGACAACGGCCCCACCCTCAACATCACCGAGGAAACGCGCTATCCCTGGGATGGCCTGGTGAAAATGACGATCCACCCGGACGCGCGCGCTTCATTTACAGTTGACATCCGGGTGCCCGGTTGGGCGCGGGACCAGGCGGTGCCGGGCGATCTGTACAGGTTCATCGACCATCCCAACGAACCTGTCACCTTAAAAGTCAACGGCCAAGAGGTCCCGGTCAGGGTGGAAAAAGGCTATGTTCAATTGACAAGAGAATGGAAAGACGGCGACACCATCGAGTTGAACCTGCCCATGCCGGTGCGCCGGGTGGCGGCCAATCAGGCCGTGCAAGCCGACCGCGGGCGCGTGGCTTTGCAGCGCGGTCCCATTGTTTACTGCCTGGAGTCGCCGGACAATCCGGGCGGGCACGTGCGCAGCATGATGCTGCCGGACGATGCGCCGCTGGCCGCATCTTTTGAGCCGGAGCTGCTGCATGGCGTCGAAGTGTTGCGCGGCACCGCGTTCCTGGTGAGCCGCGATGACCAGGGCCAACTCGCGAAAACGGCGCAGACCATTGAAGCCATTCCCTATTATGCCTGGGCCAATCGCGGCCGCTCGGAAATGATGGTCTGGGTGCCGGATTCGGAGCAGTCGGCGCGCGTGCAGCCGCGGCCGACGATCGCTTCCACCAGCAAAGTGACCGTCTCGGAGGGCGGCAAGAACGCGGCGGCGATCAATGACCAGGCCGAGCCGGCCTCGTCCGATGACGCGGAAAACACATTCTTTGACTGGTGGCCGCACAAGGGCGAGCAGGCCTGGGTGCAATATGCTTTCGCCAAAGAGGCCACTGTCTCCACCACGTCCGTTTATTGGTTTGACGACACGGGCAGGGGCGAATGCCGCACGCCGGAGTCCTGGCGCCTTCTCTTCAAAGACGGCGATAAATGGAGTCCGGTCGAGGCGACCGACACGTATGGGGTGGAGCGAGACAAGTACAATAAAATTGGGTTCAAGCCCGTCCTAACCACCGGACTGCGCCTGGAAGTCAAGATGCGCGCCGGTTGGTCGGCTGGAATCCAGGAATGGACGGTGCCATGATGAAGACAAAACAAATTCTGCACTTGGTCGCCGCGCTGGTCGTCGCTGCCTTCGCCGCTGCCAGCGCGCTGGCGCAAACCAAGACCAACACCAACGCCCAGGCGCGGCGCGGCCGATTCGGCGAGCCGGAGCGCGGCGTCTATAAGGCCCGCCTCGTGCCGCATTGGTTCGCTGGGGACACCAAATTCTGGTATCGCAACGAACTGCGCGGCGAGGCGAGTGAGTTCATTCTGGTGGATGCGGACAAGGGAACTAAGCGGCGGGCGTTTGATCATGACAAACTTGCCGCCGCTCTCTCCCAAGCAGCCCAGCACCCATACAAGGGCGATCATCTTCCCATTTCCGACCTCGAGTTCAGCGACGACGCCAGGACTTTGAAATTTGAGGCGACCGACAAAACATGGGAGTGCGATTTGCAGGCTTACACGTGCAAAGAGACGGGCCTTTCCTCCGGCACCAAGACGTCCGCCTTGGTTGATCCGGAAAAAGCGGTGGCGGTGGCCGAGCCGCCCGCTGGGTATCTCTTGTCGCCTGCCGCGGATGAGGACGACCAAACGTCCAGTACCGACGCGGACGACGAACCGCGCGGGCGGCGTTCACGCAAGTCGCCCGACGGCAAATGGACCGCGGTGGTGCGTGAGGGAAATCTGTTCCTCCGCTCGCAGGACGGCACGGAGCGTCAACTGAGCCGGGATGGGACAACAAACCATGCCTACGGGTTAATCGAGTGGTCGCCGGAGTCGGACACGGTTGTGGCATGGGCAATCGAGCCGGGCGATCAAAAAGAGGTCTATCTGATTGAAAGTTCGCCCCTCGGCGGCGGGCGGGCGATCCTGCATCGGCGGCCCTACGCGCAAGCCGGTGACAAATTTACTCATTACGAATTGAATTTGTTTGACGTCGCCACCGCAAAGCAAAGCAAGCCCGCGGTGGACCCGTACGAACACGAATGGGAGCCGCCGCAACCCCATTGGCTGTCCGACAAACACCGCTTTGCGTATGAACAGGTCGATCGCGGCCATCAGCGCCTGCGCGTGATTGCCGTCGATACACACACGGGCGAGGCGCGCAATCTGGTCGATGAAAAGGCCGCCACTTTCATCTGGACCGCCCACAACGAGATGCTCAACATCAACTATATTAACTGGTTGGACAAGAGCGACGAGATGATCTATGTCTCGGAACGCGACGGCTGGCGGCATCTTTATTTGATTGACACTAAAGACGGCTCGATCAAGAACCAGATCACGAAGGGACCTTGGGTGGTGCGCGGCATCGACCACATCGACGAGGAGGCGCGGCAGGTGTGGTTCCACGCCGGCGGCATGAACGCCGGCCAGGACCCGTATTTCGTGCATTACTACAGAGCAAATTTCGATGGCACGGGGCTGACCGCCTTGACGGACGGGGACGGCAACCACACGACGCAATACTCCGGCAACCGCAAGTATATTGTTGACACTTATAGCCGCGTGGACATGCCGCCGGTTCACAATTTGCGGAAAACGTCCGATGGGAGCCTGGTTTGCGAATTGGAGAAGGCCGATATCGCCGACTTGCAGGCGAGCGGCTGGCAGCCGCCGGAGGTATTCGTCGCCAAAGGGCGCGACGGGCAGAGCGACATTTGGGGGATTATCTGCCGGCCCAAGAACCTGGATACGAGCAAGAAATATCCCGTTCTGGAAAATATCTATGCCGGCCCGCAGGGCGCTTATGTGCCCAAATCCTTCAGCGGCACGCAACGGTCCGCCTCGCTCACAGACCTTGGTTTTATCGTGGTGCAGATGGATGGCATGGGAACGGCCTTTCGCTCCAAGGCCTTTCACGACGTATGCTGGCATGACCTGAAGGACGCAGGTTTTCCGGATCGAATCCTTTGGCATCGCGCGGTGGCGGCCAAGTACCCCTACTACGATATCAGCCGTGTCGGAATTTATGGAACATCGGCCGGGGGGCAGAGCGCGGCTGGGGCGGTTTTATTTCATCCCGACTTTTACAAGGCGGCGGTGGCCAACAGCGGCTGTCACGATAACCGGTTGGACAAGGCTTCCTGGAACGAGCAGTGGATGGGTTATCCGGTCGGACCGCAGTATTCGGACTGCTCCAATATCGACAATGCCTGGCGCTTGAAGGGAAAACTCTTCCTGATCGTCGGGGAAATGGACAGCAACGTCCCGCCGGAATCGACCCTGCGCCTGGCCGATGCGTTGATCCGCGCGCGCAAGGATTTTGATCTGCTGGTGGTTCCTGGCGCGGAGCACGGCATCCGGGGGCCGGCTTCGGCCTACGCCGAGCGGCGCCTGCGGGATTTTTTTGTTCACAGCTTGCTTGACAAGGAGCCGCCCGATCACAATGGCGTGGCTTCCAACTCCCCTCAGCCGTAGCGATGCAGTTGGAAAAGGGTAGCGCGACCGTCCCGGTCGCTTCCATTCGGCGTCCCGCCGACTGGCCGGAGTACGAAGCAAGCCACCTTTTGGTGAGTGAGGCGCATTTGCGAATGCCTTCGGCGAGACGCCCAAGGCGGCGAGCGAAGACGCTCGCGCTACCCTTTTCCAACTGCATCGTCACGGCTTAGTGAGCCGGGTGTGGAGTTGTATGCAGAACCATTTCCGTGCTGAGGAGGGCAGGGGCGCGGACATCGTAACGCCAGTCTTGGTGGCCGTTGTAGGCCATCGTTTCTTCCACCAACGCGCACAAGTCGGGATCGTAGATTCTTAGTTGTTCGCGGGTGATGATGGGATGCGGTTGGTCGTTGGGCGGATCGCCGGCCCCGGCGGCGTCGAAGTAGGCCACTACGCCTTCGGTCCAATATTCGACACGATCGTGAACGGCGGGTGTGCCTTTCCACATGCCCTTGGCCCTGGCTGTGGTGTAAATATCCTGGAGTTGATGATCAAAGCGCTCGTCCATGCGTTGGACCCGCATCTCATATTGCTGGACGTCGCGGCCGCGATGGTCCCAATTGGGGTCCTCGGGCCGCAATGCGGTCACGTAGTAAATGGCGCGAGCCATTTCGCGAATCACCATGCTTTTGCCTTGAAAGGGGTCGTCCGCCGTGCCGAGGACGTTTTGCTCGGGCACGACCAGGGTCTTGCTCTCGGCGGTGTAGTCGTGCAGACGGACCGTATTGTCCCAATTGGTCTGATCCGGCGCCTTCTTATAATCGGGCAAATCCAGCAGCGGCTCATCATAGCCCAGCACAACCAACTTGACGCCGTCGGCGATGAGGGCTTTTAGAATGTCGTGGCGGTAGGCGAACATTTTGCGAATCGTATCATTGGCCTTCAGCAGGGCCTGGTCGCTGGCTTTGGCGGACCCGACGACGGTGAATTCCCGCGCCCAGGTGAATTTGGTGTAGTAAGGGTCGAGGCCAAATTTCGCGGGCGGGGCGATGACCGAAGGTTGAAGTTGATAGGGGACGTAGCGCCAGTCGTTTGCAGGCGAGAAATTAAAAGCGGTTTTGACCAGGGCATAGCCTTCCGGATCGTACAACTTCAATTGTTCGCGGCTGGCGATGGCGGCGTGATTCCAATTATTGATGCGCGAGCAATCGAAGTAGGCCTGGCAGATTTCAGCCCAATACTCGGCAGGGTTCGATCCCGCGTAGGCGTTCTTCCAAAGACCCTTGTCGAGCGCGTCGCGAAAAGTCTTGCGCAATCGGGCGCGCCAGCCGGAATCGATGCTGCTCAGAGCGGAGTCGATGGTATGGCAGAATTCATGCACGCTGATGCTTTCGTCGTCGTAGCGATCCAGGAGGAGATTGAGCAAATTCTCCTCGCCAAAGCTGGTCACGTCAAATCCGCCGGTGCCTCGGACGCGTTCGTTGACGTAAGCCGGATTTTCCGTGTTCCGATATTCGGGCATGTCGCTGTAGAGTTGATCTTTGCCAATGATGATCAGGCGCGTGCCCTTGGCGGCCATGGCGCGCAGAACGTCCGGGCGCCCGGCCAGCATGCGGCTGACAATATAGTAGGTGCGCTCCAGGGCCGCGTCGGACACTTCGCCGGAAGCAGCAATCGACAGGCCGTTGAGATCAAGATGCTTTTTATAGAACTGCCGGGCTGCCTCGCGGTCGCCTTCCGCGAATCCTTGAAAAAAGGACGGGGGCGGGGGAGTGACCGGCGGCGTCGAGTCATGCGTGACCTTATTGGGCGTCGCGCAACCGGACAACATGGCGGCGGCCAGAATCAAGATGCCCATTTTCGGAGATGTCATCTGTCACCAAAATATTGGAATTTGATCGACAAGTCGCCAGGAACCGAATTTACCAGTGCCACGGCCACAGCGCAAAGAACACAGCAAGAAATTATGGCGGCGCTTTTCACTCTCAGACTTGGCGCTAAAATACAAGCGGAGGCTCGTTTGTTGAAGCACAAAAAATCCAGCCCTCAGGGGGCTTCCCTATGTTTCTCCCATCTCCATACCAATCCGTCTTTGGGGTCCATGACCTCGCCGACGAATCGGAAAGAGCACTTGGTCAACACGCGCGTCGAGGCATTCGATTCAGGCAGAGTGTGTGCTCGGACAACGCGAACCTGGCCACCGCTGAAAGCGAAAGCGACCAGCGCCTGCGCCGCTTCCGTAGCGTATCCCTTGCCCTGAAAATCTGGCACAACCCCGTAGGCAATCTCGACTACGCCGTCCTCGCCGGGCGGACCATAGAAGCTCCCCATCCCAATAACGCTGCCACTGGCTAAATGCACCAAGCCGAATCCATGTATCCAAGGGTCAGCCTCGGTCGAAGCTTCAAGTCGTGCCAACCATTCAGGTGACACGTCCTTGGATACGACGAAGTCCCTGAGTCCCTTGGCGGGTTGAAAGCCAAAGCTCCGCGCATAAAGTTCTGGCCCCTGGATGAGTCCCCGGAGATGCTCCGGGGCATGCGAAACCAAACGGAGATTCTTCGTCTCAAGTTGTGATGCACTCATGGCCGAGACGGACGAGGATATCGGATTGACAGAGTGCGCGGTTGACTAAGTCAGCTTGCCGCATCCGCCGCCAGGACAATGTCGAAGCGCGCAGCGACTTCGCCGATGCGAGAGCCCGGCAGCGGCACAAAATCGACGGTGACGGAGGCGCGGGCCTGGGCGTCGCCGATGCGCGTGTAGAGGCCGTCCTGCTCATTGCCCGGTTCGCCTTTGACAAATAACTGCGTGTTCCACGGCTCGATGCCCTTGCGCCGTATCTTGAAATGGATGTGCGGCGCGCGCCGGCCAGGATAAGCGATCGGCTTGAGGGCGCGGAAATAATACTCGCCGGTCGATCCAGTCAAGAATCGCCCGAAACCCTGGAAATTCGCGTCGTACCTGGTCTGGTGCGGGCGGTCGGCCAGATAGACGCCGTTGTTATCGACCTCCCAAATCTCGACGGTGGCGTTGCGGACGGGGCTGCCGCTGGCGTCCATCAAGCGGCCGCTCAGGTGCGCGATCTGCCCGACGGCGGGCGTGATCGAATTGTTGACGATGATGAGGTCGTTGTCGGTGTCCAGCGGCAGTTGAGGCGGATAAAACGGGCCTTCCTCGACGGAGGCGGTTTTGCGGGTCAATTCTTCGGCAAAGGCGCCGCGCACGGTGAAGAAGGCCGCGCCCAAGCCCAATTGACGCAAGAATTCGCGCCGCGGAGTGGAAGACGCGGCCAGAGAATGCGGGGTAATCAGTTTCATAACGGCCAGCATACATTCCGGGTATGATTTTGCACGCAATAAAAACGGCTTTGTGTGATGGGTCGGGCACGGCGGGCCGGGGACTGGCAGGGTCGCCTTGCCGAGGCGACCGGCCCGGCAAGAACCACCTGCGGACGGCTCGGCGAGCCGTCCCTACCACCCGTGACTGACCCAATATGGCTTTGTCAAATTTTTCATTTGCGGTGCGGGGAATTTTTGGGAAGAATCGGCGGCATGACAATTGCAATGAATCACGGCACGGGTGTCACCGCACGTGATGTGGGAATTCCAAAGGCAAACTCTCCTTCCGTCATCTCCTGATATGCAACCGATTCATCTGGCCTGGGTTGACTACGCCATTCTGCTCGCCTACACGGCATTTGTCATCGGCATCGGCTTCGCCCTGCGGCGCTACATGAAGACGTCGTCGGACTTCCTGACCTCCGGTCGCTCCATCCCCACGTGGGTCACGGGGTTGGCGTTCATGGCGGCGAACCTCGGCGCGCTGGAGTTGGTCGGCATGTCGGCCAGCGGCGCCAAATACGGCATTGCCACCGCCCATTTCTATTGGGTCGGCGCCATCCCGGCGATGGTGTTTCTGGCGGTGTTCATGATGCCCTTTTATTACGGCTCCAAGGCCAGGTCCGTGCCGGAATATCTCAAGCTCCGCTTCGATGAGCGCGTCCGCTGCCTGAACTCGCTGACGTTTGCCGTGATGACGGTCTTCGCCTCCGGTATTTCGATGAACGCCCTGGCCAAGTTGTTGACACATTTGCTGCCGTGGAAATTGGATGTCAGCGTGGCCGGAATGCAATTTGGGACCTACGACGTTTATTTGTGGATTTGCTCGGCCGTCGTGCTGCTTTATGTGCTCAAGGGCGGGTTGACCTCGGCGATTTACACCGAGGTGCTGCAATTCTTCATGATTGTGTTGGGGTTCGCCCCGGTCGTATTTCTCGGTTTCAAAGACATGGGCGGATGGGACGCGATCAAGAGCAAATTGGTGACGGTGGCCGCGAATCCAGCGGCGCTCTCGCTCAACGA
>Ga0302324_100013242_pt1 | contig 16750 bp, 15 predicted proteins | sample Palsa_T0_1_FD_201949 | JGI IMG/M metagenome (GOLD analysis project Ga0302324, IMG submission 201949) | Peat permafrost microbial communities from Stordalen Mire near Abisko, Sweden - Palsa_T0_1 | ecosystem: Environmental > Terrestrial > Soil > Palsa > Peat permafrost | place: Sweden: Abisko...
GGCCTTGAGCTTCGAATCAAGGGCGTAATTGATTCCGATACCGATCAGGATCAGGACCGGAATCAGGGTCAGCGCGAACATGATGGCGATGTTGCCCTCCTTCGCGGCATGGAAGGTCTTCAATCGCCCGCGCAGTTCCTGCAAGACATTTCCGGTCGGCATGGCAATCCACCTGTGTTTAGGATGAAGTTGCACCTATTATCGTTGGCGGTAGATGCTAAAATCGGACGACAAGCCGTTATAATTAAAGATTAATTCTCGCCTGCTCATTAAGCTGCTTGCGCAGGCGGCTTCATGCTAGGCCAGTTCCGAATGTAGAAAAGGAGTCGCGGTAGAGACCGGGATTGCTCCTCAAATTGACGTTGTCTCGCCGCGTTACATGGTCGGCGTCTCCTTCGGGTCCAACCATATAGCCGACGGGGCGGCTGAACCCTCGTAACCGGACATTTTCAGTGCTTGGCCGCCGGCAAAGACGACCGGGATGTTCCGCGCCGCGTTTGCGGCGGTGCGCGCCTATCTCGATGCGCGCAGCCACGCGGCGACGACGGCCGCGCTCTGATCGGGCGGAAACACCGGATAGAACACCTTGGCGATGACGCCAGCATCGATGATGAGCACCATGCGCTTTTGCAGCGTCATGCCGTCGACCGCGAAGGTCGGCAGGCGCAGTGCCCGGGTGAACCGGAGCCCGGCATCGCTGAGAATCGCGAACGGCAGATGCAGCCGCTCCGCCGCTTCGCGCTGATAGAAGGTGTCCTGGGTCGACATGCCGTAGAGATGGGACACCCCGAGCTGCTGCAATTCCGCGAAATGATCGCGAAACGAACACGATTGCGGGGTGCAGCCCCGCGCTCCGGGAATCGCGTCCCAGCCGTCGGGCAGCGGCTGCCCGGGCCGCCCGGTGCGCGGGTAGATGTAGACGATGGTGCGGCCGGCGAGCGCCGCGAGATCGACGTCGCTGCCGTCGGTCGCCGGCAGTGCCAGGGATGGCAGCGTGAGGCCTTCGAGATGGCGCGCCGCGCCGTCGTCTTGGGGCGCCGGAAGATCGGCCGGCAGGACGGTGGGATCGTGGGCTGTGCTCATGGGGATGTGCTCATGGGGGCGCGCCTCATCGATACGACATGAATTCCATCAGCGAGCCGTCGGGATCGCGAAAATAGACGCTGGTGCCTTTGCCCTTGGCGCCGTTGCGCGCGACCGGCCCGAGCTCGATCGCCACCTTGCATCGCGCGAGATGGGCGATGGCATCGGCGATCGGCCCGTTCCATTCGAAGCAGACGTCGCTGTTGCCGGGCTGAACGGGAAGCCGCGCCACCGGCTCCCCCTTGACGCCCGGACCATGGCAATTGAGCTGGCAATCGCCGAACCGGTAGGCGAACCCGGCGCCGCGCGGCACCACCTGCGCGCCGATGACATCGCGGTAGAACGCGTTGGAGCGCTCCCAATCGGAGATATGGATCACGCAATGGTCGAGCTTCACCGGCACCGCCATGTCCGTCCTCTCGCCTCCCCTCTCATCCCTTGAGCCGCATCAGGCGGCCGCGTTCGCGCTCCCAGCTTCGCTTCTTTTCGGTCTCGCGCTTGTCATGGAGCTTCTTGCCGCGGCCGAGCGCGATCTCGATCTTGGCGCGGCCCTTGTCGTTGAAGAACATCTTGAGCGGGATGATGGTCATGCCCTCGCGGTCGACCGCCGCCGCGAGCTTGTCGATCTGGCGCCGGTGCAGCAGCAGCTTGCGCGGCCGTTTCGGCGCATGGTTGAAACGGCTCGCCTGGAGGTATTCAGGGATGTTGGCGTTGACCAGCCAGATCTCGCCGCCCTTCGCATCGGCATAGGATTCGGCGATGGTCGCCTTGCCCTGGCGCAGCGATTTCACCTCGGTGCCGGTCAGTGCAATCCCCGCCTCCACCACCTCGCCGATCTCGTAATTGAAACGGGCCTTGCGGTTTTCGGCAATGATCTTGAAGGGGCGCGGTTTTTTTTCTGCCATTGGATGTTGTCCGGCGCGCCGGCTCTAGGCCTTCTTCAGGAGGTCGCGGATCTCGGTGAGCAACTCGGCCTCCCGCGACGGTTTGGGCGGCTCGACGGGCTTCGCCGCTTCCTGCCTCTGCAGGATGGAGAGCCCCTTGATCGCCAGGAAAAGCACGAAGGCGATGATGAGGAAGTTGATCACGATTGTGATGAAACTTCCCCAAGCCAATACAGCACCTTGTTTTTTCGCCTCCGCCAACGAGTCCGCGGTGACCTTCGCGGACAGCGGCAGGAAATAATTCGAAAAGTCGAGGCCGCCGGTGACCGCACCGATGATGGGCATGATGATATCGCCCACCAGCGAACTCACGATGCTGCCGAACGCCGCGCCGATGATCACGCCGACCGCGAGATCGATGACGTTGCCGCGCATGGCGAATTTCTTGAAGTCTTCGAGCATCGCGAGTTCTCCCGGAAACTGTGCAGGCACGCACGGACCACTTTTCGTTCGTCGATCAGTCGGCTTCGTAGGACGGGCAGAACTCTTGCGAAACCCATCAAAGGCCCTGATGAGTTTCGCGAGAGCTCGACCCAACCTACGGGGGGTCCGCTCCCCCTGCCCTAATTGATCAACCCCGCATGCACCATGGCGTCGCGGACCGCCGTCTTCGACCTGTCCGACAGCGTGACCATCGGCAGGCGCACGGCATCGGCGCACTTGCCGAGCACCGAAAGCGCGTATTTGGCCGGAGACGGGTTGGTCTCGATGAACAGGTTCTGGTGCAGCGGCATCAGCTCGTCCTGCAGGCCGAGCGCGGCGGCATAGTCGCCGCGCAGGCAGGCGCCCTGGAACTCCGCGCACAGCCGCGGCGCCACATTCGAGGTCACGGAGATGCAGCCATGGCCGCCATGGGCCATGAAGCCGAGCGCGGTGGCGTCCTCGCCGGAAAGCTGCGTGAATTCCGGGCCGAGCTCGGCCCGTTGCTGGGACACCCGCACCATATTGGCGGTCGCATCCTTCACACCGGCGATGTTCTTCAGCTCGTAGAGCCGCTTCATGGTGTCGACCGACATGTCGATCACCGAACGGGCCGGGATATTGTAGATGATGATGGGAATCCCGATGGCGTCGTTGACCGCCTTGAAGTGCTGATAGAGGCCTTCCTGGGTCGGCTTGTTGTAATAAGGCGTCACGATCAGCACCGCATCGGCGCCGGCCTGTTCAGCGTGCCGGGCGAGTTCGACCGCCTCCCGGGTCGAGTTCGATCCGGCGCCGGCGACGACGGGCACGCGCCGCCTCGCCTGGTCGATGCACCATTCGACCACCTTCTTGTGCTCGTCATGGGAGAGCGTCGGGCTTTCGCCGGTGGTTCCGACCGGAACCAGGCCATTGGTGCCCTCCCCGATCTGCCATTCCACGAGGCCGCGGAATGCCGCCTCGTCGACGGAGCCGTTCTTGAATGGGGTGACCAGAGCGGTAAACGATCCCCGAAAGCCCGTCTTGGTAACCATGCCACGCTCCTGGAAGGTGGGAATCTGCGCGCAATGCGCGTTCCCTGGGTATTGATAGCCATTCCGGCCCGGCGATTAAAGCCCTCTGTCCCCACTCCTTTCCGGCTCTGCCGAACCATCGCCACGATTCAAAGCTTAGGGTTTCCTTTACCTTTGCAAACCAAGGGTAGTGGGGATCCATCCGGACTGGGGGGACACTTGACCCGACATCGCTGTGGAAACGGGCTGGCGATCTACGCGGTGGCCGGCGTCGTGGCGTTCTCTTCGGCCGTCGTGGCGGCCCCCGAGACGACCGGGACGGCACCTCACAAGACGGATGCGGCCGCCGGTGCGAAGCACGTGCCTCTGCCGCGGCCGCGGCCCCATCTCACGGCGGCCCGCCAGAGCACCCCCCCGGCTGCCCCCACCCTCGCCTCGCTTACGCCCGCCGAAGCCGCCGCACCCGCCGAGCCCCTGCCGGCACCGGCCATCACGGCCTCCGCCGCCGACCTCGCAGCGGTGCGCGAAGCGATCGAATATGCCCGCCATGGCAGGGCGAAAGACGCCACCGAGGTGGAGCAGCGCATCGAGGACCCGCTCGCGCGCAAGCTGGTGGAATGGGCGATCCTGCACAGCGACGAGAACGGCGCCGATTTTTCCCGGTTCCAGGCCTTCATTGCGGCCAATCCGAGCTGGCCGAACATCCAGATGTTCCGCCGCCGGGCTGAGGCCATGCTGTGGCAGGAGCGCGCCGATCCCGCCACCGTTCGCGCCTTTGTCGGCGACAAGCCGCTGTCGGCCAAAGGGCGGCTTGCGCTCGGCCGCGCGCTGCTGACCGAGGGCAACCGCGCGGGCGCGGCGGCATTCGTCCGCGAAGCCTGGCGCAGCGAAGCGCTGGGAAGCGATTCCGAGGAGCAGGTTTTCGACATCTTCGGCGATCTCATCACCCGGGCCGACGACAAGGCCCGCATGGAGCGCCGGCTCTACGCCAACGACATCGCGACCGCCCTGCGCGCCGCCCATCGCCTCGGCGGCAACGAGCCGGCGATCGCGAAGGCGCGCGCCGCGGTCAACGAGAAGGCTTCCAACGCCAAGGCGCTGATCGACGCCCTGCCGTCGAGCGCCCATCAGGACACCGGGGTCCTGTTCAGCCGGATCCAGCTGCTGCGCCGCAGCGACAAGATCGCCGAGGCGGCCGAGCTGATGCTGGCGGCACCGCGTGACGCCTCCATGATCGACGACCCCGACGAATGGTGGGTCGAGCGCCGGCTGCTCGCGCGCAAGCTGCTCGACCTCGGCGCCGTATCGACCGCCTATAAGGTGGCGCGCGAGGCCGCGCCGCCGAACAAGGAAAACTACCGGGTCGAGCACGAGTTCACCGCCGGCTGGATCGCGCTGCGGTTCCTCAAGGACCCAGCCGCCGCCGCCCAGCACTTCGCCCGCATTGGCACCGGCATCTCCAACCCGATCGCGCTGGCGCGCGCCGGCTATTGGCGCGGCCGCGCCGCCGAGGCGCTCAACAAGCCGCAGGAGGCGCGCGCTTATTACGAGCAGGCAGCCCGCCATAGCACCGCCTATTACGGCCAGCTGGCGCGCGCCAGGCTCGGGCTCGGCGAGATCGCGCTGGCCTCGCCCCCGGCGCCGTCGGCGGAAAAGCGCGCCGCGCTGGCGCACAACGAGGTCGTGCGGGCGGTCGAAATGCTTTATGCCATCGACGAGCGCGACTTGGTGGTTTCGATCACAGCGGACCTCGCCGACCACGGCTCGGACCTTACAACGCTGGCGGCGCTCGCCGAGCTCACCGCCAGGCATGACGATGCGCGCTGTGCCCTGCTGGTCGGCAAGGGAGCGCTCGGACGCGGCCATCCGTTCGATCACTACGCCTTCCCGACCTTCGGGCTGCCGCGCTATTCGTCGATCGGACCCGAAGTCGAGCCGGCGGTGGTCTATGCGATCGCGCGCCAGGAGAGCGCCTTCAATCCCAAGGACCTGTCGAGCGCGAACGCGATCGGCCTCATGCAAGTGACGCCCGAGGCCGCCCGCTATGTCGCCAAGAAATTCAACGTGAGCTACGACCAGTCCCGCCTGGTGCACGACAGCGTCTACAACATGCAGATCGGCGCGGCCGAGCTCGGCGACGACATCGCCGCCTATAACGGCTCCTACATCCTGGCATTTGCCGGCTACAATGCCGGCCGCGGCCGGGTCAGGGAATGGGTCGAGCGCTACGGCGATCCGCGCGACCCCAAGGTCGATCCGGTCGACTGGGTCGAGCGCATCCCGTTTTCGGAGACCCGCAATTACGTCCAGCGCATCCTCGAAAACATCCAGGTCTATCGCGCCCGATTCGGCGGCGGCAGGCGCCTGCTGATCGAGGCGGACCTGCGCCGCGGGGCGGGGACCGCGAACTAATTCCCAGTCAACCGCAATTCAGGCGACTGCCCAATCCTCTGTTATCAGCCCCGGAACGGGCGCGAATTCCCTCGTGTTCGCCGTCACCAGCACTGCGCGGCGTCGGCGCGCTTGGGCTGCGATCAGGACATCATATGGGCCGATCGGCGTGCCCGTGCGCTCGAGCTCCGCGCGAATCCCGCCCGCTTCTTGCGCGTCCTCCGGCTCGAAAGGCCAAGGCGTCACATCCAGCATCAGGAAGGTGGCCAGTATGGCAGCATTTTCCTGCGGCCGGGCGCTCCTTGCTATTCCATATCGCATCTCGAACAGGACAATGGTCGGAATGCCGATTAACTCGCCCGCGGCGATGGTCGCTTCCAACCGCCGCCGAAGGTCGGGCCTGCGCCCGTTGATCGCTGCGATGACGGCATTCGTGTCAAGGCAGATCATCGATCGAACGACACGTCGCTGACAGGCGGCATCGGTGGCTGCTCGGGCCGGCCCTCCGGCAGGAAGTCGCAGCCGCCCAGCCGATCGATCTCGGCGAAAATCGCCTTGATATCCTCAACGCTCCGCTCCATCGGCTCCAACAGCACACCGCGCCCGAGACGGCGCACACGCACTTCCTTCCCCGGAAGGCGAAAATCCTTGGGCAAACGCACGGCTTGGCTGCCGCCATGCTTGAACAGCTTCGCTGTTTCGATGTCGCCCACGAACTCCGCTCCGCAAATCGAAAAGTAGTAGATACACGGCATATATACTTTCGATCGGGACGGTCGGCAAGGTCGGCCAGGGCAACCCTGAGCCTGACATCAGGAGCGCTTGCGTTCACGTCGAGAACTCGATCGTCCGCCTCCGGTTGGCTCACTTTTCCCCCCGTGCCATAACGCCCCGGCGGCGGGGCGCGCGCATCCGACCGCAGGCGAGGATAGTCCGGGAATGCAAGGGGTCGGAGGCGCGGACATCGAGAAAGCGATCGTGCTGCTTCGGGCCGGAAACGCGGCCGGTGCCGCCCAAGCGTGCCGGGCCGCGCTGCGCCGCGACGGCCGCAACGTCACCGCGCTGTTCGTCCTCGCGCTCACGCAGATGCAGGAAGGCCATTTCGAGGACGCCGAGCGCAGCTTCGCCAAGGCGACGGCGCTCGACCCGAAAGCCGCCGAGATCTGGGCGAACCGCGGCAACAACCAGATCGCGCTCGGCCGGGCCGACCGCGCGCTCGAATTCCTGGTCCATGCCCTGGCGCTGGAACCGAATTTTCCCGAGGCGCTGTACAACCAGGCCAAGCTCCTGGCCGATGCCGGGCGTCTCGACGAAGCGCTCGCGGCCTACGACAAATGCATTGCGCTGGTGCCGCGCTTCGCCGATGCGATGAACAACCGCGGCGTGATCCTGGCCAAGCTCGGCCGCAAGGAGGAGGCGCTGGAGAGCTACGATGAGTGTCTCGCCATCGCGCCCCAGTCCGCCGATACGCTCAACAACCGCGGCAACCTGCTCGCCGCGCTCGGCCGCCGCGCCGAGGCGCTCGCGAGCTATGATGCGAGCCTCGCCGTTGCGCCCGACGCCGCTGATACGCTCCGCAACCGGGGCAACCTCCTGGAAATACTCGGCCGCAGCGTGGAGGCGCTGGCGAGTTACGACCGCGCGCTGCGCGCGGCGCCGAACGCCCCGGAGCTTCTCGACCGCCGCGGCAACCTTCTCGCGGCGCTCGGGCGCGACGATGAAGCGCTCGCAAGCTTCGACAAATGCCTCACGGCCGCTCCTCGGTATGAGGCCGCCTGGCTCAGCGCCGCCAGGCTGCTCATCAGCCGCAAGCGTTTCGAGGAGGCACAGGCGTTGGTCGGCAGGCTTCTCGCCGTGGTGCCGGACGCCGACCTTGCCCAGGGCTATCTCGCCTATGCAAAGTTGAACCTGTGCGACTGGAACGGCCTCCCCGAGGTCATTGCAGCGCTGCGCGATCAGGTGACGCAAGCGAAGGCGGTGACTCTGCCGTTCCACGGCCTCCTGACCCTGACCTCGCCGCACGAGCAGTTGCTATGCGCGAAGGCCCGCGTCGCGCTCGAGTTCCCGCGTGGCTCCGTCGCGAAGATCGCGCCGCGCCGCTGCGAGCATGACCGCATCCGGATCGCCTATGTCTCGGCCGATTTCCACGAGCACGCGACCTCCCACCTGATGGCGGGATTGATTGAGCACCACGACCGCAGCCGGTTCGAGACCGTTGGCGTCTCGTTCGGTCCGGATGACGGCAGCGCGACGCAGCACCGCATCCGCGGCGCGTTCGAGCGCTTCCTCGATGTTCGCGGCTGCAGCGATCTCGAGGCGGCGAGGCGCATCCGCGAACACGAGGTCGACATCGCGGTCGACCTGAAGGGGTTCACCGGAGACTGCCGGCCCGGCATCCTGGCGTCCCGCCCGGCCCCGCTGCAGGTCAATTATCTCGGCTATCCCGGCACCATGGGCGCCGATTTCATCGACTACATCATCGCCGACCGCTGGGTCATTCCGCCCGAGCAACGTTGTTGCTACGCGGAACAGGTCGTTTACCTGCCCGACAGCTATCAGTGCACCGACGACACCAGGGCGATCGGGACAACGGTGCCGACACGCATCGAAGCCGGCTTGCCGGCGCGTGCCTTCGTGTTCTGCTCCTTCAACCATACCTTCAAGATCGTGCCCGAAATATTCGATATCTGGATGCGTTTGTTGAAAAGGGTCGAGGGCAGCGTGCTGTGGCAGCTTGCCGACCATCCGGTCGCGCGCCGCAACCTGCGGGCGGAGGCCGAGCGGCGCGGCATCGCGCCGGACCGCGTCGTGTTCGCCGACCGCGTGCCGCCCGACCGGCATCTCGCGCGCCACAGCTTGGCGGACCTGTTCCTCGATACTCTCCCCTACACTGCCCACACGACGGCGAGCGACGCCCTGTGGACGGGGCTTCCGGTCCTCACCTGCCTGGGCCCGACCTTTGCGGGGCGCGTCGCGGCGAGCCTGCTCCATGCCGTCGGCGTGCCCGAACTGGTGACGACGTCGCTCGAAGACTACGAAGCGCTGGCATTCAAGCTCGCCACCGAACCGGCGCTGCTCGGCGCCTTGAAAGCGAAGATCGCCGCCCATCGCCACACCCACGCGCTGTTCGACACCGCCCGCTTCTGCCGCGGCATCGAGGCCGCCTACGCCACGATGCAGGAGCGGCACCGGCGCGGCGAACCGCCGGAGGGTTTCGCAGTGGCGGCGATCGAGGCCTGATGACGTGCACGGAGGTATTCATGGCTGAGAGCCGGTTCACCACGTCCCAGGACGGACTGAGGCTCCACACGCTCGAATACGGCGACCGGCATTCGCCGCGGCTGCCGGTGGTCTGCCTGCCGGGCCTGTCGCGCACCGCCGAAGACTTCACCACCCTCGCCATGGCGCTCGCCGCGGACCGCCGGGTGCTCGCCCTCGACTACCGCGGTCGCGGACGATCGGACTACGACCCCAATCCCGAGAATTACGCGATCGACGTGGAAGCGGCCGATGTCATGACCGTCATGGCCGCATTGGAGGCCGCGCCGGCGATCGTCGTCGGCACCTCCCGTGGCGGCCTGATCGCGATGACGATGGCGAAGAAAAAGCCGGAGCTGCTCGCGGGCGTCGTCCTCAACGATATCGGCCCAGTGGTCGAAACCGAAGGGGTGCTGCGGATCAAGGGCTATGTGGGCAAGCTGCCGCAGCCCGCGAGCTACCGCGAGGCGGCCGAAATGCTGCGGCGCGGCTCCGGAGATCAATTTCCGAACCTGACCGCAGCCGACTGGCTGGCGGCAGCCAAACGCGGCTGGCGCGAGGAAGGCGGCCGGCTGGTGACGACCTACGATCCCGCGCTCGCCCGCACCCTCGACAGCGTCAGCGCGGACAAGCCGTTTCCAACGCTGTGGCCGGAGTTCGATGCTATGGCGCAAGTGCCGCTCCTGGTCGTGCACGGCGCCAATTCCGATATCTTGAGCACCGCGACCTTGACGGCGATGCAGGCGCGGCGTCCCGACATGGAACTGCTCGTGGTCGCCGACCAGGGCCACGCGCCGCTGCTCGCCGAGCCCGCCACCATCCGCCCCATCGCGGCCTTCGCGGCGAAGTGCGACGCGCTGCGCGGGCGGTGAGGATTGGTCCGCGAATTATTGCTTCAATTCGCGTGGCGAACGGCTTGGGGGCTCTCAAGGCGGGTCTGTGCCGTGGAATTGCCCCCTCCCTGACCCTCCCCCGCAAGCGGGAGAGGGGAGCAAAACCGTAATCGGCTCCTATTGCGCCGTGCGCTGCTGCTCCTTCCAGCGCAGGAATTCGAGGTAGAGCGCCGCCTCCTCGGACTCGCTGAGCGGCGCCTTGCCGCGCCGCACGGTCGGCGCGGCGGCCGGCCGTGCCGAAGCGCGTTGCGTCTCGGCGGCGGGCACCTGGGGGGTGCCCTGTATCAGCGCCCGGAGGTACCAGCACTTGCGGTCGGTCGCGCGATCGGCGCGATAGTACCAATGGCTGCCTTCCGGCGGGTCGCGGTTGGGTTCGGTGATACAATCGGCCGCCGCCGCCACGGTGTTGGCGCCGAACGCCAGCACGGCGCCGATCGTGCCGGCGGAGATCACGGCTGTGCAGAAGAGAACACGCATCGACATCCTGTGCTCCATGGCCTGGCGCATGGCCCCGAAAGCGTGCCGCTTTCCGGGCGGGAGCATGCGCAGAATCAAAGAGAATGGAGCGCGATCCGGTTCAACGGGAACCGGCCGTGCTCGAATGCCCGAAGCTCCCATGCCGGTCGCGCGGATATAGGGCCGCAATGAGCTACAATTCCGGCAAGGCGACCCGCCCGATGCCGCAATTCGGGCCGGGCGGCGGCACGAAAATCGCAGGCGTGCGGTGCGTGGCAGAGCTACGGTTGCAAGAGGAGGAGACGATGAGACGCTCGGCTGCGCGAGGGCTGATCAAACTTTGCCTTGGATGCCTGCTCGCCGGCGCCGGCCTGGTCGATGCCGGCGCCGTCGCGGCGCAGGCGGCGCTGACGCCGCTTCCGGTCGTGGTCATCAGCGTCAGCGTCACCATCTGGCCGGCCATCGTCGCCGACAAGAAGGGCTTCTTCCGCGACGAGGGCCTGGACTTCGACCTCATCAGTTCCGGCGCGAGCACCCGCTCGCTGCAGCAGGTCGCGGCCGGCAGCGCGCCGATCGGAAGCTCGTCGATGGTCGATACGCTGCGTGCCATCGGCGGCGGAGCCAAGGTGAAGGTCTTTCTCAACAGCCTCGCGGTGGGCACCCACAGCCTGATCGGCGCCAAGGCGATCAAGTCGGTGGCGGATCTCAAAGGCAAGCGGGTGATGACCGGCGGGCCCGGCGACATCACGAACCTATGGTGGATCGCCATGGCCCGCCATTACGGGCTCGACCCGCAGAAGGACGTCGAGTTGCTGTATTCCGGCGCGACCTCGGCGCGGCTGGGCGCGCTGATGTCCGGCGGCATCGATGCCACCATGCTGTCGACGCCGCAGAGCTTCAAGGCGATCGAGGACGGCTATGCCGATCTCGGCGCCGTCGCCCCCTTCCTCGGCGAATTCCCGATGATGATCTGGCACGTCAACGAGGGCTGGGAGCGCACCCACGAGAAGGAACTCATCGGCTTCGTGCGCGCCCACAACCGGGCGGTGCGCTATCTCTCCGACCCCGCCAACAAGGTCGAGGTGTCGCAGATGCTGGCGAAGGCATCGGGTTCGAGTCTCGACGACGCGCTCAAGACCTGGGACCTGTGCATGCAGGTCAAGGCCTTCGCCGCCGACGGCGCGATCTCCGATGCGGCCACCGAGCGGGTGCGCGACGCGCTGCTCGCGACGGGCGACCTCAAGACATCGGGGCCGCCCGGCGCCTATGTGGACCGGCGTTTCATGGGCGTTGCGCCGTAGCCGCGCCCTGCCCTCGCGCTCAATCCGCGAGTTCGGCGACGCCGGGCAGGAGAAAGCGTTCGAGATTGCCGGGCGACCGGACGTCGCCCAAGGACTTGAGGGCGTCGAGCAGCGCGGTCATCCTGGCCTTCGATATCCTGCCGCTGCGATCGAAGAAGCTGTTCTTGCGGAAGAAGTCGTAGGATTTCTCCGCGTCGTCCGGCTTGAGGCTCGAAGCCGCCGCCAGCAGCCGGATGGCCTCGTCGCGGTTGCGGTCGTCGTAGAACCATTCGACGCTCTTCGTATTGGCGGCGAGTATCCGTTTCAGGACCGCCTGATGGCCTGCGGCCCAGGCCTTGTTCACGACGGTGCCGGAAAACGGCAGCTCCGGCGCATATTCGATGGTCAGTCCGAGGCTGCGAAATCCCGCGGCTTCCGCCTGGAAGTTGAACGGCGGCAGCAGGATCGCGGCATCGACTGCGCCGGCAAGCAGCGCCGCCGAGCGCGCCGAGGTCGCGCCCGCGAACACCATGTCGAATTCGCCGGGCTTCACTCCATGGGGCGCCAGCATGCGCTCCACATAGATGCGCGTGATGTCCTTGGCGCCGCCGACCGAGATCAGCTTGCCCTTGAGATCTTTGAGGCCGGCGATGCCCGGCTTGGCGACCAGCGCATAAGGCGGCGCCTGCGTTTCGATCCGCACGATCGCAATCCCGGCGCCCTGGTCGATGGCGCGGAGCGGATCGGCCAGGCCGGTGGACATTGTGATGTCCAGGGAGCTCGCGGTGAGCTGCTGGATCAGGTTCGCGCTCGACTGCACGTAGACGATCTCGATCTTGAGGTCTTCGGCTGCGAAAAATCCCTTCGTGATCCCGATATAGACCGGCCACAGATTGGCCGAGGCCGAGCCGACGGTGCCGACGGTGACGGCGTCCGCTGCACGGCCGGGGGCGGCCGGCGCAAGCACGGCCAAGGCCAGCGCCACTGCAGCGCTTGCGAGCGCTTTCATCATCCGCATGGCCGCACTCCTATGGTCGTAGCGTCCTGTCTCCAACGATTGCAACCCATTGCTGTCATCGCCCGGCTTGACCGGGCGATCCAGTAACCACGGGACTGCAATTTCGGCACGGCATGGGTTCCACCGATGACATAGGGGATGCCCCGCTTTCGCGGCGCATGACACTGAATGAACCGTCAGAGTCAAAACACTCGGGTGGGCCGTTCGTGCTACGCCATCGCTCGCAGGCCCTTGCCAAACTATCACGGGGCGACGATGGTTTTCGCGGCGCTCGACCCATCCTACCGCTTTTTCTTCTTGCCGGGCCTGGTCTTCTCGGACGGTCCGCCTTTCATCTGCGCGAGATAATGCCGTGCAATTTCCGCGCCGGTCGCCTTCCACACCCGCTCGTGCTTGCAGATGTATTTCAACGCCGCATCGAACGCGCCGATGCGGTGCGGCACGCCGATCAGGTAGGGATGCACCGCGATCGCCATCACCCGTCCGGACTCCGCGCCCTCGCGATAGAGCACGTCGAACTGATCGCAGATCATCTGGCGGAACCCGTCGGCGCTGACGAAGCGCCGCTCGATGGACGACTTGTCGTTGAGCTGCTGGGTGTAAGGCATGGCGACCAGCGAGCGCCCCTCCTCCAGGTTCATCACATAGGGCTGGTCGTCGTTGCACCAGTCCGCCACATATTCGCAGCCGTTCGCCGCCAGAAGATCGACCGTGTCCCAGGTTTCCTGCAGCCCGGCGCTGAGCCAACCGGCGGGGCGGATGCCGGTGAACCTCTCGATGGTGGCACAGGTGTTGCGGATGATGTTGGCCTCCTCGCCGGGCGGGGCGTCGTTGAGGCGGCGGGTGTTGCTCTCGTTGTGCCCCATCCACTCCCACTTGCGCTTCATGCCCTCTGCCATGATGGCAGGGTGCTCGGCGCACAGGTTGCTGTTGAGCGCGACGGTGGCGCGGATGCCGTGGCGGTCGAGCACATCCATGATCCGGAACACGCCGACACGATTGCCGTAGTCGCGCTCGGCCCACATCACCACGTCGGGAACCTTGCCGGGGCCGTAGCCGCCGGCCCGCTCCTCCAGGGAGAAATACTCGATGTTGGGGATGACCCACAGCGCCACATGGGCCCCGCCGGGCCACTCCAGGCGCGGGCGGTGGATGATCGGGGAATAGGGAAACGGACCGTAGGACCGCGGCTTCATCTCAGCCCGCCTTGCGCACGGAAAGGCCGCCGAGATGGGCCACCACCTCGTCCACATGCAGCACGTCGGCATATTTGTGATGCAGGTCGAACAGATTGACCTTGTGGGAGAGCTGGCTGCGGTCGAAGCAGCACTCCTCGGCCAGGACCACGTGGAAGCCGTTGGAGTAGGCGTCGACCGCGGATGCCCGCACGCAGCCCGACGTGCTCTCGCCGCAGACGATGACGGTCTTGACCCCGAGCTGGGTCAGATGCGCCATCAGCGGCGTTCCGTAGAACGCGCTCGCCCGCTGCTTGGCGATGACGACGTCGCCCGCCTGCGGCTTGAATTCGGCCTTGATGGCGTAGAGCGCCGGATCGCGCGCCGCATTCTGGCGCCTGGTGGCGGTCACCCGGGTGGGCAGGCTGTCCGACCGCGTGTCCTGGGTCGTGTAGAACACGGGGAGCCCCGCCGCGCGCGCCGCGGCGAACAGGCGCTTGGTCGGCTCGATCGCGGCATGGGCATGTTCGCCGCAGGAGCTTGCATAAGTCCGGTGAAGCTCAGCCACCGGCCGCGCCCCGCCCTGATAGGCGAGCTCATAGAGATCGATGGCGAGCAGCGCCGGCGCGGGGCCGACGAACACCTTGCGGACGTAATGGCTGTAGATGTCCAGGACATCGGGAGGCACGATGTCCTTCCAGCAGTGATTTTCGAAGTCGTCGGCCATGGTCTCTCCCCGTTGCGCCGCGTCCGGTCGATGCCGGAGCGTATCCGGGAGCGGGCCGTCGCACAAACAGAGGCCCGCACGTGATCTCAGTGGAGGGACCGACCGTCGTCCCGCTACTTCGTCGGCGCGCCGGCGGTCAGAATCTGCCGGATCTTGGCGGCCAGCTCGGTGGCGGTGACGGGCTTCTGGACCATGTCGACGCCGGGATCGAGCCGCCCGTGATGCACAATGGCGTTTCGCGAATATCCCGTCATGAACAAGACCCTGAGGTCGGACTGGCGTGACTTGAGCTGTTCGGCCAGCTGCCTTCCATTCATGCCGGGAAGCACGACGTCCGTCAGCAGGAGATCGAAGCGCTGGCCTTTGAAGATTTTGAGCGCATCTTCCGCGTCGGGCGCCTCACACACATCGTAGTTGAGCTCGGAGAGCGTCTCGACCGCATAGGCACGCACTTCGTGATCGTCCTCGACCACCAGCACGCGCTCGCCACGGCCGACCTCGATCGCCGGCCCGCCCGTCTTCTCCTCGCCGAGGGAATGCCCCGCCAAGCGGGGCAGGTAGATCTTGGCGGTCGTGCCGTGCCCGAGCTCGCTGTAGATTTTCAGGTGCCCGCCGGATTGCTTGACGAAGCCGTAGACTTGGCTCAACCCCAATCCGGTCCCGCTGCCCGCCGGCTTGGTCGTGAAGAACGGCTCGAATGCCCGATCCAGCACCACCTGGGACATCCCCGAACCGGTGTCGGAAACCGAGGTCAGGACGTACTGGCCCGGCCGGACGTCCGCGTATTGGCGGCAATAGGCGTCGTCGAGATACGCATTGCCGGTCTCGATCGTGAGCTTGCCGCCGCCCGGCATGGCGTCGCGGGCATTGATGGCCAGGTTGATGAGGGCCGCTTCAAGCTGGGCATGATCGACCTCGACCTTCCACAGGCCCGCGGTCCCGACCACCTCCAGGGAGATCGTCTCTCCGAGCGACCGCACGAGAAATTCCGACAGCCCTTTGACGAGTTGATTGACGTCGAGCGGGCGGGGACTGAGCGGCTGACGCCGGGAGAACGCCAACAGCTGCTGCGTGAGCGTGGCGGCACGGCGCGCCCCATGCATCGCGTTGGCGACGCAGCGCTGCAGCTTTGCCGAGTAGGATTCCGTCCCGTTTCCCCCCGTGCGTTGCACCGTCTCCAGGTTGCCGATGATGATCATCAGAAGATTGTTGAAGTCGTGAGCGACGCCGCCCGTCAGCTGGCCGACCGCCTCCATTTTTTGCGCCTGCCGCATCGAGTCCTCGGCGGCCTGGCGGCGATCTTGTTCGGCATAGAGGCGCTCGGTCCGCCACAGCACATTGGCCAGCGCGCCGAACAGCAAAAGAGTGGCCGGGATGCCGAAAATCAGATGCGCTCCCATGCTGGTCAGCCATTCCCTGGTCATCTCGGCGGTCGCTATACCGGCGGTCATGTACAGGGGATAGCCGGGAAGCCGGCGCACGCCGAACCGGCGCTCGATGTGATCGACCTGCGACGCCACGGTATAAAACCCGTGCTCCGGGTCGGCCTTGATCGTGCGCGCGAATCCGCTGCTCTCGTCGAGCCGGGTGTCACCGGGCGCCATTTGGGGATATCGCGTGAGAATGAGCCCGTCGTCGCGGATCAAGGCGTATTGCAGGCCGGCGGTACTTACGAGACGCGAATAGAATTCGGCGAAAGCGCTGGGCAAGACGGAGATCTCGATGACGCCCTGAAAAGCCCCGGTGGCATCGCGCCGCCCCCGGCTGACCGGAAAGAACGGCTGGCCACCGAAGCGCGATTCGTGGTGGCCTCCAATATAGATATCGACGTATCCACCTTCGGGAACGCGAAAATATGGGTCGTTCTTGTAGTCCGGCGACGCCGGTGCCGGGTCGCGGGTCGACGTAATCTCGGCGCGGCCGTATTTGTCGAACACCCAGATCGACTGCACTTCCGGAAGCTTCGATGCAATAAGCTTGAGCCGATCGTGCAAACGAGAGTGGTCATTGTCTATTTCGATGTCGGAACGGGTGCCGAGCAGATCGTCGACGGCCGCGAAGGCCAGGTTCAACGATTGAAATACCCTGAGCG
>Ga0302324_100013243_pt1 | contig 16749 bp, 16 predicted proteins | sample Palsa_T0_1_FD_201949 | JGI IMG/M metagenome (GOLD analysis project Ga0302324, IMG submission 201949) | Peat permafrost microbial communities from Stordalen Mire near Abisko, Sweden - Palsa_T0_1 | ecosystem: Environmental > Terrestrial > Soil > Palsa > Peat permafrost | place: Sweden: Abisko...
CCATAAGCAAGCGGAGTGCCCTCCCGCTCATCGCCACGTCGCTCGCGGCACCGACGATGTACTGCCGCGCGGCAGCGCGACATGTTGAGCGGGAGTGCTCCCGTCCACCGAAAGCAAGCGCCTCGACAGTTGAGCTCGACGTGCCTGCTTGGACGACTTGTGACAGCCCGGGCGCCGGCTCCACGGACCACTGCTTTGCCATGGCGCGCGTCCGCGTTTCGGTAGCGAACGGGCTCGGTCACGGGTGCGCCGCGAAGACCTGGGCGACGGCTCCGCGGCTGAATGCGGTGCTGCTCATGGGCTCGATTCTCAGCGGTGCAACGAAGAGCCGCTCGCCGGCGCCCAGGACGACCGGGTGGACAACGAGGCGGTACTCGTCGATCAAGCCGGTCTCGACCAGCGATCGGGCGAACCGTACGCCGCCCTGGGCGAGCAGGTATCCGTCCGAGCGCTGCTGCTTGAGGCGAGTGATAGCTGCGGCCAGGTCTCCGGTGGCGATCGTCGTCTCGCCCCAGTCGGCGGACGCGAGCGAGCTCGAGAACACGACCTTGGGGATGTCGTTCATCGCCTTGGCGAACGGCCCGGAGGCGCCGGGCCAAAAGGCGGCCCACTCCGCATAGGTGGTGGCACCGATGAGGTGCGAGCTCGCGTTGCTGACGGTCTCCAGAACCCAGCTGGTGGAGTCATCGGCGCGACCCGCCGCGATCCAGTCGTTGCCGCCGTCGGCCGATGCGACGTAGCCGTCGAGCGAGATGGACATCTTCAGGACTAGCGAGGCCATGTGATGCTTCCTTTCGGGAATGGATCGATCTCGGCGTCGGCTGCCTGATGAAGATCAACTCGCTCACCTATCAAGTCTATGAAGCCCGCGCCGCAAAGGCAGCAGCACGTCGCGCTCGCTCAGGAGATAGGGTTCGACGACCCCGCAGCCGGCAAGGCTGCGTTGGCACTCAAGGGTTTCTGAGCAGGAGGAGGATTCATGACAACGCCCCGTCGCATCATGGGCGCGATCGTCGCGTCCACATTCATCGCGCTGGTCGGCGCGCCGCTCGCGCAGGCAGCGTGTCCCGCGACCAACCCGGCGTCCAATTTCGCCGGCGAACAGAAGTTCGGCTCTGACGCCGAAGTCCAGAGCACGTTCACCGCCGCGCGAGCAGCCGAAGGCTGCGCGACGCCGCTGGTGCTGCCCGCGGGCTACGACGCGATGACGCCGCAGCAGCAGATGCTCGCGCTGTTCAATCTCGAGCGCGAAGCGCGCGGCGAGACAGCGTTGAAACTCGACCCGACGATCATGTCGCAGGTCGCACTGGAGCACTCCCAGGAGATGGCGACCTACAGCTACTTCTCGCACGCGAGCCCGATCAATCAGAAGGGCAAGCAGACGTTCACGAGCGGAGTAGTGCGCCAGGAAGTCAACCCTGTCTTCGCGGGGGTCTTCTTCGGCGAGAACCTCGCGGCCGGCGACTCGACCGCCGCACAAGCCGTCTTCAGCTACATGTACGAGGACGCAGAACAGCAATGGGGCCACCGCGGCGCCATACTGCAGGGCGCATTCAACTGGACCGGCATCGGCGTGCTGCTGAACGCCGGCGGCGAATACGGCAACTACTGGACCGATGACTTCGCCACCATCAAAGGCGAATACACGCCGCCGGCCACCGCCGACACCAAGCCGCCGGTACTGGGTCCGGTCAGCTACGCAAACGGCGTCGCAACGGTGACGGGCGTCGCAGACAACCCAGCGAACGTGAACGACAAAGGCGCCAAGCCGCTCACCGCCGGGATCACAGACGTGGTCTTCTACACCAACGCGATCAAGACGGTGGGCGAAGCGTTCAGCCCGGGCGAGTTCAACACTGTCTCGGCAACCGAAACGCCGGCGGGCTCAGGAACCTGGACCGCGACCATGACCGTCAACACCGGCGAAGTCCTGCATGCGGTCGCGGTCGACGGCAGCGGCAACTTCACCGATTCCAGTCCGCCGGCGCCGCCGATGCCGTTGACCGGTGGTGAAAACACCGTCGCGCTCCCGGCAGCGCCCACCGGAGAAGCGGCCGAAGAACCGGAAGGTGCGGGTCCCACGCCCATGGCTGCCGCTGCTGCGACCGCCGTTTTCTCGGCCAAGCTGCCTGCCACGCCGGCCGGTTTCACACAACCCGCCCACAAGAGCCAGCGCGAGCTGGCGATAACGCCGAACGCGCGCTCGCTCGTGAACTCGATCGACGCTCAGCTCGGCCACAACGCGGTCCAGGACGTGAAGGTCTACGTGAACGGCGCATGGCAGACCTATCGACCCTGCGGGTCGCCTGGCTTCGCGCTGTATGCCGGCGAGGGCGTCATCGTCGACCTCAAGCAGCACGTGAACGGCGCGTGGCAGGTGTCCAGGAAGGACATGCGGTCCAGCAAGCCGCCGACGCTTCAGCTGAATGCCGGCTGGAATTTCGTGTCGGTGCCATATCCGGCAGACGGCATGACGATCGAACAGCTCAGCGAAGAGATCGAGAGCAGCGGCGACCGTCTGAAGGAGATCACCATGGGTGACAAGCCGGAATGCGGCGTGTCCTATCGCCCTAGTCGCAGGGGCAGGTGGAGGGATGGCAATAGCGTCCTGCCCGACCAGGAGGGCTTCTGGATCAAGGTGAGCGCTCCTCTCACGTTGACGCCCGACGAAGAATCTGAAGAAGAATCCGGACAATCAAGCGAATACGAAGCATTGGTCGCCGTCAAGTAAGCGGCGCCACGCAGTCGGCCAACGGCCGCGGACCACGATGCGAGGAGCACGTCTTCGCGTGACCCCCTATCGTGCGTCCGCGGCCTGACCGAGGCCGCCGCATGATGATCGGGTTCCTTCCCGACATGGTCCAGGCACGCCGATCCACTCGCTTCACACGCGAGACGTCGCGGCACTGCGTTCCCGCCATCAGGAGAGAACAGCGACGACGCTGTTTGCCGCCACGCGGAGCTTTACGCGACCGTGACGTGCGGGGAGCGTCTCCCTCAGCAGACCTGCCCGTGCGGCAGTCAGCACCTCTATCCCCACCGTATGCGCGGCGGGGAGCACGACGGTTCGGGCCCGCGCCCGCTCGTTGTCGAGAATGACTCCGGGACCGCCTGGGTCACCGCTCACAGCGGTGGTAACGAGTCCGCGCACAGCGGTCACCGTCCTCAGCGACGAGCCAACCGGTAACCATTGGTTGAGCGCCACCAGAGCGCTCTCAAGCGGCCGATCGACGACTTCTTCGCCACGAACGAAGAACGGGTCATAGGAGCCACCGCTGATGTGGAAGCGCACCTCTCGAAAGCCGGTCTTCAGCGCGCTGAGAACGAAGCGCACCGCCCACACCGCAGATGCCGGACTGTTCGACACCCCCGCGATGCCACCGCAGGAAACGGAGTTGGCCTCGGAGATGATCGCCGGCACGCCCGCCGCGCTCGCATCGGCAACGACCCACGCGAGGCTGCGAGGTGCTTCGGCGGCGCCCGCCGAGAGCAGCCCCGGGATTGTGGCCGCGCGCGGATCTTTGCAGGCGCTGAACGGGTACAGGTGGACACCCACCGTCTGCTCGTGGAGCTGCGCGATGACCCCCGGAAGTTGGCGCTGCCAGTGCTTGGCCGCGGCCAGTTCCGGCCCAAGCAGAGCGAAGCTGCCGATCGCCGGTCGCAGGTAGGTTGCCAGTTGCAGATACAGATTTATTGCTGCGAGATCTTCCTGCTCACTCAGTTTGTCGCCCAGTGACGGATAGTTGGGCAGTTCGTAGAGGTCCGGCTCGTTCCCCAGGGAGAAGTCCAGGCCGTTGATGGCCGCGCTCTGCGCAGCGGCGACCATCTGCGTTGCCCACGAGAGTTCACCGGTCTTCAGATTGAGGCCGACGGTGAGCGGGTCCTTCGCGGCACTCAACAGGCAATGCAGCTGACTCCAGAAGCCAGCGGGAAGCGAGTACAAGGTGGCCGCTGCCCAAGAGGGAGGGCCGACCAGCGCTCCGCTGGGCAGCGTCATGTCCTGACTTTGCCCGGCCAGAGCCAGTGGCGGCGATCCGAGCTGAAGCAGCTCCGCAGCCAGAGCCGGTGGAGGGCACGCGCCCGTGCCGAGATCCTGTGCCAGTACCGGGTACTCGATCGACAGGCCGACGGGCGGCATTATGACCTGAACGCCCAGCCCGCTGTTGACGGCACTCACCGATGGGAGGCGCGACTCGGAGACGCCGGCCGTGCGTCGTGCCGCGAGTAGATCCCAACGGGGCGTCGCGGCCGAGGCGCGGCTGCCGCCCTGATCAGAGGCGATCAGAAGCAGTGCGAGCGCGGCCAGCAGCAGCGGCGGGACCAGCAGGAGCGGCTTGCGAAGCATCGCGGGAACCTACTACGAGAATGCCCCCTCAGGGCGCGGCCTGGCTGTGCTGGCGCAGGAAGCTCCACACGAGCCAGGGAGCCGAGATGGTGCTCGTCTGCCCGGAATCGGGCGGCAGTCCTCCCGGCAGCTGGTGGCCGCCGCCGAAGATCTCGATGTGCTCGACCGCCGTGCCCTCCGCGCAGTCGGTCCAGTCGAAGCGCTCGATGCGCGGCGCCACGCGACCGACCGCAGCAGGGCCGTGGCAGCCGTCGTGCCCGCGCCAGGCCGCAAGCCACGGCCGCACCGCGCCCGCCCGGGCGGGCGGGGAGCCGTTGTAGGGGACAACGCCGTCGGCCGTTCCGTGCACCTCGATGACCGAAACCGGGTTCGCAGGCTGGCACGGCGGCAGGCTCGAGTAGCCGCCGGCGATCGAGGCGAACGCCGCGAAGCGGGCGCTGAGCTGGCACGCCAGCAGGGCGGCCATGCCCCCACCGTTTGACACCCCCGCCGCGTACACGCGGCTGGTGTTCACGCACAGCTGGCTCTCCACGTAGTCGAGCACCTCAGAGATGAACTGCACGTCGTCGGGACCCGCGGGCGCCTGGTCGATGTTCCAGAAGGTACGCCCGTCCGCTTCCTCCAGCGAGTCCGGGTAGACCGCGATGAAGCCCTCCGAGTCGGCCAGCACCGAAAAGCCCGAGTAGGACTGAAAGAACTTGCCTCCGGCGCCGTGCAGGCCGACGAGCAGCGGCAGGCGCTGACCGGCGGCGGCCGGCGGCACGTGCAGGATCGCCGTGCGCTCCACGCCGCCGCTGAGCACGGTTATCTCGCTTTCGCCCGGCGCCGGCGCCTGCTGGCAGGGGTTGGTCACACCCTGCGCGGCGCCTTGAGTCGCGGAGACCAGCTGGGCGGCGGACACGGCCAGGACCGCCGCGAGCAGGCCGTTAAAGATGCAGCCGGTGCGCACGCGCTAACGATATGCAACGGTGGACAGGTGCAGCCGAAGCTCCTCGTTCTGCTCGCGGCCGCCCTTTGGCTGCTCGGGCCCGGCAGCGCGGCGGCGCTCGTCGTGTACGGCTCGCCGCGCGCCGTGCCCGGCGCCGGCGGCTGTCTGCGCGACCCCTACGACGAGCCGGACACCGATCAGGTTTGCCCCGGCCTGGCGGCGGGGCTGGCCGGCGCCCAGGCCGTGGCCGTCAGTCCGGACGCGAGCAGCGTATACGTGGCCGGCGAAGGCGCAGTCGTGGCCCTGGCCCGCAACCGCGCCACCGGAGCGCTGCGCCCCGCGCTGTCGCCGTCCACGCGCGCGTGCATCGCCTCCAGCGCGAGCAGCCCGTGCGCCGCGAAGGACGCTGCGCTGGGCGGCGCCGACGCGCTGGCCGTCAGCCCTGACGGTCGCTTCGTATATGTCGGTGCGTCCAACACGGCGACGGTGAGCGCGTTCGTCCGCGGCCGCCGCGGCGTGCTCATACCGCTGGCGCAACGCGTCCGCGGCCGGTATTTCGGCTGCGTCGCCGGCGTGCCCCTCGCCGGCGTGCCCCAGCCTCGATGCGGTGCTCACCTCCACGCGCTGAACGGAGTCGCCGCGCTGACCATCAGCCCGGATGGGCACTACCTGTACGCCGTCTCCTACGGGCTCAAGCCCGGCACGGACTCGGTAGTGACCCTGCAGCGCGACCCCCGAAGCGGTGGTCTGCGGCCGCTCCCGGGAACGCACGGGTGCCTGCAGAGCCTGCCCGGAAGCGGCTGTCGCGCCCTCGCCGGCCTCGAGGGCGCGAGCGCGATCACCATCTCTGAAGATGGGCGCTTCGTGTACGTCGCCTCGGAGCTGAGCGGCGCGATCAGGGGATTCCTTCGCAACAGCTCCACGGGAGCCCTGACGCCTCTGTACCGTCGCGGCGGATGCATCTCCTCCGGCACGCGCGGCGAGGGCGATGCGCCCTGCGCGGTGTCGGTGCCCCAGCTCGCGGGCGCCCGCTCGATCGCCCTCAGCCCCGACGGCCGCGAGCTGTACGTGGCCGCGTTCGATCCGGGTGCGGTGGTCGTGCTGGGGCGCAATCGCAAGAGCGGACGGCTCACTGCGCGTCCGCCTGACTGCCTGCAGGCGGCGCCCGACGCGAGCTGCCCTGTGGGACTTCCCTTCCTGCGTGGTGCGGCAGCGCTGGCGATCGGGCCGGACGGCCGCGTCGTCTATGTGATCAGCGAGGGCGGCAACAGCCTGGTCGAGCTGCTGCGCGACCCCACCGACGGAGCCCTCACGCCGGCCAGCGAGAGCCCGACGACGATGGACCCGCTGAGTGGCCCGATCGCGCTTGCGCTCTCCCCCCGCGGAGGGAGCATCTACGTTGCGTCGCCCTTCGACGACGGAGTGGCCGCTCTCACCGGTTAGGCATTGGCGCCCGGCCGGGTGGTGATGACGCCGTAGGATCCAGCCGTCCCGCCTCGCTCGGCGAGCGTGGCAGGCACTCCGGCCCATCGAGATCGCAGCAGCCCCTAAAGGCATGGCCAATGGACATAGCGGCGAAGCGACGCAATCCAGTCCTCCGATCGACAGGGCAACCGAGCTGCGCGCCCGGCCCGAGGCGATCGAGGCGCTGGCGCGGGCCGACAGCGCTGTGGTGATCCTCCATAGAGGCACCGCCGCCCCCGTTTCGGGCGGATCGCGTGAGCCGCGGCTCGTGCGACTGCCGGCATCGACCGTGCTCGAGGCCGGCGTGCCGGTCGCAGACATGTCCTTCCTCGGCCTGCTCGACCGCACCGCTCTCTTCGGCTTCGAGCTCCCGGAGGGGTCGGACGACCTGCTGCCGTCGGACGTCCGGTGGCTCGAGCTGGTCGTCGCGTCGATGACGCTCTCCGCCGACGACGCGGGCTTGGTGAACTACATCGTGGGCCTCTCGAACTGGCGGCGCACACATGTCTTCTGCCCCCGCTGTGGGCAGGCGTATTCCCTGGGCGAGGGCGGTCACCTGATGGTCTGTCCATCCGGCCACCGGTCGCATCCGCGCGTCGAGCCGGTCGTGCAGATGCTCGTCCACGACGGCGACCGATGTCTGCTGGGACGCTCGCGGGGGTGGCCAGCGGGCTGGTTCTCGACGCTCGCGGGCTTCGTGGAGCCAGGTGAGACGCCCGAGCAGGCGACGGTGCGAGAGGTGCACGAGGAGGCCCGGCTCGACGTGCTCGACGTGCACTACAGCGGAGCGCAGTTCTTCGCTGGCCCGTACTCGCTGATGCTCGGGTTCATTGCGCGTGTGGCCGACGCGGCGGTCGCGACACCGGGCGAGGAGCTCGAGGCCGTGATCGCGCCCACGCGCGGCGAGCTCAGAGACATGCTGGCCGGCGACACGGTAAAAACGCCCGCTCCGCGGGCGCTCGCGGGATCGCTGATCGACGGTTGGCTTGAAGCTCCTGCGCGACCAACGAGCGAGAGATGGCACTCGCCCTAGCGGCGCCGGCGATCCCCCGCGGGTACGCTGAGGCCATGCCGATGCCCAAGCGCTCCAGCGTCGATGACTTCTTCGCGCAGCTCAACGACGTCCAGCGGCCGCATCTGGAGGCACTCAGGGAGCTGAGCCGCGATGCCGACCCGGAGGCGCGAGAGGTACTGAAGTGGAATCTGCCCGTCTACGTCCGCGGCGAGAAGACGAGCCTGTGGATGCTTCAGAACTTCAAGAACCACTGCTCGCTGAGATTCCCACCGCCGTTCTTCGCCACCCAGAAGGCCGCGGTCGAGGCCGCTGGGTACGAGGCCGGCGAGGGCTTCATCAAGCTGCCCTACGGTCGCGCTCTGCCGACCGAGCTTCTGGAGGCGCTGATGCAGGCGCGGGTCGAGGAGTACGCGGCGACCGGTGCCGGCTGGAACGACCGCTGACCCCGCCCGCTTGCCATGAGGGTCGCGGTCGACCACGTCGCTGGGCCACGGTGAAGGTTCCGCCGGTACTAGCCACCGAGCGCCATCCCACCCGAGACGCCGAGTACCTCGCCGGTGATGTATCCGGCGTCCTCGGAGGCGAGGAACGCCACAGCCGCAGCGACCTCCTCGGGCGTCCCGAGTCGCCGCAGCTGCGTCTGCCTGGTGAGGACGTCTATCGCGTGCGCGTCCATCTCGCGCAGCAGCGACGTCTCGATCGGCCCGGGCGCGAGCGCGTTTGCGGTGATTCCGTAGCGCGCATTCTCGCGCGCGATCGACTTTGTGAAGGAGATCACGCCGCCCTTGGCCGCCGCGTAGGCCGCGTTGCCCTTGGCGCCGATCCGGCCCGCCTCCGAGGCCACGTTGACGATGCGCCCGTGCCCCTCCAGCTGCATCGCGGGCAGCGCGGCATGGGTGCATGCGAGGACCCCTTCGAGGTTCACCGCCAGCACCCGGCGCCAGCGGGCGGCTGTCATGTCGGTGAAGAAGTCGAAGTCGTCCAGGCCCGCGTTGTTGACGAGTACGTCCAGCGGGCCGAGCGCCGCGACCTCGCGCGCCACCGCCTCGACATCGCTCACGTCGAGCTCGAGTGGCGTCTGCCCGAGCGCGTCGGCATGCTCCCTGGCAGCCTCACCATCGATGTCGCACACGAACACCTCGGCGCCATCGCCCGCAAGGCGTGCTGCGATGGCGGCGCCGATGCCCCGGCCCGCGCCGGTCACCAGCGCGCGCCTCATCGCCCCGTGAAGGTCGGTGTGCGCCGCTCGATGACGGCCGCCAGGCCCTCGCGTGCGTCCGCGGTGCCCGACAGCTCGCTGACCGTCCGCGACTCCTCTCCCAGCCGCGCGGCGACGGTGGCGCCGACACCTTCCCACAGCAGACGCTTGGACGCGGCCAGCGCTAGCGGTGCTCCCGCCGCGAGCTCGGCGGCGAGCGCACGGCCCTCCTGCTGGAGCGAGCCATCGGCGACCACGCGCGTGATGAGCCCGATCTCGAGCGCCTCAGCGGCCGTGATCACCGGGTTCATCAGCACGATCTCCATCGCCTTGCGAAGCCCGACGAGCTGCGTCAGCGTGACCGAGCCGCCGGCGTCCGGCGCCATGCCCACGCGAGTCGCGCCGAGCAGGAACTTCGCCGACTCTCCGGCGACGACGAGGTCTGATGCGCAGACCAGCCCGAAGCCGCCGCCGCCGGCCGCAAAGCCGTGGACCGCGGCGACGACCGGCGCCTGCAGTCGCATCAGCGCGGTGGCGCAGTTCTGAAGCCAGGTGGTCGCCTCACGCAGGTAGTCCGGCAAACCCTCCCCCTTGGCGGCGAACGTCTTGACGTCACCGCCTGCACAGAAGTTCTCGCCCTCACCGGTCAACAGGACGCTGCGGGTTCGGGGGTCGCCGTGAACCAGCAGCAGCCCGTCGTAGAGCGCCCGCAGGAGGGGGACGTCGAGAGCGTTGCCGGCCTCCGGCCGGTTCAGGCGGATGTGGGCTATGCCCGCGTCGAGATCGACCAGCACCGGTCCGTCGCCGATCAGGATCTCGGACATCTCAGATGGCGCCATGGCCGAAGCCTACAGCCCCTCAGACAACATGTCCGAACAGTTTGCTCTGACTTTTCGGCCGAATCTGTCCACAGCGGTAGTAGGCTGCGCCCGTATGCCGTCGGTCACGCGCAGGAGCAAGAGCACCAGAGCGCAGCGGCGCGACGAAGCGCGGGCCCGGCTTCTGCAGGTTGTCGAGCACATGCTCGACAAGGGCGAGAGCTTCACCGAGCTCAGCGTCGAGCGCATCGTGCAGGCAGCCGGCATGTCCCGCTCCACGTTCTACGTGTACTTCGAGGACAAGGGCGATCTGCTGCGCGCGTGGTTCAGCGAGATCAACGACGAGCTCGTCGCGGCGGCGGCCTATTGGTGGAAGATCGACGGGGACTCGACCCGCGAGGACGTACGCGCAGTGCTCGCGCGCATCGTCAGGACCTATCGCCCACACACGACTCTGATGGCGGCCACCTACGACGCCGCCGCCTACGACACCTCGGTGCGCGGGCTCGTCGCGGACATGATGAAGGGCAACGTCGCCAGCCTGCGCAAGCACATCAGAGCGGGACAGCAGGCCGGCTTCATCGACCCCGAGCTGCCTGCGGCGCAGACCTCCGCGTGGCTCACCTGGATGGCTGAGCGCGGCCTGCATCAGCTTGTGCGCAGGGCGGGCGACACGGAGCTAAAAGGCCTGATCGACGCCTATGCCGCGATCGTGTGGAACACGCTGTATGCGCCCACGCGTCGCTGACAGTGACAGCTAGCCCTCGCGCGATCCCGGCGTGAAGCGCACAGGGAGCGACGTGAGCATGTTGGCCCAGTTCGACGGCAGCCGCTGGACGTCGCCGGCCGGCTGCAGGTCGGGCATGCGCCTCACGAGCTCCTCGAACAGCACCCGCAGCTCAAGGCGCGCTAGACCTGCGCCGAGGCAGAAGTGCCTACCGCCGCCGCCGAACGCCTTGTGGTCAGGCTTGGCTCGGTGAATGTCAAAACGCTGCGGTTCATCAAAGACGGCCTCGTCGCGCGAGGCCGATGAGTACCACAGCACCACCTTCTCGCCCTCGGCGATCGCCTGGCCCGCGATCTCGGTGTCCTTCAGCGCGGTGCGGGCGAACCACTGCACGACCGAGGTCCAGCGCAGGATCTCCTCGACCGCGCCTGAAATCAGCGACGGGTCAGCGACGAGCTCGGCCAGCTGATCTGGGTGGTCGAGCAACGTCAGCATGCCGTTCGCCGCGGTGTTGCGCGTGGTGTCGTTGCCGGCGAACACCAGCAGCCCGAAGAACACGAGGATCTCCGAGTCGTCGAGCCTGTGGCCGTCCACCTCGGCCCTGCGCAGGCGCATGACCAGGCTTTGCTCGTCACCCTCGGCGGCCTGCTTGTCGATCTGCTCGTGCAGGTAGCCGGCCATCTCGAGAAAGACGGCGCTCGCGGCGTTGGGCTCCGGCGAGCGCTGGGCGGCCTCGATCTGCTCGGTCCACTCGTACAGTCGCGGGATGTCCTCGTCCGGGCAACCCATCAGCTCAGCCAGCACTCCGAGCGGCAGCGGCACGGCGATGTCGGCGGCGAAGTCGCACTCGCCCCTCTCGATGACGGCGTCCATGACCGTGCTCACGCGCCTGCGGACGTCACCCTCGAGCCTGGCGACCGTGTACGGCGTGAACGCGCTCTGGAGGATCGCGCGGTATTTCGTGTGCTCGGGAGGGTCCTTGTAGAGCAGGAGGTTGCGCGTCAACTCGAGCGGAACCACCTGATCGGGGTGCAGGAAGATGCCCTCCTTCCACGAGGAGAATGTCGAATAGTCGCGGCTGACCGCCGCGATGTCGGCGTGCCGGGTGAGCGACCAGAAGCCGGTGCCGTCAGGGAGTTGGTTCCAGCGGACCGGCGCCTCGGCTCGCATGCGTGCAAACAGCTCGTGCGGCGGGCCCTCGGCGAACCACCTCTCGTCCATCAGGTCGACCTCGGCGAGCTCGACGCGGTCACGTGCCTGGGTCGATGCCATCGGCCCCTCCTGGTTGCGCACCATTTGTCCGGACAGAGTGTACGATGAACTCATGGCTGCCGTCGGGACCCTCCCAAACTGGGGCGAGCTGATTGAGCATGACCGCGTGCACGGGTCCCTGTACACCGACCCGGCGATCTATCAGGCCGAGCTGGAGCGGATCTGGTACCGCACGTGGGTCTACGTCGGGCACGTGAGCGAGGTGCCCGAGCCCAACGACTACGTGCTGAAGTCAATCGGGCCGCAACCGGTGATCATGAGCCGCGACAAGCAGGGGCAGATCCACCTGCTGCTCAACCGCTGCAGCCACCGCGCGAACCTCGTGTGCGACGCTGCGCAGGGCAACTCGAGCGCGTTTCGCTGTCCCTACCACGGCTGGACGTTCTCGAACACGGGCAAGCTGCTCGGCTATCCCTTCAACTCGGGCTACGGAGGGACCCAGGCCAAGAAGGACCTCGGGCTCGGCAGAGTTGCCCGCGTCGGCATCTACCAGGGCTTCGTGTTCGGCTCGTTCGCACAGGACGGGCCGTCACTGCTCGAGCATCTCGGGGCAGCCACCGACGCCTTCGACCGCCTCGTGCGCCTGTCGCCCAGCGGCGAGGTGCAGTTGACGGCCGGATGGCTCAAGCACAAGGTCAAGGCGAACTGGAAGATGCTTCTCGAGAACGAGACCGACGGCTATCACCCGCAGTTCGTTCACGCCTCCATCTTCAGCGTCGTTCAGAGCGGCATCGGCGAGCTCTATGGCGAGAAGTCCACGGCCGTCGCACGCGACCTCGGAGGCGGGCACAGCGAGAACGATCTGCGCCCCGAGTTTCGCCGCATCGGCAAGCCGCTCGGCTGGTTCGGGACGACCCCTGAGGCGGTGCCCGACTACGTCTCAGCACTCGAGACGACGCTCGGCGAGCAGCGGGCGCGGCAGGTCCTGATCGATGGCTCGCCGCACGTGATGGTCTTCCCCAACCTGTTCATCGCCGAGATCCAGCTGTTCGTCATCCAGCCCGTGGCCGTGGACGAGACCGTCCAGCACGTGACCGCGGTCCAGTACAAGGGCTCACCGGACATGAATCGGCGGATGCTTCAGCAGACGATCGGCTCCGTCGGGCCGGCCGGATTCCTGCTCGCCGACGACTCGGAGATGTACGAGCGCAACCAGCGCGGCGTGCAGGCGCTGCGACCCGAGTGGCTCGTGCTCAGCAGGGGCACGCACCGCGAGCGGCTCGACGACGAAGGCATGCTGATCGGCGATGCCACCGACGAGGTGCCCCAGCGCGGCATCTGGCGTCACTACCGCTCCGTGATGGAGAGCGCATGACGGCCACGGCGGTTGCGATCAGCCTGCGCGACGCTGAAGAGTTCCTCTACCGCGAGGCGCGGTTTGCCGACGAGCACCGCTACGACGACTGGGAGGCCCTGTGGACGGACGAGGCGCTGTACTGGGTCCCGGCCAACGGGGACGAGACCGATCCGACCACGCAGATGTCGATCATCTTCGACAATCGCGCGCGAATCGCCACGCGCATCAAGCAGTTTCACACGGGCAAGCGCCACTCCCAGATGCCGCCCTCCCGGGTGCGGCGCATGGTCAGCAATGTCGAGCTCCTCGGAAGCGAGGGCGAGGAGGCGCTGGTCGGCTCGAACTTCCTCGCGATCGAGTCGCGCGAGCGCGGCATGCAGATCTGGGCCGGCCGCACCGAGCATCGCCTGCGCGTCATCGAGGGCGAGCTGAAGATGGCGTCGAAGAAGGTCATGCTCGTCGACAACGACCGTGCCGTCCACACGCTCGCCTTCCTGATCTGATGGAGCTCGCCAGCGAGTTCGCCAGCGTGACCCTGACGCTCGATATGGCGGGCAACGGCCCACGTCTGCGGATCGAGGACCTGCGCAGCGGCCACGTCGGCTTCCTCGATCCGCTGGAGCTCGAGACACTCGCCTGGCTGCCCGACGGCGCCCTGCATCGGTTCCTCGACCCATCGCTTCACCGCTGGCGCGACGACGGCATCGTCGCGAGCCTGGAGCGCAGGGACACAGCGGCGTCCACGGACGCTTCCAACACGCGCGAACATTGAAGGAGCTCAGCTGATGGCAAGCCATGGAATTCGGGATCGCGTCGCGATCGTAGGGATGGGGTGCACGAAGTTCGGCGAGCACTGGGGGCGCTCGATCGACGATCTGCTGATCGATGCCGTCGGAGAGTGCCTGGACTCTGTTGAGGACATCGAGCGCCACGATGTCGACGCCTACTGGCTGGGAACCATGGGATCCGGCACCTCGGGCATGACGCTGTCGCGGCCGCTGCAGATCGAGAACAAGCCCGTCACCCGCGTCGAGAACTACTGCGCGACGGGCTCAGACGCCTTCCGCAATGCGTGCTACGCGGTGGCCTCGGGCGCCTACGACGTCGTGATGGCGGTCGGCGGCGAGAAGCTCAAGGACTCCGGCTATTCCGGCCTCGTGGTCCCACCGGCCTCAAACGACGGCACCGCCTCGGAAGCCTCGGCGCCGGCGGTGTTCTCGCTTCTCGCTCCGGCCTACGCGAACAAGTACGGCGTTTCTGAGGCCGACCTGAAGGAGGTGATGAGCCGCATCGCCTGGAAGAACCACCGCAACGGCGCGCTCAATGAGCGTGCGCAGTTCCGCGCCGAGGTGTCGATGGAGAAGATCGCCGCCGCGCCGCTCGTCGCGGGCTCACTGGGCATCTTCGACTGCTCCGGGGTCTCCGACGGCGCGGCAGCCGCTCTGATCGTTCGCTCCGAGGACGCCCTGCGGTACACAGATCGGCCCACCTACGTCAAGGCGCTGGCATTCGCGGCCGGAACGGCGCAGGGCCCGACCGACCCGGCCTACGATTTCACGAGCTTTGGGGAGGTGGTCGCCTCGGCAAAGGACGCCTACAGGCAGGCGGGCCTCGAGGACCCGCCGACGGAGCTGTCAATGGCGGAGGTGCACGACTGCTTCACTCCCACCGAGCTGGTTCTGATGGAGGACCTCGGGTTCTCCCAGCGCGGCGAGGGCTGGAAGGACGTGATGGACGGGCGCTTCGACCTCGACGGGGAGCTGCCGGTCAATCCCGACGGTGGGCTGAAGTCCTTCGGGCACCCGATCGGGGCCAGCGGGCTGCGGATGCTGTTCGAGTGCTGGTTGCAATTCCGCGGTGAGGCTGGAGCGCGACAGCTCGAGGCGCCCACGCTGGGGCTGACCCACAACCTCGGCGGTCAGCCGGGCGCCTGTGTCTCCTTCGTCTCAATCGTCGGCGCCGAGCGCGGCGTCGCGGGGGCGTGATCCATGCCCACCGGCATCCTCTCCTACTCGGCCTACATCCCGCGCTACCGGCTGGCGCACGAGGAGCTCGGTTCCGCGCTGGGTATGGGTGGCGGCGCGGGATCGCGCGCCATCGCCTCCTACGACGAGGACACCACGACCATGGGCGTCGAGGCGGCGCGGCGTGCGCTCGGCAACGGCGCGCGGCCTGCGGCGCTGTACTTCGCCACCACCGCCCCCGCGTACTTCGACAAGACGAACGCCGCGGCGATTCACGCTGCGCTCGACCTCGGCAGCGAGGGGTTCGCCCTGGACATCGCGGGCTCGGCTCGCGGAGCCGTCGGCGCACTGCGCGCCGCTGCGGCATCGGGCGGCTTGGCGATCCTCTCGGATCTGCGTACGGGCAAGCCCGGCTCGAGCGACGAGCGCGACGGCGGCGACGCGGCTGCGGCATTTCTGTTCGGGCCCGGCGAGCGCGTCATCGCGGAGGTCCTCGGCGAGGCGTCGGCCACCGCCGAGTTCCTGGACCGCTGGCGGCGGCCGGGGGAGATGGCCAGCGGCCAGTGGGAGGAGCGCTTCGGCCTCGAGGCGTACCTTCCCCTGATCCGCGACGCCAGCAGCCGTGCGCTCGCCGCGGCAGGAATCGAGCAGGCCGACCACGTGATCGTCTCCTCCCCGCATTCGCGGGCGGCAAGGACCGCCGCCAGGGAGCTGGTCGGCCGGGTCGCCGAGGAGGCGCCGGCGATCGGCTACGCCGGAGCCGCCGACCCCGGGATCCGCTTGGCTTCGGTGCTCGACCGCGCCGGGGCCGATCAGAGCATCCTGCTCGTCGTGGCGGCCGACGGCTGCGACGCCACTGTGCTGCGGACCACTGAGGCGATCACCTCTCATCGAGCAGAGAAGCCCGTCGCCGAGCAGGCCAGCGGTGGGCGCGAGGTCCGGTACGCGACCTACCTGACATGGCGCGGCCTGCTTGACCGCGAGCTGCCTCGCCGACCCGAGCCGGCCCGCCCGGCCGGCCCTCCATCCGCACGCTCAGAATCCTGGAAGTTCGCCTTCGTCGGCACCAAGTGCGACGACTGCGGTCAGGTGCACGTGCCGCCGCGCAGGGTCTGCGTCGGCTGTGGGGCGACCGACCACATGTCGCGGGCTGCGCTCGCCGGGCGCGCGGGTCGCGTCGCCACCTACACCGTCGATCGCCTGGCCTATTCGCTGTCACCACCGATGATCGACGCGGTTGTCGACTTCGAGGGCGGCGGACGCTACACGCTCGAGGTCGCAGACGCGGGGCCTGAGGACGTCGACATCGGCACGGCGCTGGAGCTCACGTTCCGGCGGCTGTACACGGCCGGCGGGGTCCACAACTACTTCTGGAAGGCACGCCCCGTCTGATGGCCAGTCATGGGATTCACGATCGCGTGGCGATCGTGGGGATGGGCTGCACCACCTTCGGCGAGCACTGGGACAGCTCGGCTGACGACCTCCTGCTCGACGCGGCCGAGCAGTGCTTCGCCGCCACCCCGGCGCTCGCGAAGGCCGATGTCGACGCCTACTGGCTGGGCACCATGAACTCCGGCCAGTCGGGCACGGTGCTGTCCAAGCCGCTGGGGATCGACTACAAGCCCGTCACGCGTGTGGAGAACATGTGCGCCACCGGGTCTGATGCGTTCCGCAACGCCTGCTACGCGGTGGCGGCGGGAGCGTATGACCGGGTGATGGCC
>Ga0302324_100013245_pt1 | contig 16747 bp, 13 predicted proteins | sample Palsa_T0_1_FD_201949 | JGI IMG/M metagenome (GOLD analysis project Ga0302324, IMG submission 201949) | Peat permafrost microbial communities from Stordalen Mire near Abisko, Sweden - Palsa_T0_1 | ecosystem: Environmental > Terrestrial > Soil > Palsa > Peat permafrost | place: Sweden: Abisko...
AACGCCTCCGCCTCGCCGCCCTTCACCGAGAAGCCGAAGGTCGATCCCGCGCTTTCGCATTGCTTCTTGAATACCGCATTGCGCGGGTCGTCGGCAGCGAGGAACCCGAGATAGTTGACGTCCGCGATCTTCGGGTGATTGCTCAAGTATCTCGCCACCAACGCGGCATTCTGCGCGGAGCGGTGCATGCGCAGGGACAGTGTCTCCATCGAGCGCATGATCATCCAGGCGGTGTTGGGATCGAGCTGTGTGCCGAGCGCGCCGCGCAGTCTCTTGATCGGATCGACCATATTGCGAGCGCCGACCACACCCCCGGCCACCAGATCGGAGTGGCCGCCTACGTACTTGGTCAAGGAATAGAGCACGATATCCGCGCCGTGCGCGAGCGGGCGCTGGAAGACGGGGCCGAGAAAGGTGTTGTCCACCAGCACCGGAGGCCGCGTCCCGCCCTGCTCCCTGCCGATCTTCTCGGAAATCTCGCGCATGAGCGCAAGATCGACCAAGCTGTTGGTCGGATTGGCAGGCGTCTCGGTCATGATGAGGCAGATACGGCCGCCCTTCTCTCGCGCGAGTACGCGCGCACGCTCCGCCGCCTCCGTGACGGCGTCGCGATCGTGGCCCGCGGTGAAGCTCACGGCTCTCACCCCGAAGGCGGGCAGCGTCTTGTCGATCAACGTCTCCGTCCCGCCGTACAACGGCTGGCTCATCAGGATCACATCGCCCGGCCGCACGTACGCCCACAGAGCCGTAGAGATGGCGGACATGCCGCTCGAGAATACGGCTGCCGTTTCGCCGCGCTCCCACAAGGCGAGCCGGTCCTCGAGCACCTCGAGGTTGGGATTGTTGAAGCGCGAATACACCAGGCCCGCCTGCGTGCCCGCGGTGGGCACGCGGCGTCCCGAGCTGTAGTCGAAGAAATCCTTGCCGTCCTGTGCCGTCTTGAACACGAACGTCGACGTCAAGAACACCGGCGGCTTGAGCGATCCCTCGGACAACGATGGGTCGTATCCATAACCCATCATCTGCGTCTCGGGTTTCAGCTCGTGATTGCCGATTTTGCGTTTATGATATGCCTCGTAGCTCACGATGCCTCCAAAGCTTTTGCGATGAGCGACAATATACTCCGTCGGCCCGGGACACGCTGTCCGGGGCACGTTGCCCAGGGCGTGGAAAAATCGCAATGCTGCTCTTGGCCATCGCTGTCGCCGCGTTCGTGAGCACCCTCGCGGGAGGATTGCTCGCGCTCGGATTGCGCGACAAGCTGCACTTGATCCTCGGATTCAGCGCAGGCGCGGTGATCGGCGTGGCGTTCTTCGATTTGCTCCCCGAGGCAATCGATACGGCGCGAAATTTCCAATCGCCCGCGACCATTCTCGCGTGGAGCGCACTCGGCTTTCTCCTCTATCTCGTGCTCGACCGGATGCTGCTCATTCACGGCGACGGGCCGCCGCGCGCGTCCGCCGGCGCGCTGGTGCTGTGCGCGCATAGTCTGCTCGACGGGGTCGCGATCGGATTTGCATTCCAGGGATCCCGCGCCGTCGGCCTCATCGTCGCAGCCGCGGTGCTCACGCACGATTTTTCGGACGGCGTCAACACGATGAACATCGTGCTGCGTAACGGCGGCGAGCGTGCGCGGGGCTTATCCTGGCTGCTCGTCGATGCGGCGGCTCCGGCCCTCGGCATAGCCGCAACCCGCCTGTGGACCTTGCCCGGCGATCGCTTCGGCGTCGCGCTCGCGCTGTTCGGCGGCTTCTTTCTCTACATCGGCGCGAGCGATCTCATTCCCGAAAGCTTCCACGCCCATCCGAAGCTACTCACCACGGTGATGACCCTCGCCGGCGCGGCGCTGCTCTATATCGCCGTGCGCCTCATCGCCTAGCGCCGCGTCAGGCCGTGGGCGGAGCACCCCCGCGGCTCGTGACGGCGCTTCCCGCTGATGCGAGCATGATGCTCGCGACGGCGGCCCACTGAACGAGCGACAGGCTCTCGTGCAGAAAGCACCAGCCGGAGAGCGCGCCGAGCGCCGGCTCGACGCTCATCAGCACGCCGAAGGTACGCGTCGGCAGGCGCGTGAGCGCGAACATCTCCAGCGAGTAGGGCAGCGCGCTCGACAGCAGCGCGACCCCGCACGCTACGGCCAAGATGCCGGGATCGAAGAGCGCCGCGCTGGCCTGAATCATGCCGACGGGCGCTATCACGATCGCACCGATCACGGTTCCGAGCGCCGCGCTCATTCCGCCGTGCAGAGCGCCCGCTTTCTGGCCGAACACGATATAAAGCGCCCAGCACGCTCCGGCCGCGAGCGCGAATGCGACGCCGGACGGCGACAAGGGCGCGTGCCCGAGCCCCAGGGGCAACAACGCAACCAAGCCGAGAGCCGCGAGGGCGACCCAGACGAAATCGACGGCGCGGCGCGAGGCGGCCATCGCGACGGCCAGCGGACCGGTGAACTCGAGCGCGACCGCGATGCCGAGCGGTATGCGGGCGAGAGCCGAGTAGAAGCAGAGATTCATCACCCCCATTGCCACGCCATAGATGAGGAGGCTCCGAGTCTCGCGCGCCTTCGGGAGCCTGCGCCACGGCCGCCAGACGGCGAGCAGCATCAGGCTCGCGAGCGCGAGCCTCAAGGTCGTGGCACCCGCGACGCCGACGCGCGGAAACAGACCCTTCACGAGCGCGGCGCCCGTTTGCACGCTCACCATGGCCACGAGCAGTGCGGCGAGCGGAAACAAGCTCGCGCGCAGCGTCAGGGAAGGAGACTTGAACCGGAAGGGCAGCGTCACAATAATCAGCTCGGCAGGTGCGTCAGAGTAACATTCGAGGAGACTCGTGAGCGCGGTTGAATCCATCGTCCGCCGGCCCGCGCTCGCGCAGCCGGTCCCGCTCGAGCGCAGCCGCGTTCCCCGCGATACCGTGGCGCTCGCCCGCCATTTACTGGGGAAAGTCCTCGTGCGCCGGTTCGGCTCGCAACTCGTCACGGGACGCATTGTCGAGACCGAGGCGTATCTGCAAGGCGATCCGGCGTGCCACGCCTTTCGCGGCATGACGCCGCGCAACCGCTCGCTGTTTCTCGACGTGGGACATGCTTATGTGTACCTCTGCTACGGCACCTCTTGGATGCTCAACGTGTCGAGCGCGGGAGCCGGCACCGGCGAAGGCGTCCTGTTGCGGGCGCTCGAGCCGTTGTCGGGGATCGAGCGCATGCGCCGGGGACGAGAGAGCGTGCGCAGTGTCGACATCGCGCGCGGCCCGGGGCGCCTGGCGGCGGCTTTCGGCATCGATCGCCGGCACGACGGCATCGATCTGTTTCGCCGCGGCGAACTCTGGATCGGCAGCGACGGAAGCGAGGTCGGCCGGATCGGAGAAAGCGTGCGCATCGGCCTCACCAAAGGCGCCGATGCCCGCCTGCGCTATTACCTCGCGGGCAGCGGCCACTTGAGTGGCGCGCGCCGTCTCAATGTCTGATCCCATCGGCGAGCTGCTGCGGGCGCGATCCGTGGTCGTCCTCGACGGCGCGCTCGCGACCGAGCTCGAGCGGCGCGGGGCGGATCTGTCCGATCCCTTGTGGTCGGCGAAATGTCTGCTCGAGCGACCCGAGCTCATCCGCGAGGTGCATCTCGATTACTTCCGTGCGGGTGCGCAGGTCGCCACCACCGCGACCTATCAGGCAACGTTCGAGGGTTTCGCCCGCCGCGGCATCGAGCGCGCTCGAGCCGCTCGTCTGATGCTCGAAGCCGTAGCGCTCGCCCGCGCGGCGCGCGAGGAATTTCGCGCGAGCCTGCCCTCCGGCGCGCAGCCGCTGCTGCTAATCGCCGCCTCCGTGGGACCCTACGGGGCGATGCGGGCGGACGGCTCCGAATATCGAGGCCGCTACGGACTTACCGACCGGCAGCTTACCGAGTTCCATCGGCCGCGGCTCGAGGTGCTCGCCCGCTCGGGGGCGGATGTGCTCGCCTTCGAGACCCTGCCGTGCCTGCAGGAGGCCTTGGTTCTCGCGGAGCTGCTCGACGAGTACCCCCACATGACCGCATGGCTGTGTTTTTCTTGTCAGGACGGTAGGCGCAATTGCGAAGGTGAAGACATCGCACGCTGCGCGCAGGCGCTTGCCGGGCATCCCCGCATCGCCGCGATCGGCGTGAACTGCACGGCGCCCGAGCACGTGCCCCAGCTTCTGGAGCGGATGCGGGAGCACGCGGCGCAGCCGCTGGTGGCCTATCCCAACTCGGGGGAGCGTTACGATGCGCAGGCGAAGCGATGGCTCGGGCCCGAAGCGCATTCCTCCTCGGCGCAGGCCAGGCAGTGGGTCGCAGCCGGTGCCCGCCTCGTCGGTGGATGTTGCCGCACGACGCCTGCGGACATACTCGCCCTCAGCGAGGCATTCGGCTAACGCCGCGAACGCCGGCCTCAGTGGTCTGAGAAGTGCGGCTCGCGCTTCTCGAAGAACGCGCGCACGCCCTCGACACAGTCGTGGGTCTCGAGGGTCATTTCCTGCGCGCTGCGCTCGGCACGCAGCTGCTCCTGCAGTGAATTATCGAAGCTCGAGGTATGCAGGGAGCGGATTTGTCCGAGCACCGCGCACGGGCCGCTCGCGAGACGCCGCGCGACCTCTTGTGCACGCGCGACCACCTCCGCATCCGGCACCACAGCGTAAGCCAGCCCCCAGTCGAGTGCCTGCTTGGCGTTAATCTTCTCGGCCAGCATCAATGCGGACAGGGAGCGTCCCCCGCCGATGCGCCGCGCCAGATGAAACGTGATGCCGGCGTCGGGCACCAAGCCGAGCCGCGCGAAAGAGGGGCAGAAATAGGCATTCTCGCCCACCACGAGGATGTCGCTCGCGAGCGCAAGGCTCATTCCCGCGCCGACCGCCGCGCCGTTGACGGCAGCCACGATCGGGAAACGGAATCCGCTGAGACGCAGGATCAAGGGATCCATGAAGCGGCGCATCTCGAAATGTGCCCGTTGACGGGCCTGCTGGGTCTTGAGATCGATGGAGTGCAGGTCCAATCCGCTGCAAAACACGTCGTTGCTGCCGGTGATGACCACCGCCCGCGCGCCACTGTCGCCTTTTTGCAGTTGATCGAGCGCAAGATGCATCGCGCGAATGATGGAAATGTCGATCGCGTTGCTGGTTTGCGGCCGCTGGATGCTGAGCGTCGCAACCCCCTCGGCTACCGCGACGGATAACGAATTCATGTTCTAAGGTCCTCCGCTGACGGCGCCAGCCCGGCACCCTCGCCACATAATGTCAAACGGTCGAAAGCCGTCGTTATGATCATGCGCCCTGTCAGGGATACCTGCAACCACGACACCGAATCTGGCCGCCCGCGCCTCGCCTGCCGCGCTCCGCCATCCGGACCTCCCCAGCGCTCGTCGGCTCGGGCCGGGGCATCCCTGCATTGCAAGCGGGGTTGTCGATGGGCGAAACTTCGCCGCCGCGATCGGCGCGGTCCGATGGGATGCTCCATGTTCTCGACCATTCGGCGCCTCGGCGCTTTCTTGTTATTTGCGGTCAGCCTGACTTCCGCGCAACCCGCCCTTGCAGGCGCGCAATCCCCGAACGCCGGCCTCCCGAGCGAAACGCCGGAGACGTTCACCCCGCACGTCGACACCTTCGACTACGTCGAGCGCGAGGTCATGATTCCGATGCGCGACGGGGTGAAGCTCAAGACGGTGATCCTGATTCCGCGCGGTGCGCATGCGGCGCCTATCTTGTTGACCCGCACGCCTTACGGCGCGACGGAGCGAATCGAGAAGGCAGCCAGCGCTCATCTCGGCGCCCTCATCGACAGCACCGATGTCGCGGACGACGCGGTGGTGAACGGCGGCTACATCCGTGTGCTGCAGGACATTCGCGGCAAGCACGATTCGGAAGGCGACTATGTCATGAACCGTCCGCTGCACGGGCCGCTCAACTCGACCCCGGTGGATCATTCCACCGACACCTACGACACCATCGACTGGCTGGTGAAGAACGTCGCCGAATCGAACGGCAAGGTGGGGATTCTCGGAATCTCGTACGACGGCTTCACCTCGCTCATGGCGCTCGCGCATCCGCACCCCGCGCTGCGCGCAGCGGTACCGATCAATTCCATGGTAGACGGCTGGATGGGGGACGATTGGTTCCACAAGGGCGCCTTTCGGCTAGATAGCCTCGTCTACTTTCACGATCAAGAGGCGACGCGCAAAAGCGATATCCATTGGTGGACGGATCATTACGACGATTACGACAGCTGGCTCGCCGCCGGTTCCGCGGGCGACATGGCCAAGCTACACGGTCTCGACCAAGTGGGGTTCAGCGTCAAGGTGATGAGCCACCCTGCCTACGATTCCTTCTGGCAGGATCAGGCGCTCGACAAGATTCTCGGCGAACAAGGCCTCACCGTTCCCACCATGCTGGTGCACAGCCTGTGGGACCAGGAGGACATCTACGGCAATATCGCCCTCTACAAGTCGCTCAAGGCGCATCATCCGGATCAAGCAAACTTATATCTGGTGCTCGGCCCGTGGTTTCACCATCAGGAGCGGCTCGAGGGCGATCGCATCGGCGACATCAAATGGGGCAGCGACACGGCCGCCTACTTTCGCTTGCATGTGCTGCGGCCCTTTCTTGATCATTTCTTGAAGGACGAGGCGCCCCCGCTCTCCGTCGCACCCGTAACCGCATTCGAAAGCGGCACCAATCGATGGGAGGACCTGCCTACCTGGCCGGCGGGTTGCTCCTCCGAGTGCAGCATTGCTCGCGAGAAGCTCTATTTGCAGCCCGGCGGCGGCTTGGGCTTCACGGCGCCCGGCGGCACGGGGTACGAGACCTACGTGTCCGACCCAGCGAAGCCTGTGCCTTACCTACCGAGACCGATTCACATCGAGGACGAGGGCGAATCGACCTGGCAGAGCTGGCTGGTGAGCGATCAGCGCGACGCTGCGGCCCGCACCGATGTCTTGACTTTCACGACACCGCCGCTCGAGGCGCCGCTGAAGATGAGCGGCGAGCCGATCGCGAATCTCGTCGCATCGACGACGGGCACCGACGGCGATTTCGTGGTGAAAGTGATCGACGTCTATCCGGATGAGGTGGGGCGCGACCCGAAGATGGGCGGCTATCAATTGATGATCTCCGCGGACATCCTGCGCGGACGCTACCGCGATTCCTTCAGCGATCCGAAACCCATCCCCGCGGGGAAGACTCAAGTGTTCCGCTTCGCCTTGCCGACCGCCAATCATGTGTTCCTGCCGGGGCACCGGGTGATGGTGCAGGTGCAGTCGAGCTGGTTTCCTCTCTACGATCGCAATCCGCAGTCCTATGTGCCGAACATTTTTTTCGCGAAGCCTGCGGATTATCAGAAGGCCACCATCAAGGTATTCGACGGCGCCGGTCCGCTGGCGAGCTTCGTGGATATTCCGCTCGTAAAAGTCGCGCCCGGGCCGGCACGGTAGCCGACGCGGGCGCGACTCGGAGCGAGACGGGCCTTACGGCTTCTCGTTCTTTTCGTTCTTCTCGGGTTTCGGCTTCGGTGCGGGCTTCGGCGCGGGTTTCGGAGCCGCCTTCACGGCCGGCTTGGGCGCCGTGGTCTGCGGATGCGCGGCAGGCGGCGGCGTGTGGGCCGCATTGGCGACCGGAGCCTTGGGCGCCGTGGTCTGCGGATGCGCAGTCTCAGCCGGCCGCGCTTCTTCGTGCTCCATCGGACGCGCCGCGTTGGCGGGGGGCGCCGTGTGCGCGGGAGGCGTTACAGGCTTGAGCGGCGGTGCACCTTTCGCGCCCACCACGCCCGGTCCGCTGAACGCGGCCGGACGCGCGGTCGCGGCAATGGCCGGATGCCCGCCGTTCGCCTTGGCCGAGAGCTGGGGGTTGCGCAGGGCTTCGTGGACATGCTGGGTTTGGGCGGTCGTCGGAGGCGTGTGCGGCTCGCTCGCCGCAGCCTTCTCCGCAGGCGTCGGCTGGGCCGTTACGCCGCCCGGGCCGTTGTAGCTCACGCGATTCACGGTGACGTTGTTGATGACCGTCTTGTTCACATAGGTGTTATGAATCACCGTGGTGTTCACGTTCACCACCGCGGTGTTGTACGAGAAGTGACCGCCGACCCAGAGGCCGCCGCCGAAGCCGACGCCGCCGTAGCCGAAGCCGTAATTGACGCCGCCGTAGAACCCGACGTGCGGTCCCCAGTATCCGGCATTGAATCTATAGACCCCGCCGACGAATCCCCAGTATCCCGGCGTCCACAACACACCGACCACGGGCGGGGCGACCCAGGTGCCTGGTATCCAGTAATAGCCGCCGGTCGAGTAGGCCCAGTATCCGGGCGTCCACAACCATCCGTCCTCGGGGCAAGGCGGCTGCTGGTACTCAGGCATGGGCGGCGGCGGCTCGCTCGCTTGGAGCTCGACGGACACCCCCGGAACCGCGACCTCGATCGAGGCGGAAGGCGGTGGCGGCGGAGGAGGCGGTGGCGGCACATAAACGGCGGGCTGCGGCACCCGCACCGTGGCCACGCAGCCGGCCAGCATGCTCACCGCCGCGACCGATGCGTAGAGCGCTGCGCGAACCGTCAGGCTCGCGCGAATGTTTCCCAGTTTCGACATGTGACTGTCCTTTGAATGGTTTATCGGCGGCGTCGATTGAACGAGCCGTTCGGCATATAACGTGACGCTCCGTCGCACGGCTAGCTCCGTGAAGCAAATGTAACGACCGCCGCGCGACCTTTAAGCGGCGTGAGTCTTGCGCAGTTTCGCGCGCATTACTGTTACCGGCCTCTCACTCGCTGGCTAGTGCTTGGGCGGCGCTGCCGTGATGATGGCGCGCAGCTCCTTGAGCTTGCCCTTGACGACCGCTGCGTTGTCCGGACCCATGCGCAGGAGCAGCTTCTGGCCCGCGGGCAATGCCTCGAGCTTCGGGTCGGCGAACGTGTAAAGCACATTGGGCCGGGAGAGCTCAATGGGTCCGGCGAGCTCGGGCGTCGCAAGCAGCGAATCGATCACTTGCACCAGCCGGTCGTTGAAATAACCGTTCGGATATCCGAGGTTCTGATACGAGCTTTGGAACAGCGGGTAGAAATGGAAGTAGCTATCCGCGACCCGCTTCATGTCGAGCTGGCGTACGACGTTCACCATCGGGTCGTAGCGCGCGAAATTTTTCGGATCGAGCGTGGCGTGCAGCTCATCTCCCTCCACCAGGAACGGACCCGGGACCGCGACGGTCGGCCGTTTCGCGGCGGGAGCCTTCTGCCGCGGCAGGTTGTCGACGGTGACCACCACGTGACGGACGATGTCCTCGGGGACCACGTACTGCATGGCGTTGGCGCCGACCAAGGCGCTGAGCGCGTCCTTCATAGCCCGGTCGCTGTCGTTCAACGGGGGAAGCGGCGCAGACTGGGAAGAGGCCGAGTTCGGCACCGGGTGCTCGATCGGAGGCTCGCCGCCAGCGGCCGGCGGCGGCGGCACTACGGTCGGCTCGGAGGGAGGCAGGGCGCTGCGGCCGTGGAAGTAATACGCAATTCCCACGCCTACGGCCAGCACTACGGCCGCAACACCGATCATCGGCTTGTTCACCATCGGACCCCCGTGACGCCTATTCGCCCATTCTGGCGTAACCGCTGCGAAAAATCAGCGCCTGGCCGCGGGCGCCCCTAGCCGGGGGCTGCTAGCCCGGGGGCGCCCAGCCGTGCGCGGCGGCCGTGCGAATCTGCAGCTCTTTGCGGCGGTAGTCGATGATGAGTGTGTCGAGCGTACCGAGGGCGTCCATGCCGATCATCAAGGCGGGCTCGCCGATCAGCTTCCAGTGCTTGAAAATATAGACGTCGGCGAACGTCACGCCCGAATCGTGTATCACGATGGGACCCATGGCGATTGCGGGCGTCCCGATGAGCTCTCCTTGCTCCTCGGCCAAGGTCGCCCCGATGATCCGGTCGGCCTTGCCGTGGTACATGAAACTATGCTCGTTCAGTGCGCTGCGCAGCGCAGCGTTGCCGATGGTGGTCTGGCCCCCGGTATCGATGATGGCGCGCGTGTGCACCGTGCCCACCATTGCCTCGACGACGATGAGCTGGCCTCGGATGAGGCGGAACGGTACGGTGTAAAAGCCGTGCGGCGGGCGCTCGTCGCGCGAGTAGGTGATGGCGATCTTGTCATGACGGAAGTCGATGAAGATGCGTTTGTTCTTGAGCCCCTCGGAGCCGAGCACGCCTTCGGCGCCTCCCAGCGCGTCGGGCACGATGGGTAACAGCGGCGAGTCGACGGCGATATCGCCCACGCTCAAGGTGTCGACCCGGATGGTCGGCACGGTAGCCTCGCCGGTCACTCCGCGCAGCATGACGGGCGGGGAGTCGTGGATAGGTAGGCCGAGGGCGAGAGCCACCATGGCCGTCACCCCCGAGCTGCTCGCGCCCGTATCGAGAACCAGGCGGAAGGGTCCACGGCCGTTGATGCGGACGGGGGCCCAGATGCGCCCGATCTGATCACGCTGGGTCGGCGCGACGTAACGCGGCTCGGGTGCCTCGACCATGACATCGGCCAATTGATTGATGGCATCCTCGGATACGGCTTGTGCGTTGCCGGGGGGAGTCAGTGCCTGCATGGTTCCGGGCACTGGTCGCGGACCGAGCAGCAGCAATGCGCCCGCGAGCCCCGCCGCGCCCCACGCGAGAAGCGAGCGAGGTCGTCGATATCGGCCCGAATAGTTCATGTTTCAGAGCCTGCGCGTTACTGCGACTTATACTCGCTTCTTATACGCCGATCCCGGCATGACGTCGCTCAACTCGCCGATATTCCATATTCGACACGCCGGCCGATGGGGGGTTGTTTGCGCACTGCCGCGGCGAGGCCGGGTACTGCCGCGATGCGGGAGCCAGTCTGTCGCATTCGGGCCGGTTTTGTGCGTACCCTAACGGGCTAAAGACGCTGTTTGGGCGTAATATATCAAGGCTATGATTCTCGAAAACACCCGGCTAACGCATGGCTAAGGACTCCCGACGAGTGATCCCCCTCAAGGTCGAGCGGCCCTCCTCGCTCACCAGCGAGGAACAGGCGGCTGTCCAGCGAGCCTGCGACGAATGGCAGGACAAGCCGGGGGCGCTGCTCCCGATTCTGCACGCGGTTCAGGACGCCATCGGGTTCGTGCCGCCGGATGCTTTGGAGCCCATCGCGAAGGCGCTCAACCTGTCGCGGGCCGAGGTCCATGGGGTGGTCACTTTCTACCACTATTTCCGCACCAAGCGGAGCGGCAGACACGTGGTGCATCTGTGCCGCGCGGAAGCCTGCCAGTCGCTCGGCGCGGCCACGCTCGAGCGCCATGCCAAGCGCAGCTTGGGAGTCGATTTCCATGGAACGAGTGCCGATGGGGCGGTGACGCTCGAGCCGGTCTATTGCCTCGGCAATTGTGCCTTGGGGCCTGCCCTCATGATCGACGAGGAGCTGAAGGGCCGGGTTTCTCCCGAGCGCTTCGACGAGCTCATGCGCTCGCTCCGGGCCGAGGCGCGATGAGCGCCCTCAAGATCTACGTCCCCCGCGATGCGGCGGCCCGCTCCATGGGCGCCGACGCGACGGCGCACGCGATTGCGGCGGAAGCAGAGCGCCGCGGCCTCGAAATACAGCTCATTCGCAACGGGTCGCGCGGCCTTCTGTGGCTCGAGCCGATGGTCGAGCTCGAGGTGGCGGGCGGGCGCTACGCCTACGGCCCCGTGCAGCCGCAGGATGCCCCGAGCTTGCTGGAGGCATTCCAAGGCGCGGCCGGGCGAGCCCCGCAGCACCCACTCGCTCACGGTCTGACCGAGAAAATTCCCTATCTGGAGCGCCAGCAGCGCTTGACCTTCGCGCGTGTCGGCATCACCGATCCGACCTCGCTGGATGATTATCTTGCCCACGACGGATACCGCGGCCTGAAGGCCGCGCTCGCCATCCCCCCCGCCCAGATCGTCGAGCACGTGACCGCATCGGGACTTCGCGGCCGCGGCGGTGCAGCGTTCCCCGCGGGCATCAAGTGGAAGACGGTGCTCGGCGCCCCGGGCGGTCAAAAATATGTCGTCTGCAACGCCGACGAGGGGGATTCCGGGACTTTTTCCGACCGGATGGTGATGGAAGGCGATCCGTTCGTGCTCATCGAGGGCATGACCATTGCGGGTCTCGCGACCGGCGCCGACCGCGGCTATATCTATCTGCGCTGGGAGTACCCGGACGCCCGGCGCGCGCTCGAGGCTGCCATCCAGGCCGCGTACCAGGCCGGCTTCCTGGGCGCGAACGTCCACGGCAGCGGGCGGCCCTTCGATCTCGAAGTCCGCATGGGTGCGGGCGCCTATATCTGCGGGGAAGAGACCTCGCTCCTCGAGTCTCTCGAGGGCAAACGCGGGCAAGTGCGCTTCAAGCCCCCATTGCCGGCGCTGGCCGGTCTGTTCGGCAAGCCGACTGTCATCAACAACGTGATCACCTTCGCCTCAGTGCCGATCATTCTGGACCGAGGTGCTGAGTTTTATAAGAACTTCGGCATGGGCCGCTCGCGCGGCACCTTGCCCTTGCAGCTTGCCGGCAACGTGAAGCGCGGCGGTCTGATCGAAGTGGCCTTCGGCATGACGCTGCGCGAGATCCTCTACGACTACGGCGGCGGCACACTGAGCGGCCGTCCCATTCGCGCGGTACAAGTGGGCGGCCCTCTGGGGGCCTACATGCCCGAGTCGCAGTTCGATACGCCGCTCGACTATGAGGCGTTCGCCGCCCAGAAGGCGATGCTCGGCCATGGCGGGATCGTAGTGTTCGACGACACGGTGGACATGGCCGCGCAGGCGCGCTACGCGATGGAATTCTGCGCCATCGAGTCCTGCGGCAAATGCACGCCATGCCGCATCGGCTCGACGCGCGGCGTCGAGGTCATCGATCGTCTGGTGGCCGGCGAGAACGCAGGCGCGCAGGAGGTGCTGCTGCGCGATCTGTGTGAGACCATGACCTACGGATCGCTGTGCGCGCTGGGGGGCCTCACGCCCTATCCGGTGGTTTCGTGCCTGAACCATTTTCCCGAAGATTTTGTCAAACCCAAGAGCGCTCAGGCCTCGGCCTGACAGATTCATCGAATAGAGGTTGCCCCGATGTTATCCATTGTCGAGCACGATTACGGCACCCCGGAGCGGACTAGCGAGAAGCTGGTCACCCTCACCATCGACGACCGCGAGGTTACGGTGCCCGAGGGTACTTCGGTGATGCGCGCCGCGGCGCTCTCCGACGTCAAGATTCCGAAGCTCTGCGCCACGGAGACGCTCGAGGCCTTCGGCTCCTGCCGCATGTGCCTGGTTCAGATCGACGGCATGAAAGGCTTGCCCGCTTCCTGCACCACCCCGGTTGCACAAGGGATGGTCGTCCACACCCAGAACAAGCAGCTGGCCGACGTCCGCCGCGGGGTAATGGAGCTCTACATCTCGGATCACCCGCTCGATTGCCTCACCTGTCCCGCGAACGGTCACTGCGAGTTGCAGGACATGGCCGGCGTTGTCGGCTTGCGCGACGTGCGTTACGGCTATCAGGGCGAGAATCATCTCGACTCGAAGAAAGACGAATCGAATCCCTATTTCACTTTCGACCCCAGCAAGTGCATCGTCTGCTCGCGCTGCGTGCGCGCCTGCGAGGAGCAGCAGGGTACTTTCGCGCTCACCATCCAGGGGCGCGGCTTCGAGTCCAAGGTGGCCGCGAGCCAGGACGAGTCCTTCATGGACTCCGAGTGCGTGTCCTGCGGCGCTTGCGTGCAGGCCTGCCCCACGGCCACGCTCTCGGAGAAGTCCCTCATTGAGAAGGGACAAGCGGAGCACAGCGTCACCACCACTTGCGCGTACTGCGGCGTGGGCTGCTCGTTCCGCGCCGAAATGCAGGGCGAGGAAGTCGTGCGCATGGTGCCGAATCTCGATGGTCACGCCAATCACGGCCACTCTTGCGTCAAGGGGCGGTTCGCGATCGGCTATGCAACCCACTCCGACCGCATCTTGAAGCCGATGATCCGTAAGCAGATCTCGGATCCCTGGCGCGAGGTGTCCTGGGAGGAGGCGATCGCCTATGCGGCCTCCGAGATGAAGCGCATTCAGGCCAAGTACGGCCGCAACTCGATCGGCGGCATTACCTCTTCGCGCTGCACGAACGAGGAGACCTATCTCGTGCAGAAACTCGTGCGCGCGGGCTTCGGCAACAACAACGTCGACACTTGCGCGCGCGTGTGTCACTCGCCCACGGGCTACGGGCTGAAGAACACGCTCGGTGAGTCGGCGGGGACGCAGAACTTCGATTCGGTGATGCACGCGGACGTCGTTTTCGTGATCGGCGCGAACCCGACCGACGGCCATCCGGTCTTCGCCTCGCAGATGAAGCGCCGCCTGCGCCAGGGCGCGAAACTCATCGTCGCTGACCCGCGCACCATCGACCTCGTGCGCACGCCGCACATCGAGGCGCAGCATCATCTGAAGCTCCGGCCCGGCACCAACGTGGCCCTGATCAATTCGCTCGCCCACGTCATCGTGACGGAGGGGCTGGTGAAGGAAGACTTCGTGCGCGCTCGATGCGAAGTCGACTCCTTCGAGAAGTGGCGCAAGTTCGTATCGCTCGAGAAGAACTCGCCCGAGTCAATGGAGGAGATTACCGGGGTGCCGGCGAGCGAAGTGCGCGCCGCCGCGCGCCTTTATGCCACCGCGGGCAATGGAGCCATCTACTACGGACTCGGCGTGACCGAGCACAGCCAGGGCTCGACCATGGTGATGGGTATCGCCAACCTCGCCATGGCGACCGGCAATATCGGTCGCGAGGGCGTCGGCGTGAATCCCCTGCGCGGTCAGAACAACGTGCAGGGCTCCTGCGACATGGGCTCCTTCCCGCACGAATTCCCGGGCTACCGCCACGTCTCCGACGACAAGGTGCGCGCACAGTTCGAGGGCGCGTGGGGAGTGAGCCTGCAGAACGAGCCCGGCCTGCGCATCCCGAACATGTTCGAAGCGGCGCTCGACGGCGACTTCAAGGGCCTGTACATCGAGGGCGAGGACATCGCGCAATCCGATCCCAACACGCAGCACGTGACGGCGGCGCTCACTTCGATGGAATGCATCATCGTGCAGGACCTGTTCTTGAACGAGTCGGCGAAATTCGCGCACGTGTTCCTGCCGGGATCCTCGTTCCTCGAGAAAGACGGCACGTTCACCAACGCCGAGCGGCGCATTTCGCGCGTGCGGCAGGTCATGCGGCCGAAGGCGGGCTACGCCGACTGGGAGATCACGCAGCTGCTGTCGAACGCCCTCGGCTACCCGATGACCTACAAGCATCCGTCGGAGATCATGGACGAGATCGCGGGGCTCACGCCCACCTTCACCGGCGTGAGCTACGCGCGGATCGATGAGCTGGAAAGCATCCAGTGGCCCTGCAATGAGCAGCACCCGGAAGGCACGCCGACCATGCACATCGGCCAGTTCGTGCGCGGCAAGGGCAAATTCCTACTGACCGAGTACGTGCCCACCGCCGAGAAGGTCAATGCGAAGTACCCGCTCATTCTCACCACGGGACGCATCTTGAGCCAGTACAACGTCGGCGCGCAGACGCGGCGCACCGAGAACAACCGCTGGCACGACGAGGATCGCCTCGAGATCCATCCGCACGATGCGGAGGAGCGCGGCATCGCGGACGGTGACTGGGTCGGCATCGCGAGCCGCGCCGGAGACACCGTGCTGCGCGCCCGGGTCACCGAGCGGGTGCAGCCGGGCGTGGTTTACACCACGTTCCATTTCCCCGAGTCGGGGGCGAACGTGATCACGACCGAGAATTCCGACTGGGCCACCAATTGCCCCGAGTACAAGGTCACTGCCGTGCAAGCGACCCGGGTGAGCCAGCCCTCCGAGTGGCAGAAGCGCTTCCGCGAGTTTACCGAGACCCAGGAATCACTGTTGAAAGGTGCGGCCGCCGATGCGGTCGCGGCCAAGTAGGCGATTGACTTGAGCGGCGATGCCGTACGAGAAACGCCCGCGGCCCACGGGAACGCCGAGCATCTGGTGCAGATGGCGAACGACATCGGCAACTTCTTCCGCTCCGAGCCGGAGCGGAAGGACGGCATCGCGGGTATAGCCAATCACATTGCGAAGTTCTGGACCCCGCGGATGCGGCAGAAGCTGCTCGATCATGTGAAGGAGCACGGCGATGCGGCGCTCGACGAGCTGCCGCGCGAGGCCTTGAAATCGCTCGTGTCACCATCGGCCGCCCCACATCCGCTCGAGCCCCCGGGCGGCGACGCAGGCTAGCGCCGTCAGACCGCGGGCCGGCGCTCCCCTGGTCGCGGCCGGCGCCGCCGGGCCCGCCGCGCGTCAGTGCTCGGTGAGGGTTTTCACGTGCGCCACGGCGCTGCGCCCGAGAGCGCCTAGGTTATAGCCGCCCTCGAGCATCGAGACGATGCGCCCGTCCGAGTGCCGCCCCGCCACTTTCATCAGCTCGCGCGTCATCCACGCATAATCCTCCTCGACCAGCGCCAAGCCGCCCAACAGGTCCTCGCGGTGCGCATCGAAACCCGCCGAGATCAGAATCATCTGCGGCTTGAACTCATCGAGCGCCGGCAGCCAATGTCTCTCGAGCGCACTCCGCGCCGCCGTCCCGTCGCTCCCGGCGGAGAGAGGCACGTTGAACATGTTGGGCGCGGGATGATCGGTGCCCGTGCCTGGATAGAAGGGGTGCTGGAAAAAACCCGCCATGAGCACGCGGCTCTGCCACGCGGGTGCACTGAACATGTCCTCCGTGCCGTTGCCGTGGTGCACGTCGA
>Ga0302324_100013249_pt1 | contig 16744 bp, 12 predicted proteins | sample Palsa_T0_1_FD_201949 | JGI IMG/M metagenome (GOLD analysis project Ga0302324, IMG submission 201949) | Peat permafrost microbial communities from Stordalen Mire near Abisko, Sweden - Palsa_T0_1 | ecosystem: Environmental > Terrestrial > Soil > Palsa > Peat permafrost | place: Sweden: Abisko...
AGCCATTGCGGAATTGGAGCTATACTCGAAAGTCGGCGGGCGCGATCCCGAAACGCTGAAGCAGCTTTCTGGACTGCTGGTGGAGCAGGGACGCAAGAAGGAAGCCGCCACGGTGCTGGAACACCTGAACTTGATCTATCTCGGGGATGAGGAGGCCCATAGCCGTCTGGGTGCGTTGAGTCTCGAACTCGGAAACCCCAAGGCCGCCGCCCGCGAATATCAGGCAGTTTTGTACTTGAAGCCCACGGACCCGGCCGCCGCGCACCTGGGACTAGCGACGGCGTATAAAAAGGAAAATCGTTTGAACGACGCGCGCGAAGAGGTGATTTCCGCGCTCGAAGCCGCGCCCGGCTTTAAACCGGCGCAAAAACTTTTGTTAGAACTGAGTGGGAAAGAATAAAACCGAATGTCCACACCCGCAGAAAACATGACTGACGCCGCCGGTTTGCAGGACCGTATCGCGCGTTTCCAGAAGGCCCAGGAGGCCATCGTTTCCCAGGTTCGCAGGGTGATCGTGGGACAGGAAGAGGTTATCGATCAGGTGATGGTCGCGCTGTTTGTCGGCGGGCACTGCCTCATCACCGGCTTGCCGGGCACCGCTAAGACGCTGCTGGTGCGGACGCTGGCGCAGGCCCTAGGCCTGGAATTCCGCCGCATCCAATTTACGCCCGACCTGATGCCTTCCGACATCACCGGCACTGACATCATCGAGGAAGATCCCACCACCGGACGGCGCACCTGGACATTCGTGCCCGGTCCGATTTTCTCGAACGTCTTGTTGGCCGATGAAATCAACCGCACGCCTCCCAAGACGCAATCGGCACTGCTCGAGGCTATGCAGGAGCGCTCCTGCACGGTGCGCGGGAATCAGTACACCATCCGGCCGCCGTTCTTCGTGCTGGCGACCCAGAACCCCATTGAGCTAGAAGGCACCTACCCGCTCCCCGAAGCTCAGCTCGACCGCTTCATCTTTAACGTGCTGCTCGATTACCTCTCGGCCGACCACGAAATCAAGGTGCTGGATCTCACCACAACCACCCACGTCGCGCAGGCCGAGTCGGTCACCACCGCCGAAGAGATCCTGGATTTCCAGCAGGTGGTCCGCATGGTGCCGATCGCCGATTCCATCGCGCGCTACGCTGTCAACCTGGTGCGCGCCACGCGTGCCACCGATCCCTCCGCGCCTGACTTCGTCAAGAAGTACGTCAATTTCGGCGCCAGCGTGCGCGCCGCGCAATTCTTAGTTTTGTCGGCCAAAGCCCGGGCGTTGATGAAGCGCCGCTATCACGTCACCTATGAGGACATCACGCTGCTGATGAAGCCCATTCTGCGGCATCGCATTCTGCTGAACTTCCAGGCCGAATCCGATCATCTGACGCAGGATGACATCTTGAACAAATTGTTGGAGGCAATGCCCGCGCCCAGAGAATAAAGCGCGCGGCGTTCCCCATGCTTCAGCGTTTTCTAGATCCGAACGTTCTTGCCGGCATCTCCGGCCTCGATCTGGTGGCCCGCACCGTGGTCGACGGGTTCGTGGCCGGCCTGCACCGTTCGCCGGATTTCGGTTTCAGCCAGGAGTTCGCGGAATACCGGGCATATACACCGGGCGACGACCTGCGCCACGTGGATTGGAACGTGTTCGCGCGCACCGAACGCGCCTATCTGAAACGCTATCGCGGCGAGACCAACTGCCAGTTGACCGTACTGCTCGATTGCAGCCGCTCGATGAAGTACACCTCGCACACCATCGACAAGCTAGAATACGCGCGCTATCTTACCGCTTCCCTGGCGTATCTGGCGAAGATGCAGCGCGACGCGGCCGGCCTGATCGTGTTCGACGATGAGGTGCGGAATTTCGTGCCTCCTTCGACGCGCCAAGGGCAGCTCGCACGCTTGCTGCACGCGATTGAAAAGGCCGAGGTGGGCAACCGCACCGACTACGCGAAGCCCTTCTCGCACGTGCGCGAATTTCTCCACCGCCGCGGGCTCATCGCCGTGATTTCGGATTTCTGGGAACCACCCGAGCAGATCGTCAACACCATCGCTCCGTTGCGCTTTCACGGCAACGAAGTGGTGTTGTTCCACGTGCTCGATCCGGGCGAAATACGGCCCAAATTTCGCGATCCCGCGCTGCTGGAGGATCTGGAATCGGGAGCGACGCTCGAAGTCTCGCCCGAGTATGCGTCCAAGGAGTATCCGGTTAAGATCGACGCGCATCTGGAGGAAATTCGCTCCAAAGCCAAGGGAGCCGGCCTCGATTATTTCTTGATCGACACCAGCCGTCCGCTCGATGACGCGTTGCGCGAGTATTTGGCGATCCGCAGAGGAAGGATGTAATGGGTTTCTTCACTCCCTGGTTTTTGGCGGGAGCCGCGGCCGTGGGATTGCCCATCTGGCTGCACCTTCTGAAACGCCACAAGACCGACCCCAAGCTGTTCCCTTCCCTGATGTTTTTTGAATTTCGCGAGACCAGCTCGGTCAAGCATCGCCGCCTGGATCACATACTGTTGTTCGTCCTGCGCACCCTGATGATCCTCCTGCTGGCGCTGCTATTCGCCAGCCCCTTCATCCGCCGCTCGGCGGCCGCATCCGATGGCAAGAAGTTGACCGTGGTTGCCGTCGACCGCTCCTTCAGCATGCGCGACGGCGATCGCCTCGCGCGCGCCAAGAATCAAGCGCTCCAGGTGCTGGGTAGCCTCAAGCCGGGCGATCAGGCTCAGGTGATCGCTCTCGCGGGGCAAGTGCAAGCGTTGACTCAGGTGATTAGCGACCCCGCCGCATTGCGCGCCGCCGTCGTGGCCGTCCAGCCGGGCGATAGCCGCGCGTCCTTCGGCGAACTGGCGCGCTACCTTCGTACTCTCAGCGAAGCCCAAAAGATCCCGCTTGAGGTACATCTGGCGAGCGATCTCCAAAAATCGGCCATGCCCGCCGGTTTTGCCGATTTGCGCCTCGCGCCCGCGACGACGCTGGTGTTCCATCCCGTCGGCGGCGCCGAAAAGAATTGGACCGTTGAGAATGTGGCCGCACCGCGCCGCGTCTTTGATCCTAAACGTGTCAAAGTCCAGGCCACCATCGCCGGCTTCGGTACATCCGCCACCAAACGCACCGTGACGCTGCTTCTCAATGGCCGCGAATTGCAGAGCAAGAGCGTGGACGTCCCCGAAAATGGACGCGCGCAAGTAGAATTTCTAGGTTTGGACGCGCCCTACGGCTTCAGCAAGGGCGAGGTCCGCATCGATTCCGCCGATTCGCTGCCCGCCGACGATCACTATTACTTCTCCACTGAGCGCACCGACCCGCGCAAAGTCTTGTTCATCGACGACGGCCGCCGTCCGCGTGCAGAGCTGTACTTCCGCGACGCGCTCGACTCCACCGGAGATGGCGGATTCCAAATGGAAACGCTGCGTCCCGACGTCGCTGCCGGAGCCACCCTCTCTAGCTACGCTTTCGTGGTGCTGAACGATCTTTCAAGCGTCCCAGGGAATCTGGAAAGCTCGCTCGAACACTACGCAAATGCGGGCGGTTCCGTGCTGGTTTCGGTGGGACCCGGCTCGGCCGTGCTGCCGCGCGTGCCGGTGCTCGACGAAGCCATCCAGACTTCGAGCTACGCAGGGCGCGAAGGCGACCGCTTCCTGACAGTGACCGATATCGACGCGGGCCATCCGGCGCTGCGCAGCGTCGATGGCTTTAACGGGGTCAAATTTTACCAGGCCATTCACGTAAGCGCGGCGAAATCGCGCGTACTGGCCAAGCTGAACGATCAAACGCCCCTGGTTTTGGAGCGCGCTGTAGGCGAGGGCAAGGTACTGGCCTTTACATCTACCTTCGACAATGTTTTGAACGACCTGCCCATCCACGCCTCCTGGGTGCCGTTCGTGGCCCAGACCGCGCTTTATCTGGGCGGTGGGGGAGCCGAACAGCCGGTGAATCTTCCGGTCGATTCCTATGTCGAGTTGCGCGTGGGGGACAGTCAGGGCGCCGCAGCCGAGGTCCTCGATCCCGACGGCAAACGCCTGTTATCGTTGGAAGAGGCCGTCAAGGCGCGCAACTTTGCACTGGATCGTGAGGGCTTTTTCGAGATCAAGACCGCGGCGGGACGCCGCAGTCTGGTGGCCGCGCATGCCGACCGCCGAGAGTCCGATCTCACGCCGATTCCGCCCGAAACTTTGGATCTCTGGAAGGGGACCGGCAGCATCGATTCCTCACCAGGCGGCGGACCCGCGGGCGCGGCGGATGCGGCCGATAAACCGTGGGGACTCTGGCCCTATATTTTATTGTTATTGTTAGGAGTAGCGGTAGCCGAATCGGTGGTCGCGGACGGGTTCTTGCGGCCTTCGGCCCCGCAGCGGGACGAGATGAAGAGGGAGGCGGCATGAACGCACGCGACCAGCTGAATCAATACCTGCAGGGTCTCGAGAAGCGTATGCGCTGGCTGGCGGTGTCCAAGGGCGCTGCAGTCGCCGCCGGCGTGGCGCTAGGTGCGACGCTGGCCCTAGTGCTCATCACCAACGCACTGGCTTTTTCCTCCACCAGTATGACCGTCGCACGCGTGGTGCTCTTCATCGCGCTGGCCGTCGCCGTGGGCTTCGCGCTGGTGATCCCGTTAATGCATTTGAATCGCCGCAAGGCCGCGGGCCGCGCGGAAACCTCCTTCCCCGAGTTTCAAGAGCGCTTGCTCACCTACGTCGAACGCAGTGAGAATCGCGATCCCATGCTGGACCTGTTGGCGCTGGACACTATGTCCGTCGCGCAGCGAACTGAACCGGAACGTGTAGCTCCGCGCAAATCCATTTTCGCCCTGGCGACTTCCGCCGGCGCCGCCGGAGCCGTTTTGCTGTGGCTGATCCTGGCGGGTCCCGGGTTCCTGGGCTATGGCGCGTCGCTGCTCTGGGCCGGATCGCCGCGAGCAGGCGTCGGCAAGTTCTACGACATCGCCGTCCAGCCGGGCAACAAGCTGATCCGCCGCAAATCGGATCAGGTGGTCAGCGCGCAGCTTACTTTCGAAGCGCCGCAGGTCCGGCTATTCGCAAAATATGCCAGCACTGCAAAGTGGGAAGAAGCGCAGATGGTTCCGCGCAACGGGACCTCCTATGAGTTTCTATTCGCGGGAGTGCCGGAGCCGGTCGAATACTACGCGGAAGCCTCCGGCGTAAAGTCCAAAACTTACAAGCTCGACGTGGTCGACTTGCCGGGGATCAAGCACATCAAGGTCACCTATCATTTCCCCTCCTGGTTGGGAGCGAAGGATACCGTTGAAGATCCCGGCGGCGATTTGCGCGCGGTCAACGGCACCACCGCTGAACTCACGATCACCACTGACCGCCCTCTCACCAACGGCCTGATCGAAGTGGACGACGGCTCACACATCGCGCTCGAAACGCGCAGCGACGGAACACTCACCGCCAAGGTCCCTATTCAGAAGGATGGCGTGTTTCATTTCGCCGCCAAGGAGCAGGGTGAAAGCGTTCGCTTGAGCGAGGACTATTTCATCGAGGCGCGGGTCGACAACGCTCCCACGGTGAAGATTACGCATCCGGGTTCGGATGCCCGCGTCAACCCGATCGAAGAAGTTGGCATTACGGTGGAGGCGAGCGACGACTTTGCCCTGCAAGGCGTGGAGTTGCACTACTCAGTCAATGGTGGAACCGAAAAGGTGGTTCCCATACCCGATTCAAAGGGCGTGAAAACCGCCTCGGGCAGGACCCTCATCGCGCTCGAGGACTATAAGATGGAACCGGGCGACGTCATCGCCATGTACGCTACCGCCAAAGATGCGCGCAATACTTCGCGCACCGATATGCTGTTTGTAGAGGCCGAGCCTTTCGAACGCAACTACAGCCAGTCCCAGCAACAAGGCGGCGGTGGAGGCGGCGGGGGAGCGGACGATGGCAGCGAGATTTCGCAGCGGCAGAAGGAAATCATCGCGGCGACCTGGAACGAGCTGCGCGGCAATGCCAAAGACAAGGCCGCCGAGAACGCCCGATTCCTGGCCGAAGTGCAGACCAAGCTGAAGGAACAGGCGCAATCCCTGGCGCAGCGTTCACGCAGCCGCCAATTGGCTGGAGCCAATCAGGAATTCCAAGCCTTCGTGAAGGATCTGGAAGCCGCCGCGGCCGAAATGGACCCGGCGTCGGAGAAGCTCAAAGGGCAGAACTGGAAGGACGCCCTCGCTCCCGAACAGCGGGCGCTGCAACATTTGCTGCGCGCCGAAGCCACCTTCCGCGACATTCAGGTCGCTTTCGGAGGCGGTGGCGGCGGGGGCGGCGGGCAGAACGCGGGCCGCGATCTGTCGAGCATGTTCGATCTGGAGCTCGATCGTGAAAAAAATCAGTACGAGACCGGCCAACGCGGCGGAAATTCCGCCGAGCAGCGCCAGAAAGAAGCCGACGAAGCCCTGCAGCGCTTGAGCGATCTCGCTCGTCGCCAGAAAGAACTGGCCCAGCAGAACCAAACCAACCAGCAGAGTTTTGAGCAGCGCTGGCAGCAAGAAATGCTGCGCCGCGAGGCCGAAGAGTTGCGCAAGCAGATGGAGCAGTTGTCGCAGCAGGGGCAACAAGGCCAGCAGGGGCAACAGGGTCAGCAAGGCCAACAGTCCCAGTCGCAATCGGGGCAATCCGGTCATTCCGGCCAATCCGGGCAGCAAGGCGGACAACAGCAAAGCCGCAATCAACAGCGCCAGCAGAATCAACAGAACCAGCAGCAGTTGCAGCAGGCTCTTGACCGGGTTAACCAGGCGCTCAACGATATGCGCTCCGCTCAGCAGTCGGCGCAGCAGCCGGGCCAGCAGGGCGCAGCCGGAGCGCAAGCCGAAGCGCGCCGTGCCGCCGAGCGCCTGGAAGAAGCCCAGCGCATGATGAACGGTCTTCGCCAGCAGCAATCCGCATCGCAGGTCGACGATCTATCGCAGCGTGCGGATAGCCTCAGGGATCAGCAAAAGGACTTTGAACAACGGCTCAAGCAAGCCTTCGGCGATAGCCAGAAGGGGCGCGACGGCAGCCAGCCGAGACCCGGTGCAGGCCAGCAGCGCGAGCTCGCCGATGAAAAAGACAAGATGGCCCAGTCGCTCGACCAGTTGGAGCGCGACATGCAGAAGGCTGCGCGGGACCTTGCCGGGACCCAACCCTCCGCCTCGGCCCGGGTGCGCGACGGGTTGAGCGACATCCAGCAGAACGAACTTAAACTGCGCATGCAGTATTCTTCGCGCTATATTCGCGATGGCCAGGGCCAGTTGATGGTGCCGCGTGAAGCGCCCGTCACCCAAACTCTCGAACAGTTGAGCCGCGACCTCAAAGCCGCGCAGGCCGCGGTGAACCCCAACGCCCAGCCAGGCAACGACAAGAACGGCGGCATGGAGCAGGAACTGGCGCACCTGGAGCGCCTACGTGAACAGATGCAACAGATGGCCCAGCAGCGCGGCCAGCAAGACGGCCAGGGGAAACAGGGCGGTCAAGGCAAGCAGGGAGGCCAAGGCCAACAAGGCGGTCAGGGTCAACAAAGTGGTCAAGGCCAACAAGGTGGCGGCCAGCAGGGCGGAAGCCAGGATGGACGCGGCGCCTACGGGAACGCCGGTGGCCGCTTCGGCGGCGCACTGGGTGGTGGCTATGGCCGCTTCCAGCCCGAGGGCATCTACGAGCCGGGCTACGGACCCGATGCCATGGAGCCCGGCAACCTGGTGCGTGACGCGCAGATGCAGATGAACGATCTGCGCGAGCGCCTTCAGGGAGATGCGGATCTAAGCCGCGAGGTTCAGGACCTAAGCAAGGATCTTTCGCGCCTGGCGGTCGGAAACACCGCTTCTGCCGAGCTCGAAGCTCGCATCGCCCGCGAGATTCTTCCGAAGCTGGAGGCCCTCGAAGTCCAGTTGCGCCGCTCCTCGGCCGAGCTGGAATCCGGCCAAGTGCGCAGCGGCGGCGCCGATCGTGTACCAGCCGGTTACAGCGACGCTGTGGCTGAATACTTCCGCAAGTTGAGCAAGGGCAGATAACCGCACCTGTTATCCTGGGATTTCACTCCCAGTTCGAGAGGCAGGTGAAGTACGATTTGGCTGAAGTACATGTCCAGGATGGAGAAACCCTGGAGAGCGCGTTGCGGCGTTTTAAGCGCAAGGTGCAAGCTGAAGATATCATCAAGGAAATCAAGCGGCACTCGTTCTATTTGAAACCCGGTGAAAAGAAGCGCACCAAGGAAGCGTTGGCGCGCAAACGCAACCGTAAAAAGCGGACCCGCGATCCCGAGTAATCCTCGTTCCATCCCCATAAATAAACGTCTTAAAACTACAGGTCAGGCCGGGAAACCGGCCTTCGCCTTGCCCCTTCGCTATCCCAACCCCCATAATGAATGCGGGCCTGCCGGACGGGCAGCCGCTGGCTTGTGCGGGGCAACCCAAACGGGCGGGAGGAAAGTCCGGTCTCCATAGGGCAACATGCCGGCTAACGGCCGGGGGGACTCGCTCAAAGCGGGTTTTACGGAAAGTGCCACAGAAAACTATACCGCCGGGCGGGCAACTGTCAGGTAAGGGTGAAAAGGTGCGGTAAGAGCGCACCGCGGCCGCAGTAATGCGCGCTGGCAGGGCAAACCCCATGCGGAGCAAGACCAAATAGGGGAGCAGGAGCGGTCCGCTCCGTTACGACTTCCGGGTAGGTCGCTGGAGCCGGGGAGAGATCCCCGGCCAAGAGGAATGGCTGCCGCTCTTCGACAACGAAGGGTACAGAAACCGGCTTATAGTCCGGCAGGCCTGTTTAAAGTCCAAGTTCTTGCGAAATAACGAACTCGATCAGCCTGTGTTTCCGTAGCGGATTATGCTTGGATTAGAGGATGGCGAATCGATCTGATTTATCGAGAGAGCGAAGAGTTCAGGGGCGCTCCTTAAGCGCCGCCGTTCACGAAGTCGCAGAGCTAATGGAGACACTCGCCGAGCAACAAGGCCTCGATCTCCAAGCAATTTTAAACGAGTCTGCGGCGCGAAAGGAAGAGGAGCGGCAGCGGTTAGCAGAACGCCTACAAGAGTCCGTAGTGCCTCTATACGTCCGTGACGATAGGGGACGACCCAGCGTGATTGGTTCTTGCGTCCTTGTGCGCCTGGACTCGGGCTTTTTTGCCTTCACTGCGGCTCACGTGATACGGGACGCAGGTTCCTCGCGACTGTGGGCCCCTTCCGAAGGGACAGGCGGAAAGTTGTCACCGCTGCCTGAGTGCACGGCTCACCTTAGTCCCTCAACAAAGAATAATGACCTCGATGTTGGCGTAATAGTTCTCCCCGCGAGCGCCCTAGGTGCTTTTGCCCAGCGTGTTTTCTTAACCGGCGCAGAAATCGATCAAGAGGATCAACCAGATGACACTGGGCCTGCGGCGTTCTACTTCGTGCTGGGATATCCTGCATCGTGGGCACGAGTGAAGGTGCCAAATGCGGCCCGTCACATAGATCAGAAGACGTTTCATTTTGACACGTCATGAGTGACTGCCGCAGAGAACTTACAGGAGGACATTTCACGGTCGGATCATGTACTGCTTGACTTTGACCACAAAGCGATTATGGTCGGGGGGATGAAGGTTAATCCGCCCAGATTACAGGGCGTCAGCGGTGGCGGGGTGTTCCACATTTCCCGGAGCACGAACAGGGGCCCGCTTGTTGCAATCGCTACGCAGCATCGGCAGAACTCCCGCCTCATAACTGGCACCAGAGTGAAGCACTTCTTAGCGACGGTTCGTGAACTAGCGCAATCTCCGCCCGAATTGTTTCCGTAGTCACACTAGCGAGGCCTGGCAGCGTCCGCCGCAGGTCGCTGGGCCGGGGAGAGATCCCTGGCAAGAGAAATGGCCGCGGCTCGTCGGAAACGAAGGGTACAGAAACCGGCTTATATTCCGGCGGGCTCAAGCTGAATTTCATCCCACAGGTGCGCTCAACCTCTGCGGTCTTTGGCGCCCATCAGTTCTTGGATATTGACCAGATCGGTGGGATAGTTGCCGGTGTAACAGGCATAGCAGTAATCGTGATTATGATCGGCAACGGCCTCGCGCAGCCCTCCCAGCGATAGGTAACCGAGCGAATCCGCTTCGACGAAGCGGCGGATTTCTTCCACCGTATTGTTGGAGGCGATCAGTTCGGCGACGCTGGGCGTGTCCACCCCATAGAAACACGGCGAGATGGTGGGCGGGCAGGAAATGCGCAGATGCACCTCACGCGCGCCGGCGCCGCGCACCATGCGGACAATTTTGCGGCTGGTGGTGCCCCGCACCAGCGAATCGTCCACCAGAATCACGCGTTTGCCTTCGAGCAAATGCCGCACCGGATTGAGTTTCAGCTTCACGCCGAAGTCGCGAATGGCCTGCGAGGGTTCGATGAACGTGCGCCCCACGTAGTGATTGCGGATCAGCGCCTGGCGGAACGGGATGCCGGATTCCGAAGAATAGCCTAAGGCCGCGGCGACGCCCGAATCCGGAACCGGCACCACAATATCGGCATCCACGGGATGTTCGAGCGACAGCATGCGCCCCAATTGTTCCCGCGATTCCTCCACGGGACGGCCGAAAACGTAGGAATCGGGCCGTGAGAAATACACGTGCTCAAACACACAATGCGCGTGCGCGCGGACCGGGGCATAACGCTCGCGCGTCATGCCGTCCTTGCTGACGATGACCATCTCGCCCGGCTCCACGTCGCCCAGATAAACGGCGTTGATCAGGTCGAACGCGCAGGTCTCCGACGCGAACACGTAGCAGACCGAACCGCCCGACAATTCCATCTGCCCGAACGCCAAGGGCCGGAATCCGTGCGGATCGCGCGCGATGATGATGCGGTCCTCTGCCAGAAACACCAGTGAGAACGCGCCTTCCAGTTGCAGCAAGGCCTCGCGGAGCGCTCCGGGAAGCGTTCGCTCGCGCGAGCGCGCTACCAGATGCAGGATGACTTCGGTATCGCTCGACGCCTGAAAGATGGAGCCTTCACGTTCCAGTTCGCGCCGCAGTTCGCCGGCATTTGTGATGTTACCGTTGTGCGCTACCGCGACCTGGCCTTTATTGCAGGCCACCGAAAACGGCTGTGCGTTCAACAGCACGGTGTCGCCCGCGGTCGAATAGCGGGTGTGCCCGATGGCCAACTCGCCCGGCAGCGTGCCGAGCACCTCGGGCGTGAAGATATCCGCCACATGGCCCATGCTCTTGTGATTGTGGATGTGGCGGCCATCGCTGGAGGCGATACCGGCGCTTTCCTGACCGCGATGCTGCAGCGCGTACAGGCCTAGATAGGTGAGGTTCGCGGCTTCCGGGTGGCCATAAATGGCAAACACGCCGCATTCGTCGTGGAATTTATCAAACATGAAGCTTCTTAGGCATGCACGGGCACCAGCTGCTCGGCTAGCGCGTCCTCCCAAACCTGCTTCAGACGGTCCACGGGGGAATCCACCCAAGTCACGGAGCCGTCTCCTATCCGTAACCCTCTATTCATTGTAACGCCGATGCGAAGCGCTTCCACCTCATATTTGCGGGCGATTTCCTCGACCGCCTCCGGCACCGTGGTCGACACCAAAATACGCGACGGACCTTCGTGGAAAAGTGCAAACTCCGGCCGCAGGGCGGTTGTCAGTTCGACCGACGCGCCGATCCCATTTACGGTGCACTCCGCTAGAGCTACCGCCAGGCCGCCATCGCTCACATCGTGGGCCGACTCGGCATAGCCGTCGTTGACGATCTCACGAATAGCCGCCTGCATCCGTTTTTCGTAGTCCATGTCAAGGGCGGGCGGCAAGCCCCACATTTTTTTTAAAACAACCTTGGCATACTGCGTGCCACCGAAGCGGGCCGCATCGCAGGACCCTAAACCGCCAACCAGCATCACCGTGCGGCCCTGATCTTTGAAGGGTATGGTGACCGGCTCCGCCGTCTTCATCAGTCCGACAATGCCCATCACCGGGGTGGGCCAGATGGCTTCGCCCAGGGTTTCGTTATACAGGCTGACGTTACCGCCGGTAATCGGAGTGTCGAAGAAACGGCATGCCTCGCTTATGCCTTCAATGGCCTCGACGATTTGCGCCATGATCTCGGGCCGCTCGGGATTGCCAAAGTTGAGATTATTGGTGGCGGCCACCGGCGTCGCGCCCGCGGTAGACAGATTGCGGCAGCACTCGGCGACCATCAGCTTCGCGCCCTCCTGCGGGTCGAGCGCGCAATACCGCCCATTGCCGTCGAGCGACATGGCCACGCTGATATCGGTTCCTTTGATGCGCACGATCGCGGCGTCGCCCCCCGGCCCCGCCACGGTATTGGTGCGGACCATGTAATCGTATTGCTGCCAGATCCAGCGTTTGGAACACAAATCGCCCGATCCCACCAAGGCCAACAGATCCGCATTTAGATCGCGACTCGCAAACTCCGGCGCCTCCATCGGCGCCGGCCGATACGCCTTCACACCGTGCGGTCGATCATAAAGCGGCGCTTCATCGGCCAGCTCGCGATTGGGAATTTCGGCCACCACCTTCCCGTGATCCTTCACACGCAGCATCCCGTCGTTGGTGACCACCCCTATGGTGACGGCGTCCAACCCCCACTTCTTGAACACGGCGAAAACTTCGTCCTCGCGGCCTTTTTCGGCCACGATGAGCATGCGCTCCTGGGATTCCGAGAGCATGATCTCGTAGGGAGTCATGCCGGTTTCCCTTTGGGGCACCAGCTTTAAATCGAATTCGATGCCGGTCTCCGCACGGCTGCCCATCTCGCAAGTGGAGCACGTCAAGCCTGCCGCTCCCATGTCCTGGATGCCCACGATGGCACCGGTGCGCATGGCTTCCAGGCAGGCTTCGAGCAGCAGTTTTTCCATGAACGGGTCGCCCACTTGCACGTTGGGGCGCTTGTCCTTAGAATCCTCATCGAACTCGGAGGACGCCATGGACGCGCCCTTAATGCCGTCGCGGCCGGTTTTGGCGCCCACATAGATCACCGGGTTTCCCACGCCGGTGGCGCGTCCGAAAAAGATTTCGTCGTGACGGAATACGCCCAGAGCGAACACATTGACCAACGGATTGCCGTTATAGCAGGATTCGAAAACCGTCTCGCCGCCCACGGTTGGCACGCCGAAGCAATTGCCGTAGTGCGAAATACCGCCGACCACGCCTTCGAGAATGCGTTTGTTCCGGTCGCCCCACTCGGGATCGTCCAATGGCCCAAAGCGCAGCGCATCCATCACGGCGATGGGACGCGCGCCCATGGTGAAGATGTCGCGCAGAATCCCGCCCACGCCGGTGGCCGCTCCCTGAAAAGGTTCGATAAAGCTGGGGTGGTTGTGCGACTCGATCTTGAATGCGATGGCGTAGCCGCCGCCGATATCGATGATGCCGGCATTCTCGCCCGGACCTACCAGCACCCGATCGCTCTTGGTAGGCAGCTTTTTCAGATGAATGCGGGAACTCTTGTAGGAGCAATGCTCGCTCCACATCACGGTGAAAATGCCGGTTTCTGTTTCGTTGGGTTCGCGCTTGAGGATCGACCGAACCTTGTCGAGTTCGGACGGCGTCAAGTCGCTCATGCGGCGGCAACCGAGAACGAATGAATCATCGATTCCAGAATCACTTTGCCATCGATACCGCCGAGCAGCACATCGGAGGCGCGCTCGGGATGGGGCATCATCCCCATGACGTTGCGCTTTTCGTTGCAAATTCCGGCGATGTCGTCGAGCGAGCCATTGGGGTTATCGAGATAGCGCAGCACAACGCGGTCATCGTGCCTGAGCATGGCCAGCGTTGCGTCATCCGCGAAATAGCAGCCTTCCCCGTGCGCCACCGGAACCGTGAGGACTTGCCCCTTCGCCGCCGCGGCCGTGAAGGGCGTGTTGATGGTCTCGACGCGCAGCGACACCGGACGGCAGACGAACTTCAGTTGCCGATTGCGGAGCAGTGCTCCTGGCAATAGGCCGCTCTCAACCAGCACCTGGAAGCCGTTGCAGATGCCCAGCACCAAACCACCTCTGTCCGCGAACTCCCGCACGGCAGTCATTACCGGCGAGAATTTAGCAATCGCGCCGCAACGCAGGTAATCGCCATAGGAAAATCCCCCCGGGAGAATCACGGCGTCAACCTGCCCAAGCGTCGGAGAATCGTGCCAAATGAATTCGGCGGCGTGTCCTAAATTGTGAGAGACGGCGTACCAAGCATCGTGATCGCAATTACTACCCGGAAACACGACGACACCGAAGCGCATGGCAGGAAACTTCAGTGTAACAAAAGCGAAGGAATGCGCGGCGCGGCTCTAGCGATACGCCTACCGAACTTCGGTTTCTTTGACCTGGGAATCAGCGTTGACGGCGCGCAGTAATTGTTCGGCATAGGCGCTGGGATCGTCGGCGATCGGGTCCCTGGCGATTACGGGCGCTACCGTGCGGGCGATGACGGGAGTCGGCCGCGTAAAGTCCACCGAATTGCCGCGTGCCTTCGCGACCATGTCTTTAATCTCGCGAATATCCGTTGCGATCTGAAACACCTTGTAAACGCCCAGAAAAATTACGGTGTATCCAACGACTGTAAGAAGTCCGTTAATTAAAGCTCCGGAAAGGTCCACGGGCGTGCTCCTTTTAGTGTGGCAAGCGCAGGCCGGCCATCTGACCGCTCGCACTTGTCATTCAGGTGCGTTATCGGCACGACCACGCCGGAACTTTACGCCCGGAGGCCCTATTCTTTCTTCTTAAAATCAAGGGAAGCCGAGTTCATGCAATAGCGCGTTCCGGCGGGCCGGGGTCCGTCGGGAAAGACGTGGCCGAGATGTGCATCGCATTGAGCGCAAAGGGCTTCTACGCGGCGCATCCCATGGCTGGTGTCGGTCTCCGTGCGCACGATATTGGGGTCCACCGGGGCGGAGAAACTCGGCCATCCCGTTCCGGAATCAAACTTAGTCGCGGCGTCAAACAGCTCCGCGCCGCAACAGGCGCAACGGTACGTGCCGTCTTCGTGATGATCCCAATATTTTCCGGTGAAGGCTGGCTCGGTGCCTTTCTGGCGGGCCACATGATACTGTTCCGGAGTCAAATGTTGGCGCCACTCTTGGTCGGTTTTCTTAACTTTTTCCATCGCACCTTTAGCTTACCTGATAGCGCTTACACTGGAATTTGGCACCGCAATCGCGCCTGACCGAGCGCACCTTCCATCCAGACCCCATTGTGCAGTTTCGCCGCTGGTTTCGCGCCGCGGAACGCGCCGGATTGCCAGAACCCAATGCCATGACTCTTGCGACCGTTGGACAAGGCGGATGGCCCTCCGCACGCATGGTGCTACTCAAAGGCGTGGATGAGCGCGGCTTCCTATTCTTCACCAATTACCAAAGCCGCAAAGGGCGGGAGCTGGCGGCGAATCCTCGTGCGGCCCTGGTGTTTTATTGGCGCGAGTTGAATCGCCAGGTGCGCATCAGCGGAAGTGTCTCCAAGCTCGCGGCCGCCGAATCGGAGGCGTATTTCGCCACGCGTCCACACGGCAGCCGTATCGCGGCCCTGGCATCGAGACAGAGTGTCGCGATTCCATCGCGCAGCGCGCTCGAAGCACGCTACGCCGAACTTTCGGCCCGGTATCGCAACAGCGATCCGCCACGTCCCTTAAACTGGGGAGGGTATTGTGTCCATCCCGATGAAATCGAATTCTGGCAGCAAGCCGAGCACCGGCTGCACGACCGCCTGCGCTATCGCAAGACGCGTGGCCGTTGGATTTTGGAGCGTCTGTCTCCTTAGCGGCGTTAGCGGCGGGGCGGAGATCGACGTTCAGCGCATCCTCAAGGGGGTCGAGGACCGCTACAATCGCGCTCAGACGTTGCAATTGTCGTTCACGGAAAGTTACCAGCAGCGAGGCCGCATGCGCGTCGAAAAAGGCGACTTGTTCCTGCGCAAGCCCGGCCGCATGCGCTGGCAGTATACCTCGCCCGCGGGCAAGCTGTTCGTCTCCGATGGCAAGTTCATTTACTCCTACACGCCGCAAGACAACCGCGCCGAAAAAATGAAGCTGAAAGAGACCGAAGACATGCGCGCACCGCTGGCGTTCCTATTGGGACGCCTGGAGTTCAATAAAGACTTTCGCGAATTTCACGCGCATCCCGAGGAAGGCGGTATCTTTATCACCGCGATTCCCAAGTCCGATAAGCTACCGTATACCGAAGTCTCATTCCTGGCCGCGCCGGATTACAGCATCCGAGCCTTGGAGGTGAAAGGGCAGGACAACTCGGTGCTCCGTTTCACCTTCGATAACGAAACGAGAGACCCGGCGATTAAAGACACTTTGTTCCATTTCACGCCGCCGCCTGGCGCGGAATACGTGGATTCTTCAAATCAGCAGTAGCTCACGGTTACAATAGAATTTCCATGCGCATCGCTCTGGCGCAATTAAATCCCACCGTGGGGGACTTGGCGGGGAACGTGGACCGCATGACCCGCGCCTCGCGCGATGCAGCCGCTCGCGGCGCCGAAGCCGTGGTGTTTCCGGAACTCTCCCTTACCGGCTATCCACCCCGCGATCTGGTCGAGAAACCCGCCTTTTTGGAAGGCTGCGAGCGGGAACTTGACCGTCTGGCTCGCGAGACCGCCGACCTCGGCCTCAGCGTGATTTGCGGCTATGTGGCGCGGTCGGAGGCGGAAACCGGCAAGAGGGCCCTCAACCGCGCGGCACTGATCGAGCACGGCGAGATAGTGTTTCGGCAAAGCAAAATGCTGTTGCCCAACTACGACGTATTCGATGAAGCGCGCTACTTCCGGCCCGCCGAGCGCGAATATCTGTGCACCTTG
>Ga0302324_100013254_pt1 | contig 16738 bp, 17 predicted proteins | sample Palsa_T0_1_FD_201949 | JGI IMG/M metagenome (GOLD analysis project Ga0302324, IMG submission 201949) | Peat permafrost microbial communities from Stordalen Mire near Abisko, Sweden - Palsa_T0_1 | ecosystem: Environmental > Terrestrial > Soil > Palsa > Peat permafrost | place: Sweden: Abisko...
GGCGGTCATGGTCAACTCTCCGTCCTGCCAGGCCGCGAACGCCCCGGCCGGAACCTGGCAGCCGCCGCGCAGCGCGCGCAGGAACGCGCGCTCGGCGCGAACCGCGATGCCGGACGGGGCATCTTCCAAGATGGCGGTCAATTCGGCCGCGCGAGGGTGCGCGCGCCGCGTCTCGACGCCGAGCGCCCCTTGCGCGACGGCCGGCGTCAGTACCTCGACCGCGAAGGGGATCGTGTAGCGCGCCGCGATGCCCAGGCGGTTCAGCCCCGCGCATGCCAGCACGACGGCGTCGTACTCTCCGCTGCGCAGCTTACGCAAACGGGTATCGATGTTTCCGCGAATGTCGTCGTAGATGAGGTCAGCGCGCAGCGCACGCAGCTGTGCGCGCCGCCGCGGCGACGACGTTCCGACGCGCGCCCCGGGCGGCAGCTCCGCGAAGCCGGCGAAACGCTCGCTGCAGAAGGCATCGCGCGCGTCTTCTCGCGCCGAGATCGCCGTCAGCTCCATGTCGTCCGGCAGCGTACTCGGCAGGTCTTTGCACGAGTGCACCGCGTAGTCGGCGCGGCCATCGCGCAGCGCCAGCTCGAGCTCGGTCACGAAGACGTTCTCGGAACCGAGCGCCGCGATCGCCCGGTCCTGCACCGCATCGCCGCGGGTCACGATCTCGAGTACGACCGAAGGAACGCCGGCCGCGGCGAGCGACGCCATGACCGTGCGCGTTTGGGTCGTCGCGAGCAGGCTGGCGCGCGTCGCGCAAACCAGCGGACGCGTTTGCGCCGGCACCACGCCGCCCAGTGTATCGACGGCCCGTTCGACTTCGTGCTCGACCGCCGACGGCCGCATCGCGGCCAGTTCGTCGATGTCGCGGCGATCGAAGTGTTCCATGACGGCGGCGCGCAGCGGCGCCGGCACGACCGCGTCCGTGCGGGCGCGGAGCGCGGCCAGCGTCCCGGCGGCGCGACCGTAGCGCGCATCGAACTGCAGGGAAAGCTCGTCCCGAATGCGCTCGGTGAAGGACGGCCCTACGCCGGCCGACTCGACGCTGACCGTCAACGGCCCGGAGCGGTGAACGGACGCGGTGACGAAGTCGCCGCCGGCGGCGTCGGAGGCCGCGTTCACGAGGACGCCGCGCTCCCGCGCATGCGCAGCGACGTGCGCATCGACAACCGGATCGCCGGTCGCTGCGAACGCCAACAGCGCGCCGCGCAAGTCGCCGTCGGCGTAGCGGCGCGCGGTCCAGTCGAGGCGGCCGTCGGCTGCCAAGAGCGCGAGCGACGGCGTCAACGCCGGGCTCACCAGCGCGACCGCGGCGCCGGCGTCGAGCAGCGCGCGGACGTGACGTTCGGCGTCACGACCGCCGCCGACGACGACCACGCGCCGGCCACGAAGCGAAAGGGCGACGGAATACACAGGCTCTATCTTCCAGCAAATGAGAGCCGTCCCCGCGCGCGCTGCTTTCCTGGGCGCGCTCTTCGCCGCGCTCGTGACCCTGCCGGGGCTGGGCGTCGGCACGCTCTGGGATAACAGCGAGACCGCCTACGGCGAAGTCGCGCGCGAGGTCGTGCTGACCAACGATTGGGTCGTTTTGCATTTCAACGGCCAGCCGTGGTTCGTGCAGCCGCCGCTCTACTTCTGGATCGCGGCGTTGTTTGCGAAGTTCTTCGGCGCCACCGCGCTGGCGATGCGCTTACCGGCAGCGCTGGCCACCATTGCGATGGGCGGCGCCGTCGGGTATGCGACCGCGCGCATCGCCGGCGCCCGAACGGGAGCGGTCGCGGCGGTCGTGCTCTCGACCAGCCTGATGCAGGCGATCGTCGGACGGCTCGCGATCATGGACGCGCTGCTCGACCTGGGGCTCGCGCTGGCGCTGCTCTGGTTCTACCGCGCGTTCGAGCCCAGCGGCGCCCTACTGCGGCGCGACGGCGCGCTGATCTTCGGCTCCGTCGCGCTGGCGTTGGGTACCTTGGCAAAGGGCCCGGTCGCGCCCGTGATGGCCGGGCTGATCGTCGGGTTGTGGCTGGTGTGGGAACGGCGCGCGGGCCGCATCGCCGTGCCGCGCCCGGCCGCGTTCGCGGCGGCGGCGGCGCTCTTCCTGGCCGTGAGTTTGCCCTGGTTCGTCGCGCTCGCGAGCCGCGCCGGGACCGGCGCGCTGCTCGAACTGATCGGACACTATACCGTCGGCCGCTACACCGGCGTGATCGAGAATCAGCGCGGACCCCTGTGGTACTACGTGCCGGTCCTGATCCTGGGCTTCTTTCCCTGGATCGCGTTCGTTCCGGCGGCGCTCGCCTGGGCCGCGCGCGCAGTCCGCGATCCGGACGCGGGGTTCACGCGATTCGCGCTTGCCTGGGCCATCGTTCCGCTGGTGTTCTTCAGCTTCGCGAACACCAAGCTGCCGAACTACATCGCGCTGGTGCTGCCGGCACTCGCGATTCTGGTCGCGCTGTGGTTCGGGCAGGTCAGCGCCGGCTTCGGTCGCCGCGCGGCGCTGATCTCTGCGGCCACGATCCCCGTCTTCATCGGCTGCGTCGCGCTTGCGGTGGTCGTGTTTTCGCATACGAACAGCCTCGAGTTCGGGCGCGCCGCACTCGGCGGGCACCTCACCTTCCTCGGGGCCGCCATGCTTGTCGGCTCGCTCGGGACCGTAGCGGCGATCGCGCGGCCCGCGTGGGTCGCCTGGTCGCCCTTCGTGCTCGCGCTGACCAGCGGCGCGCTGGTGCTCTTCATCGCGTTTGTGGCCGAGCCCGCAGCCGAACCGTTCAAACCAATCCCGCCGCTGGCGCGCGCGATCGAGGCGCAACGGCTGCCCGGCGACCTGATCGGCGTGCACGGTATCAGCGGCGGGAACGCGCTGATCTTCTACACCGAGCCGCCGGTGCGCAACGTCGCGCGCAATGCCGATTTTCGCGCCGCGATCTGCCCGGCCGGCGGGGCGTGGATCGTTGCCAGCCCCTCGGAGGCGGTGCGCTACCTCGATCTCGCGCACGCCCTGGGGCGCGACGCCGATATTCCGGCCGCGGCGCCGGCCGGAACGCACCCGCGCGCGGCGCTGCTGCACGTGTTCGGCACGAAGTGCCGGGCGAATGCGATCATGTCGCATCGGCCCGGCGCCTACTTCACCGCGGCTTTGACCTCGGCTTCGGTGACCGCGTCGCCCTTGTTGGTCCAGGCGCTGCGGATGTAGGTGATCACGTCGGCGATCTGCTTGTCGGTGAGCGTGCCCTTCCAGGCCGGCATCTGACCGCTATAGCTCGCGCCCTTGACCTCGATCTTGCCGTTGAGGCCGTTGTTGACGATCCCGATCACCGCCTTCTTGTCGCCGGTCACGACCGGATTGCCGTCGAGCGGCGGGAAAATACCCGGCTGGCCTTGGCCGGTGGCTCCGTGACAGCCCGCGCAGTTGCTGCCGTACACCGTTGCGCCGGCTGCCGACCCTCCGGCCGGCGCGCCTCCGCCGCTGCCCGAGGCGGCCGTCGCGGTCTGCACCGCTGCGGTCGAGGTCGCGGTCGTCTGGCCGCCGACCGCACTCGAGGCGGCGGCGGCGCCGGGCCCGATCAGATTGTGAGCGAGCTGTCCTTGCACGACATTGTTCTGTCCGTACCACGAGAGGCCGATCGCGGCGACCATCGTCAGCGCGGTCAGCCCGAGCACCCACGGCCGGCGCGAGAGCCGCCGCGAGGGGTTGCGGTCGATGAAGGGCAGCGCCACCAGCAGCACGATCAGCAGCGTGGGACCGATGATGGTCGCAAACAGCGATGCGGCCTGCACCATCCACGCCGGCAGGCTGCCGACGATGTCCACCAGCGCGTAGAGCGCGATGAAATACCATGCCGGATACGGCACGAAGGTCGAATTGTTCGGATCGGCTTTGTCGTCGAGCGGAACCGGTGAGAAGGTCGACAGTGCGACGATCAGCACGAAGATGCCGAACGACAGCGCGGTGTCCATGAACATCTGCTCGGGCCAAAAGCGTCCCGGCTTCAACTTCGGTGCTTCGTCGATCGGCGGACCGGCCGGGCCGTTCCAGCGGAAGATCGAGAGATGCGCGGCGACGAGTCCGACCAGGGCGGCGGGCATCAGCCAGACGTGAATGCCGAAGAAGCGGTTGATCGTCAGCGTCGTGATGCCGTCGCCGTCCTGCAGCAAGTGCAGTACCGCCGGCCCGAGAATCGGCGCGTTGCCGGCGATGCGGATCGCGACCGTCGAGGCCAGCAAGGCGTTGAGATCCCACGGCAGCAGATAGCCGGTCAAGCCCAGCACCAGCGTGACGACGAACAGCAGCACGCCGACGATCCACTGCAGCTCGCGCGGTTTCTTGTAGGCGCCCCAGAGCAGAACTTGCAGCAGGTGCATCGCCATCAGCGCGATCATCGCCGAAGCGCCCCAATAATGGAGCGAGAGCACGAAGTGCCCGGCCGGAACCTTTTCGATGATGTACTTCGTCGATTCCCACGCGGTCGAGGTTGAGGGCGCGTAGTAGAAGCACAGGAAGATCCCGGTCGCGATCTGGAGGATCATCGCGAACAGGGTCGCGCTGCCGAACGCATACCAATAGGAGGCGCCGCCCGGGACGTCTTCGGTGAGAAAGTCCTTGGTGGCGGTAACGATTCCGGTGCGTTGGTCGAGCCAGGTCAGCATGCCGCTACGGTTCTCCTATCCGACCTGGATGACGACGTGGGCGGGTGTGTTGGCCTGATACAGGATCCACGACACCTGGACTTTGCCTTGATAGTCGCGCAGCGGCAACGGGTCGAGACCGCGCAGCGCCGGGCCGGCTTCGTGCACGCCCAGGATGTTGTACTGCGAGCCGTGGCAGGGGCACAAAAACAGCTTTTGCGCCTCGTTGTAGGAATAGCGGCAGCCGAGGTGCGGACACAGCGGGCTGAACACCGTGAAGCCCATGTTGACCACCGGATACGCCAGCTTGTCGGGACCGTTGAAGAGTTCCGGGCGCGCCTTCTCCATTTGGGCATCCGTCGCGCGCACGGCCCAGACGAACTGCTCCTCGTCGCTGGCCCCGAAGTAACCGTTGGTCTCGTGGACGTCGAAGGTCACCTTGACCGGGGTGTTGTCGGTGGCTTTCTTGAGCATCGAGACTTCGTCGGGTGTCAGGGGCGACCACTGCTGGTTGGAGGCGTCCGCCGATGGGACGACCGACGTGATCAGCGGGATCGCGAGGCTGATGCCGATCACGCCGCCCAGCGCGATCGTCGCCTGCGCCATAAAGGTCCGGCGGCTCTGTTCCTGGGGTGTGCCGGGGTCCTTGTATGCCTCTGCGTGCGCCATCGGTCTCCTCGTCGTGAAAGCGGGCTCCCTCGTAGAATAGTACGGGAGCCCGCGAAACTCGCGTACCTTCGTAGGACTCGCGAGCGCTCTCCTTTGCCCGGCGCGGTCCCCCGTTCCGCTCCCGCGGCCGGCCGGCATGGTGCGTCGGCCTTTCCGGGTAAAGGACCGGGGTGAACGACCTGGACATCCACCAGAAGATCGAGGCCCTCGTCGCCGAGGAGCACGCGCTCTTCGACCGCGGCCAGCACATGACGCCGGACGAACGGACGCGCCTGGGCGACGTCAACGTTCAGCTCGACAAGCTCTGGGATCTGCTGCGCCAGCGCCGTGCGCGCGAAGAATTCGGCCAGGATCCCGATCGCGCGCAGCCGCGCAGCGCCGAGACGGTCGAAAAATACTGGCAGTAGCGGCCTTCGGGAAGCGCTAGGGCCGCCGGCCCGGACCCGAACCGCGACGCAGCTTCGGCGGCCGCTCGGCCGCGATCTCGACCGTGATCGGCCGCTCGTCGAGCACGGTGTCCTGCAGCGCCTCGATCGCCGCGATCGCCAGCCGCGCGTTGGGGACGAAGACGTAGGCGATGCCCTTGCGGCGGCGGGTTCGTCGGTCGCGCGGGAGCGCGATCCGGTCCGGGTCGCCGCCGTAGGGCGCGAAGAGTTCGGCGATCTGCGTCACCGCGACGCCCTTGGCGACACCCCGCACCAGCAGCCGGACTTCACCCGCCCGTTCCATCGGCGCCACGCGTTCCCGGCGGCTCGCCGAGGTCCTGGAAGGGCGAGCTAGGACGAGCAGCTCACCGACAGATCCGCATACTGCGGGGGCGCGGGCTGTGCCCACGCCACATGTTCGGGATGTTCGTCGAATGGTGCGCGCAGCACCGCATAGACCGACTGCACGACGGCGTCGTCGCCGGCCTCGACCGCTTCGATGGCGCGTTGCGCGACCCAATTCCGCAGCACGTATTTGGGATTCGCCGCGCGCATCGCCGTTTGCCGCGCGGTCGTGCCGCGCGGGTCGGCCGCGACCCGCTCGGCATAGCGCGCGAGCCAAGCATTGGCGGTCTCGTCGTCACCCAGCAGCGCGCGCGCAGCGGCGAGGTCGACCGACAGCGCGCGCCAGAAATTCGTCCAGTCGACGCGACGCGCGGCGAGCAGATCGAGCACGTCGGGCACCAGCGCGCCGTCCTCGTCGCGCTCGTCGACCAGGCCCAGCTTATCGCGCATGCGGGCGACGTATGCCGACCAGTACGCCGGCTCGTACGCAGCCAGCACCGCGCGGCGTTCCGCTTCCGGCAGCAGCGATGAGAGGGCCTCCGCCAAGGCGTGGCAGTTCCACCACCCAACGGTCGGCTGACGATCGAAGGCGTAGCGTCCGAGTTCGTCGGTGTGGTTGCAGATGAAGCCGGGCTCGTAGGCTTCGACGAAGCCGTACGGTCCGTAGTCGAGCGTGAGACCGAGGACCGAGAAGTTATCGGTGTTCATCACGCCGTGCGCGAAGCCGACCGTTTGCCAGGCGGCCATCAGCCCCGCCGTGCGTACGACGACCTCGCGCAAGAAGCGCGCGTAGCGTTCGGCACCGCTCGCCGCTGCCGCTTCGGGAAAGAAGCGCTCGATGGCGTAGTCGGCGAGCCGCCGCACGTCGTCGGGACGCTGCGCGTAATGGAAGATCTCGAACGAGCCGAAGCGCACGAAGCTCGGCGCCATGCGGATCACCGTGGCGGCGCGCTCGACCGTCTCGCGGACCACCGGCTCGTCCCCGGCGGCCATCGCCAGCGCGCGGGTGGTCGGGATGCCCAGCGCGTCCATCGCTTCGCTGGCCAAGAACTCGCGCACGGTGGAACGGATCACCGCGCGTCCGTCGCCGAAGCGCGAGAATGCCGTACGGCCGGCGCCCTTGATCTGTAGCTCCCAAGGCGCTCCGGCCGAGGTGCGCACCTCGCCGAGCAAAATCGCGCGCCCGTCGCCCAACTGCCCGGCCCAGACGCCGAACTGGTGTCCGCCGTAGCGCGCGGCGACCGGGTCCATTCCGCGCAGCAGCGCGTTGCCCGCGGTCAGCGCGGCAAATTCGGTGCGCCGCTCCTCGCCGGCACGCAATTCGATCAACTCCGCCGCTGCCGGACTGTAGGCAACCAGCCGCGCGCCGGGGATGCCGTCGGGCGCGCGGTGTTCGACGAATGCCTCTCCCAGCGCGGCGAACGAATTGTCGAAGGTCAGTTCCTCGAGCGCTTTGCCGCGGGGCGGTGCGATGGCCATCGCCTTTCCAGACCGGCTTCGCAGGCTCGAGCGTTGCGCGCAGCGAGATATTTCGATCCAAAAGGGAGAAAGGGACTCGGTGCGCCCGTTCCTTCTCGGCCTGTTCGTCGGCCTCGCCGCGATCGCGATCGTCGGCTTCGGTATCGTTCAGACCGGCGCGGTGCCCGCGCGCCAGGACATTGCGCCGGGCAGGCTCGAGAAGTGGATGGCCAATACGTCGCTCGCGGCGACGATCGAGCGGGAGGCGCCCAAACCGCCGTACCCCTACGCGCCGCCCAATGACCAGGGCTACGCCGAAGCCGCCGTCGTCTACGTGCAGAACTGCGCGGTCTGTCACGGTACGGCGAAGAGCACCCCGACCGCGATCGCGCGCGGCTTCGCCGTGCGCGCCCCGCAGTTCGGCAAACACGGCGTCGAAGACGACCCCGAGGGCGAGACCTACTGGAAGATCGCACACGGTATCCGCATGACCGCGATGCCGTCCTTCGGAGCGACGCTCGACCAGCGCGACCTCTGGCAGCTGTCCTATTTCATGAAACACATGGACGCGCTACCGGCGCGCGCGCAAGCGATCTGGGAAGATCCAAAGCTGGCACCGCCGCCGACGCCGTTGCCGGCACCATCGGCGCCCAGCGGCGCGCGCCCGAGCTGACGCGATGCAGACGATCCTCGCACTGATCGTCGCCTATCTGGTCTTCGTCACGCGCACCTGGGCGATCACGCGCCTCGCGGTCTTGATCGACGTCGGGTGCGCGCTACTGTTCGACTTCACGCCGCTGCGGGTGCATTTCGGCATCGTCGAACCGATCGTGCTGGCCGCGACGCTGCTGCTGTGGGCCGCAAACCTGCTCCTCGACCGCAACCGCCGCCCGGCCAACTAGCGCCGGCGCAGCGGCTCGCGCTTCACATCTTGTAGCTGTGGAGGCCGCTGATCCAGATGTTGACGCCGAGGTAGCAGAACACAATCGACGCGAAGCCGAGTACGCTCACCCATGCCGTGCGCGTGCCGCGCCAACCCGGACGCGTGTGCAAGTGCATGAAGGCCGCATAGACGATCCACGAGAGCAAGGCTGCGGTCTCTTTGGGATCCCATTGCCAATAGTGGCCCCACGCTTCGTTGGCCCACATCGCGCCGGTGATGATCCCCAGCGACAGCAGCGGCAGCCCGATGGCGATGATCCGATACTGCATCACGTCGAGCCGTGCCAGCGACGGCAGGCCGGCGATCCAGACCGCGAAGCCGTCACCGTGCGCCGCCGCATCGTCGATCGCCGGTGTGTCGGCGCGCAGCATGCCGGCCGGCTGCGCGCTCGAATAGGCCGCCAGGCGCACGTCGATGCGCTCCCCGCCGGGCGCCGCTGCGACGCCGCGCAGACTGCGGTTGCGGTAGTGCGATTCGACCGCCGACTTCAACAGATAGATCAACGACACGCAGAACGCGACCATGAACGACGCGTACGCGCCGATGACGATCGGGACGTGGATCTTGATCCAGTAGGACTGCAGCGCCGGCACGGCCGGCATGTAGCCTTCGTTCCAGGTCGTGGCGTAGCCGAGGGCGATCGCGGCGATCGCCAGCACCGGGCCGCCGATCAGTGCCAGATCGTATTTGAACGCGAAGATCAGGAACACCAGCACCGCGAAGGCGCTGAAGAGCGAGAGCGATCCGTAGAGATTCGTGAGCGGCCAGACGCCGGTCATCCACCAGCGGGCACCGAGCTCGCCGAATTGGGCCGCGCAGCCGAGGATCGCCAGCGGCATCCCGACCGTACGCAGGACGCGCAGCCGGAACAGCGAGTACGCCAAGAGCGCCAGCGCCGCGACGACGTACGAGGCGATCCCGATCTCGAGTAACGTCTGGTCGAGCCATTGCCGAGTGGGGTCCATCACGCTCCTTCCGCTGCGGGTTGCGGGGCGGTGCGCCGCAGTGCGTCGACGATGTCGCGGAATCGGTCTTCGAACACGTCGTATCCCTTCACGGTCGTGGCCGCCAGACCCACCTCGGTGCCGCCCTCGACCGCGCGGACGGTCACGAACAGCCGGGCCGGCAGAAAATACAGCGAGATGCACAGGCCCGCCAGCAGCACGAAGGCGCCCAGCCCCACGATCGGGATACCGGGGTCGTAGCCGTACTGAAAGCCGGAGTAAAGGATGTAACGCGCGGGCGTCAGGACGTAGCCGGCGCCCAAATCGAGCGGCCGTCCCAGCGGTACCAGCACGCTGCCGATCGAGTGATCCCCGTCGTAGGCGGTCAACACGACGCCCGGATCGTTGGGTCGCGGATCGGACCCTGCGCCTCCGGTCGTGCGATCGATCGTTCCGACGAAGCGCGTGTACTGCACCGAGCGGCTCGTGCCGTCGATCGGAAACCCTTCGCCTTCTTTGAGCGGCTGATCCGGTGCACCGGGAACCGGCCGTCCGTCTTTGGTCAGACGCAGGTCGATCGCGAAGCCGTAGGTCGACTGATAGACCAGCGTGCCGTCGACGTCGTAGGGGTGATTCACCCGGATCACCGCATCGCGGGCGACGCCGTCCTTGCCGGTGACGCGCGCATCGGAAACGTAATCGATCGGCTGGTAGACGACGCCGGCTTTGGTTTGAATCGGGTCGATGCGGTACGAAAAGCGCTGCAGTGCGATCGTGGCGCCGGTCTGCGGGATCGTTGCCGTTTGCCCGCTGAGCACCGCGAACTGGCCGCTGTAACCCTTGGCCCAGTACAGGGTCGTGCCGGCGGCGATGATGACGAAGCCGACGTGCGCGACCAGGACGCCGCGGCGTGCCCAATTGTTCTTGTCGGCGAAGGTCCATTCTTCACCGCCGAATTCGCGTTTGCGAATCTGCCAGCCGCGCGCGGCGAAGAACTCAGCGACGCGCGCGCGGACCTCTTCCGGCGTGCCGGCGACGCGGACGGAGGCATGCAGCGGAATGGCATCGATCTTGACCGGCCCCAGGCGCGGGATGCGGCGCGGTATCACGCGCGTGAACGTCGCGGCCGTCATCGAGCACAAGATCAGCCCGAGCACGCCGACGTACGCGGCGCTGTGATAGATGTTGCCCAGATCGAGCCGTTCGATCAAACGCGCGCCCGGCGGCCCGTAGGCCGCGGCGTACGTCGCCGCATCTTTGCCCTGGTCGATGATGACGCCGATCAGCGTGAGCGTGGCCCACACCGCCAACAGCGAGACGCCGAACCCGACGTTTGCGAACAGCCGTACCAGGTCGTCCCAGCTCTCGCGCAGCGCGCTCGCTGCGCGCGGCGTCAGGGCGAGGTCGCTTCGCGTCGCCACGAGCGTTCGAGCCACACGATGAGCCAGATCGACGCTTCGAAGAGCACGAACATCGGTCCGGCGATCAAACACATCGTCACCGGGCTGCCGTCGGGTGCCAGGAACGCTCCCGCCGTGAGCATCCCGAAGCCGATGTACTTCCGATATTTGCGCAGCATCCGGCTGTTGATGATGCCGATCCGCGCCAGCAGCAGCATGACGACCGGCGTTTGAAAGACGATCGCGAACGCCAGCAGCAACAGCAACACGAGGTTCAGCGTCGATTCGATGCCGTAGGTGGGAACGGCAATTTCCTTGGTGATGAAGTCGAGTCCGAAGACGACCCGCGGGATGACCAGAAAATGCGCGAACGCGATGCCGGCCAGCGCCAGCAGCAGCGAGGGCAGCACGTAGGAGTACACGGCGCGGCGGGTCTTGGGATGGATCGCCGGCACGACGAACATCCAGAGCTGAAACAGGATCACCGGCAGGCCGAGCACGATCGCGCCGTACAGCGCGAATTTGAAGATCGCCCACACCGCGTCGGCCGGGCCGAACGCGTGCAGCTGGATGTTGCCGAAGTAGATTTTGGTCAGCCGCGGGATCGCCCAGTTAGCGACCGGCAGCATTGCGACCGCCAGCGCGGCGATCGTGATGACGCAGACGAAAAGACGATTACGGAGCTCCCTCAGGTGCTCCGTAAAGGGCATCTCTTTCTGGTCCCAATCGATCTGCCGGCCCGCCTCGGGCGCTCGATCGAGTGGATCGCGTTCCGCGATCACCGCTCGCTAGGTATGCGGCGGAGCAATCGTGGTGGGGCCGGGCGCGCCGGTGATCGGATCGGGAACGGCCGTCGCGCCGCCGGTGCCGTTGATCGCGGTCGCCTGCTCCGACGCGGAGCGGGCCTCGGCGGCGGCGCGGCTCTCGGCCTCAACCCGCAGCCGCGCTTCCTCGCGCGCGCGCTCGGCGGCCATGTCGGCCTCGGCCTGGCCGACCAGGAATTCCTTTTTCGCCTGCCCGGCGCTGCGCGCGAGCTTCGGCAGCTTGTCGGCGCCGAAGATCAGGATCGCGACCCCGACCAGGGCTGCTATTTCCATAGGTGATCCGAACATAGGGTGTCTTCTCTCTAGAGCAGGGCGTCGGCGAAGGCTGCAAGTTCGGCGCGAGCCGGGACGTTCCCGAGCGGCGCCAGCGACGCTTTCGCTCGTTCGACGTACCCGGCAAGGGCTGCTTCCGTCTTCGCCACGCCGCCGTGGACGCCGATCGCTCCGACCAGGCCCGCGATGCGTTCGCGCGTGTCGTCGTCCTCGGCCATGAAACGTTCGACATCGGCGCGGAATTCCCGATCGCCCCCCGCCAGCGCGAGGACTAACGGCACGGTCATCTTGTGTTCGCGCAGGTCGTTACCGACCGGTTTGCCCAGCGAGGCCTCGTCGCCCGTCAGATCGAGCAGATCGTCGCGCATCTGAAACGCGACCCCGAAAGCGAGCCCGAAGTCCGTCAGCGCCTTGACCGCAAACGGGGTCCCGCCGGCGGCGACCGCGCCGCATTGGGCCGAGGCGGCGAAGAGCGATGCCGTCTTCTTGGCGGCGATCTCGACGTAGGCGTCGAGGCTGGTGTCGAGATCGCCCAGCGCGCGCAGTTGGAGCACCTCGCCGTCGGTGATGTCGGCCAGCGTGGAACTGAGCAGGTGCGGAATCGGCGCCGCGTACTCCGCGGTCACGTTCTTGAAGATCCAGGCGAACAGATAATCGCCCGCGAGCACGCTGATGCGATTGCCGAAATCGACCGCGGTCGCGTTGACGCCGCGCCGCGTTTGCGCGCTGTCGACGACGTCGTCGTGGATCAGGGTCGCGACGTGGATCAGTTCCATGAACGCGGCCAGCCGCAAGTGATCCTTGGGACGGCCGCCGACCGCATCCGCAGCCAGCAAGGTGCAGCGCGGCCGCAGCCGTTTGCCCCCCGCCGCCAGCATGCGCTGCACCGCTTCGGTGATCAGGTCGTTGTCGGTTCCGAACGAGGTCCGAAAGAAATCCTCGATCAGCGCGTAGAGATCGTCTCCGGCCGGTTTGCGGACCAGCATCAGGCGGTCCCCACGTGGAGTGCGATCGCTCCGGCACCGAGCCGGACGTAGCGGACGCCGGAGAAACCCGCTTCGCGAAAGCGCGCGGCCAGGCCGTCGGCGTCGGGAAAATTGGTCAGCGAGTTGGGCAGGTACCGGTACGCGGCCTTGGAGCCGCCGACGAGGCCGCCGATCAGCGGTACCAGCCCGTAGAAGTAGGCGCCGAAAGCCCGCCGCACCAGCGGATTGGGCGGCCGCGTGACGTCGAGGTTGACGAACCGCGCGCCCGGTTTGAGCACCCGCCGCGCCTCGGCGAGGGTCGCGCCGATGTCGACGACGTTGCGCATCGAGAAGCCCATCGTGGCACCCTCGAAACTCGCGTCGTCGAACGGAAGCCGGCTGACGTCGGCCTCGACGAAGGCGGCGCTGCACGGCTGACGCGCGGCGCGCGTCCGGGCCTCGGTCAGCATCGGCGCGGTGAAGTCGACGCCGGTCACGTGCAGCGACGGATCGGCGCGCAGCAGGTGAAAGACGAGGTCGCCGGTGCCGCAGCAGAGGTCGACGACGCGCCCGCCGGAGGGGGCCGCGAGTTCGCGCACGGCGCGCTTGCGCCAGGCCTCGTCGACGCCTGCGGTGAGGAGCCGGTTCGCGCGGTCGTAGCGGGGAGCGATCGCCGCGAACATTTCGCGGACATACAAGGCCTTGTCCATGGGTGGGTCGAGCGGGCTGTTCGTCGGCACGGGGCTGATCCACTCCGGCTTGCCGCCCCGGCGCGATGCGTGAAGGTCGCGTGACCCTGCGAGGTGCCCGTGATCGCTCTGTGCGACCGGCCGGCGGTGCTCGGCGCGATCGACCATGCGCGCTCCGTCTCACTGGCGGCCTACATCCTGCCCCCCTCCGTGACCGTCCGCCTGGCCGCCGCGGCCCGCCGCGGCGCCCGCGTCGACCTCGCATTGACCCGCTATCCGGTCGGCGCGACGGCGGCCCAGCGCTGGGCGCTGGCCGACGCCAACCGGGCTGCCGTCGAGGCGGTCCGGCGCGCCGGGGGCCACGCGGAGTTGGCCTCGGCCCGCGATCCGCTGCACCTCAAAGGCGTGCTGATCGACCGCCGCACGGCCTATCTCGACGACCGGAATTGGGCCGACGACGGTCCGCAGACGATCGTGCGCGACGACGACCCGGCCGATGTGGCGGTCGTGCGGGCCGCGCTCGCCCGCCGGCCGGCGGGCAACGCGCACCTCCAAACCGTCAAGCCGCGCAGTTTGGCGCTGGAACGCAGCGTCATCGCCGCCGCCGGCGCAGCACCGCTCGAGGTCGAAAGCGAGTCGTTCGGGATCGGCCCGATCTACGACGAGCTCATCCTGCGCGCGGCCGCCAAAGCGCCGACGCGGCTGCTCGTGGCCGAGCGCGAACTCACCGAAGCACGCGCCCGTGCGACCGTCGCGGGCGCGCGCACGCCGGGCGAACTGCGCGCGCTCGACCGGCTGGCCGGCGCGGGGGTCGAAATCCGCGTCACCCCGGCGGCCGAGAAGATGGCGGTCGGACCGGCGCGCGCCTGGCTCGGTTCCAGCAACGCCACCCGCGATTGGGGCTCGACCGCACGCCAACTCGATTGGGGGATGTGCGCTCCGGCGGCGATGCTCGCGCCGCTGCACGCGCGCTTTGCGCAGACCTGGGGTTCCGCGACACCGTATGTGCCTACCCCGGGCTCCGGTAGCGACTGAACCACCAGACGACGCCGGCCAGCACGACGACCGCGTCGGCATCCAGCTGCAGCACCGGCGTGAGCGTCATCAGCGCCGCCAGCACGTATGCCGCACCAAGGACCGCGGTGCGCCGCGGGTCTTGCAGCGTGCCGTCGATGAAGAAGAGGGTCGGCAGCACGAACACCGCGTCATACCCCCAGGCATGCGGGCTGGCCGCGATCCCGATCAGGCAGGCCGCGCTCGCGGCTTCGACCAGCGGGAGCCGGCGCAGCAGCGGCAGGGCGGCCAGCGCGACCGCGGCGCCGGCGGCGATTCCCCACACCGCCGGAACGCCGGCGCGCATCAACAGGCTCGGGATGCTGATCGCTTTTTCGAGATTGCGGGCGACATCGTCGGCGTTCCAACTGCGGATCACCTCGGCCCAGGCGATCGGAAAGGCCCAGTCGCCGGCGGTCGCGGCGACGCTGAGCAGATACCATCCGATCCCGGTCAACCCGATGACGGCGAGCTCGCGCCATTTCGCGTGCAGGGCGACGACCGCGATCAACGGCACGGCATAGGTTGGTTTGTAGAGCAGAAGCCCGAGCGGAAGTGCGGTCAGCGCGACCGATCCGCGCTGCATTCCGAGCATCGCCGTCAGCGCCAGCAGCAGTCCGAGCGGGCTGGTCTGACCGATCGCAGCCGCGTTCATGACCGGCGCCCAGGCGAACACCAGCGCGATGCTGCGCACGGGCGACGTGCCGTAGACCCGAGCCGCCGTTCGTGCGCACGCCGCGGCGCACAGCAGCATCAGCGCGGCGTTCAGGAAGAAGCCGGCGACCAGCGAGAGCCGCGCAAAAGGCAGCCACAGCCATGCCGCGCCCGGCGTATACACGAAGCTGTCGCGCCACTGCAGGGGGTGCAGCAGAATCGCCGTTCCGACGTGCCGTCCCGCGGCGGCGAAACCGGACCAGTCCGAAACGTCGGCATAGCGCCAGGTCTCGGTGATGGGAGCCAGCGCAACGAGCGCCAGGCCTCCGGCGGCAAACCCCAGCCGTTCGGCGGTGAGCCAGCGCGGCAGAGTCCGCTCTCCCGACCTCACCACGACGGCACTAAAACCAGCGTTTGTAGCGGAAGTACGCGAGCAGCACCAGCAGCGCCCCGAGCTGCGAACCGATCCCGATCCACACGAAGGTCGGCTTGTCGACGATATGATTGACCATCCAGCCGAAGTTCTGCCCGAAGAACCCCGTGATGTAGGTCAACGGCAGAAAAATGGTGGCGATGATCGTCAGCTGCTTGGAGACCTCACCCTGCCGATAGGCCTCCGATGAGAGGTGCACGTCAAGCGTGCTGTTGAGCAGGTCGCGGATCGAATCGATCTGATCGGTGAACCGCAGCGCGTGGTCGTGGACGTCCCGGAAGTACGCGTTGAGCGAGCTGTCGAGCGCGACGATGTCGCCGCGCAGGATCGAGGCCAGGATCTCGCGCAGCGGCGTGGCCGCATGGCGCACGCTCACCAATTCCCGTTTGAACAAGAGGACGTCGCGCAGGACGGCCGGCGAGTCGCGGTGGCCGCGCGCGACGACGTGATTTTCCAGCGCGACCAGCCGTTCGTCGTACGCCGCGGCGATCGGGTGGTAGGCGTCGACGATCACGTCGAGGATCACGTACATCAGGCCGATCGACGTGTGCGGGATCGTACCCCGCGACAGCCAGCGATGTTCGATCTCGTGCAGCGGAAACACCGGGTGTGCGCGGATCGTGATCGCGAAGTTGCGGCCCAGAAAAACCGCCAGCTCGTGGAGCAGGAGCCGGCCGTCCGGGGCCAGCGTCGCGGCATGCAGCACGACCAGCCAATAGCCCTCGAAGGCTTCGATCTTGGGGCGTTCGTGAATCAGCGCAGCGTCTTCGACGGCGGTCGGATGGAGCGCGAACTCGTCCTTGAGGAGCGCGAGATCGGCCGCCGTCGGCTCGGCGAGGTCGAACCACACGAAGTTGTGTTCGTCCTTGAGCAGTTCGCTGATTTCGGCCGGGTCGGCCAACGCTCGCGACGACTCTTTTCCGGTGAAAATCAGACAACGAGATTCGTGCTGCGACGAAATGGCCGGCGTCTCACGCGGAGTGCGCTTGGGCGAACCGATCATGCCGCGACCTCGAGCGCGAACAGCTTGCGCGCGTTGGCGTCGG
>Ga0302324_100013256_pt1 | contig 16737 bp, 19 predicted proteins | sample Palsa_T0_1_FD_201949 | JGI IMG/M metagenome (GOLD analysis project Ga0302324, IMG submission 201949) | Peat permafrost microbial communities from Stordalen Mire near Abisko, Sweden - Palsa_T0_1 | ecosystem: Environmental > Terrestrial > Soil > Palsa > Peat permafrost | place: Sweden: Abisko...
CGGGCAACGCCACCTTGCGCCACCACAGCCAGCCGCTGACCTGGAAATTGGTCGCGGCGTCGCGCAATTCGCGCGGCAACGCCGAGGCGCCGGCGATGACGTTGAACAGGATGTACCATTGCGTGCCCAGGACCATCAGCGGCGACAGCCAGATGTCGGGATTGAGATCGAAGGTGACGATGGCCGACACCGCCACGGGAAACAGTAGATTGGCCGGGAACGCGGCGAGGAACTGCGCGATCGGCTGGACGATCGCCGCAAGCCGCGGCCTGAGGCCTACATAGATCCCGATCGGCGTCCAAATCGCGCTGGCGATGGCGATCAGCACCAGCACGCGGATCAGGGTCAGCACGCCAAGCCCCAGCGCGTGCAGCATCTCGCTCACCGGCAGCTTGGCGCCGCTGAACTGATAGATCTGCCACAGCGCCGAGGCGACCAGAACGAAGACGATGACGTACCAGGAAATGTCGGCGAGGCGGCTCACCGTGGGGCTCGGCGCGACATTGATGCGCCGCACCGGCGGGCTGAGCCGGTAGGTCCAGCGCATGAAATGTTGGAACGGCGCGGCCAGGATGTCGAACAACTGCGCCCGGCGGATCAGGGTGAGCATCCAGGATTGCGGCTGCTCGCTGGATTGCTCCTGGTCGATGCGGAAGCGGTCGGCCCAAGCGACCAGCGGGCGGAACATCAACTGGTCGTAGATCAGGATCACGATCAGCATCGCGCCGATGGCCCAGAAGATCGCGGTCAGGTCGCGATGGGCGATGGCCAGCGCGATATAGGAGCCGACGCCCGGCAGCGCGATGTCGGTGTGGCCCACGCTGATCGCCTCGGTGGCGACGATGAAGAACCAGCCGCCCGACATCGACATCATCATGTTCCAGATCAGCGGGGGCATGGCGAACGGCACCTCGATGCGCCAGAAGCGCGCCCAGGCGCTGAGCTGGAACACCTGGCCGGCCTCGATCAGCTCCGGCGGCACGGTGCGCAGCGACTGGAAGAAACTGAACGCCATGTTCCAGGCTTGACTGGTGAAGAGGACGAAGACGCAGGCGAGCTCGGCGCCGAAGACCTTTCCCGGGGCCAGCGCCAGGAAGAACCCGATCACGATGGACAGGAAGCCCAGCGGCGGCACCGATTGCAGGATGTCGAGCAAGGGGATCAGCAATTGCCCGGCCCTCGCGCTTTTGGCGGCGAGCGTCGCATAGCTGAAGGTGAAGACCAGCGACGCCCCCATCGCGATCAGCATGCGCAGCGCCGTGCGCAACGCATATTCCGGCAGATGCACGGGCGAGAGCGACAGCGGCCGGGCGGTGAGCACGGCCAGCGGCTGGGCGAGGTTGCGGCTGGCCTGCGCGAACAGCACGATGAAGCCGAGCACCAGCACCGCCGCGAGCAGATCCCAGCGGCTCGGCAACAGGCGCCGGACCTCGATGGAGACCGGCGGGATGATCTTCATTCCCAGCATGGCGGCACTCGGATGCGGGATTGCGCGGATAGCCCCGCGCGTGATGGCAAGGCTCGCGCCGGCAAGCAAGCGTTTTCGCGCAGGCGGCGACGGAATTTTCGCGCCCGGACTTTCGCCGCGCGCGATCCGACGCGATACTCGCGTCCGGCGCGTTCAATCAGGGGGCAGCGATGACTCGATTTGTGACGAATTTAATGGCGTTTCTCGCGCTGGCCATCGCCGCTGGTCCGGCGCTGGCCGCACCCTGCAAGCTGTCAGACCTGCAATGGATGGCGGGCACCTGGCGCAATACCGACGGCAACGAGCAGAACGAGGAGCGCTGGACGCTGGGCCCCGGCGGCAGGTTGATGGGCAGTTCGTGGACGCTGCACAGCGACAAACCGGGCGGCGTCGTCGAAGCGCTTACCATCCAGGACGACGGCACCGGCGTTGCCATGCGGCTGCGCCATTTCGATGTCACGCTGGGTCATGCGCGCGAGATGCAAGATGCGCCCATGGTCTTCACCACCTCGGATTGCGGTGCGGCGTCGGTGGTGTTCGACGGGCAGGGGACACAGGCCGGGGAGCACATGACCTATCGCCGCTCCGGTGACGACCTTCTGTGGATCGGTGATTTCCTGCACGCCGGACAGCCGATGCATGTCGAGGTCCATTCCAGCAGGGTGACGGAGTAGCTTTTCACCCTCCCTCGAAGGGAAGGTGATTCCTATTTTTTCTTTTTCGCTTTCTTCGGCGGTGGCTGGGCGAATTCCCACGCCTCGCCGATCAGCGCGGCCAGCTCCTTCTTCGAAACGCGCGGAAGCTGGACGATCACATTCGGCCTCGCGCCCCACATATATTTGACGAAGGTCTTGGGATCGGCCGCGAACAGAAATTCCTTACGCTCGTCGGGCAGGTTGAGATAGAGCCCGTCGGGCCGCATCACGCCGAAGATGCGCTTGGTGGTGCGATAGCTCGGCCGGCCCCAATGATCGACCTCGGCGACGCCGTCCAGGGCGAGGGCGATTTTCTTGACGTCGGTGGGCGTGGTGGCCAATTTGTGCTCGCAAGGAAGCTCGAATTGCGAGGATGACTCAATTTGAAAGCCGCTCCAAGAGCGCGGCCAGCACATTCGAATAATCGTCGCTCCACACCCTTACGCCTGGCCGTGGCGTGAGCGGGTGCCAGACCGGCCCGAGCTTCAGACCGGCGAGGTCCTGCGGGCTTCGGGCGACGACCGCCACTTCGGTGGCAAAGTGGAACGGCCGGGTCTCGCCCGGCAGCGAGGGATGCAGTTCCGCGACCATGCCGTTCGCGGCCGCCGACGCCGCCACCACATTCGCCAGTTCGAGATTGCGGTTGGAGATGTGGAAGACGATCACGCCATGCGGCGACAATTTGGATTTGTAGAGCGCGAACGCCTCCTGCGTCAGCAGATGCACGGGCACGGAATCGGAAGTGAAGGCGTCCAGGATCAGAAGATCGTAGCCCGGTTGTGCGCCGCGCAATGTCAGCCGCGCATCGCCGATCACGACGGGTGCTGAGCCGCCGCAAGTCGAGAACGAGCGGAAGAGATCGCGGTCGCGCGCGATTTTCACCACCAGCGGATCGAGTTCGTAGAACGTCCAGGCCTCGCCCGGCCGCGCATAACAGGACAGCGCCCCGATCCCGAGTCCGACCAGAGCGGCGCGATGAAACTGCGCGCCATCGCTCGCCCGCACGGCTTCGACGGCCTGTCCCAGCGCGCCGCCGCGAAAATAATAAGCGAGCGGCTCCGGCGGGCTGGCGCCGGCGATCCGTTCCGCGCCATGCGTGGTCGTGCCGTGGAACAGCAGGCGATAGCCGCCGTCCTTGTTCAGCACTTTGTAAACGCCGAAAAACGAGCGCGCGCGATAGATGATGTCCTGTCCCGGCGGATAGGCATTGGTGATCAGGAACAGCGCCATGGCGAAGCCCAGCACGCGAACCGGCTGGCGCGCCATGAACGGCAACAGCACGGCGATGGCGACGACTGCGGTCGCATAGAACCTGAGCCCGGCGGCGCTGTCGCGCGCATTGAGGAAGAAGAACACCCCGACCAGGGCCGCCGTCACGACGGCGACGAAGATCGTTTCGCGTTGCCAATCCTTGCGCGATGCGGCGCGGATGTCGGGGCGCAGCGCGAAAGCGGCAAGGACTAGAAGCGGATATTCGAGCACGGTGTTGAAGATCTGCGGCGCCAGCAGCGCCGCGAACATGCCGCCGAGAACGCCGCCGGCCGAGAGCCAGGCGTAGAATTGCGTCAGGTTTTCCGCCGCCGGCCGGCGCCGAAAGACCAGCGTGTGGCACACCATCGCGGCGATGAAGAATCCGGCAAGGTGGCCGGGTATGGAGACCGCCCAACTCAGAACCGGATCCCAGAGGAACAGCAATCCGAGAAACGCGATGCTGGTGGGCTGCAATGCCGTCAGCCATTCAAAGCGGATCAGCGGCTTGTCGGTGAAAGCGAGAACGAAGGTCAGCAGATAGAGCGCGAGCGGCGCGATCCACAGGAACGGCGCCGACGCGACGTCGGTGGAGATATGCGCCGTGACGGCGACGAGCAGGCCCGACGGCACGAAGCCGAGCACCACCCATTGCAGGCGGTCGTTCCAGGCGATGCGCGGGCGCGCGACCGTCACGGGCCGCGCCGTTCCGGTCATGGACAGCGCGAGCACGCCGCAGAACGCGATGGAAAGGCAGAGTATCGCGTAGCCGACGGTCCACAGCCGCGATTGCGCGGCCAATCCCCAGATCGGCTCGATCAGGAAGGGATAGGCCAGCAGCACCGCGAAGGAGCCGAGATTGGAGGCGCGATAGAGGAAATAGGGATTGGCGGCATCGGCATGCGTCGTGCGTGCGAACCAGGCCTGCAGCAGCGGCGCGTTGGCGGCGACCGCGAAGAACGGCAGCCCGATGGACGCCACGAACAATCCGATCAGCCACAGCGAAACGCCGCTGCTTGGTGGCTGTGCGAATCCCGACGCGATGGCGATCGGCAGGCACAGCGACGCCGCGACCAGCAATAAGAGGTGTGTGAGCATCGCCTGCTTGAGCGTAAGATAGGAGGTGATCAGCCAGGCATAGACATAGCCGGCCAGCAGCAGCGCCTGGAACACCACCATCGCGACCGACCACACCGACGACGAGCCCCCCAATATCGGCAGCACCATCTTCGAGAACAGCGGCTCGAGGCAGAACAGCAGCAGTGCCGAGATGAATGCCGTGGCGCAATAGAGCCCAACGCAGAGCGCCGCCTGGCCGCGCGACGGCGCCTGCGGAAGTGCGACGGTTTCGACGGTGGTCATGCCGGCTCCTCGGGAGCGGGCAGGTTAGCGGCGCGGGGTTAATTGGCTGTTAGGAAGGGGATGAAGTGCGCCCGCCTCCCCACTTGTCATGGCCCGCGAATGCGGGCCACCCAGTTGGGTTCTGCGCAATGTTTGGCAATCGAAAGAATAAGGGGGGCTCATTTTCCAATGCGGAGCGCCGTCACCTGGGTGGCCCGCATTCGCGGGCCATGACAGGGGAGGTCAATCAAACAAACTCGACACGCTCTCCTCGTGATTGATGCGTTTGATCGCTTCGCCGATGAGCGGCGCGATGGAGATGCGCCGGATGTTCGCGCATTTGCGGACCTCGTCGGTCGCGGCGATGGAATCGGTGATCACCATGCTCTTGAGCTTCGAGGACTGGATGCGCGCCACCGCGCCGCCCGACAGCACGCCGTGGGTCGCATAGGCGCAGACGTCCTTGGCGCCGTTCTTGAGCAGCGCGTCGGCGGCGTTGCAGATCGTGCCGCCGGAATCGATGATGTCGTCGATCAGGATGCAGGAGCGGCCCTCGACGTCGCCGATGATGTTCATCACTTCGCTCTCGCCGGCGCGTTCGCGGCGCTTGTCGACGATGGCGAGATCGGTGCCCAGCCGCTTGGCGAGGCCGCGCGCGCGCACCACGCCGCCGACATCCGGCGACACCACCATCAGATGGTCGCCAGTGCCCAGATAATCCTCGATGTCCTTCACGATGACGGGCGCGGCATAGAGATTGTCGGTCGGGATGTCGAAGAAGCCTTGAATCTGCCCCGCATGCAGGTCGACGGTGAGCACGCGATGCGCGCCGGCCTCGGTGATCAAATTGGCGACCAGCTTGGCGCTGATCGGCGTGCGCGGACCGACTTTGCGGTCCTGCCGCGCATAGCCGAAATAGGGGATCACCGCGGTGATACGCCGGGCCGAGGCGCGCCGCAAAGCATCGATCACGATCAGCAATTCCATCAGATTGTCGTTGGCCGGGAAACTGGTCGACTGGATGACGAACATGTCCTCGCCGCGCACGTTCTCCTGCACCTCGACGAACACTTCCATGTCGGCGAAGCGGCGCACCTGCGCCTTGACGAAGGGCAGCTTGAGATGGGCGCCGATCTTCTCGGCCAGCTCGCGGTTGGAATTGGCCGCCAGCAGCTTCATGTTCCGCGTCGTCTCGCCCATGAGCGCCCGGCCCTTGATGTGAAGGTTTGGTGAAGGGGTTCTAGCAAGTGACATCTTCGATGTCATCCCGCCCGAGCGCCGCACAAGCGGCGCGCGAGCCGGGACCCACCGCGACGAATTCCCGATGGGTCCCGGATAGCCTCGCTACGCTCGGCTTCCGGGATGACAATCTGCTATTTCAGAACAATCGCCGAAATCTGGCGCCCATAATTCGCCTCGCCGCGATGGGTGGCGCGGCGGAAGCTGTAAAACTCCGATTCGCGCGCATAAGTGTCGGCATAGAGGCCTTCGACGTCGCCCACGCCCGCCTCGCGCAATCTGTGGACAACATAGCCTTCCAGATCGAATCGGAAATGGCCGACCCGCTCGGACAGATCGAAGAAATGGTCGTTGGCCCGATCGGCCTCCACGAAGCGGGCCTGGAATTCCGGCCCCACTTCGTAATTGATCTGAGCGATGCAGGGGCCGATGGCGGCATGGATTCGCTCGCGCTCGGCGCCGAGCTTTTCCATGGCCGCGACTGCCGCCTCGACCACGCCGCCCAGTGCGCCCTTCCAGCCGGCATGCGCCGCGCCGATCACCTTGGCCTCGATGTCCGCCAGCAGCACCGGCGCGCAATCGGCGCTGAGGATGCCCAGCGCGATGCCCGGCACGCGCGTCACCATCGCGTCGGCCTGCGGTCCGCTGTCCCATGGGGCCGTCACCGTCACGGCGGCCGCACTGTGAACCTGATAAAGCGTGACGAGATGGGCCGCGCCGAGCGCCTCACGCGCCCGCTTGCGATTCTCGCTCACCGCCGCCGGATCGTCGCCCGATCCCGGTCCGCAATTGAGCGAGGCGAAAATGCCGGCCGAGACACCGCCCGTGCGGCCGAAGAAGCCGTGGGCGATGGCTCCTGAGAGGTTTTTTGCGTTCAGCATCATGCGAATCCAGCCGGTTTCTCCGCGCCCCGAGGCATGATCGCCAGCGACTTGAACAATGTCCCCATCTGCTCCGGATCGATCAAGCGGTTGACGGCGGAAAAGATGTCCCGAGCCGAGCCCGGATTGCGCACCGCCAATTGCTCGGCGCGGGCGCGAATCCCCAGCGCGTCCAGGAAATCGCCCTGACCGACGGGACCGAAATTCGCGGCGCCATTGCCGCGCGCTTCCTCGCCCAGCGCCGCGAAATCGACATGGGCGGAGAGATCGATCTCACCGGGGCTTTCGAGAATTTCCCGGAACCGGTGATCGCCGATCGCCTGCAGCGTCTCGCCGAAGCCGGCATCCGCGCCATAGCCGTAATCCACGATCAGCGCCGCGCCGCCATGGGCCGCGATGATACGGCCGATCTCGCCCGCCAGTGCCAGCGACGCGGGCGACGTCTCGTAGACCGCCCCCAAAGGCGCGCCGTCGCGATTGGGCGGGATCGCTGCGCCCGAAACCGGCATGGGCGCAAGCGCGAATGCAAGTGCGCCGCCCGCGTCGAGCGTCACCATGCGCTCGCACCAGCCGCGCTCGGTCTTGACGAATTGGCGCACCGGCAGCGCATCGAAGAATTCGTTGGCGAGCAGGAAGAGCGGGCGGTCGGCGAGCGAATCGTCGAAACTGCCGCTCCAGCGAGTCGCGACACCGCAATCCTTCAGGCAGTCGCGTTGCGCCGCCTGCAACACCGGATTGGATTCGACAAGCACCAACTCAACCGCCGCGAGAAATTCGGGCATCAGCCGCGCCGCGCGCAACGCGTCCGCCATCAGCGTGCCGTGCCCGGGTCCGAGCTCGACGAGGCGGGCAGGCGAGGGCTTGCCCTGGTCGTGCCAGCATTGCACGAGCCACAGTCCCAGCAATTCGCCAAACACCTGGCTGATCTCGGGCGCGGTGATGAAATCGGCGCCGAGCGGATCGCGCGTCGCGTAATAGCCGGACTGCGGATCGTGCAGCGCCATGGCCATGAACTGCGCCAGCGACAGCGGGCCTTGCGCCTGGATCAGCCCCGCGATGCGCGCGGCAAGCGCGTTCACGCGGCGGCCCGCGCCTTGGGCGTGCGGAACGCGACCCACAGCACGGCGCCGCCGCCGAGCAGAAACAGGATCGACAGCGCTTGACCCATGCTGACGCCGGCCAGGAACGGCGCGTCGGGCTCGCGGAAGAATTCGACGAAATAGCGCGTCAGCGCATAGCCAACCAGGAATACGCCGCTCACTAGTCCGGGGCGCTCGTGCCAGCGGAAAACGCGGATGCCGATCTGCAGGACGACGAAGAGCAAAATGCCCTCCAACGCCGCCTCATAAAGCTGGCTTGGATGGCGCGGCAGCTGGTCGGGCGCGCGGGGAAAAACCATGGCCCAGGGCACCGTCGTGGGTTTCCCCCACAACTCGCCGTTGATGAAATTGGCGATCCGCCCGAAGAACTGGCCGATCGGCTGCACCGCGCAAACCAGATCGCCGATCGACAGAAACGAAAGCCTACGCCGCCGCGTGAACAGTACCAGCGCCAGGATCACGCCGATGGCCGCGCCATGGAACGACATGCCGCCGTCCCACACCGCGATGAGGCGAAGGGGATGATGGAGAAAGTCCGCGGGCAGGTTGATGTAGTCCGGCGGGCCGCCGGCGCAGAAGCCGCCGCCCGGCGTCGTGGAGCATAGAATGATGCCGTAAAAGACGATCCAGCCGATCCGGCCGCCCAGGATCACCCCCAGGGTCACCCATACCAGCAGATCGCCGATCTCGTCGGCGGTCGCGGGCGGCGTGCCGTTGAAGGGCGGATTCGTCCACAGGCCGGGCTGGCGCAGCATGCGCAGAATCCACCACCAGCCGAGCAGAAGCCCGCTGATGTAGGACAGCGCGTACCAGCGGATCGCGATCGGTCCCCAGATGTGCAGCAGCACCGGGTCGATATGCGGATAGGGCAGAACCGCTTCGTACATCGCCGAAAGACGCGCTGCTTCGCGAGCGGCTGTCAAGATGTGCGGGCGCCGGATATAACGGGCGGCTGAAAGGCTCACCCCATGCAGACCGAAAATCCCCTTCTCGACGGCCTCGCCAAGTTCTTCACAGACGCGGCCGGCGCGGCCTCGAGCGTGCGTTCCGAGCTCGACACCTTCATGCGCCAGCGCCTGGAGCGGCTGGTCGCTGACATGGACTTCGTGCCGCGCGAGGAATTCGAGGCGGTCAAGGCGATGGCCGCCAAGGCGCGCGCCGAGAACGAGGCGCTCGCCGTGCGCCTCGCCGCTCTGGAAGCTCGGCTCACGGACTCTTCTGTTGAGAAACCCGCGGACTGACTCGAATTTTTCGAAAGCTGTGGGCGAGGCGAAGCGCTCCCCAGCCAGATCGTGGCGGAGACTCTTGTGCCACCACAAAATCTTGTGTCAGGTTGATCGCAACTGCTTCGTTTTGTGGTCTCGCGTCCAGGAGCCCGTCTATGACACTTGCCCATCATGAGGAGTTCGCCGCCGGCCCCCACCCGCTCGATTTGCTCGAGCATGCGGTGGAGGACAATGGCTGGGCTTTCGAGCGCAGCGGCCGCGACGAGCTCAATCTCTCGGTCGCCGGGCGCTGGTGCGACCATCATTTCAGCTTCACCTGGCGCGAGGAGCTGCAGTCGCTGCACCTGTCCTCGGCCTTCGACATGCGGGTCAACGATACGCGACGCAAGGACGTGGCGGCGCTGCTGATGTATGTGAACGCCAAGCTGTGGATCGGCCATTTCGACCTCTGGCCGGAAGACGGCACGCTGCTCTACCGCCATGCGATGATTTTCCCGGAGGCGCGTGCCAGCGCCTCGCAATGCGAGGCCCTGCTCAATCTGGCCGTCGAGGCGTGCGAATATTACTACCCCGCCTTCCAATTCGTGCTGTGGGGCGGCAAGAGCGCCGAGGAAGCCGTCGCCGCCGCGATCCTGGAATGCCAGGGGCAGGCGTAGGCCGCCCAATCCTTCTGGTCGGCGCCGGCCATATGGGCGGCGCGCTGCTCAGGGGGTGGGTCGAGGCCGGCATCGGCCCCGTCACCGTCGTCGAGCCCGCGCCGTCGCCCGCCTTGCGCAAGCTCGCCGGCGTCACCATCCTGAAAGAGATCGAGGATGCCGCCGGGCACTATCGCGCCTGCGTCGTCGCGCTCAAGCCGCAGATCCTGAAGGGCGAAGCCGCGCGGCTGAAACCCATCGCGCAGTCCGGCGCACCGATGATCTCCATCGCCGCCGGCACGACGATCAAAACGCTCGCCAAAGCCTGGGGGCCGAAAGCCCGCATCCTGCGCGCCATGCCGAACCTGCCCGGCGCCATCGGTAAAGGCATTTCGGCGCTTTATGCCGGGCCGAACATCCGTGCCAAGGACAAGGCGCTGGCGCAATCGCTGCTCGCGGCGCTGGGCGAGACGGTGTGGGTCGCGCGCGAATCGATGATCGACACCGTCACCGCGGTATCGGGGTCGGGGCCGGCCTATGTCTTCCTGCTGGCCGAAGCGCTTGCCGCCGCTGCCCGGGCCGAAGGCCTGCCGCGCGCCACGGCCGAACGGCTGGCGCGCGCGACCATCACCGGTTCGGGCGCATTGCTTGCCCACGACAAGCGCAGCGCCGCCGCATTGCGCGAAAGCGTCACCAGCCCCGGCGGCACGACGCAAGCGGCCTTGCGGGTGCTCATGGCCGAGGACGGGTTGAAACGCCTTATGGCCCGTGCAATTTCCGCGGCGTGCAAGCGCGCGAAGCAATTGGGTGCTTGAGACATCCCGTGTCCGCGCGCACAATTGCTCGTGGGCGACACGATCGCGCGCAGGCAAAGCGAGGACGCGATGACGATCGAACTGGGATATTTCACCATCGGCGTGGCCGACGTGAAGCGCGCCGCGAAATTCTATGGCGCGTTGTTCGGCTGGGAATTCGACCCGGCGGCGACGAGCGAGCAATACGCCCATGTCTCCAACACCAAGCTTCCGTTCGGGCTGAACAAGGCCGCGCCCGCCGATCTGTCCGCCTTCCATTTCCGGGTGGACGATATCGCGGCGCTGGCGGCCAAGGTGCGGGCCCTGGGCGGCAAGCCCGGCGAGATCACGAAATCGCCCTCGGGCCTCGGCTCGCTGTGCGTTGACGACCAGGGCACCAAATTCAGCCTGTGGCAGCCGGCAGCGGGGTTCTGAGCCGCTTGAGCGGCGACCGCAGCCTTGCCATGCTGACCCGTGCCCAAAGCGACGATCGAAACCAGGCTTGCCGATGCGGCGCTGAAGGCGCTGGCGAAGAAACGCTGGTCCGATCTCACGCTGGCGGAGGTCGCGAGGGCGGCGAAGATTCCGCTCGCGCAGCTCCAGCCGCTCGCCGCGTCGAAGTCGGCGCTCATCGGATTGATCCTGAACCGGATCGGCGGCGAAACCGCGTCGCGCTACAAGCCCGATTCGCGTTCGTCGGCGTGCGACCGGCTGTTCGACGTCGCGATGAATTGGTTCGAGGTTCTGGCGCCCCGCAAGTCCGCCATCCGTTCGCTGCATGACGGACTGAAGCGCGATCCGCTGGCGCTGCTCGCCGCGCGCGGCGAGATCGTCGCGGCATCGGGTTGGCTGCTGGCGCTCGCCGAAGCCGACACCGGCCCGGCGGCGGCCTTGCGCGCCATGGGCTTCGCACTGGTGATCGCGCGCGCGATTCCCGTCTGGTTCGACGACGGCAAGGACATGGCCAAGACCATGGCGCGCCTCGACGGCGATCTCAGACGCATGGATTCGTTCGCCCGCCGCGGCGAGAAGGACCCCGCCTAGACCGGCAGCCGAATCTCCGCCCGCAAGCCATGGGCCGGACTTTCGCCCAGGGTCAAATCCCCGCCATGGGCGCGGGCGATGTCGCGGGCGATGGCCAGCCCGAGCCCGCTGCCGCCCTTTTGCAGATTGCGGCCCTCGTCGAGGCGGTGGAACGGGCGGAATGCCTCCTCGCGGCGGGTTTGTGGGATTCCGGGGCCGTCGTCGTCGATCAGCACTTCGACGTTGCGGCCGTTGCGCCTAAGCGTCACCTCGACATGGGTTCCGTGCTTGAGCGCATTGTCGATCAGATTGGTCATGCAGCGCCTGAGCGCGTTCTTCCGCACGCTCATCACGATGCCGGGCGCGGTTTCCACCAACAGCCGGTCCGCGCCGGCGCCGCGCGCCCGCGCTGCCGCGGCCGCCGCGTCGCGCACGATCTCCGACAGATCGGCGCTTTGCGAATCCTCGCCGCCTTCGCCGCGCGCGAAATCGAGATATTCGTCGAGCATGTGCTCCATCTCGGCGATGTCGCCGCGCGGCGCGGTGGTGTCGACGGCGTCGCCCATCATCGCGAGTTCGAGCTTGAGGCGCGTCAGCGGTGTCTTGAAGTCGTGGCTGACGCCGGCCAGCATGTCGGTGCGCTGCTGGACGTATCGCTCGATGCGCTCTCGCATGGTGATGAAGGCCTGCGCCGCGCGGCGCACTTCGGTCGCGCCATACGGCTTGAAATCCGGCACAGCGCGGCCCTTGCCGAAGGCCTCCGCCGCATAGGCCAGCCGCTCGATCGGGCGCACCTGGTTGCGCAGGAACAGGATCGCGACCGAGAGCAGCACGAGCGACGATCCGACCATCCACAGGATGAAGATGTCGACATTGGACGCGGTCAGCCGTTTCTTGGGTATCAGCACGCGCAGCACGCCATCCTTCGCCTGTACCTTGAGATCGACGAAGCCGCCCAGATTGCGCGAGGTGAACGGATATGCGACGCCGAACTGGTTGGCGAACACATTGACCATCGCGTCCTTCAGATTGGGGGCGGAATGGCGATAAGGCCGGTTGAGGTGCTCGCCCGGCAGGACGAAGATTTGATAGCCGAGATTCTTGCTCGCCATGTCGAGCAGGGCGCTGCGCGTCTTTCCCGCCGGATAGGTCTCCTCGATGTTGATCAGGAAGGCGATATCGGCCGCGACGCCGTGTGCCATGCGCGCGGTCATGATGTCGTAATGCCGCTCGAAGAAGGCGTAGGTGACGACGCCGAGCAGGATCACCACCGGCGCCACGATGATGATGAGCGAGCGCCCGAACAGCCCGCGCGGCATGGTCCGCTTCAGCGCACGGAAGGGGTGGACGCCTGCCATCTATGCCACACGATCCGGCACGAGCATGTAGCCCACGCCGCGCACCGTCTGGATGTAGAGCGGAAGCTTGGGGTCTTCCTCGATCTTGCGCCTGAGCCGCGTCACCTGCACGTCGATGGAGCGTTCCAGCGTTACGCCCAGCCGGGTACACAGATCGGTGCGTGAGAACGAGCGCCCGGCATTGTCGGTGAATAGCTTGAGGAGGGCGGATTCCGACGTGGTCAGCCTGACCGGCTTGCCCTTGCGGCGCAATTCGCCGCGCTCCGGATCGAACACCGCTTCGCCCATCTTGACCGTGCGGTGCGGCGAGCGGGCCGCCGGCGTCGTGCGCCGCAGCAGCGCCTCGCAGCGCAGCACCAGCTCGCGCGGCTCGAACGGCTTGGGCAGATAGTCGTCGGCGCCGTGCTCGAGCCCGGCGATGCGGTCCTCGGGCTCGCCGCGCGCGGTGAGCATCAGGATGGGCACCTGCGAATGGCCGCGCACCGAGCGGGTGAGATCCAGCCCGCTTTCGCCCGGCATCATCACGTCGACGATCAACAGATCGAAGGCGATGCTCTTCATCAGGGCGCGCGCTTCGGCGGCGTCGGCGGCGGCGCTGACGCGAAAGCCGTTGGTCGAAAGATATCGCTGCAGCAGCGCGCGCAGTCGCTCGTCGTCGTCGACCACCAGCAGATGGGCGTTGTCGGCGGCTTGGCTCATGGCGGGTTGCTCGTGCTGCGTGCGCGCCGTTCGCCGGCGATGCCGCCCAGCACGCGGCGGAATCCGGCCACCGCGTCCGGACCTGCCTCGCGGAAAGCGCGCACCAGCCGCGGCCGCTGCGTTTCCCAAAGCGCCGCATCGAGCGCCGTACCCTTCGCGGTCAATTTCAATTGCCGGGTGCGACGATCGCGCAGACCTGCCTTGCGTTCGACATATCCCCCGGAAAGCAGGTCGCCCAGCACGCGATTGAGGCTTTGTTTCGTGATCCTCAGGATGGCCAGCAAGTCCGCGACCGAAAGCCCGGGGTTGCGCGCAATGAAATACAGGGTGCGGCGATGCGCGCGTCCCAGGCGCGCGGCGCGCAATTGCGATTCGCCTTGCGAAAACACGTCGCTGAAGGCAAAGAACAGCAGATCCATCCCTTGCTTCAGTTCCTCGTCCCGAAGATACAGGGGAGACGCGAGGGACCGCGGCTCGATCGTTTTTGTGTCAGCCATGCTGACTAATTTGGCGGCGTGCCCGCGTTAACGCAAGGGCCGGACTTTTGGAAGGTTTCCCATGGCTGTTCCTGCTTTTCCTCCCTTCGACGACCGCGACGGTTCGCTCTGGTTCGACGGCAAGCTCGTGCCGTGGCGCGAGGCGGATGTCCATGTGCTGACGCACGGCCTGCACTACGCCTCCAGCGTGTTCGAGGGCGAGCGGCTCTATTCGGGACGCATCTACAAGCTGGAGGAGCACACCGCGCGGCTGTTCGAATCCGCGCGCATCCTCGACATGAAGATCCCGTTCAGCGAACAGCAGATCAGCGACGCCTGCTACGCGGTGACGCGCGCGATGAAGATGGAGAACGCCTATGTGCGGCCCGTCGCGTTCCGCGGCAGCGAGCAGATGAGCGTGGCGGCGCCGAATTCGAAGATCCACGTCGCCATCGCGGCGTGGCCCTGGGGATCCTATTTCGATCCGAAGGAGAAGATGAAGGGCATCCGGCTCACGATCTCCGACTGGCGCCGGCCCGCGCCCGATACGGCGCCGACGAGATCCAAGGCCGCCGGCCTCTACATGATCTGCACCATGTCCAAGCACGCGGCCGAGCGTGCCGGCTACCACGACGCGATCATGTACGACTATCGCGGCTTCGTGGCCGAGGCGACCGGCGCCAACGTGTTCTTCGTCCAGGACGGCAAGCTCTTGACGCCGACGCCCGATTGCTTCCTCGACGGCATCACCCGGCGCTCGATCATGGCCATGGCGCGCGCGCGCCAGATTCCGGTGATCGAACGCCACATCAAGCCGGAAGAGATGGCGGGATTTTCGGAATGCTTCCTGACCGGCACGGCGGCGGAAGTGACGCCGGTGTCGGAAATCGCATCCTACAAATTCAAGCCCGGCGCGATCACCGAGGCATTGATGACCGACTACATGGCCGATGTGCACAGGCCGGTGTCGGCGATCAGCCTCGCCGCGGCGGAGTAGGCGCGGTCATCGCCATTTCTTCGCCGCGTCGTCGTCCGATTGTTTCGCCTCGACCCAGTGGTCGCTTCCGTCGCGCTCCTCGCGTTTCCAGAACGGCGCGCGGGTCTTGAGATAATCCATCAGGAATTCGCAAGCCTCGAATGCGGCCTTGCGGTGCGCGGCCGCGACGGCGACCAGCACGATGTTGTCGCCCGGCGCGAGCCGGCCGACGCGATGGATGACGGTGACGCCGCCGAGCGGCCAACGCGATCGCGCCTCATCGACATGGCGCGCGATCTCGCGCTCCGTCATGCCGGGATAATGTTCGAGGACGAGCGCCGCGAGCCCGTCGTCGCCGCGCACGATGCCGGTGAAGGTCGCGACCGCGCCGACGGTGCCGCTTCGCAGCGCCTTGGTCTCGCTGTTGATATCGAAGTCTTCCTGCTGGATTCGAATGTGCGTAGTCATCGCGCACTCTCTTCCACCCTCCCCTTGGGGGTCGAGGCCGCTCATCCGCCCGTCACCGGCGGAAAGAAAGCCACCTCGTCCTCCGCGTGCACCGGCGTATCGAATGCGACGTGTTCCTGATTGATGGCAGCGCGCAAACGCTTGGTGTCCGTGAAGGCATCTGCATAGCCCGGCCCGCGTCCGCGCAAATGCGCGACGAGGTCGTCGATCGTTTTCACGCCGGCCGGCAATTCGATCCGCTCCTCACCGCGCCCGACCTTCTGCCGCACCCAGGCGAAATAGAGCAGCGTCACGCGCGTCCCCGGCGCAGATGGGCGAGGCCGGCGCGGAAATAAACATAGCCGGTGGCGACCGTCAGGCCGGCCGCGATCCACAACCCGACATAGGCCGCCGCGCTGTAGCTGACGCCGAGCGCCGGCGGCAGGTGCTCGTTGGCCAACGGCTCCAGGATCATGGCGCCGATGGCGATCATCTGGATGGTCGTTTTCATTTTGGCGATCGCCGTGACCGGGATGCTCACCGCCGCCCCCGCCAGGAATTCGCGCAGGCCCGAGACCAGGATCTCACGCGTCAGGATCACCAGCGCCGGCACGAGCCGCAAAAGGCTGCGCAGGCTGGGCTCCAGGTTGAATTGCGCGATGTTGCCCTCCGCCACCAGCATCATCAACGCGACCGCGACCAGGATCTTGTCGGCGATGGGATCGAGCATGCGTCCGAAATCCGATCCGGCGTGCAGCTTGCGCGCGGCCAGCCCGTCCAGCGCGTCGCTCAACCCGGCGATGCAGAACACGGCGAAGGCGATGATGCGCGCACCGTCGCCCGCCAGCACGAAGGCGACGGCGAAAACCGGCACCAGGACGATGCGGGTGATGGTGATGGCGTTGGGCAGGCGGAACATGCGCCCACCTTAGCACTCAGGAACTGGGATGGAAGAAATCGTGGATCTTTTTTGCCAGCGCACCACTCACGCCCCCCACCGATTCGAGGTCGGCGAGGCTTGCTGCCGAAACCGCCCGCGCCGAGCCGAAATGCTGGAGCAGCGCGCGCTTGCGGCTGGCGCCGACGCCGGCGATCTCGTCCAGCGGATTGGCGCCGATGGCCTTGCTGCGT
>Ga0302324_100013258_pt1 | contig 16733 bp, 15 predicted proteins | sample Palsa_T0_1_FD_201949 | JGI IMG/M metagenome (GOLD analysis project Ga0302324, IMG submission 201949) | Peat permafrost microbial communities from Stordalen Mire near Abisko, Sweden - Palsa_T0_1 | ecosystem: Environmental > Terrestrial > Soil > Palsa > Peat permafrost | place: Sweden: Abisko...
GCTCGCCAGCAGATTCTGAAGCGGAGTCCACGTGGAGGTGACGTTATTGTACGTGCCGGTTAGTTCGATGGCGGGGATGGCGCTGGAGGCGTCGAGACTCATCAGATCGGAGGCGGAGAGAGAGGTGTCGATAGACTGCGCGAAACTCTGCACGGTGACCAGCGCGGATTCGGAGTCGATCTCATGGGCGGCGGTGGCGGGCGAGAGATTGGTGAACTGCTCGATTGCAACGGGAAGCGTGACGCCGATGGCGATGGCGGGGTTGTAGACGATTTCGAGATCGAAGTATGCGGGATTGGCGTTGGGGCCTGCCTCAGCGGCCAAGAGCGCAGGCCAGGCGGGCGGGTTATAAGGCAGCACCGTGAGATACGTTACGGGCGTGGCGCTGGTGTCATTGAGATTGACTGAACCGGCGGTCGAGAGCATGATGGGCGCGGCGGGGAATCCGGCGGGGGTAGGCGCGCCGGTGGGTTGCGCGAGGCGGATGAGCTGCGTTTGGGCGTTGACCGTGGTGACGGCGTAAGCGGGGTCGGCGGAATCGAGAGAAAGGTCGGTGAAGGATTCCACCGGAATGAACTTGTCGAATCCGGCCGCGCCGCCGGGCGGGTTGTAGACGACGGAGAGGTCAATATTGCCAGGCGCGCCGGAGTTAGGCGCGACCATGACGCCGAAGAAGGCGGGCCATGAGGCGTAGTTGGTGGCCTCCAGGGTGACTGCGACGAAACCGCTGGCATCGGGCAAAGGAATGCTGGCGCCGGTGAGCGGTACGGGGGCGGTGGTCCCGGGATTTCCTCCGCCGGAGAGCGCGACAACGGCGACCGGAATGGCCTGCGTGAGCGGGGTGTTCGGAACCTGCGGATTGTAGCGCGGGGGAACGGGCGTGGCAGGCTGCGGCGAGCAGCGGTCCGAGGTGTTGGGATAGTAGATCGTGGGCGCGGGGACCTGGCCCAGGCTTGCGTTGGTGAAGGTGAGGCCGTGATCGGCCAGCACGATGTTGCCGAGAGCGATGCTGACGTCGCTGACGGAATGGGAGTCGGAGTCTTCGTCGAGATAGGTGGAGGAGATGCAGACGGGAAATGGCAGCGCGTCATCCTGCGCCCACTGGATCTCGGTGATGGGCTGCGCCGTTTGCCCCGGGCCGGTGATGGGATTGCCGCTGGTGTCCAGGAGCGGATCGACGATGGGATTGCCGCTGGAGTCTTTGGCAAGGACGGCGGTAAGGCGCACGGCGCAGCGATGGCGGATATCGGCGTCGGCGGGATTGCCGGTGAGCGGGCCTTTGACTTCCTCGAATATCAGCACGTCGCCGGGCTGGAGGTTGAGGAATGTGCCTTGGAGCGTGGCTTCGGTGGCGTTCTGTGGGAGGCAGCAGTTGCTGTTGCCCCAGGTGTAGAAGTTCATCTGCGCGTTTTCGGCAAAGACGATCGCGTCTGCCAATGGCTCGAAGACCTGCACGCCCGCAATGAGCGCGGCCTGCTCGTTGCCGGCTCCGACGGCGAGTGAGGAAGGCATTCCAGGCACGGTCGTGTAGAAGCGAGTGAGGGTGCGGTCGAGAAAGACGGGCGTGTCAGGGTCGGCGTTGGTTGTGACCTGCACCCAGGCGCGCGCGTTGCAGCCGTCGTGGACGTGGTAATCCACCAGAAGAGCGTGGCGTCGCAGTGAGACGCGGCGGCGGGCGGTCTCGATGTAGGCCTCGGTGGCCACGGCGTCCTGGTAGTAGCTGAGGCGGTCGCCGGCGTAGGCGACAAGCTCGGCGAGGGCGATGCCGAGGTCGGCCTCGCTGGTGGCGCCCCAATCGGGCAGAAGCTGGTTGAGGCGATCCAGCATGATGGTGCGGAAGCTGCCGTAGTCCTTGGCCAGATAGTTGATGGGCGGCGGCGTGGGCATATTGGGTGCGCAAGGGGGAGTCTGGGGCTGGCAGTCGAAATCGGGACCGCACTCGACTTTAAACGAGAAGCTGACCTGGGTGAGCTGCGGATCGAAGCCGGTGAGAGCGGCGCTGAGTTCGAATGTGTCCTGAGGCGCGGTGGCGGCGTCATTGACCAGGCTGAGCGTGTAAGTGGAGAAGTCGCCGGCTTCGCTGGTTCCGACGATGATGACGTTGGGCGCGTCGGGCAGGCCGGTGAAGTAAGCCACGGCTGCGGCGGTGAGGATGGAGGGCAGCGCGGATGTGGTGGCTACCCAGACGGCCGTGATGCCGGTGATGCTTTCGCCGCCGGTGATCAGGATGTTGTCGGTGGTGAGCGTTGTGGGCGCAGGGTTGAGGCAGTGCAGCACCAGCGTCTGCTGGCGCGGTAGACCGAGCGGCGGAGCCTCGCCGTCCAGGACTTCGAGATAGTCGAGGCCGTTGATAACGGGGTTGCCCTGCACATAGTTCTTGCGGACCGTGTTGTTGCAGGAAGCGTAAATCATGGCTTAACTCCCGGCCGGGCCTCCGTAGACGAAAGTCTGCACCTCAGATGTGGTGGCTACCCAGACGGCCGCGATGCCGGTGATGCTTTCGCCGCCGGTGAACAGGATGTTGTCGGTGGTGAGCGTTGTGGGCGCAGGGTTGAGGCAGTGCAGCACCAGCGTCTGCTGGCGCGGTAGACCGAGCGGCGGAGCCTCGCCGTCCAGGACTTCGAGATAGTCGAGGCCGTTGAGAATGGGGTTGCCCTGCACATAGTTTTTGCGGACCGTGTTGTTGCAGCAGGCGTAGATCATGGCTTAACTCCCGGTCGGGCCTCCGTAGACGAAAGTCTGCACCTGAGTGACGTCGGTGGAAAGCAGCACATAGCTCACCGTGACGGTCAGCGTGGCGTCCTGCGCGGAGGCGGTGACGGACCGCACCTTGAGATAGCTGCCGAGCCACTTTTGCAGCGCGCCCTGAACGGCGAATTGCGTGGCGGCGGCCATCTCCATGCTGTTGGGCGCGAATGGCAGCTGCAAGAGGCCGCTGCCGAAATCCGGCAGGTTGACGCGTTCGCCCGGCGAGGTGAAGAGCACCTGCTCCACAAGCTGCGAGACGTAGTCGGCCATTGCGGCCTCCGCGGTGCGGCCCCGTCCAGCGAATTGGTAAGGAAAGGCGATATTCATGGCGGCCTCTTTTACGTTGCTATCACGCGCGTCTGCGCGACCGTGGGCAGGAGCGGCGTGCCGGTGGGCACGCATACAGCCATGCCGGTCATGATGAGGAGCGGCTGACCGAGCGAGGTGACTCGCACCGCGCCCATTACCCACTGCGCGGTGACACAGGGGCCGTTGCCCGCGGGGGGCGGCGGCATGGCGCATCCGGCCACCACCCACGGCGCAGCCATTGTCGCCGCGGGCATTCCACTGACCAGCATTCTTGGGTCGGGCGCGGTGGGCATGGCCTGCCCCCCATGGGAGCAGAGCACCGTGGCTCCTTGATGCAGAACAGGCGCGGGCATCAGATCACCGTCAAAGCGCCGATGTTGACGTCGGTGCTGGGGCCAATGAGCGTGATGGTCGCTCCCTGGCCGTTGCTGATGTAAATCCCCGTGTCATTGACGACGAGCATGGCGCCGGAGGTGGATTTGAGAATGATTCCGCCGGTGACGGGCGTGGGCGCCGAATCGCTGAGGAGAATCATGTTCTGGCCGGTAGTCTGGATGACGATGTTCTGCCCCGGCGGGATGGCGGGCGGCACGGTGGCGAAGACGGGCACCTCGGCGGCGGTGCCCCAGAAGCCGCCAGTCCAAACAGGGTAATCGGGGTCGCCCTGCTCGAAGTCGATCCAGACCTGGGAGCCGATGGGCGGAACGATGAATAAGCCGGCCTGGATGCCGGCCGCAGGCACGCAGGGCATGGCCCAGGTGGAGGGAAGCTCCCCGCCCAGAGCCGGAACCTGCACCATGACACGGCCGGTCTGCAAAGGATCGATGTTGTCGATCACCAGGCCGCGATATTTGCCGTAGTAGCGCTTCTTTTGTGCGGAATTAGGGCTCATGCGTGTTTCCTCATACATGGACCGACGAGACGGTGGAGACAAGGCCGTTGCGGGTGAGCGTGACGCTCTGTTTGTACTCGCCGCGCTTGATCTTGTGGGTGACACTCTTGCTCCCCGCCCAGAGCCGGAACCTGCACCATTACACGGCCGGTCTGCAGAGGATCGAGGTTGTCGATCACCAGACCGCGATATTTGCCGTAGTAGCGCTTCTTTTGTGCGGAATTAGGGCTCAATGCGTGTTTCCTCATACACTGACCGACGAGACGGTGGAGACAAGGCCGTTGCGGGTGAGCGTAAAGCTCTGCTTGTACTCGCCGCGCTTGATCTTGTGGGTGACGCTCTTGACGTAATAGAGGCCGTCAAAAGCGGTCCCTGCGCCGCGCACACCCACCAGCTGGCGCGCCTTGAGGATGCCGCCGTAGCGGGTCACGTCGAGCGAGCCCTCGCAGGTGACGCCTTCAGCGTTGGCGGCGGCTTGCGCCAGCCCCTGCATGATGGCCTGCGGAATCGGCAGCTTGGGCACGTCGTCGCTCCAGGGCTTGAGATCGGGCGGAAGCAGGTTGGTGGGCAATCCCTGAATCGCGCCAAGCGGTGGATTGAGCGGAGTAATGGGCGGAATCGGGATGGGAATGGTGATGCCCGTTTCCTGATTGTAGATGTAGAGCACCGGCATCTTGTTCTTCTCCTGATCGAAGTTGAAGTTCATGCTCTCCACGTTGGTGTAGGCGTCCATGTCGATGCTGAGCGCCGGCTGCACCGGGCCGACTTTGATCTGCGGCCCCCAGTAGGCTTTGCTGACGCCGGGCGTGGGGCCGGGATCGATGTAGAAGACGTAGCCCACGTCATGCGCCAGCGCGCGGACGTACTGGTAGTCGGTGCCCTGGTGCACGGGAATCTGCTCGATGGGGAGTGGCACGTCGATCATAATGCTGGGAATGACGAGAGGGATCACCCCGAACATGGAGTACTTGGCGCAGCAGATGGCGACCCGCGCCTCCGGTGGGCAGGCGGGATAAGGGAAGCCGCTCCAGTCGGACTGATCCATCAATGCAGTGAGGTCCTTGCCGGTGATGGTGAGGGTGGAGTTCGATCCCTTGTCGCCCGGTGCAAGCTGGTTGTTGGTGATGACGCCGTCAATGAGCACGCTGGCCACGCCGTTGACGGTGGCGACGAGGACCACACGCATGAAGAGCAGCGGCACGGCGCCCGAGAGAATGAAGAGCGTTTGCAGCGGCGACTGCTTGGTGATGCTGAAGGTGAGCTGAAAGCCGCTCTGTCCCACGTCGTCAATGTGCACTTCGGCCGCGGCCAGCGATTCGATGACGTCGCTCGAGACCGGCGAGGGCACGAAGGGTCCCATCATGAGCGAAAGCTGAACGCTGGAGAGCGTGGCGCTAGACACTCGGGCCTCCGGGCACGCCCTGCGGCATGGTGATCGCAATAGTGGTTCCCTGCGTGGCGACCAGATCGCCCGGACGCATGGCCCCGTTGGCGTCGCAGATGAGCCAGAAGAGCAGCGGATCGCCGAGATACTTGGCGGCAATGAGGTCCAGCCGGTCGCCCTGGGCTACGGTGTGGTTCGCCACCGTGGCGTAGTTCGGCGCGCCGGGCTGGGGAACGATGCGGCGGGCAAGATAGCTGACGCTCTGGCCGTCGGGTGTGGTGAAAGTCAGCGTGGAGAAGCCGTAGTAACGGCTATCCGTGGGAAAGGTCACGGGTGGAACAAGGCCGAGTTGCAGGAACGCGGTGAGTGGGGAGCTCATGAAATGCCTCCGAGTCCGAGTACGCTGAGCGCGGCCGAACCCGCCAGGGAGGCAAGCTGTTGCTTGTTGCCGAGGTAGGTGAGGAAAATGTGGCCGCCGGGATGGTCGAGGCCGAGGTCGTCCACGTTGAGGACGCGCAGGCCGAGGCTGATCTTGGCGCGGATGGGATTGAGCGAGGTGTCGAAAGCCTCTTCCGTGATGGAAAAATCCGTGAGGCGCACGGGGACGACGCGGCTCGGACTCCAGACGAAGAGCGTGAGCGGCTGCTCCAGGGGGATGATTTCGAGCGTGCCGGAGCTGGCCAGGTTGTTGTCCGCGTTCAGCGTTTCGACTGTGGGATTGACGAGCATCTCGAGCTGCGCGAGTTGCGGCTGCAGGCCGTACTGCACGGCGAGCGGATATTGATTTGGAAATTCGAGCTGGTCGGTGGCGTCGAGTTCGGCTTCTACCTTGATGGTTTCGATGGCGGGGCCGCGTAGGCGCAGAGCATCGACGCGCACGCCGTCCTGGCCGCCGGCGACGGCCTGAATCTGCAGCGTGCGGGAGAGCGTGTCGGGATTGTACTGGAGCGCAATGACGCTCTGGATCGCCGCGGTGTCGGGGTCCATGGTGACGATGCCGCCTTTGACTAATCGCGGCGATATGGGCGATGTGGGCGTCATTTAAACTTCTTCCTCCGTGAAGCAGGCTGCATTCATCCGCCGAACTGACTGCGAATCTCTCTGAGGCGGCCGCCGTACTGGTCGCTCTTTAGCGCTTCGTCCATGCCGCTGGCGCCCACGTCTGGGCCGTGATCGGTGAAGTGGTTATTGACGACCGTGGCGGCGGCGCGCCAAATCTCTTCGTCGTGCTTGAATGCGTTGATTTCGCCCTCTGATGGGGAATCTGCGAGCATGCGGTTGCCGCGGGCGATGAGTTCCTGCGCCTTTTGCTTAAAGTTGGAGACGACTTTCTGGGCTTCGGCCACCGGAGAGGGGCCGGACCAGCCGGGCAACGGCTGAAAGTTTTCGCCTGTCTGCCGAGGCGCCAGCGTGGGTAGCAATGGCGTCTGTTCCTGCGGTGAAGACGGAGGCGGAGCGGCGGGATGTTTTGCTGCGTCTCGACGCAGTTTTTCCTTTGCGGCGGCATTTTCCCGTTCGCGTCGGCGCTTCTCCGGATCGTCGAGGAGCTGGGAGACGGTCTGCAGGTTGTGCACCTCCGTCTCCGAGCTGTAGATAGTTGTCAGGCCTGGCTTTTCCTGCTCAGACTGGGAATTGCCCTTATTTTCATTGCTGACTTCGACCTGGGCGAGGGTGACGCCGCTGTAATTGTCCCAGGTGGCGATATTGCCCATGGCTTCAGGCGGGCTTGCCGACCCTACCCTGCGCATGATGTCGAAAGTGATGCTTGCATAGACCTTGCCTTTCGTTTGAAGTTCACGAATCGTCTGTTCCTTCTGCTTGAGCCTGGCTGCAATGGCAGGAGAGAGCCTGCGGATGTCCCGGTCAAGGAAGGCTTGCTCGATCTTGCCCTTGATCCAGTTGAGAATCAGGCCAATCGCTAGGCCAATGGCGAGTTCGATTATGATGCCCACCGCTATTCCGGCCACCGAAATCTCCGCCGCGCCGCCGGCGGCGCCCACCTCCTCAATCGGAACCGAACCTGGAGTTTCCGGCACGCCGACTTTCGGTATCTCGCCGGCGGACTCGGCTCCGGCCTGAAGCTCACCCGCGGCTCCTTCGCTCGTCGGGCTTTTGACTGCGCCCGGCGCAACGGATTCACCGGCGACTGTTGGGGATCCCTGCCCTTCGCTCGCCAGAGGTGTCGCGCCCGCGCCAGTTGCGGCCGTTCCAGATCCAGTACCGCTGGCGCCCACTGGGCTTGTGGCGGGCGTGGCGCCGTTTTTGAGGACCATGATGGCGTTGCTATCGAGGTTCTTGATTTCGAAAGTGACGTCGGGAAATTTCTGGCTCAGTTTCTTCAAAACTCCAGCGGCGACTTCAGGATTGGAGGCCCCCTGAGCGCAGGTCGAACAAGGCTCCTGCTCGATCAGCATCGATACCCGGCGACCCTTCAGCAAATCGCGAGGGATGTCCTTGAGCGCCGCTTCGAGTTCATCCGCAATGGCTTGTTCCGCGTGTCCATGGGTGTGCGGCAGCGTGGCCGGATCGGTCGCCGGAGGGAAGTTCGATCCGGGATTCACCTGGCCGCCGGCACGGGGGGACCGTCCGAGGAAGGCACGATCCTCCAGACCGGGGATGTCTGTTCGAGCCGACCCTATAGTGCCGCCCTCCGGTTCCACGTTCGGATCAACGGCGCTTGACGACCGCCGCGTGATTCCGCTGGCGGCGCGCTCCTGCTGGATGTCTTTTTCGAGGGCGTTGCGGATCGCGGGGTTAGAAAAAGGACCGTGACCTTCGGCGTCCGCGGGCTGGATGTTCCGCTGCGACAGCACCGACTGAGCCATGGGGTCCTTGAATTGCTGCAACCTGCTGGTTGGCATCTCACGGTAGCGCAGCCGCAACGCCTCGGCGGCTCCGGGATCGGCGGCAGCCTTTCGTCGCAATTGCTCGATAGTGAGCTTGGCATACGGATCGTCAACGCGCTGGAGGGTTGGCTGCGAAATGAGATCGAGAGCGGGCTTCTCGTCGTCACCCAAGGCAGCGGACCCGGTAGTGTCGCGGGCGGCAGCCTCCGCTTTTGCCTCGAAAGCGTCCCCCGAAACGCCAAGCCTTAATGCGTCGTGTGAAGGGGTGCCCGGCGACAACCGGCTCTGCTGTATGGTGTGGGCCAACTCATGTGCCAGCAGCTTGCGGCCTTCGCTGCTGGAGGGCGAGTAGCGGCCGGAGGCGAAGACCACGTCGTTGCCTACGGTGTAAGCGAGCGCGTTTACGGCCCCAGCCGATGCGGCCGCCTGCGAGTCCGAGTGAATCCGGACCTTGCTGAAGTCGTGCCCGAAGCGCGGCTCAAAGAAGCTGCGGGTGGCGCGATCGAGCGGAGTGCCGCTTGAGCGCAGCACCCCATGCACGCTGGCGGGCGCGGAGTCCATCTCTGCCGCGCCGGATGCTTTGCGCTGCAGGCCCTCCTTGGCATTGCACTCTTCGCACGTGCCGCCCGTGCCGGCGTCGCCGCCGCAGGAGCACTTGCGCTGCATCATCGGCGCGCTGGGGTCGGCTTTGCGCTGGACCGGGACCTCTTCCTTTTTCTCCTGCTGGTCCTTGCCGGCGGAGGCTTCGGGCACTTTGTCGAGCGGCTTCAGCTCGAGCTGTTTGTCCAGCAACTGCAGAGTTTTGGGGCGCCACGGCACGCCAAGGCCGGGAGCCTGCAGCCCGGGGGCCGGCTGCTGTGCCGAGGGCTGCTGCAAAGGAGCAAGCGGCGCCCCCTGCGTTCCGGGCAGAGGCGCGGGTGAGCGGCGAGAAGAGCCGAAGTCTTCCATGCCGAAGCCTGGTGTGGCAATACCCCTGCCCTCCTTTAACAACTCTCCAACGTCGTCGGAGGCGCCCTTGTCCTTAGGCTTGAACATATCCATGCTCGCCTGCAGGGCCTGCTTCTCCCGCGCGATGCGCTCCGATGTGTCGTCTTTTTTCTTCTTGTCGCTACCGCCTCCGCCGAACGTTCCGCTGAAGCCGATGGTCGCCTTGGTTGGCTTATCTACCGGGCCTTCCCAAGTAAGGTTCAGCTTGATTCCTTTCAGCTTGGGGCTGATGAAATCCAGCGGGATGGCGGGCACCTGCATGGGCAGCGCCTTGTGCTCGGCGGCAAGCGCAGCCACCGCGCCCGTTGCCGCCGTTCCGATAATCACGATGCCGGGCAGTGTGGTCGCAAGGTCCTTGGCGCTTTTCACCAGCGGATCGCTTTCGACTGCCTGAAGCAGTTTCTTGCCCGCATCGGTCTTCATAAAGGCCTCGGCGGCCTTCTTTGCGGCGTCGCCGTAGTTGTTGGGCTTGGGCGCTTGCTGCTGCTGGTTGGAGCCGTCGGGCGTGTCGCGCTGGACTGTTCCAGTGCCTCCTCCCATGCCAACCTTTGCGATCGACCAGGAAGGAACGCGGCCTCCGGACATCACCGTGTCGGCGATGCGATCGGCCTCCTGCTCAAAGGTATCGCCGAGCTTATTGATCCGGAGGCTGGAGGAGGCGAACTGCGGCTCGGCGGACGCCGTGGCAGGTTTGCGCGCCAGCATTCTCTGCGTCATGGCTTCAGGCTCCTTCCCACGGCGCGGGCAATCTGTGAGCCGAGTACGCGGCTTCCCGATGGACCGGGTTGGAACGAAAGATTGCCCAGGCGCAGCACCGGACGGCGATGCGACTTCCATGCCGCGCGCGCCTGCGGATCGGCCAGCGTGCGCTCAAGCTCGCCGCGGAGGCCTTCGGTCACCGCATTGCGCTCCGCCGGGTCGAAACCGCGGAATGCCAGGTGGTCAATGACGATGCGGATGCGGCTCATACCCACCCCCGCGTCTCGGCTTCCGCGAGCGGACGGCCGTTCTTTTCGGCTTCCTGGTGCGCGGCCTCCAGAATGTGAGCCATGGCTGCGGGCCGGTTGGCCGCGGAGGCGAGAAACTCGCCGCGGAGTCCTTCGATCAGCGCATTGCGCTCCGCCGGGTCGAAGCCGCGGAATGCCAGGTGGTCAATGACGATGCGGATGCGGCTCATATCCACCCCCGCGTCTCGGCTTCCGCGAGCGGACGGCCGTTCTTTTCGGCTTCCTGGTGCGCGGCCTCCAGAATGTGAGCCATGGCTACGGGCCGGTTGGCCTCGGCGGCCAGGAAGGCGGCGTTGAGCGCGATGTTGCGAATGCTGCCGCCCGGAAGCTTGAGCTGCGCCAGGGCGGCTGGATCGATGCCATCGGTTGGCGCGGCCGGAGGGAAGGCGCGGCGCCAGATCGCTTCGCGCTCCGCGGGGCTTGGGAAGGGAAATTCGACGATGAAGCGCAGACGGCGCTGAAAGGCCCGGTCCAGCGCGGATTTGAGATTGGTGGTAAGAATGGCCAGCCCCTGGTAGGCTTCCATGCGCTGCAGCAGGTAACTCACCTCGATGTTGGCGTAGCGGTCGTGGCTGTCTTTTACGTCGCTGCGCTTGCCGAATAGCGCGTCGGCTTCATCGAACAGCAGCGCCGCGCCGGCCTCTTCGGCGGCATCGAACACCTGGCGCAGGTTTTTTTCGGTCTCGCCGATATACTTGCTCACCACGGAGGAGAGATCGATGCGATAGAGGTCGAGGTCCAGCTGATGCGCCAGCACCTCGGCGGCCAGCGTCTTGCCCGTGCCGCTCTCGCCGGCAAAGAGCGCGCTTACGCCCAGGCCGCGGCGGCCTTTGGTGGCGAAGCCCCAAGTCTCGTAGACCTTCATGCGATGGCGCGCCTGTGCGGCGATCTGGCGAAGAATATTTTTCTGCGCATCGGGCAGGATCAGGTCGTCCCACGCCGCGGCGGGAACAATGCACTGAGCGAGCTCTTCCAGGCGAGGCTGAGCGGCGGCGCGGCAACTGCTCCATAGAACCCCGGGGCCTGCATCGGCATACAGGGATCCCGTTGCGTGTATGGCCCGGGCGCTCATGCGGAACTGCCCGGCGAGGTTATCCAGAAAGCCGTTGGAATTTTGTGCCGCAACTCCCAGAGTCTGCTGCCACAGGCGCTTCTGTTCGGCGGGCACGGGCTTGTTTACTTCGTAACGCGCCATGGTCCGGCTGGTCTGGAAAGGGCCGCGGCTCGCAACGGCTGCGGGCCCGGCCAGCCGGTCGATGAAGCTGCGCAATGCGCCGGCAAAATTCGCCGTGCCGCACTCTACCAGCAGCACGGCATCCAGCAGGGCCGACTCGCGGTTTACAAGCAAAAGGAACTGCTCGAGCGCGGAAGCGTCAGAGGGAATTTCCTCGGCGCGCAGCGCAAAGAGTTGCCGCCCGGCCAGCGCCGCGGCAAGCGCCGCTGTGTCCCGCTGGCCGTCGGCGTCGTCACCATAGAGGTGCACGATGGGAGCCTGGGCATCGGACGTCGTCGCGAGGGATGAGGCCGCCGGGATGGAACCAAAGTATGGCGCGACGTTGCGGGAAAGAGCGAGATGCTCCTCTGCGATGATCTGGTGTGGCGGAACGGGAATCAGCAGCGAGGCGAGCGTCGGATCCAGCAGATTGATGCCGGCGAGGTAATGCAGGATGCGCTCGTCAACGCGCAGCGGAGCGGAAGTAAGGCCGCGTGCGGCGTCCACTTTGATCAGGCGGAGGCGGCGTAGCGGGCCCGCCGGCGTGAGCGCACTCCAGTGCGGGTCGGCAAGCTCGGCCAACGCCAGGCCGAAGGTGGGCGCGAAGCTCTGTGAGCCGCCCTGTGCTTGCGCGCATTGCGCCGCCAGCGCGGAATCCATCTCCACGCCGGCCGCGAGCAGAAGTATGTCACGCTCGAAAGACGTCAGGCGGAAGAGTGCGGTAAGCCGGTCGATCGCAGCGGGCTGTTCCATCGCGTTTGCAGGCTCGATTGGGTACTCCGCGTCTTTGCCCGCGAGCCGCCCGCGAAGGCGCGCGAATTCCGCGATGAGGAGTTCCTGGTTGGCCTGGCACCAGTTCGGCGCCGTGCTGCGGGCTTCGAGCGTTTGGGTGGCAGGGGTCATGGCAGCACCGTCAGCGTGTTGGGTGGCGTGAAGGACCAGCTCTGCGCCGAGGGCGTGACGACTCCATCCACGACCAGGCGCGCCGCGAAAGTTTGGGCGGGCAGCACGGATGGGAACTGGAAACTGAGCGACGCGGTTGGCCCGGTGAAGGTTTGCGCCGCGGTCATGTACTGGCCCATGATGAGTGAGACCCTCTGCCCGGTCCGCACCTGTGGGTCGCAGGTGAGCGTGATCAATGTTCCGCCTCCGCTGGTGCTGGCGGCGGGCGCTGGTGCGGCGGCGATATTGAGGCCGATGCCGAGCGTGAGGGCGTTAGTTTGCCGGGTCACATTGCCGCTGGCGTCCGTAAAGAGCAGGTTCACCTGGCAGACGCCGCAAGGCATTTGCGCCGGAACGTCGGGAACCTGAAAACTAAGGAGCGTGGCGCTGATGTCGTTAGTCGCGGGTGCGAACTGGTAGCTCACATCGGTGATCGGATTGGCGAGCACAATCGCGCTGGCCCCGCTGAGCAATGCGCCGGCGATCTTCACGATGTCGCCCGCCACTGCCGGGGACTGGTCGTTCGGAGGCTCGACGGCGAAAAGCTGCGCCACCCCTCCGGCCTGCACGTTAATGTTACGCGTAAGCACGGGCAGCGAGTAAGCCGTAGGGTTGTCGTTGCGCATGAGCACGACGGAGGCCTGAAAAGGAAAGGTGGGCCGGTAGTCGGCTTTCAGCGCCGTCCACAGCCACGCCATCTCCTCCCGGCCCAGCGTGGCGGGCGCAAGCTTGATCATCTCAATCTGTGCATCGACGCCGGCGGCTTTGAGCGCGTTATTGTAAGTGTTCGCGGGCAGCGTGGCCAGGATGCTGGTAATGACGGCGGGGGGCAGGATAGGATTCTCATGCAGGAGCAGAATCGCGTAGCCCAGCAGCGCCTCGGCCTCGGTGTCTTGCGATGCATAGGCGGTGAGCAGGTAATGCAGGTCGAGCGCGAGCGGCGGATTCTTGATGCGGGTGGCGCCGTCGGCGGCCAGCGACGGCAGATCGATGTTGCGCCATGCGGCGTTGGGCGTGACCTGATGCAGAAAAAGATTGACCAGCGGACTGGCGGTGGCGCCGATGCCGTACTTACTCTCGACGACATCCGGGGCAACGGCCGAAACATTAATGGTGCCGACCACCGACGAGGTGGTGTAAAGAAAGCTTAGGCTCTGCTGCAGTACCGCGGTGACGGCGGAGAGCGCCAGCGCGGAGCTCATCTCGGCCTCCGCTCGCGGCGCAGATATTCGCGCAGGTCAAGGGACTTGCGGGCAGGGGTCGGCGCTGCGGGCTGGACGGGGCGTGGCTGCGCGGCAAGCACTTCGATGCGGCCGATGTGAATCTCGATCGCGTCGGGCTCGTGCGTGGGAGATTGCGCATGCTGCGCCGTCTGGCCGGATGGCGGCCGCAAGGAAGGCGCGGCAGGCGCGGGAATTCGCGGCGGCGGAACGGCAAGTCGTGGGAATTGCTCGGCGGTTGGGCGCAGACCCGGACGCAGAATGCCCGCGCTTTGCCCGATGCCCTCATTGGATTGCGGCCCGAATAGAGCCGCCGTGCCCGCGCTCTTCTGCGGAAGCGCAACCAGCGGCTGGAAGGCAACGGCTGTTCGGGCTGGCGCTTCGAGGATCGACGGCCGCTCCAGGTTCTGGTGCGGAAAGGCGGTGCGGATCGGAGCATGGCGCTGCGGTGCCAAATCCGGCTGCTTGGGAAGCGGAAAGTTTGGCTCCGTAGGCGCCGGCGTTGTTGGCGCACTCACAGGTCGCGGCGACGGCGGCACAACCATCTCGCTTGAGAATTCGACGGTTTCGGGCGAAGCAGGCGCGCTGAGGAGCGGCCCCGTTGTTTCCGCGCCAGTGACGCCCGCCGCAGACCAGATGCTTCCCACGGAGGGGTGAATCGCGCGCTGCGGGTGCATCACGCCCGCTGCCAGGCGCTGGAGAAAGTTGCTCATCCATGCACCATTTCGAGATAGATCGCACGGCGGGTATCGCTGAGCGAAAGAATCTCGCGCTCTGTCCAGCTGTAAGCCCCGGCCAGAGTGTGAACGTCATGCAGCAGGCGGCGCGCCCGGGCCTCAATCTCCGCCCAGAGCCACTCCGCAATGTCGAGCGGCTCGCGCCAGCGGTGGTCACAGGCGGCGCAGGCGAAATCGAGCAGCGTTTCCGCAAGGGGATCGGTTTCGGCCAGCAGGTCGCTGTAGGCATCCAGCTCTTCGTCGGTAAATTCGCTCTCTTCCCCCGAGCACAGCCGCAGCAGTTTGCGCGCCGCGGCGCGCTCGTCGCTCTCGGCGGCAATGGCGGCAAGGTCCCGGCTGGTAAGCGGGCGAAAGCTCCTGCCGTTCAGCGTGGGCCGCTCCGCCCCTTCGTTCCGTTCCTCGATCGGCATTCCTGCGTCGAAGGAGAATTCGAGCCGCTCTCCGCATTGCGGGCATGCAATCCAGCCGCTGAGCGCGCCGCCAAAGCAGGTTTGGTGCAGCGCGGCCAGAGCGCCGTTGCGCCTGCCCAGAGGCCAACCCGCCAGCGCCTCCCATGGCTCGCCGGGGAGCGCCCAGGCAAGCGCCAAAAGGGCGCGGTCCAGCGGGTGCAAACCGCTACCGCGCTCCCACAGTTCGAGGAGGTCGGAATTGGTGAGCATTGTCATGCGCGCCTACGCCTGTGCTCAGGTGTTGACCGTTGTCAGCGTGGGCTCCAGCGGCTCCGTCACGCTGGTGTCGCGCTCCCAGCCTTCGTTCTCGATCTTGATGTGCTCGATGGCGATGGCGTTCGCGTTGGCGTCGAGATCCGGCATGGCCTGGTACTCGGATACCCAGCAGCGGTAGATTTTGTAGGCGATCACCAGCTGGCCGGCTTCGTTGTAGAACTCCAGATAGAGATTCTTGCGAAAGTTGGCCAGCGAGACCTCCGAGCCGAGCTTCGCGCCGTAGTTCCACACCAGGCCCGCCCAATCGTGGAAGGCGAGATCCATGGTGAGGCCGCGCTCGAGCGTGATGGCGTCGTACTTATTGCGGCCGGGCGACTTGTGCGAGGTGGATGGGTCGCCGCCGGCGCGATGCTCCACCACCTCAGTGGTGCGCTTGAGAGCGGTGAGCTTGCTGCCGCCGTAGACGTACTTGCCGTCCCACTTGATGCGGAACTTGAAGTTCTTGTAGGGGTCAAGGCGCGTTGTATTTACGGAAAATGCGGGCATGGCCGAGTCCTCGTTTCTTGCGTTTCAAGCTTTCTGCGTTTCTGGTTACGATGACGCTTGCCCGGCCATCTGCTGAATCTGAATGACTACGAACTCAGCCGGGTAAAGCGGGGCGAAGCCGACGAGTACGGTGACAATGCCCTGGTCGATGCTGGACTGGGGATTGTTTTCCGAATCGCATTTCACAAAGTAGGCCTGCTGCGGCGTGGTGCCCTGGAATGCTCCCTGCTGGAAAAGCCCCTGCATGAAGGCGCCGATGTTGAGCCGCAACTGGCCCCAGAGAGTGTCGTCGTTGGGCTCAAAGACAGCCCACTGCGTGCCCTGGTACAGGCTCGACTCCAGGAAAAGGGCAAAGCGCCGGATGGGAACGTACTGCCACTGCGAGCCGACGGCGTCGTTGCCGTCCAGCGTGCGCGCTCCCCACACCACCGTTCCGTAGACCGGGAAAGTGCGCAGGCAGTTGATCGCCTGCGTGTTCAGCGTGCCGTTTTGCGAGTCGGTGAGCGTGTATTGCAGGCCGCTGATGCCGCTCAACCCCGCATCGATACCTGCCGGGGCCTTCCACACGCCGCGGCTGGCGTCCGTGGCGGCATAGATTCCGGCCACAAACCCGCTGGGCGGAAAGAGCGCCGGCCGGTTGCCGGCGAGTGGATCGGGCGCCGAGACCCACGGGAAGTAGTAGGCGCTGTTGGACGATTCGGGCTCGGCGGTAATACTGCCTGCCGAACTGCCGACCGGTCCGCTGCCGCTAAGAGCGGAGAAGGTAGTGTTCTGCGGCGCGTCCACAATGTAAAATGCGCGGTTGTCCGGGTTCTGGCAGAAGGTCTGCAATTTGGAGATCGTCGGCGCGTCGGTCATGCCTGGCACGACCAGCAGGTTGAAAAAGACCCCGTCCAGCAGCGGGATGCCGCTCTGCGCGGGAATGCCGGCAGCGCCCCAGACGTTCAGCCCGTCTTCAAAGGCTCCGGTAGCGCCCGCAGTCGGGTGCAGGATGTTGCCGTCGGCCCCGCCGCTGAGCAGCGTGGCGGCGACGGCCGCTGGAGTCCCCGTGGGCGCGCTCGGCTGCGCTCCCGTCGCGGGGTTGATGAACGTGATGTAGTTTGAGTCGTTATCGATAACCGCGACTACGTAGTTGCCCTGCGGGTCCGCCGGATTAAACGAGAGATTAGCGAAGTTCTCGAGTGTCGTAGTTGTGGTTTTGCTCCCGGTTGTCGTAACCTGCTGCACCAGGATGCTG